>ENA-OPKZ01000963-OPKZ01000963.1-human-gut-metagenome-genome-assembly--contig:-NODE-963-length-7740-cov-2.868835_pt1 | contig 7740 bp, 5 predicted proteins | sample MGYA00241788_ERZ501703 | MGnify/ENA primary metagenome ERZ501703 (study PRJEB25962, sample SAMEA2042293) | human gut metagenome | biome: human gut; feature: human-associated habitat; material: faeces... | reverse complement strand
CCCGGCGGTCACGACAAGCTCTCCAACCGCGATCTTCTGCGCATGGCGATAGACGCGGCGCTTGAAAAGCAGCCCAAGGACTTCGACGCGCTTTTAGCCCTTTTGAAATCCTCCGGCTATTCCGTTGCCCGAAAGGGCAGGCTGTCGCTGCGGCACGAAAACCAGAAACAGAGCATCCGTCTGGATTCCCTGGGCGAGGGATATTCCGAGCAGGAGCTGCGCGCCGTCCTTGCGGGAGGCAAAACGCACAAGCCCTTCGTCAGGAGGAAATACTCGAAGCGCAAAGAGCGCGCCACGCTGATTGCCGATATTGAGGCAAAGCTCAATTCGGGGAAAGGCTACCGCTACGATCAGGCGATGAAGGTGATAAAGCTCAAGCAGATGGCAAAGACGCTGGTGTATCTGGAGGAAAAGGGCTTTGCCGGCTTTGACGCGCTGGCCGACGCCGCCGCCGATGCGGAGAAGCGGTTCTATGATTTGAAGGCGACCATAAAGGCGGCGGAAGCGCGTATGAGCGAGATACAGACTTTGCGGACGCACATCATGAACTATTCCAGAACCCGCAGCGTTTACACCGGCTACCGCAAGGCGGGGTACTCGAAAAAATACCTTGCGGAGCATGAGGGGGATATCCTCATCCACAAGGCGGCGAAGAAAGCCTTTGATGCGTTTGGCCTGAAAAAGCTGCCCACGGTCAGGAGCCTGAACGAAGAATTTGCAAGGCTGCTGGCAGAGAAAAAGGCGGCCTACGCCGAGTACCACCGGGCGCAGGAGCAGATGCGTGAGCTTCTGATCCACAAGGCGAACGCCGCCTATCTGCTGGGGCTGGATGAACAGAACCGGCAGACCACCGAGCGGCAGCGCGAGGAAAAATAGCGATGGCACATCGCGCAGCCACAGATGAAATCTGTGTTACAGGGGGTATGGGGAACGCCCCATCAAGCAAAAGGCGGGGACTCGTCAGAGTCTCCGCCTGGTGTCTTTTGGCTCCAAAAGACCTTGCTTGCCACGTTTGTCGGGAACCTCACATTACGCGGGGAGAGCGTTGTTCCCTGTTTACATACGGAAGCCAAAACAAGCAAGGGAAACGAATTGTTACAGGGCTCTTTCACAAAGCCTGTGCAAAATTCGATTTTATAACAGAACGATGCTTATGATAATTTAGCTTTCTTTGCAAGTAGAATGGCTTCGGTCAACACAGATCTACGGAGCAATGAAAGAAACCAAATAGAGGCTGACCTTGACCAATACTATCGCTGTTTATCGCACAAAATCGAAGTCGATAATCAAGCCAAGCCGAGTGCGATACGTATTACCATAACTGCATCTGCTACCTTAACGAATCCATCGCCGTCCACATCGCCGCAGAGAATCTGCTCAGGAGTGAATTCAATCAGGCCAAGAGCATAACGCATAATCAGAACAGCATCCGAAACCCTGACAGCTCCGTCACCGTCCACATCGCCTACGCCGCCGGGAGTTGAGGCGGTAAACTTCGCAATAAAATCATTCACTCCATCGAAATCATTTCTGTTGATTTCTACGTTTGTTGAAAGCAACGTACCATCCACAGCATACCAACCACAGAATGAGTTTCCCGGGACGGAAGCCGCTTTTATATAATAGCAGATGTCGTCATTTTCATCCCACACAGTACTTACTTCTATAAAGCCGGATCCTTCTGCACTTATCGTGTCAATGTCGATTCGCGGGTTATTTGATAAATCCAATTCCGTCAGATGATTTTCGGAGCAACTCAGGCTTTCAAGTTCGGTATTCGCGCTGACATCAAGCTCCGTAAGCTGATTTTCGAAGCAGCTCAGGCTTTCAAGTTCGGTATTCATACTGACATCAAGCTCCGTAAGCTGATTCCCGGAGCAATACAAACGCCTCAGTTCTGTATTCGCACTGATATCAAGTTCTGTAAGCTGATTCCTGCGGCAATACAGCCATACAAGTCCTGTATTCGTACTGACGTCAAGTTCTGTCAATTCGTTTCCGTCGCAATCCAACACTTCAAGCGCCGCACATCCGCTGACATCAAGCCCGGTCAGTTGGATATCGCCCCATGAATTGCAACGCACGTCTGTAAGCGCAGTGCACCCGCTAACATCGAGGAAACCCACCAATTCCAATGGGAGTGCATAATTGCCAATACCGCCAAAGAAAATTTCATAAAGACGGTACTCGCCGGCAACAGTTGTCCATTCGATGCTCCCACGGCAATAATCACCATCATACTCCCACCAAGTTTCGGGATCCGTAGGATCATAATCCTCACTCAGCTTCTCGCCGTTTCTAACACCGTTTTCATCCGTCTGCTCAAAGAACGCAACCATTTTCTGATAATCATGGTCGTTGTACCCGTGCGGTGTTGCATAACGGGTAGTGGGAGGTGTCATGGCCTCGGCGGCCAGTTGCATTGGCATAGCCGAGCCAAGCATGACGAGTACCAGCAAGATAGCGGCAAGCGCCTTCAGTTTTCGTTTCATAGAGAATCCTTTCAAAGATGAATTTGGTAGTTTAGCCTCCTTCTCAAGAGGTTATAGAATGGCTTCGGACAACACATCTCTACGGAGCAGTGGAACCGGCTTAAAGAGCAAGGGGTTGTCCTAAACCAACGCTATTGGAATTTGCATTGCGGAATTGTGAGTATGCATTGAAAGGCACCGGTTTCTAACAGTTCCACTTCTCTTCTCATTTACCGCAATAGTGCATTTGATTCGGATAACCCCTGTCAAATCATGTACAGTCACTTCGTTAATTGTGCGCCATCGATAATCACTGAAAAACGAGTGTACCAGGATTCTCCGCCGTCTACCTTAAACTCAAGCCAGTTAACATTCGATACATCAAGCTCGATTACCGTCGGACTGAATTTTCTTGTGATCTTTACACTGTAAAGCACAATGCCGTCTCCGAGAATCTGGAATTCTTTATCAAAGTTACCACTACTATCGCCAATTGTAAGCGTGCAGGTAAACTTTTCGTAATTGTAGTTTAAGCAATATGATGCATTCGCACTTCCACCCCAACCATCCTCAAGTATGAAGAGGTTTCCATATCGATAATCATACGTATTTCCAAGAACATCTGTATAGGTTTCACCGTATTTTGCTTGCCTATAATTATCGTACTCTGCACAGGAAAGCTCACACAGATAGGTGGGTTTTAACGCATTGAGGTCATCAAGCTTTGCGTTTAACCTTTCATCAGAGACAATGGCCATTGCTGTTTTGATCATTTCGAGTGCGCGCAGGTATTCCTTTGCCTCAATTGCCACGCTGGATTTTTGGACAACCATTGTAATATATTCTTCTGTTAATTCGTTAAGGGTATTTTCGATGGCATCATTGCTGCCGTGTTCTTTCGTATAATTGTTCATAATACTGAAAGCGTCCATGTAATTACCCTCGTTATATTTGTCCATTGCTTCGTCAATGACAGCCTGAGCCTCTTTTGCGGCAACAATTTCATCGAATTTATCCTTGTATGTCTGATAATTGTAGTCCGAAGGTATGCCATCGGAAGAAGCATACAGAGCATGCTGCTGAAAATACCGAATCATTTCGTTCGCAAGGTCTTGTGCCTGTTCAAAGTCGCCTTTTGTAATGAGCTGCTCGATTGAAGCATTGATTTTTTCAAAGCACTCAATGTACTTTGTAACGGCATCGGTATAATTCGCATCCTCTTTGTCCACGGAATCGAAGTTCATTATTGCTTCAAGCCACTTGCCGTCATTGTACCTTTCGATGCCTTTGTTGTACGTCTTCTTCGACTTTTCGAGCCGCTTTAAGGTGTCACGAGCCTCATATATCAGATCAGAGCTTATCCTGACTCCTTTGTATTTGGATGAATCAAAATCCATCGACGTCCATTCAGATAAAAGATCACAGAATTTAATACAAGTGTTGTAATCCTTCTCACCGGCATTGTATTCGGTTATGAAATCATCCAGCATTTCAGGTAAAGCTTCGCTGAGCGCATCGGCAGTTCTGTCCGAAATGCGTCCTCCATTGTACAGGGAATTCGCTTCAGAAAAGTTGTTTTCCCTTATTGCAAGCAAAATTTTCCTTGCTGTTGAATCTTTGACCGCAATGCCGTCAACCTCTTTTTGACAGCCCATGCACAATGAAGAAATCATAATGCATATCAGCATCAGGATTGCGATGAGCTTCGAGCTTTTGTTTGTCATGTTTGTTTTTGTCTGGTTGGTGTTCATGTTTTTTCTCCTTTGGTGTTCCATTCTTTTGGTTGTTAGGTGTTGGGTTGAAGCTATATCTGTTTGCAACCATATAACTTGCGTTAGTAAACTGAACTGCAAATTCATAGATGGTGTTGCTGCGCAGCCGCGTCCTGTGTCAAGTTCACGACGGCTTCTGGTATGAGTTACGAAGGATACTGCGCATAACTACAAAATGTATATTTATGCAGTCTCTTGATTTGGAAAGCAGTATGCAAAGAACAGTTCTGCATAGTCAAGCAATACCTGTGTTCAGCGGATGTTCTGTCCTTCTCGCGCCATTATTGTACACAATTGTGGCAATATCTGTCAACGCTGCGAATGCATAAATATGCATTATATGCAAATATATTTTTTCATTATAAGTGGGCATGGCGAATGACGGGCAGTGTTACGCGTGAATAGAAAAGCAAAGCCACCTCAAGCGGGAGTTTTATGGGTCTTCCTCAGCCAATGTTTAGTCGGCACCTGCACCATATAAAAACGCAAGATCTGTATTTTTTATCTGATTCTGCGTTTAAGGAGCCATTCCCAAAAATGTGACCGTGGTGCCAGCGCAGTACCAGTGAATCTGAGTAAGTATTTCGTCACCCTGAATCACGAATCGCTGATGAATCTTCTGCGAAAGAATATCCACGACAAACGTGGCATTGAGCTGGTGAAACGGGATTTGAATGCCGGAGTCATGGAAACGGGTTGCCGGCGAAAGCAAAGGAAGGCGTTCCGTAGGGAGGACGGCATCCGTCTCCTCTGTTGGTTTGCTCTGAGCCTTCCACGTACTCTCTCCACAGCAGCTTTGCAATTTTCCCTCTGCTGCCTACAACGCCGGGCAAGCGTGTTTTTCCAAAGACGCGAACAACTTATTTTGAAAATGGGCGTAAAAAAACCGCAGAAACTCTCTGCGGCTGTGGCTATTTGATTTCCTGCGTTTGCTCCCCCTCTTATAAAGAGAGAATTTATCTCGGTTCTTATGCCACATTTACAAGAAAATGTCCCAAAGTGAGCGATCAAGACGTTGAGACTGCCTTTAGGATATGGTATACTATTCATGAAGATGTGAAAGCGTCTATCTACAACGATTGGAGGTAACACCATGTATCGACCCTGCGACACAGGCTTCGGCTTTGCATATTGGCGCTATTGGTGCGGCTCCCAATTCTGGAGAGGTCGTATCAGGGGTGTAATCTTGTGCGCATGAGTCGGACAGCTTCTTTTCGGCTTGTGCGCTTTTCTATTATGTGTTCAGAATAGAAGCAAACCACAAAGGATAGAGGAGGTGAAAATGATGAAAAAGATTCTACGTACAATTCTACGTGCAATTCCCGTTGTGCTGGTTTTGGTTTTCTGCCTATCTGTTACAGCGATGGCCTATAGTGGTAGTGAGAGTGTGACTTTGAAAACTACGCAGAATGAGGCTACTTCCGGCAGCCTCTCGTGCCATCACGCAAAAGTTTCCGCTACCAATAGTGCGTCATCTCAGCATAACGTAAGTGCTGCTTTGCAATTGTCTTCCGGGAGCGGTTGGAGTAACTATGGTACTTTCACTTTAGTTATATAAGATAATACGGAAAATAAGATTTCGTATTCAAGTCAATCCACCATTGTTCCTTTTGCTGCCTTTCGTAGTATGACTGATGTACTGATTTCTTTTTGGATGAGTTCAGGTGCTTGACCACCAACAGTGGATACACCGATGCTGACTGCATAAATAACCCTGGCGGTACCGCTTGTGTAGTAACGCATTAACTCTTTTGAATTAAGGATAAAATGTTCATGGTCAAGTTTGATGAAGTGGACAAATGTTTCAAGATTGCTTTTCGCGTGGAAGCATGCTATAATAAAAAAGCTGACAACAATGGTTGCTATCAATCCTTTTGCCTGAAGTTTTAGCGGAACGGATACTCTTCATATTAAGAGTGCAATCGGGTTGGCTTGCAATGCTGTGCAAAGATAATTTGCGGGGTTGCAATGTTATGCAAAGATGTTTTGCGAGATTGACAAGCACTGTTGATAGACTGCAAATATAAAATCAAGTAAAATATAGCTGCAAGAAAAGGAGGTGCTTCACATGAGCAAAAAACTTGCAGATAGCATTATTTCTCTACGAAGAAAGCATGGATTTTCACAAGAACAACTTGCTGAAAAGATAGGTGTTACCAGACAGGCAATCTCAAACTGGGAACGTGGAACGGCGACTCCAGATATAGAGACCTTAAATTTAATCGCCAAACTGTTTGATACGGATTTATTAGCGATAATAAATGGGGAAAGCAACGAACAGGAGAAAGCGAAGGATACAATCCCACATCGAACAGCACTTTTGATAGCAATAATCGTGCTGATGATCGTGCATTTCCTCCTCGCCTTTCTTAACAAGATTGAAATGATACAAGTGGTATTAGTTCCGGGAGTCCTTGTTGTGCTGTCAGTGTTAATCCACTTTATTTTCCGTCATGTAACTGCACAGAATGATTTTTCCATCATTGCTGGATTTGACAAGAAGAAGGACAACATAGAGATTGTAAAAAAACAACTTGCTACAATCGATTTGCTCAATCTTGCCGTTGTGCTTTTTATTAATGTATTGTTTTTTGCAATGTATACCGGGCCGAAGGAAGGGCATCTTATTGGCAGTTTAATCTTTCTGGGTGCATATTTTATCATGATTATAATTATTATTGTTGGCGTGAATCTGAAAATTAAGGCAAGATAAGCATACTGCACAATAGCCAAGTAATTGTTAAACATCTACCAGTTTAGGCTGGTGGATGTTTTTTTGCTATGCTAATACTTATTACTCCTAAAAGCGTAACTATAACCATTACACAATAGGTTTTGCTACATTTTTTAGAAAGTTTTATCCCAAAAACGGGAAACGCCTACCTATAGTATGGTCCCGTCAAGATTTATGCGCAAAATTGTTTGCAGGCTCCGGCTGAGTGAAGTCAGCCGGCAATAGAGGCGTCGTCCAGAGCCGCCTCCAGGTGCTTCATGTTCATGTATTTTTTGTTGCCCCACTGGGTGCCCGCCACATGGCACAGCCGGGCGCAGACCAGCATCAAGGCGGAGTTGCCATCGGGGAATGTCCCCACCACCCGCGTCCGTCGACGGATCTCACGGTTCAGCCGCTCGATCACGTTGTTGGTGCGGATGCGCGTCCAATGTTCACTGGGAAAGTCGCAGTAGGTCAGAGTTTCCTCAATGCCATCCTCGACCTTCTTGGCAGCCTCCTTCAGCTTCATGGCGCGCAGCTCAGAAACCACGGCCTTTGCCTTCTCGCGGGATGCCTTTTTGCTCTCCTGGGCGTGGATCGCCTTGAGCATTTTTGCCACAATTTTGACCTTAGATTTGGGCACAACGGAGAAAACATTGCGGTAGAAATGCACCGTGCAGCGCTGGTATTTGGCCTCGGGGAACACTTCGCCCACGGCCTCCAGCATTCCCATGCACTTGTCACCAACGATGAGCTTTAAACCGTCCAAGCCACGTCCACGGAG
>ENA-OPKZ01000936-OPKZ01000936.1-human-gut-metagenome-genome-assembly--contig:-NODE-936-length-7890-cov-2.176260_pt1 | contig 7890 bp, 9 predicted proteins | sample MGYA00241788_ERZ501703 | MGnify/ENA primary metagenome ERZ501703 (study PRJEB25962, sample SAMEA2042293) | human gut metagenome | biome: human gut; feature: human-associated habitat; material: faeces... | reverse complement strand
ATAGGGCATTCCCTCGTCAGAGGGTCAATTCAAAAAGGAAGGGAGGTGTTTCTATGTGTCAAAAGACGATCTCAATGTGTCAGGGCAAGGGCAGCTTGTCCCACAACAACCGTGCATTTGCTGCCAAAAATATCGACAGTTCCCGAACAGCGGACAACATTACATTTGTGCATCAGAATTTGCGTGATGCTTATGATATTCTTTTCAGCGATGCAGTAGAAAGATACAATGCCCGTCAGAAACGAAATGAACCGCCGTATCCCAGACTACTTTCATCACCTGTTCAGCCGTGAACCGAGTGCAAGTGTTATCACTGGGACAAATAAGCAAAAGAGTTTCTATGAAGACTTAGTCCAGATCGGGACAAAAGATGATACAGGTGTCGGTACTCCCGATTCGGAGATTGCTGTTGCCTGTTTACGGGAGTACATGGAGGGCTTTTCAGAAAGAAATCCGAATTTCTATGTGTTCAATGCTGTGATGCACCTTGATGAAGCAACTCCTCATCTGCACATCGACTATATCCCCGTCGGGCATTTCGACAGAGGGCTTGATACCCGAAATGCAATGGCAAAGGCTCTCGAAGAAATGGGACACGGCAAGGGTGCAAATGCGATCAACCGCTGGCGTTTAACAGAGTGGGAAGTCCTGCACCAGATTTGCAAGGCTCACGGTGTTGAAATTGCAGAGCCGAAGAAGTCCAGAGGGTACAGCTATACGGTTGAGGAGTACGGCAAGCATCAGGATAGAATCCGGCAGCTTGAAGAAGAAAAAGCTCAGATCATTACTGAAAAAGAAGAAATCAACGTAGCACTTGAAAAGGCAGCCAAAAAGCACGTTAAGCTGAAAGAAATCGACAGCGTTGTAACAGGCAAAACGGTTTTCGGTGGAAAAATCACAGTTTCCAAGGAAGATTGGGAAAATGTAACTGCACTTGCCAAAAAAGAAGTGATTTCACAAAAACAGACGAAAAAGCTTTGCAGAGAACGAGATGAAGCCATACAGGATCGTAATGCGTTGAAAGCAAGGCTTGATGCGGTATCTTCGGAACTGGCTGATTACAAAAAGAAAGAAGAAGATAGACGTCATTTTTCCCGTGATAAATTAAAAGCGGAATCAAAGCGTATTAGCCGTGAGGAAGAACTTTCCCGTGAACTGAAAAAAGTCAAGGCTTTTATCTCTGCTTGTGGATTGAGTTCCGACTATCAGCAGTTCAGATATAACAGCACAATAAAAAGCAAGAATTTGGAATGAGGAGAAAAATTTTATGATTATCAGAAGTAAAGACAAGGTTCAGGTGATCGGCAAAAACAAGTCGGTCTGGGTGTTGGATACCAATGCACTTACCGTTACACACAATACAGTTGATACTGAGCCAACAGTAACAGCATTCCGTTCCGAGCATATCAAGTATCACCTGCATTATTCTGCGGAGTACCGCAAGGACAGACTGAGAAAACTTGTAAATAACGGCGAAATTCTGGGTTATCTGACTGAACTTGATAAGGCAGTGGAAAATGCTATGGAAAGACAGGTTGAAAAGTGGAAAGCTGACGATAAGGAATATCAGCAGTCACTTGCTGTTGGTGATCTCTGCAAAACTCAAGGTTTGGAGAATATGTTTAGGTTGTGTGCGAGAGAGGCGGTGTATGCGGATATGGTGTATGTGTGAGGAAAGTAAGAGTGTGAAACAGTAAAAAAATTACTCAAAAAATAAATCCCGACAAATCGAAGCTGTAATGCTGATTTGTCGGGATATTTTATTTGTCCTTTGATAACTCTACCGCAATCTTTCCTATAATCTGGTAATGTTCTGCACTCATTTTTTGGAACGTTGATATGTTCTTCTTTCTGAAAGCTTCAATAAGATTTTTAGTAATAGCGATCTGTTCTGGGTTCATACCAAAAGTGGAAATATTTGAATGCTTTTCCATTCCTGCAAGATAATCCATTGAAACGTTAAAAATAGCGGCGAATTCTTTTACCGTTTCAAAGGTTGGATTTTGCAACCCTTTTTCATATCGGCTTATGATTGAACTTTCTTTATGAATCAGACGGGCAAGCTGCTCTTGCGTAAACCCTTTTTCTTTTCGTAATTTTTGAAGAATTACTCCGAAATCGTACACTTCATCCATTTTGCACCTCAAGAATTTGTAGTATACTCAAATTATACCCCAAACCACTTGATAAATATGCAATTTTATGGTATACTACTTGATATATAATCAAGTTTAAAATGAAAAACATGATATATAATCAAATCGAAAGGCATAGTAAAATGGCAAACAAAAATGAAAATCTTTCTGCTGCGAAAAATGCAAAGAAAGATGAGTTTTATACTCAGTTAGTCGACATAGAGAACGAATTAAGGCATTATAAGGAACATTTCAAGGATAAGATTGTTTTCTGCAATTGTGATGACCCTTATGAGAGCAATTTTGTGAAGTATTTTGCAATGAATTTTAATGCTCTCGGATTGAAAAAGCTTATTGCAACTTGTTATACGACTTCTCCCGTGATGTATACGCAGCTTACATTTTTTGGCGAGGAAGAAGTAATTTCCGTTGCTTACAGCGGAAAGAAACCGTATGTCATTGAAATTTCTGAAGTTACAGATGAAAATGGCGATGGTGCGGTTGATCTGACTGATTTTGAATTGATTTTAAAGAAGAATAAGCCGAAAATATTAAAGGGGGACGGCGATTTTCGTTCTGCTGAATGTATTGAATATTTGAAAGAAGCTGATATTGTTGTGACAAATCCCCCATTTTCCCTTTTCAGAGAATACGTTGCACAGCTTATGGAGTATGATAAAAAATTTATTATTATTGGAAATCAGAACGCAATTACATATAAGGAGGTTTTCCCACTAATCAAAGAAAATAGGTTGTGGTTAGGCTTTAAGTGCGGAGATATGGCATTTACAGTTCCGGAGTCATATGAAGCGAGAGAAACACGGTTTTGGGTTGATGAGAGTGGGCAAAAATGGAGAAGTTTTGGAAATATTTGTTGGTATACAAATCTTGACCACAGCAAAAGACATGAGGATTTAATCCTTTATAAAAGCTATTCAGAAGAGGAATATCCTTCTTATGATAATTATAATGCGATTGAAGTAAGCAAAGTTTCAGAGATTCCATGTGATTATTATGGGATAATGGGAGTGCCTATTACATTTCTTGACAAATACAATCCAGAACAATTTGAAATTATCGGTCTTGACAGATATACGGTTCCGAAAGAGTTCCTTGTTGGTGGAAGAGTGGCGATTAATGGTAAGCCTCGCTATGCAAGAATTTTGATTAGAAAGAAGGAGAAATAATGGAAATCAGACTTGAAGAACATACGATCAGAGAAATATTCGATGGGTACAAAGATAGTGCAGATAACGGAGTTATTGCATTTGGTGGAAAACTTAACGTCAGACCAGCCTTTCAGCGAGAGTTTGTTTATAAGGAAAAAGAACGCAATGCCGTCATCGATACTGTGACAAAAGGCTTTCCTTTGAATGTGATGTATTGGTGCGAAGATGATAATGGAAACTATGAACTGCTTGACGGACAGCAAAGAACGATCAGCATTTGTCAGTATTGCAGCGGAGATTTTTCAATCAATAACAGAACTTTTCATAACCTCACCAATACTGAAAGAGAACGTATTCTGGATTACAAGCTTATGATCTACATATGCAAAGGAAATGATCTTGAAAAGCTGGAATGGTTCAAGACGATAAATATTGCAGGTGTAAAACTTGCTGATCAGGAACTGAGAAATGCGATTTATACCGGTCCATGGCTGACAGATGTCAAAAAATATTTTTCCAAGAATGGTTGTCCTGCATATAAGATCGGAAATAAATATCTCAGCGGTGAAATGATCCGTCAGGATTATCTTGAAAAGGCAATCAAGTGGATCGCTTCAAAAGAAAATAAGAGCATTGAAGAATATATGTCAGAACATCAGCATGATTCAGACGGCACTGCATTATGGCTTTATTTCCAGAACGTTATTTCATGGGTGAACACACTCTTCCCGAAATATCGAAAGGAAATGAAAGGGCTTGAATGGGGATTGTTTTATAATGTGTTTGGAAATAATTCCTATAACCCAGATATGTTAGAGAAAAGAATAACCGAACTTATGGCAGATGATGATGTAACCTCTAAAAAAGGGATTTATGAGTATCTTTTAAGCGGAAAAGAAAAAGTTCTCAGCATCAGAGCATTTACCGATAGTCAGAAAGCTACTGCTTATGCCAAACAAAATGGAATCTGTCCGATTTGTCAGAAACATTTTGAACTCGACAGAATGCACGCCGATCACATCACGCCCTGGCACGCAGGCGGAAAGACCGTTCCGGAGAACTTACAGATGCTGTGCAGGGATTGTAATTTGAAGAAATCGGGGCAGGAATAAAATGAGTGCGGTGTCGTTTACAAACGATACCGCTTTTTGCTTCTATTAGGGTTGAAAAAAACTATTAGTTATGTTATAATAGAGATAGAGGGGAGGATGTTATCATGGCAAAGAGTATTCCTGCATTAATTACACCATCTGTACTAAAATGGGCAAGAGAGCTTGACAGTATCACTGTTGAGGAGGCAGCAACTCATCTCAAAGTATCTATTGAAAAAATAGAGTCGTGGGAAAATGGAGATGCACAGCCTTCATTAAATCAAGCAAAGAAACTTGCCAAGTATTATAGGATTCCATTTGCATATTTATATCTTCCTGATGAACCCAAAAAGACTAAAAGACTTGACAAAGTTGATTATAGAACATTCGGCAATAATGGTATTGCTGAGTTTTCAAGAGAATTACGTTGGTTAATTAGAGATATTGAAGATCGTCGTGATACAATTATTGATCTTTATAAGGAAAGTGAGATAACTCCTAAGTCATTGCAGATTTCTTACTCAATAAAAACCGATGAAAAACAACTCGCCAATGCAATACGTTCATTTTTAGGTCTGGATTATGCAATCCAGAAAAAGTTCCGTAAAGCAGAGGCAGCTCTTTCTTACTGTATATCCAAACTTGAAGAAAAAGACTTCCTGATCTTTCAAGCATCAAAAATATCGCCCGGTGAAATGAGAGGTCTATCTATCGCATACAATAGTTTCCCCATTATTGTTTTAAACAGAAAAGATGAGCAAAGTGCAAGGCTGTTCACGCTGTTTCATGAGTTGGTGCATATTTTCACACGGACATCAGGCATATGCAATGATATGACCAATAAAAGTGTATATCAACTGGAGTTGTTTTGTAATAGAATCGCAGGATATGCTTTAGTGCCTGATGAATACTTGTTAACGAATTCTAATTTATTGAGCATTCAACAATATGGAATAGATGATACTTATATCTATGCAATAGCCAGGGATTTTGGTGTTAGCAGAGAAGTGGTTATCAATCGTTTGTGGAACAACTCGATAATTGATCAAAGCACTTATTATTCTACATTGAATAGGTACTCAGAAGAATACAGAAACTTCAAAACTAAGCAAAAGAAAGGGTTTCTTCCTCCAGCAATGGATAAAGGTACGCAAGTTGGAAAGTTATATGCAAAAACTATCCTTAGTGCTTATTATTCCGAAAAAATCACACCAAGAGAAGCATCACAATGCTTATTGGGCTTAAAAATTCAACATTTTAGCACAATAGAAAGGTGGTGCTTTTGATGGCTAAATATGTATTTGATTCTAATATTTTTATGAATCTGCAACGCAGGCAGCCAATTGATATATATCCTTCTCTGTGGAATAAACTCGGTGAACTTATGACATCCGGCATTATTATATCAAGCCAGGAAGTATATGATGAAATCGCAGTTGGTGGAGATGAACTGGAAAAATGGGCAAAATCACGTAAAGAGTATTTTTTGCCATCAGATGTTGCCATCCAAAGTGAAGTCAGAACTATTCTACAAAACTATAGAGGATTAGTAGAAGGTGGAAAGAAAAAGAACTCTGCCGATCCTTTTGTAATAGCACTCGCAAAAGAAAATCAATGTACGTTGGTAACAGAAGAAAAGAGAAATGGAAATAAAGATACCCCCAAAATACCCGATATATGCGATGTATATGATATTAAATGCATAGATTTTGTTGCTTTTTCCAGAGAAGAGAAATTATCATTTTAATGTACACAAAGAAGAATTGAATGAGCGATTATTTAACTGCGTTAAAAGATGTTTTAGTGGTGTTATCACCAATAATTGTAGCTTATATAAGTTATCGAAGCAATAAAAAGACAAAAGAGGATATTCGGTTAGAGATTGAAAAGAGCTTAAAAGAAAAAGATGCAGAAACTTATCAAATTATTCAAAAGATTAATGCTGAACTTGAAAGTCAAAAGCAAATTGCAACTTGGAACAACTCGCTTCCTCAAACTAACGAATACACACAGTTAGCAGGTACCGAGCGGTACGGTAATATTTGTTCACTAACTCTTTTGGTTAATAACATCAATAGTTATATTGATAGCAATGATTTATCCTTAGTGGAACTGCAAGAAGTGAAAAAGCTATTGAGCAAAATTGTGTTACCTTTGGAAGAAGAAAAGTTGTACGCTTACGAAGTCACATACATAATCAATTATAATAGATTGATTAGGAGAATTGATAAGCTAATTGATGATGCTCAATCTAATGTCTAATAATAACCGGCAACACAATGGCAACAAAAAATCAGATACTCCAAATCTGACAGACTACTGGGATAATAGAGATACCACGAGCGATAAAACTTAACTAAAACCGGTTAAGATTACGGCTCAAGGAGCGAGTGGGAATAATATAGATATTGCCTGAAAAGATAAGAGCTATCTGATTCGATTTGCGAATCGGATAGCTCTTTTTATGTGTCAATAGTATAGCATACAGCTTTATGCAATTTAACGCCTAAATACTCTCGCACAAACCTTTAAGAGTATTGTAAGCCTTGCCTAGATCAGTTGACTTGGGAACAATTACAGTGATACCAAAACAATCGTCCCATTGGAAAATCAGCCCAAGCTCATCATTGTCTACTTTGTATTGCGTTAAGTCGGGTATCTCCCTGATCTTGCCGTGAACCATATCTCGGTATGCTTTTAAAAGCACAACAAATTCGTCAGGCTCACCAGGATAATCACAAAATATGAATATCCACCTTTCTTTATTAGGCCAACGAACTTCATACATAAGACCACTTCCTATTTATGATGATTTTACTACATTATAGCATGTTGTTCAAAGCGGGTCAATAGTTGTTTCCTCACATAATAAAAAATACTTTGTCAGTTAATAAAGCAGAAATAGTCCCACTCCGCATTATTCAAAATATTTTACAAAATTACAAATACCCCCTTGACACTTCCCCCATTCTGCACTATAATACTACACAAGAGAGCTTTTTTAGCGTTGTGCATACGTTAAAATGAGCATAATAAAGCCCAGAAAATAAGCTTTTTTGTGAGATGTGCCGCAAAAGTGTCTTGCGGATTGTTAAAGTGTAGACAAACGGCGCATAATATGATATAATGTAGGGTGAGAAATGAGCGGTTTAAAACAGGCGGTCAGAAACGCCGCCAAGATCATAATGTTCAAAGGAGTTTATCCCCTTTGCTATAAAGTGTCAAGTCTAAGACCTTTGAGGAAAAATAAGGTCATCTTTGCCGAGATAAGAAGCGGTACGCTGACGGATAGCTTCCGCTATATCTATGAGGAGATAAAGACCAGAGGACTTGATCCGCAGGTCTATTACGTCCATAATAATAAGGGCGGAATGGGCTATCTGCTGAGATATCTGAAGCTTACTTGGCTTATGGGAAACGTGGGCTGCGTGTTGCTTAACGATACCTGTAATCTGTTCGGCGCTTTTAAGTTCAGAAAAGACACAAAGGTCATTC
>ENA-OPKZ01000933-OPKZ01000933.1-human-gut-metagenome-genome-assembly--contig:-NODE-933-length-7901-cov-3.660846_pt1 | contig 7901 bp, 10 predicted proteins | sample MGYA00241788_ERZ501703 | MGnify/ENA primary metagenome ERZ501703 (study PRJEB25962, sample SAMEA2042293) | human gut metagenome | biome: human gut; feature: human-associated habitat; material: faeces... | reverse complement strand
ATTTCATCTTTTGAATGTTTATTTTCGTTTACAATCCGTATATAAGCTGTATAAGTTCTATCCTCTGGGGCAATATGTTGTTCAACAAATTTTTCAGATACAAAAGCCCCATAGACAAGACGTGTTTCATTCACATTCAGCTTTGAAATGTCTGTCTGCTCTAAAATACCAGTAATTGTGAAGTCGTAGTTCTCCACTTTGCCTCCCTGAATGCGTAATGGAATCTGAAACTTCTGGCCGATTTCTGGTACAACGTCTAATCTTTCAAAGAGCGCAGGAGGCCCTGCAATTTCATCCGCTTCCACAGGCATCTTTCCATTGGCTAACTGAATTTGGTCAATAGAACCTTTTTTTGTGGAATCAAAATTAAGAACAGCATTTAATTTCGGCAGTTCTATGGACGCTACACTTTCCCTTGTAGAAAGCGATTCTACATCCGCGTGATTTTCAAGAATAAATACCTGATCTGCAGTACTGCCTTTGAAAGCCGCATGATAATTTCGAGCACTTTCTTTTATCTCTAACTGCTGATGTCGAATAACCGTAAGTGCAGAGCTACCAATAGACATGAGCAGTGTTGTCATAAGAGCAATCGCAACTATGGTAAGAATGGATCTTCCTTTATTATATTTCAATCGGCTGATAGCCAAATGATAAATTGTTTTCATTGTTCCACCACCTTACCATCTGTAATTACCAGTTTTCGATTTCCCATTTGTGCAATATCTTCATTATGAGTAATTACAATGAGCGTCTGCTCATACTTCATAGCAGATGTTTTCAAAAGTGCCATTACTTCATCACTTGTCTTAGAATCAAGATTTCCAGTCGGCTCATCTGCCAATACAATGGCAGGCTTCGTCGCCAATGCTCTGGCAATCGCTACTCTCTGTTGCTGACCCCCAGACAATGTGTTAGGAAGATTATTCAGTTTCTCGCTCAATCCAAGTAATTCAATAATTTCTTTCAGATAAACCATATCCGGCTTTCTATCATCTAATCCGATAGGCAAAATAATGTTCTCCCAGACATTCAAAGAGGGAACAAGATTAAATGCCTGAAAAATGAAGCCGATTTTTCTCCTGCGAAATGCGGATAAATCTTCTTCATTCATATTGGTTATACACTCATTATCAATCCAGACTTCGCCAGAAGTGGGATAATCCAGTCCTCCGATTAGATGAAGCAACGTACTTTTTCCCGATCCAGACTTACCTACGATAGTTACAAAATCGCCTCTCTCAACACAAATAGAGGTATGGTCTACTGCGTTAATATGATTACCGCCTGCCTTATACGTTTTGGTCAGGTCTTTTGTTTCAAGAATAATATCCATCTTAATACTCCTTTGCCAATACGGGGTAACTTGTTCTGTTTAAGTGCATCATCAGCCAATGTTCTGCCTCATAGCTCTTTTTCAAGTATGCGTAACTCTCTAAAATCTGGTTGGCGATACTCTTTTCATCATATAAAAGGGCAGTGGTACGAGCGGAACTTCTCATTTTTATAAGTACAGCAGGATTTTTCAAAATTGAAATCAAGTTGTCCGCCCATTCAGTTATGGAATCTGACGACAATACACCATTTTCTCCATTAACAACAACATCTGATACTCCGGTTGCACGAATAGCAAAGACTGGTAGATACGCTGCCATTGCCTCTAAAAGCACAATTCCCTGTGTCTCAGATTTTGATGAAAACAGAAACAAATCACACGCCTGATGATATGCTGAAATTTTATGATTTGATACTTCTCCAATGAAAAATACATTTTCTTCAATTTTTAGAGTTTGAGACAGGGCTATTAAATTTTCTTTCTCTGGCCCATCTCCCAAAATAAGCACATTAAAAACATCTCCTAACTGCTTTTTCACAGCAGAAACACCTCGTAGTAGGAAAGAAAGATTTTTTTCTTTCGCTAATCTCGAAACCGTACAGAACAAATACTGTTTCTTCTGCAAATACTTTTTCCGGATGGCAGTTGCCTCGATATGATTTTCAAAGCAAGCCGGAGGCAGTCCCGTAGGTGCAATGCTGATCGGTGTATCTATGTGGAATGGTTTCAAATAATTTTGTATAGATTCTGTTGGTGCAAAAACCATATCACATTTTTCAAGGAAGTGATTCAAATAGCGTTGTATGACTTGCCGCTGTGCAAAATCAAGGATGGATTCCCCCAATAGATTTCCCTGATTTGCCTTATTTTGTAAATAACCAAAGGGCGTCAAATAATGCAGATATTGTTCATATCTTGTGTGGTATGTAAACACTACGGGGATATGAAATTCCTTTCCAATCCGTGTTGCCACATTTCCGATCATAACGGGATGATGAACATGAATCAAATCAATATCAAGTGTTGAAATAGCATTCTTCACATAGCCATAAATCAAATTGGGAATAGGAATCGCTCCGGCGATCTTGTGTTTCATTGTTGGAAAGCGAAACGTATATTCATCATCATCCACCGGAGATTTATAATCCGGGGCAAAGACGTATACCGAATGCCCTAAATCCCTCAGACTATCAGCAAGCCGCTCAATCGAAATTGGAACACCGCCAACAAATGGTTTGTAGTTATTTGTCATCATAGCAATCCGCATTTTCTCACCCCCTTGTGATTATTTTCAGTATAGGTTCTCCAATAATATAGCCAGCGCCCACGAATAGGGTATTCCAAAGTGTTACCCCCAAAAATGAAGCAATCGAATATTTTATAAACTCCATTTTTAATACGCCTGCTGGTATAGAAATCAATGTTCTAACCATCGGAATTAGCTTACTGATGAAAATTCCATAAAAACCCTTGCGTCGGATTAAATCAAACGTGCGTTCAAACGCAGGTTTGTGTTTGGGAAACCTTTTTAAGTATATTTTGAGAAAAGCATTCCCACCGTACATTCCCAGAAAATACAATATCCAGCTCCCAACTTCTCCTGCTAAAACAGAAATAGCAATAGCTGCAAGGAGACTTATCCCCCCGTGTGCTGCATAGATTCCTGCAAGCGGCATAATAATCCCTGCTGGGAATCCGGGAAGATTCATATATTCCAGTAGTACAACAATGAAGATAGCCATTCCTCCATACAATTCAAAGTAATTATTTAGTGACGATATATCCATCTTTTCCTCCCGTACCTTAACTATGATTATTGTATCAAAGAAGTATTACGGGAACCTTACAGAATAGCTTACCGTTGAATAACAAAAGGCCGGAATTTCTCCGGCCTCTTATCAGTTCCTAAATTGTAGAATAAATGTACTTCCTTTTTCCGGAACAGATTCGACACGGATCAAACCTCCCTGTCGTTCTAAAATCATTCGTGTCAGATATAACCCAACACCGCTGCCTTCCGTTTGCTTTACATAAGAATGATTGGAACGATAGAACCGCTGAAAAATTTTATTGTATTCATTCTGTGGAATACCAATCCCTTCATCCTTAATTTTCACGAGTGTATAAAAGTGTTGTTTTTCAATAGAAATCGTGATGTGGCTATTTCGAGGACTATACTTTACCGCATTATCCAAAACATTTATGACTGCTTCGCTTGTCCAATGCTTGTCTAAATGTAATGTAATATTTTCTGTTTCCTGCACGGAAATTTCGATGCTTTTTCTCCTTGCTTTTTCGTATACACCATTTACAGCATCCACCAATAGATCACTTAACAAAATGGATTCCTTAGTCAAAGAAATCATGGCTGTTTCCAACCGTGAAATATTCATAAGGCTTGCAATTAACTGTTCCAGTTTTTCCAACTGCGTTTCACTTCGTTTTAGAAATTCGGTCTTTTCATCCGCATCAGAGGCATCCAAATACATATAGAAGCAGGTTTTCAATGCAGCCATTGGTGTTTTTAACTGGTGAGAAATATCAGTCACAAGTGCTTTTGTGCTTTCTTTTTCCTCAGTAATCCGGGTGTTTTTCGTTACAATCTGATGTCCGAGTTGCTTTAAGCGATCACCAATTTGATTGCTCATAAAGTGAATACGGCCTTTTACGATTCTCTCTGTTCCATAGGCAAAAGAAAAATCCTCTGACAAATATTGTTCCAATATCAGCAATATTTCTTTATTGCTACTACGGATAGTGCTGTAAAAATAGAGAAGTGCGACCGCAAGAAGTAAAAATGTGGTAACCAGAAAAAATCCTGTCCAATTTCTCCATGCAATCATGTAAGCGGCATACAGCGTGTTGTCTGCCAATAAATGTTCTTCGTCATATCCGTATTGCTTCAAAATCTGTTCGCCTTTTTCCTGCAAAGAGTTTGTAGGCTGACGCAATCCCAGAATGAAATCCTGCTCTACATCAGGATAATTTTCAAGTACCGCGCCACATATTTGTTGTACGGTTACCAATTCCTGTCTACCTGCTTCTTGCAACATATCATGTTCAATTTTAGGTAACACAATAATTTCTGCTATAAATATGCTAATTATAATAAGCAATACAATTTTTAGTAGTGTGAAAGTCCTGTTATTTAATGTCATTGCCTTTCACACTCCATTTCCCAGACGTACCCCAAGCCCCGTACATTCTTGATGTAGACAGGATTAGATGGATCAGGCTCAATCTTTTCTCTAAGGCGACGAATATTAACAGCAACAGCATTTTCATCAACATAATCCGTATTGGAATCCCATAAACGTTCCAGAAGTTGTTTTCTTGAAAGAATATGGTGGGGATGCTCAATAAAAGCCATCAATAGTTTCCAGTCTGTCGGTGTAATTGAAATTGCATTATCACCTTTCACAACACGCTTTTCATCTATATAAAATGTCAATTTGCCTGTTTGCACAATATTAGAAACAGCCTTTTCTGTTCGTTTCAGCATGGCACTTATTTTTGAGACAAGAACAGACATACTAAACGGCTTTGTCACATAATCATCAGCTCCCATTTCGTATCCTGTTATCACATCGACTTCTGTATCAAGAGCCGTGAGAAACAAAAATAGCACATCACTTCGCTGTCGAATATTAGCACATAAATCTAATCCACTACCGTCTGGTAAGCCTATATCGCAAATCACAAGATCAATCGTATTATCTTGAAATAGTTTCAATCCTTCAGAAACGCAAGCCGCAGAAAAAACTGCATAACCCTCCTTCTTGAGTTTGAGGCTTATACCACGGTTAAGATTTTCTTCATCTTCAATTAACAGTATATTTTTCATATTTTACCCTTTCCTTGTTTTGTTCTCATATCTACTGGCTTTTCGGCGTCCTTGGGGAGCAGCCAGACACCGGCCATTTTTACAGCGCCGGGAATACGACCACCGGCGCAATAATAGTTTATCTGTCGGACAGAAACGCCCCATTTTTCGCTTGTTTCTTTTAGAGTCATATAATCCATCTCTGTACCTCCTGCAATCTATTCTATTATATTTCTATTGCTCGAAGAAAACAAGCCTATAACCATGCTGTTAGAATAAAAATCGGTATAATCGTACTGGCAGACCGGAATGATAAGGTTATTCCTCAAATCAAACCGGAACGATACAATATTATTGAGGTGAACGATAATGCCGATTGATGATTTGACCGCCTTGGGCGATGCGCTCCGAGCAGCACGAAAAGAAAAAAATCTGACGCAGGAACAGCTGGCAGATGAATCCCATGTTTCTACCAAACAGATTGCCGATATAGAGAAAGCCAGGAGAAATCCTTCCTATCTGATCTTGAAAGCATTGGCAAAGGTGGTTCATCTTTCACTAGACTCGCTTATGTACCCGGATCTCTCGCCGGACGAAGCAGGACAAAATGAGATGAAGCTAGTAGAAGTTATTGAGTACAGACACGTTGTTTGCAAGCCGGTAGTAGTTATACAATCCACGGATTTCTGCGTTGTATTGGTTTAAGATTTCCAAATCGTCCAGGTGCAACAGGCGAGTGCGCCGGACAGGTTCCCAAACCTCTCTGTTTCCATTTTGTTTGTCGTATTTAATCTTGAGGGCATTGTAGGAGAACAGTCGTTTTACCCACTTGTCATGGGGAACATAAAGTAAGACTTTTCCATTGTTTACCCGTCTGGTAGCCCCGGTTTTGGTCTTTTTGTTGTGTTCGCCTTTGGCGATTGTGACCTCATATCCCAAGAACTTCGCAGAGTCGTGTCCATGAGTAATCAATGTCTTTTCCTCGGACATTTCCAGATGGAGTTTGTCCCGGATAAAGCAGCCTACATCTTGTTTAATCTGTTCTGCGTCCTCTTTGCTGCCGATAACTCCGATTAAGAAATCATCGGCGTACCGGATATAGCAAAGCCGTTTATAGCTGTCGTCCATCTGGTCGCTATACGGCATAGATTTCAGACCGCGCCGCAGTTCCCGGATTTCTGCAATTAAAAGGCGGCCTTTACCAGCCGCCTGCGTGCATATCGTGGTTGACCAATGAAGTGAAGTGATTATTCATGGTGGTAGGCGCATTGAACAGCACCGCAAGCAGGTACTGCTTCATGTTGCGTACCTGGGTGGTGTTCTTTTGCAGACAGTCCATGACAAACTCGATGTGGGAGCTGTCCAGTTTCAAAAAACGGGAACGCACGATCTCGTGAGGAAAGTCTGCCCCAGAGATCCGGGTGGTCTTTCGTCTGGCACAGACCGTTTCTACCAACAGCTCTACGATCTCATTCAGGTCATCCAGGTAGAGAGGATAACGCTGCTTCAGACAGTCATACTCGATATTCTCCAAAATCAATTCCCGATAATTTTCTATCTCTGTGACAGACATCGCATCTCTTCCTTTCCGTTCCGGCGGTCTTTCCGCCGCTGTTTCCCGGAAGGGAATGGAATCGGTACTTGATCCATAAGTAATTGATTTTTCTGTATTTGATTTCTCTATATTTAATTCTGCGGGCTTTTCCGTATCCGGTTTTACCATATCCGGGTTTTCCGTATCTGGTGAAACCACATCTGACGGCAGCATATCCAGCTTCTTTGGCTGTGGCTGCTCATAAATGATGTACTCGGTATCAGTAATACGGCCATTCGCACCGCGAAGCTGCCTGCGGACAATATAGCCAGCTGTTTCCAACTCTTTGAGCGCAGAGCCAATGGCGTCCACACCCTCCTTACAGATGGAAGCAAGCCCTCTTGTAGTGTAATTCCACTCCTCTGGGAGCGACAGGATCATGGAGAGCAGACCCTTAGACTTTAAGGTCAGCCCCTTATCCTTCAGATGATAATTTGACATAACGGTGTAATCGCGTGTCCGTTGTACGCGGTAGACTGCCATTCACTTCACTCCTTCCTGTGGTCAGAAAATAACAAAAGCCGCTGTCAGTAAAGACGCGGCTCAAACTTCATAGAAAACTCCTGGTCTCCCATCAAAGGGATAGCGGCTGATGTCCTCAAAGGCGTCGGCAACCTCCTCCGCTGGATAGTCCTGCCAGTCCCGCTCCCTGACGATATGATGGATAGTACGGTAACAGGTAGAAAACCTTTCATACGCCGAACGGTATTTCGTATTCACGCAGGAGACATCCACAAACCGTCCGTCCTCCAAGAGCCATAGTTCCCGGATGCAAGAAGCATCCACCTGCGTAGAATGACTCTGGATAGTTTTTTGGTAAATGCAAAATCCCCGCTGTGGAAACAACTCTGGCCCATAGTAGTTCAAGGAACACTCATGGTTTCCCGCGGTCTGGTAAGCAAGGACACTTTCCCCACGATAGCGGACAGACTGCGCCACAAGTTCCATGTTCAATCTGGAGAGCGCCCTTTTCCGCTCCTTTTTGTCGGGGAAAAGATAAAGATACGCCGTCCTGATGGCATTGCAAATTTCTTTTTCTCTAAACATCTTATTTTCTCCGTTTTTTCTTTACATCCAAGACATGACCCTCAATTACACGGGCGTACCTTTTGATTTTGATCTCCCGGCGCTGCTGGCTTTGCAGGGCG
>ENA-OPKZ01000899-OPKZ01000899.1-human-gut-metagenome-genome-assembly--contig:-NODE-899-length-8133-cov-2.036519_pt1 | contig 8133 bp, 10 predicted proteins | sample MGYA00241788_ERZ501703 | MGnify/ENA primary metagenome ERZ501703 (study PRJEB25962, sample SAMEA2042293) | human gut metagenome | biome: human gut; feature: human-associated habitat; material: faeces... | reverse complement strand
CTGCCGCCCGCAGCTCGACAATTCGCTGGCCTTTGAAATTGTCGAAGGACGCCACCCGGTTGTCGAATATGCCATCAAAAAAGAGCATGGCGGCGCTTTTGTCGGCAATGACTGCGTTCTCGACGAAAACAACCTTATCTGGTTGCTCACCGGACCGAATATGGCCGGTAAGTCAACCTTCCTTCGTCAGAATGCGATTATTGCCATTATGGCGCAGATGGGTTCTTTCGTGCCCTGCAAGTCGGCGCATATCGGCATTGTCGATAAAATCTTTTCCCGTGTCGGCGCCAGTGACGATTTGGCGCGCGGCCGTTCCACTTTTATGGTGGAAATGGTTGAAACCGCCAGTATTCTGAACCAGGCGGATGAACGCTCTTTTGTCATTTTGGATGAAATCGGACGCGGCACGGCCACCTTCGACGGCTTGTCCATTGCCTGGGCGGTTATCGAGCATCTGCACGAAGCCAATTGCTGCCGGGCCTTGTTTGCCACTCATTACCATGAGCTGACCAGCTTGGTTTCCAAACTGACCCGGATGAGCCTGCATTGTATGAAAATCAAAGAGTTTAACGAGGAAGTTGTCTTCCTGCATGAGGTAATCAGCGGCGCCGCCGACCGCTCTTACGGTATTCATGTCGCCAAACTGGCCGGATTGCCCAAAGTCGTGATTAAACGCGCCGAGCAGGTTCTTCAGTCTTTGGAAAGTGACAACAGTCACAAAAACGTGGCCGAACTGGCCGACGACCTGCCTCTGTTTGCCTCGCTCAAGCCCAAAGAGGAAGTTGTTCCCGTCAAATCTGAACTGGCGGAGTTTCTTGAACATCTGAATCCCGACGACCTTACGCCGCGCGAAGCTTTGGAAAAGCTCTATGAGCTTAAAAATTTGAGCGCGGACAAAGCCGCCTGAAACGGATAACAGGAGAAAAAACATGCGGCTGAACGGCTTTCAACGTATTTTGATAATAACGGCGGCCGTTCTGGCTGCCGTTGTCAGCAGTCTTTTGATACGGCATTATGATAATAATATTTGGGAATATTCTCTGCGGAACTGGTGTGATGACGACTTGCCTTTGCCGCAGTTGGTTGCCTGTGTTGACGGCAATTATCAAAGTTCCCGGGTCGGCGACGGCTGGAAAAGAGTTGCCGCCCGCCATTATTCCTGCCGTCCTTTTCCGCTTCAGGCGGCATACAGGGAGGTTAAGGACTTTTCACCGCTGAAACCCAAGACTTACAAAGTCGCGTTTTATAACGGCAAAGCCCGGCTGATTGTCGCTGATCGGTTTGAAAAATTAAATTTGGTTATGCCGCAGTTGGCAATTCCCGGATTGGTTATCCAGACGCCGCGTTATCCCGACAAAAATAACAAGTGCAAAATGTTTATGGAAAATGTTCTGGTTTCAAAAGCTTTTCCCAATTGGAAATATCCCGCTGACCGCATATATTTGTCCAAAGATCTGCTGATAACCAAAACCGGCGGCAAATATAAAATTTATGCAGCGTCGTATGAAGCAGTCAGGCTGAAAGGCGCAAAGGCTCTGTTTGTGGTTTCGGTTGCCTCTTTCTGCCCCCGGGGGAAATTTTTTGACTACTGCGGGACCTATTATGTTTATTTCACCGACACGTACAGTTTGCGTCGCGATTATGTTGAAGAGGCGGAGCTTCCTGCAAAATATAAGACTGACAAAGAACTGTTTTTGAATTGCCCGCCTTATCCGCGGCTGATAAACGATGTTGCCGACGAAAGCCAGCCAGAAAAAGAACTTGTTCTGAGCGCGGATCGTCGTGTAAACCCGCGTAGTTTATATGTTAAGGTGAATAATCGTATTTTTGCCATAGATATTTCTGCTAAAGGAGAAAAAGGAAATGATTGAGATTTCTCCGGAAGAGTTGCTGCCAGAAAATTTTGCCGATTTTAAAAAGCAGATTCCCGATTTGAAAATCGCCGACCGGCTGTCTGCCGAAAATCCGCTGAAGCCGTTGTTGACAGCAATAGAAAATCATCGACAAAGCGGAATGTTATTTAAAACGATAGTTGTTTTGCTGTTGACTTATCTGACGCTTTTGGTTGCGGCCGCTTTCTTCAGAGGGCATCCCTCCGCTTGGGGAATGCTGTTATTGCTGCTGCCGGTCTATGTCGGTGCATTTTTGGCATGGAAGCGCTCACCGCTGGCTCCGTACAGTTTGGTGCAGATACTGCTGTTTTTCCGCACGCGCAGGGTCTTAAAAAAGGCTTTTGCCGAACGGGTGACCGAAGCGCCGAAAAAAAAACACCGTATTCTTAAAAAGATAATGATACCGTTTGGACGGCATTTTTTTCTGCAATTCGGCTTCGGTCATACGGAGCAAAGCAAAAGCAAAGCCGAAAAGGAGCTGACTGCCGTAAAGCAGATTGTCCGGCACATATTGTGGGACAGAGTTGTTCTTATTGGGGGCGGGGCGGTCTTGGCTGTCGGTTATTATCAAAGCGCTTTTTTTCTGAGTGACGCCGGCTACGGCAAGGTTAATTTCTGGTCAGAAGCGGCGGCGGATTTGATCTTTGCCGGAGAGAGTTTTGGACCGCATCTGTTTATAACCTTTTTTCTGCTTTCTCTGGCGGCCATAAACTTAATCCTTTATTCCGGTAATATTTTCCTGCCTTATGAAAATGCCCGTATCCGTCAGTTTGTTGCCGGTTGTCCCCAAAGTCTGTTTGAGCGCTTTATCTATCTTCCGTTGCTCAATGTTTTTATATTTGTCGTTTACCTTTGGTTTATGTTTTATGCCGGCAGCGGAATCTTTGCCCTGTATGCTTCCGCTTTCTATCTTATTCCCGGTACAATAACAATTCTTGTATTGCTGGTTGCTTTTAATCTGATTTTTTGTTTTCTGTTCCGCTTATGTGTTGTTTTGTTGAGAAAAACGGCTTTTTTCATTAACAGGTTTTATTGAAAAATGTTTAATTGAGTAAAAACAATAAGATAACAAACGGTATAATAATACCGTTTGTTATCTGTATGAAAAATAAAGAAATTTTGTTGTTGACATTAATATTCTTTCCTGTATATTCATTTCGAATTTAATAACCATCTTTTATAAAGAGAGAAAATATGAACACTTATGCAACAAAACCATCTGATATTCAGAGAAAATGGTATGTCGTTGACGCCGAAGGTGTCGTATTGGGTCGTCTGTCTGCCGAGATCTCTAAGATTCTGCGCGGCAAACACAAACCCTGCTACGTTCCGAACCTTGACTGCGGCGACTATGTCGTTGTCATCAATGCCGACAAAGTCAAGCTCACCGGCCGTAAACTGACTCACAAGAAATATTTCAAACATACCGGCTGGATTGGCGGTATTAAAGAAACGACTCCGGCAAAAATTTTGGCCGGACGTTTCCCGGAAAGAGTTATCGAAAAAGCTGTTGAACGTATGATTTCCCGCAATCCGCTGGGCCGTCAGCAGATGACCAAACTGAAAGTTTATGCCGGTTCCGAACATCCGCATACCGCTCAGAACCCTGAAGTTCTGGATATTGCGGCTAAGAACCCGAAGAATAAAAGGAGCGCATTATAATGGCTGAAAAAATCGATTCTTTAAAAGAAATTAAAACCTCAGTTGCTGCTTCTGCTGAAGTTCGCAAACCCAAACGCGACAAACAGGGCCGTTCTTACGCTACCGGTAAGAGAAAAGACGCCGTTGCCCGCGTATGGATTAAACCGGGTAAAGGCAATGTGACCATTAACGAAAAATCGATCGATCAGTATTTTGCTCGTCCGGTTTTGAAAATGATCATCAATCAGCCGTTTGAAGTTGCTAACCGCGAAAACGAATTTGATGTTATCTGCACCGTAAAAGGCGGCGGATTGTCCGGCCAGGCCGGTGCCATCAAACACGGTATCGCCAAAGCTCTGAACGAATATGAACCGGAACTGAGAACCGTTCTGAAGAAGGCCGGTTTCCTGACCCGCGATGACCGCGTTGTAGAACGTAAGAAATTTGGTAAAGCAAAAGCCCGCCGTTCTTACCAGTTCTCCAAACGTTAATCGTTTATGGAATTTTCAAGAAAAGAGGAAGTTTTGGCTTCCTCTTTTTTTATATCTGTATAAATCCCGATTGTAATTCCGCAAAAAAGAACTATACTCTTAATGCAAACAAAAAAACAAGGAGTAGCCGAATGAGAAAAGTAACTTTATTGACTGCAGCCGTTTTGTTAAGCGGGATATCAGCTGTTCAGGCCGCGTTCGTCGGTTCTGAGACCGTTAATCCGGTAACGGTGGCTGAGGCCGCTAAAATGCCGGATGAAAGCCGGGTAACGTTGCAGGGATATATTGTCAGTCATTTGGGCGGCGAAGATTACACTTTTAAAGATGAAAGCGGCTCAATTAAAATAGAAATTGACGAGAAAGTCTGGCAGGGGCTGGATGTCTCTCCGCAAGATAAGGTTGAAGTCCGCGGCGAAGTTGATACCCACAAATATAAACCGACGGATATTGAAGTTGAAACAATCCGCCTGATAAAATAATATCCGCCTGAAAAGATGCCTGATGAAAGCCGTGACGATTTGGCAGCCTTACGCCGGAGCTGTTGCTGCCGGACTGAAAAGTTATGAAACCCGCAGTTGGCCGACCCGTTACCGCGGGCCGATAGCGATTCACGCTTCCGTTCGTCCCGTAAAAGGGGACGCGCGCCGTTTGGCCGAGACCTACGGATTAAAAGCCGAACGGTTCGGAGAAATAGTCGCTTATGCCGATTTGACGGATTGTCTGCTGATGACTCCGGATTTAATTGCTGCCCAAAGCCGCCAAGAACTCGATTTCGGCGACTGGCGTCCCGGGCGATATGCCTGGAGATTGGAAAATATCCGCTTGCCTGGGTATCCGATTAAAGTTGTCGGACGTCAGGGACTATGGAATTTCAATGAACCCCCTCAGCCGGAAATTGCCTTGTAAAATGCGGCACAATAGAGAAGAGAAAATTTTTTGTAACAAAAAATTAACAAAATTGACAAAAATAAATTATTGACGGAATTGTCAAAAAATGGTATAGTCCTCCCATCATTCACATAAAAAAAGGACTTGCCCAATGTTAAATATTCAGTCTGTAAAAGAAATTGAGACCTTATGCGCCAAGATAGCCAGCCGCAATAACATTTCTTTTCATGATGCTTTTGAATGCCTGTCGGAAGAACAGCAGGCCATCTATGACGAATATATGACCCGCCAGTATAAAAATAAGCTGAACAATATGTTTGGTGCGGATTGGATTAAAAAGGCATCTCCGGTGATGTTGTATAATGTTTCTCTGAAAAATTACAAAAAACATATTTATACTTTGTAATTTTTCTTTGCGCCATTCCGGGCTGTGCTCCCTGTCAGCCCGGATATCAAAAAGCCTCTTCCCCAAAGAGGCTTTTTTCTTTTTCGGCTTTATTTCTTGCGTTTACTTTTTTGACAGGCATGCTAAACTGCATCTTGAAATTGAGGGAGAAAACCATGGAACAAGCTCTGCCGGAATTGCTGACGCGCTATGACACCTTTATTTTGGACAGCAGTCTGACGTTGATTTCACCCTCCGGGGGCTTTTATCCCGGTGTGGAAACAACGCTTTCCCGTCTCATTGAACAGCATAAACAAGTCATTGTTTTTATTAATCATCCCCTTCCGCCGGAAGCCTGCTTTAAGGAAAGTTTCTGGCAGCCGTGGATTGAGCGAGGTGTTCGTTTTTTTACTTCCGGCGGTATCTGCCTGAAACTTTTGGCAGAGCAGGGATATTTCAGCTATTTCTTATTTGGCGGCCGTCTTCTGCCGGGCATGATTTTTGCTCCGGAAATAACCATGGCGGAATGTGTATATCTTGATTTGCCGGCGCTGCCGCTGGCATTTCTGCCGGCCGAAAATTTAATCCGCACGCCGGAATTTCCTCAGCTTGGTTTTGCCCCTGACATAACGCCGTTTGCTCCGCTTCTGCGCGAGGCAGCCGCACAGAATAAAGTCCTTTATTGCGCCCGTCCGGCATTGAGTGAAACAATGTTTGTCGGACAGCGGAAAGTCATTTCCAACAAGGCGATTGTGGATTATTACCGCAGTCAGGGCGGAACGGCGGTTGAAGTCGGCAAACCGGCACCGGCAGCTTATGAATATATCTTGCGCAGCCTGCCGCATACCGGTAAAATTCTCTGTGTCGGAGCCGTGCCGGAAATAGATGTCCTCGGTGCCGAGAACCTGAAAAATTCCGGCTGGGAAGTGTCATCTTTGTTAGTCGGAACATCTGAAAAAAATGCTGCGGAATTGTCCGGCTTATCTCTTCGCCCCGATTATACGACAGCCGGCTTCGATTTAATCTCCTGATTTTGTCTAAATTTTCTGGACTGATTAAATAATTTATGTTATCCTGAACGCAGGAAACATAAATTATTAAGATATGAAAAAGCTATTGTGTCTTTTCGCGGGAATAACGCTCAGCGTTCTCTCGCTTTCGGCTCAGGATAAATTCGAACGCTTCATCAATCGGCTGAACCGTACCGAAGAAGTCTGCCGCCGCTTGATTAACACCGGAAACGAATTGAAAAGATTGTCTCCGGTGAAGGAATATGACCGCCAAACCACACAAGTTCGTGTTGTCGGGCGGAGAGTTAAAAAGGTCACGATCGGTGATGTTGTGATTGTCAATAAAAAAGACCGGGTAGATGTCTATCGTCAGAAAAACGGTTCCCGCAATCGTCTGGCTTTGATTTCAAAGCTGTATGACAGTGAGCATGTCTATACCGCGGAAGCTTTGGTCACCGGCGGCATTGTTGCCTATAAGGTGGGAATTGTCGTTGAAGATAGGCAGGCCGTGGTTTTCAAATTGGCAGGTACTCGCATCGCCGAAGAATATGATTTGGAATAATAACCCTTTTAATTTTTAATTATTATGAAAAAGTTATTTTTGATGATGTTGTTCATCATCGCCGGGGTGACATATATGCATGCCCAGCAAAGCTATGTAACGTCTAAAAAGACGACAGTTACCACTGAAAAGTACAATAAAAGTAAAATTGTTGCGCTTCAGTGGATTAACCTGCGGATAGAGAGTTATTCAAAATTCTTGCAGGTTTATGAACTGAATCCCCAAACCGGAAAATGGGAGGAGAAGCAGTATATTCCGCGAAACAAGCCCGGAACGTACAGCTTTCCGAAGACGATGATTTGGCATGAGACACTTCCCCGGAAGTATGTCAGCCACACTGTTAAGGTAACCGTTACCAACCCGAATGAAGGGGCAGGGGTTTCTGTAACAATGAACGGTTCGGTCAAGGAGTTTTTCTCTCTCAAACCGTAGCCGATAACCCTAAAAAAAGGAAAGTTCATTTTGAACTTTCCTTTTTTTTATTCTGAGATTATGTTAGAAGAATAAGAGTAACACCAAAAGGGCTTCATCATGAAATATCAGGAATATAACGTAAATCAGGCCAAAGGCGTCCGTTTGTTTGAGGCGGTGCGGCTCGACGGCATGATTCTGGAAAAAGGGCACATTCTTAATGATGAAGACATTATTCAACTTAAATTGTCCGGTATAAAGCGCATTTTCGGTGCCGAGATGGGCGAGAACGATTTGGATTATCAAACGGCGCTGGGAGTAATTGCCGCCAAACTCTGCGGGGAAAATACCGCCTTTGCCGTTAACGAAGACGGACTTTGCCGCATTGTGGCGGATGCCGACGGTATTTTCGTTGCTTCCGACGACCGGATTGCCAAGTTTAACCGTTTGTCTCCCGTGCTTGTTTTGAATACGGTTCCGCCTTATGCCGAGATTAAATGCGGTGAGGTAATTGCCGAATTGGAGCTGACTGTTCCGGTTATTTCCGCCGCCGCGGTTGATGAATTTGTTTTCAGCATTTCCGGCAATATACCGCTGCTGCAGGTGATTAATCCGCCGGAACAAAAGGTAACTTTGCTTTATACCAAATTTTACAATGACAAGACCGAAACCGCCCATTTTACCAACGTCGTTACCAGGCTGGTGCGCAATTTCAAAGGGCTTAACCTGCAATTTGGCGCTGAGCATGAGGCCAAACACGAGATCGAAAAAGTGGCCGATGTTCTGGAGGTGGCGCTGAAAGGCGACGGCAGCGTCGTCTTCATTATTCCCGGCAGCCGCCGCGGGCACGCTG
>ENA-OPKZ01000871-OPKZ01000871.1-human-gut-metagenome-genome-assembly--contig:-NODE-871-length-8349-cov-2.034965_pt1 | contig 8349 bp, 7 predicted proteins | sample MGYA00241788_ERZ501703 | MGnify/ENA primary metagenome ERZ501703 (study PRJEB25962, sample SAMEA2042293) | human gut metagenome | biome: human gut; feature: human-associated habitat; material: faeces... | reverse complement strand
AGATATTGAGAATATCAATATATGGGCAGAAATAGGTGTTATATTCCTGCTCTTTGCACTCGGACTGGAGTTTAGTTTTAAGAAGCTCATGAATGTAGGTTCCACAGCTTTTATAACGGCTATCACCGAAGTAATCAGTATGTTGCTCATTGGATATTTGGTGGGACAGTTATTAGGATGGGGCACTATGAATTCCATTTTCCTGGGGGGAATGTTGTCTATGTCGTCCACTACAATCATTATCAAAGCCTTCAATGATCTGGAATTGCGTAACCAACGTTTTACCGGTATCGTATTCGGTACTCTGGTAGTGGAAGACCTGATTGCTATCTTAATGATGGTGCTTCTTTCCACAATGGCAGTGAGTCAGGACTTTGTAGGTGAAGATTTACTGATAAGTGTGCTCAAGGTCGTTTTCTTTTTAATCCTGTGGTTTCTCATAGGTATCTTCGTTATTCCGGCCTTTCTCAAAAAAGCAAAGAAGTTGATGAATAACGAAACTCTTCTGATTGTCTCTCTCGGTCTTTGTCTGGGAATGGTGGTATTGGCTACTTACACAGGTTTTTCAACAGCGCTAGGAGCATTTATCATGGGATCTATCCTTGCCGAAACCATCGAGGCCGAACATATCGAACATATCATACAACCGGTAAAAGATCTCTTCGGAGCTATCTTTTTCGTTTCGGTCGGTATGCTGGTGAATCCGGCTGTATTGGTAGAATACGCCTGGCCTGTCATCATCATTACACTGGTTACCATTATCGGCAAAGCCATTTTCTCTTCGTTTGGCGTACTCTTATCCGGAGAACCACTGAACACTTCCATCAAATCCGGATTCAGCCTGGCACAAATCGGAGAGTTTGCTTTCATTATTGCCGGACTGGGTGTTTCGCTCAAAGTGCTTGATCCGTTTATTTCACCTATCATTGTGGCTGTATCTGTTATTACCACTTTCACGACTCCTTACTTTATCCGTTTAGCCAATCCTTTTGCCGAATGGCTTTACAAAATATTGCCTACTAAAGTACAGGAGACATTAGATCGTTATGCTTCCGGCAAGAAGACCATGAACCACGATAGTGACTGGAAGAAATTACTAAAAAACATGATTGGGAGAGTTGTCATCTATAGCGTACTGCTCACTGCTATTTGGCTGCTGTCGATACAAATCATTTATCCCGCCATCAGCGAAATGTTTACTCCTATCACTATATGGATCAAATTGGTGATGTGTCTGGGTACTCTTCTGCTTATGACTCCTTTTTTATGGGCGCTCATCTCCAACAAATACAACTCTTCGGAATTATTCCTGAAGCTATGGAGAGACGAGAATTACAATCACGGACGCCTGGTTTCCCTGGTTCTGGGACGTGTATCTGTTGCTCTTTTCTTTATCACTAGTGTAGTCATCAGCTACTTTAAACTAAACTGGGGAATAAGTGTGATTATTGCCATAGCCGTAGTAGCATTGATTCTTATTCTTAGGGAAGACCTCACGCAATATTCACGATTGGAAACAAGATTCCTTGCCAATCTTAACCGACGAGAAGAGGTAGCTAAAAAACGGCACCCGCTAAAAACAAGTTTCAATAGCGAATTCAATGATAAAGACCTTGACTTGACATCTATCCTAGTATCGCCTTATTCCGATTACATCGGCAAGTCTTTAGGAGAACTTTCATTCAGGCAAAATTTTGGAGTAAATGTCGTCGCAATCACTCGTGGCGATCTGAACATATATATACCGAAAAGCTCTGAACACATCTATCCGCAGGATAAATTGACAGTAGTTGGTACAGATACACAATTACAGGAATTTAGAAATAGAATAGAAGATGTAAAAAGCACATCAGATACAGATGCAGTGGATAAAAAGATAACTCTCCACTCTTTCACGGTAGACGAAGAATTCCGCTTTTTAAATCAGACTATCGCGCAGTCTCATTTAGGAGAGAAGCATGACAGTATTGTTGTAGCCATTGAACGAAATGACGAACTGATTACCTTGGATAAAGACACAACTTTCCAATTAGGGGATCTCGTCTGGATTGTAGGCAACCGGGAAAAGATTAGAGAAATACTGTACTTAACGTAATTTGTATCTAAGCCAGAATGGAATACAAAAGTATAGTACCCACTATACAACAGCTTTAATGTTTCTGTATAGGCTGTATACTGCAATAAAGTTCTGATTCAAAATAAATACGTTACATATAAAGTCCAGATGAGGCTGAACTCAAAACTAAATTTGAAGTTCAGCCTCATCTGCTTTACTTATCTAACATTCTATTTACAAAGTGAGGACGTGTGAATGGTTTACTTGGTCCTACAGTTGGTTTAGCACTGCGCGTTTGTGATTTATTCTGCAAATCAAATACGGCAAACTCCTCATAAGACATTTGTGTACCCAAACTTCTTTCCATTATTTTATCATATATCGCTTTACGGGAAGGAGCATTAAATCCCTCGGTATTACTATTCATCATACTCTCTTCCGAAGGACGATACGCCCCTTTTATATAAGTACATGCCCCTTCAAATACTCCCAGTTTTTCTGACACATACCGATTATCATTCAAGAAAGCAGACCAAAGTACCTGAGATGGATCGGATGTAAAATCAACATTCTGCGCCCATCCTAATGTCTGCAGATACTGTACATTTTTTATTTCTTTAGAAGAAATAGTCCCATTTTCCTGATAAGCATACTCATCTTCCAATTTGGCAAAACCATGTCCAACAGCCTCGTGTACAAGTACCTGCCTGAAACTTTCACTTTGCAAATCGTATATCACCGGGCAATAAGCAATAGCAAACTCAACCACTTTCGTCTGATTAGTATAACCAAAATAAGTAGTTCCTGCATACGCAGGAGAATTTAGAATTACAACAGCCAATGTTTCACTCATATCTATATTATCCACGCATTGTACATAACGTTGTACAGCATTATCTTCACCGGAAATCCCCGTACTGTTTCCACCCGCCAGTTCACAACCAAGCGCTGTTTCATATCCTGTACCAAAAATATTGTGTTTCGAAACCGCAGTTACTGCATATACATTAAAATAATCTCGAAGTGACTTGATGGGTTCTTCCGTAAAAAGATTCTCAAAAGTTTTGTCCATAACCGCATCATAAGTTCCATCGTTAATTTCAGTATCTATAAATCCATCGCCCATAAGCACAATAGGAAGCCCTTTTCCCAACTTTGCTGTTTGCAGAACACGTACTTTTTTATCTGACGAATAATCAGTAGATTCACTAGCCACTTCCCCCCTTTGTATGATAGTAACTATCTCTACTACGATTGATTCCATATCAGTTACTTTCACAAAGTAGATATAGGCAGTACGGGAAACACCATCAGTATTAGGCAATACAGTCAGATTAAGCATGTAGGAAGAGGATGCACGAGTCTTTGTCTCCTGTGTCAGCCAAGTGCCAGTACCCAAAGAACCATAAATCAACAATTCATCTTCAGCTATATTCGTAGAGAATCTAATATCCAATTCCCCACCTTCAACAGATACATTATATATATTCTGCTCAAGATTCACAAATTCTGCCGGCTCCTGCTCTATGATTATGTTTTGTGTCAATGTCCCGGAAGTTAATGTAAGCGTTGCCGTACGTACACTTCCTGTTATATTCTCACTGATAGCAGTAAGCGTAATATTGCACGTACCCGCTTCTCCCGAAACCGGAGCGATTGTAAACCAATCCGCAACTGTACTCGCCTTCCATTCACGGGTACTCGTAAAACTGATTGTTACCTGCGAACCTTTAGCCGAACCCATCACGACATCTCCGACATTCTCTATCGAGAAGTTAGGATCTACTTCATCTTCAGTACAGGATACTATAAAAAACAAAAACAAGGGAAATAATAGAAAATAAATTGTTCTCATACCCATTACATGTTATTTTGTTATACCAAAGATAAGCTACATTTTCATTACCAGAAAATTTATTCGACAAATCGCCCTAAAAAAAAGACGTACGGACTTTTTTTTGAACTTTCCGATATAGAATAATAGTCATTCAAAAATAAAAAGGGGTTGAAAGTCTATGACTTTCAGCCCCTTTTCTATTATTTCAATCGTCTTATTCAGCGATTTTATTTCACTTCCTCAAAAGTAATAAATACTGTAAATCAAGAAATTACACAGAAACCGTGCCAAAATCGTGCCAAAAACACAATAAGTATCTATTAGCATATCAAAAATAGCACAAGTTACCACAGTTATTATAATAAATCAATGATTATAGGAAAAATCACCTATAACTACCTATACTTCATCACTATAGATAACAATTGCCTGTGCAAAGATAAAGTTTTTCAAGATATAAACAACAATAAGTATATCAGAAAATCAATAAATATATAGCCATCTTAATAAATCATCAATTGAATGTATTTTGATTAGTTAGAAGTTTATTAAATTAAACTTTTATAGATATTCCAATACATTCTCACTATATTTACATAATTAGCTCATTATATCAAACTATGGAGTTTTATAAAGTATTGAAAAGCAGAAGAAGCATCCTCAGAATTTCGCAAGAGGATTTAGCTGAAATATCAGAGATAAGTTTATCCACAATCAAGAACATTGAACGAGAAAAAGGAAACCCTTCCTTAAAAACAATAGAAAAAATTTGCGAAGTACTTGGGCTAGAAATTTGCCTTAATGTAAAGAAAACAACAAGCTAAAAACAGTAACACCTATGAGAGAATTAAAAATATTCTGTAATCATATTTACGCCGGATTACTTACTGAACATTCAAAACAAGAATATACGTTTTGTTATGATGATGGTTATTTTATCAATCCTTCCCTTCCTGCCATCTCATTGACTTTATCTAAGTCTCACCAATCGTACACAAGCCAATACTTGTTCCCCTTCTTTACAAATTTACTACCTGAAGGAGCAAATAAGAAAATCTTTTGTCGATTATGTAAGATAAACGAAGAAGATTACTTCAGCATATTATCGGCACTTGAAATAAAAGATATGCTCAGGAGTTAATACACCAAACTTTTCTTCAATTTTATCACCATTTTCTTTGAGAATGCACATAAACACATTATCTTTATGCACATTAAGACCACATACGTTCCTCATATAATTAGTACTATTTTTTAGCACTTGAAAGATACTAAATGTTCGGGAATCTCGAAATATGAACGAACGGAGTGGTCTTTATTTTTATTGAACACGCTTATAAATCAAGTTTTTTATATAAGTTTGCATTAGAAAACAACGTATGAAAAGAATACAATTATGCTAGCTATCACATTCATCAGTCCAAAGATTAATGCGGGAAAATTACGGCTTCCTGCAAACAGCTCATCAGAAATAATACCCGAAAAAACGGTACCGACTATTCCACAAATGGAACTTATGGAAATAATAAAACTGGCATCCAACGTGGAATAACCTTTCTGCGCTTCTAAATAGAACACTCCCCAGCTATTCACGGCATATCGGCTGATATACATGAAAGCACTGCTAAGTGCCAATATCCAAATGGCAGGATTACGAAGTACCGCTTTCTGGGCACGACTAAATTCTTCCTACTGTTTCTTGGCATTACCATTGGGAGCGGGTGCCTCGTTGCCCAACAAGAACCCCTGGCTTTGAGGAGTATCCCTCATAAAGGTAATCATCATCAGGAACCCAAGCAAGCCGATCTCCCCTGCACCAATCATTCCATACCTCCATCCCATCCAACCTACAATCAAGGCGATTGTCATGAAAGTAAAAGCCTCACCGATGTTATGGCTGGCCGACCAGAAGCCATAATAGGTTCCGCATTCTTTGCTGTTGTACCAGCGACTCAAGGAAACAACTCCCGATGCAGCCCCCATTGACTGAAACCATCCATTCAATCCCCAAAGAAGGACGAAGGCATAAAAAGAGTTTGTAAACCCCAATAGCAAATGAATTAAGGCAGAACAGAGCAGGTCGGTTGACATGAAGCGCCTTACATTACTACGGTCAGCCAGAAAACCATTTGTCAACTTTCCTACGGCGTAGACAAAGAAGAGGCAGGAACCGATGATACCTAGTTCTGTTTCCGAAAACACACCTTCTTCTACAATAGGTTTACGTACAATATTCATACTCAGGCGACATACGTAATAAATACCATATAAAACGTTTGGAGTCATTGCATGTTCTTACAGCTTTCTTTTCATATCTACTATTATTAAGTTAATAATTTGATAATCAGATGTAAATTCATAGAAACAGAACAGCGTTTTCTCTGTTTAAAAAATTATAAATATTTTATTTTTGAACCATTGATAGCCGCAAGCATCTCAATTTTACAGAATGTACTCCTGCTATTGTACAAAGTTTGTTTTGCAATAAATGTATCCATCTTGTTTTAGTCCCTCAAATTCCATGAATTCATAATGTTTTACCTGTATACAATATACAAAAAAAGCCAGTTACCTACTGGCTACATTCCAAACCTACTACTCCCCCCATATAAAAACCGCTGGCTCACGTATCCAACGGTTCACAACAGTCTATCTCCTGCTATTGCTATTTGTTTTCTCACTATCCCTTCTTGCCAAAGGCAGCAACAGCCGTTCCACAAGTGCTTTCTTATCCTCCGTAGGCATCTTGTTTCTGCCCTTAGCTATGATTTCAGCGGCCAAATCACTTTTACGACCGGCAATATATTTTTGCCGTTTTCCGTTAATCATTGCTTCTATGCGGAAGTCATGCCGAGTATTCTCTATGATGTTAACCTCCGATACCTGTAGGTTGTCTTCTGTTTCATACGGCTCTACAAGTGTAGGCAAATAATGCCTCATAGCCTCTCCTATCTCCAGAGGCACTAAGCTCGAAAGATATTGCTCTATACGGTTCTTCCAGTAGTCGTCTATCTGCAGGTCAGAGGCATGATCATAGAAATGGCCGATGGCAATACCCACTTCATCTATTATCTTTTTTGCATTCTTTATACCGTTCAGCTTCGCAAACTGTAGCAGGTCATCTTCTACTATTTCATCATTCTTTCCGGCAATACTCATACAGTGTATGTTTTCGTATGCTGCACCGTCCAAATTAGTGGTAAATGTTACATCGTATGCCGGAGTAATATGCCATTTCCCGTCTTTCTCCATCAGGAAAGAAAAATTCTTGATGTGGTCATCCACATTACCACCCATTACATTGAATACCATCCGGCGGTAGAGTTCCGATTGCTCACTGGCCGGAATATTCAGCCTCCGGCACACTTCGAACAAATCTTCATAACTTGTTGCATCGGGATTCATCGCAGCAAGCGTCTGAGTGTGTACTTTCTCCCCGTTTATCCTGTCATAGCGTTCCGTCAGAAAGTGATATTTCCCCTCTATCTCAATAAGCCGCGAGGGCATCATGGTCACTCCGGCTTCCTTTGCCATCTCATAGTACGCCATTTCCATTTGTGTAAAAGGAAAATCTTCTCCTTCCGAAAATTTCAGGATGTAATAAGTATAGCCTTCGGGCAAGGGCACCTGGCCCGAACGTATATCATGTGTGGTTTCATGAATGGCGATAATGGCTTTCGGGTGCTGTCCCCCGGCAGAAGTTCCTACCTCATAGATACTTTGCAGATGCAACGTCTCGTCTTCTTGCACCGACACCTCTTCCCGTTCTTCAAAAATACGGCGTGACAGTTGGTACAAACTGTCTATCTGAAGAGCAGAAGAAGATTCCAGTCCGGGAGTGGCTGGAACGAACTCAAAAGCCCCCATCCCTCGTTTCCCGATGAAAGAGAGCTTATCTACCGGAGTGAGCATACGTTTCGGGATACGGTTCTGCGCGGCCCACCGGTCAAAAACCATATTTCCCCACCGGTCAGGCAAAGAGTCTGCCAGAAACGGCGGCAATCCCTGATAGAGTTTATCCTTATTGCCGGATATAGGCATACCTTTTGCTGCCCCACCCTTGACAGAAGCGGTCAGCGGAGCTATTTCCAAGCCTTTCTTTACGAAATCCGGATGATAGTTGAAGATGGCCCTTCTGTTCCTTTCGTCCCAATAAAGCTTCCCTACCTCTTCACCCCATAGCATAACATTCACAATATTATTTTCCATGTCTCACCCTTTTCGGTTTTTTACTCTTCATTTCTTCCAGCACGTATGCCGAAACAGGTATTTCTGGCAACAGCTCATCCATTTGTTCCAGACAGTCCGCTACCCGTAGGAGTGCAAGAAAATTACCCATGTTGATGTTACAGGCATTTCCTTTCTAAAACTGCCGTAAAGTAACAAGGCTTACACCGGCCTGCTCGGCGGCCTCTTTTTGGGTGAGCTTGCCAGCCAGCCTGTATTCCTTGAATCT
>ENA-OPKZ01000860-OPKZ01000860.1-human-gut-metagenome-genome-assembly--contig:-NODE-860-length-8396-cov-1.686848_pt1 | contig 8396 bp, 8 predicted proteins | sample MGYA00241788_ERZ501703 | MGnify/ENA primary metagenome ERZ501703 (study PRJEB25962, sample SAMEA2042293) | human gut metagenome | biome: human gut; feature: human-associated habitat; material: faeces... | reverse complement strand
GGACAAGGAAAAACGTCCGTATTAGACGCTATTGCATGGGCATTAGGCGGCAATAATTATAAACCGTCTGTGCCGGAGCGGGACGGAGCACTGGTACCGCCGAACCTGCATATTGAACTGTCTAACGGACTGGTTGTAGAACGAAAAGGAAAAAACAGCATATTAAAAGTAACAGACCCGAATGGGAATAAATCAGGACAGCAGCTTTTAAATGAATTTGTGTCCACGCTGGCATTGGATCTCCCGAAATTTATTAACGGAAGCGATAAGGACAAGGCGGATTCTCTTCTGAAAATTTTAGGAATTGGTGATGTATTGGCGCAGCTGGATACAAAAGAAAATCAGCTGTATGCACAGCGCACAGAAGTTGGCCGCATTGCAGACCGCAAGAAGAAAGCGGCTGACGAAATGCCGATGTACCCGAATGTGCCGAAAGAACCCGTCAGTGCGACAGAACTCATTAAAGAGCAGCAGGAAATTCTTGCGCGGAATGGAGAAAATGAGCAGAAACGTCAGAATGCTGCCCGCTATGAACGAATGCTGGCAGAGGCTCAAATCGCTTTTGATGAGGCTAAAGCAGCACTGCAGAAAGCAGAACAGGATTGTTTAACCGCTCGGAAGTCGGCAGAAGATCTTCATGATGAAAGCACGGCTGAATTGGAAAAGAACCTGGCAGAAATTGAAGCATTGAATATCAAAATCAGGGCGAATTCTACAAAGGAAGCCGCCGAAGTGGAAGCCAATAATCTGCAACAGGAATATGACGGGCTGACGGAACAGATTGAATCCGTCCGGGAAGAAAGAAATAAACTTCTTGATTCTGCGGAACTGCCGCTGCCGGGATTGTCCGTCAAAGACGGCAAGCTGATTTATAACAATATGCCATGGGATGGCATGAGCGGCTCTGATCAGCTCAAAGTAGCAACGGCTATTGTGCGCAAATTAAACCCACAATGCGGGTTTGTTCTTATGGACAAGCTGGAGCAGATGGACTTAGAAACACTGCAGGAATTTGGCGCATGGCTCAAGCAGGAAGGTCTGCAGGTTATAGCGACAAGGGTTTCCATCGGCGATGAATGCTCCATCATCATTGAGGACGGCATGGTGAAAGGCGATACGGAAGCGGTTAAAGAAAAGGCTCCGAAATATGTCAAAGGTGTGTTTTAAAGGAAGGAGATAAGAATGAATATTACAAAAGGAATTATCAGCAAGCCGGTTAAGGTTTGCGTGTACGGTGTCGAAGGTATTGGAAAAACGACTTTTGCCAGCCAGTTCCCGGAACCGCTCTTTTTCGACTTAGATAAAGGGTCTGCACAGCTTGATGTCAGCCGTGTAACAGACATTACATCATGGCCGTTGCTGATGAGCAACATCAAAGAGGTCTATGATAATCCGACTATTTGTAAGACGCTGGTTATTGACACAGCAGACGCGGCAGAGCGTATGTGCATTGATTATATTTGCGGGAAATTCAATAAAAAGGGAATTGAAGAGTTCGGTTATGGTGCCGGCTATACATATTTAACAGAAGAATTTGCCCGATTCCTTGTGCAGCTGGACGCTTGCATTGGGCAGGGGATTAATGTAGTTGTTCTTGCTCATGCTGTTTTAAAAACAGTAACGCTCCCGGAGGAAATGGGAACGTATGACCACTGGGAACTGAAACTATCATCTAAAACGACAAATAAAGTCGCGCCGCTTGTAAAAGAATGGGCAGATTTACTGCTTTTCGCCAATTACAAAACAATCCTGATTGAAGACGGAACGCGAAAAAAAGCGGCAGGCGGAAAACGAATCATGTATACCACGCATACAACTTTTGCGGACGCGAAGAACCGATTTTCTTTAGCAGAAGAGTTGCCATTTGACTATAACGAAATTGTACGACTGATACCAAATGGAGCTGCTCCGAGCGTAAAACCTATGCAAGAAAAGAAACAGGATGCAAAACAGAAAACGGTAAAAAAATCAGAACCTGAATCGACTGTCCCGATAAAGAAACCAACTGTCCCGATTCAAGACACGGCTGCCCCTGCGATATCTTCTGTAAATGCTACTTTACAGAAAGTCTATGACTTAATGAAACAGGAACATATCACAGAAGAGCAGATCCGCAAGGCGGTGTCCATGAAAGGATATTTCCCGGAAGATATGCCGATGAAAGATTATCCGTCTGATTTTATAGACGGTGTGCTTATTGGTGCGTGGGAGCAGATTAAAACATTTATTTTAAACAACATCAGTGTTCCATTTAATTAATTTACATAAAGGAGAAGAACATGAGTACAAATTTTGAAAAGTTCGGAACAACATCTGCAGAAGACAAAGTATTAGACTGGGACGAAACCGTTACTGATGACGGCAAAGATCATGAATTTGTCTTATTGCCGGAAGGGGTTTATCCGTTTACGGTAGAAAGCTTTGAACGAAAGATTTACGAAGGCGGAGTTAAAATACCGCGATGCCCGCAAGCTGCACTAAAGCTTCGCGTGCATGGCGGAGAATATGGTGACGCGCTTGTATTCAGAAATTTATTCTTAGTTTCAAAGCAGCAATGGTTAATTGCCCAATTCTTTATTTCCTTGGGATTAATGGAAAAGGGCGGGACAGAGAAAATGCCATGGAATAAAGTTATCGGTGCATCAGGTTATGTAGAAATCGTTCACCGGATTTACAAAGATCAGCCTTACAACGAAGCGAAGAAATTCCTTGCCCCGGATGATAAGAAAATTCCGAAAACACAGGGCGGTTACACAGCCGGGACATTCTGATGATGGAACTAAGACCCTACCAACAGGAAGCGGTTACAGCTGTTATGCGCGAATGGGCAGGAGGACACAAGAAAACGCTTTTAGTTCTTCCGACAGGCACAGGCAAAACGATTGCTTTTGCTAAAATCGCAGAAAACTGTGTTCGTGAGGGGAGAAAAGTCTTGATTCTTGCCCATAGGGAAGAACTTTTGAATCAGGCGCAGGAAAAAATCAAGATCGCAACAGGTCTCTTATGTGCTAAAGAAAAAGCGGAAGAAACAAGTCTTGCCAGCTGGTACCGGATTGTTGTCGGATCTGTGCAGACGCTCATGCGTGAAAAACGGCTCCGGCAGTTTCCGGAAGATGAATTTGGCACCATTATTGGAGATGAAGCCCATCACGCACTGGCCGACAGTTATCAACAAGTGCTGCAGCATTTCCCGATGGCCAATGTACTGGGCGTAACCGCCACACCGGAACGAAATAATCTGCAGTGTCTGGGAAATTATTTCGACAGCTTAGCTTATGAATATTCTTTGACGCAGGCTATCAGGGATGGCTATTTGTGCAAAATCAAGGCGCAGACGATACCGCTCAAAATTGATATAACAGGCGTCGGTATGTCTGCCGGCGATTATGCATCCGGCGCATTAGGAACAGCTCTTGACCCGTATCTTGAACAAATTGCCCAAGAAATGATTACGTATTGCGCCGGGAGGAAGACTGTAGTCTTCTTACCTTTGGTAGCCACAGCTAAAAAGTTTAAAGCCATTTTAAACCATTTTGGGATGAAAGCAGCGGAGGTAAATGGAAACAGCCAGGATAGAGAAGAAACACTAAAGAAATTTGAAGCAGGAGAGTATAACGTACTCTGCAATGCCATGTTATTGACTGAAGGATGGGACTGTCCATCAGTGGATTGTGTGATCATGCTTCGGGCAACAAAGATCAGAAGTTTATATTGCCAATGCATAGGGCGGGGAACAAGACTTTCTCCGGAAACGGGCAAAAAGGATTTATTGGTATTAGATTTTTTGTGGAATACGGCGCGGCATGAACTATGCCGCCCGGCATCGCTTATCTGCAAGACAGATGATATCGCAAAAAGAATGACGAAGGACTTGGACCAGTCCGGGGCCGCTGTTGACATAGAGGACGCTTACAAGCGGGCAGCGGAGGAAACCATTCTTGAGCGGGAGGAAGCTCTTGCAAAAGAATTATCAGCGATGAAAAAACGGAAACGCCAGTTAGTAGATCCATTGCAGTTTGAAATGTCTATACAAGCAGAAGATTTATCTGATTATGTCCCGTCATTTGGGTGGGAAATGGCACCTGCAAGCGACAAACAGCTCAAAGCATTGGAGAAATTCGGCATATTTCCTGACGAAATCGACAATGCGGGAAAGGCCAGTCTTTTACTCGACCGTTTGAATAAACGGCGGGAAAATGGGCTGTCCACTCCGAAACAAATCCGCTTTTTAGAAAGCCGCGGTTTTCAGCATGTGGGGATCTGGACGTTTAACGATGCTAATAGCATGATTTCTCAAATTGCTAATCATCACTGGACAATTCCCCGCGGTATCAAGCCGGCTTTATATGTTCCTAATCAGGAATTGAATTTTGGAGCGTAAATTATGTCGAAGATAGATCTACGACCATTGCTGGAGTATATACCGCCCGCGGCCTGCAGCTATGAAGAATGGATTGATGTAGGCATGGCGTTATGTCATGAGGGCTACAGCGTTGATGTGTGGGATGAATGGAGCCGAAAGGACCCGGAACGTTACCATGATGGTGAATGTCATAAAAAATGGCAGTCATTCAAGGGGAATCCGAATCCGGTTACAGGAGCGACGATTACTCAGATGGCAAAAGATTATGGATGGCAGCCGCATACAAAAGAAGACGGTAACAAAGTAATGGACTGGGATGATACGGTAACAGACAATGTCATTATTGTTGATCAGCACTATGTACAGGAATCGGAAATCAAAGAACCGGCACAATGGAATCCGGCAGATGAGATTATCCGGTATCTTGAAGCTCTCTTTGACAGATCCGACAAAGTCGGTATTGTTATGTCTTCTTTCCGGCGCGACGATGGGAAATATTCCCCGTCCGGAGCGGGTACATATTCTTTGACAGCGGAAGAATATATTTCCCGCATCAAAAAGTACCAACAAAACGGTTACAGTACAAAAGATATCATCGGGTATGCGCTTTCAGATTACGATGAAAAAGCAGGCGCATGGATCCGTTTCAATCCTTTAGACGGTAAAGGTATTAAAAATGAAAATGTATCCAATTACAAATATGCTCTTGTAGAATCAGACACACTCCCGCCGGGGAAACAGAAATCTATTATAGAGGAACTGGACCTTCCGGTCGCGGCATTGGTGTATTCCGGGAACAAAAGTATTCATGCCATCGTACATATCGACGCAGCGTCACAGGAAGAGTATCGACGCCGTGTAGATTATCTGTATAAAGTATGTCGGAAAAACGGGTTGCCGGTCGATGGCGCGGACAGAAACCCGTCCCGTTTATCACGATTGCCGGGTATTATGAGGAATGGTAAAAAACAGTTTCTCATGGCCACACATATCGGGAAGGAAGATTTCGATAGCTGGAAAGAATGGATTGAGACTGTTAATGATGATCTGCCCGATCCGGAAGATCTGTCTGATGTGTGGAATAACATGCCCGATTTATCCCCATCATTGATTGATGGCGTGCTTCAGCAGGGACATAAAATGCTTATTTCCGGACCGTCAAAAGCAGGTAAGTCTTTCGCACTGATTGAACTTTGTATCGCTATTGCAGAAGGTACGCAGTGGTGCGGTTTTCAATGCACGCAGGGACGCGTTTTATATGTCAATTTGGAACTGGACAGGGCAAGTTGCCTGCATCGGTTTAAGGATGTCTATACGGCGCTGGATTTACGCCCTGATTACATTTCTAATATTGATGTATGGAATCTGCGCGGGAAGTCGCTTCCTATGGATCAGCTTGCGCCGAAACTTATCCGCCGCGCTCAAAAGAAGAATTATATCGCTATTGTTATCGACCCGATTTACAAGATTATTACGGGCGATGAAAACAGCGCCGACCAGATGGCGCGGTTCTGTAACCAGTTTGATAAGGTCTGTACGGAATTATCGGCTGCGGTAATCTATTGTCACCATCATTCAAAAGGCGGACAGGGAATGAAGCGTTCTATGGATCGTGCGTCCGGATCAGGCGTATTTGCCCGTGACCCTGACGCAATCCTCGATATGATTCAGCTCTGCGTCAATAACGACAGCCGGCAAACGATTTATGACAGAGAAGCGGACAAGGCTGCAGGGATAACGGTCAAGCCGACGGCATGGCGTATTGCGGGAACACTTCGCGAATTCCCGATGTTTGAGCCTGTTAATATGTGGTTTACGTATCCGATCCACAGGCTGGATGAAACCGGAGTGCTGGCGATGGCAGCCGAGGATGGCAGCCTTGAAGATGTACGCGCTAAGGGCCGTAAAGCAGGAAACAAGGCGAAAGCAAAACAGAAAGAAGACCGCATCTCACAGGTGGATACTGCTTATGAAAACCTGAGTATGGGCGGCAAGGAAATCGTTACGGTAAAAGATATGGCAGCATATTTAGATGTTTCCGAAAAAACAGTACGAAGAGATATTCTTGCAAACGGAAATTATGAGCTCGGAGAGGGTAAAATTTACCCTAAAAAATAGGTTTTAATATTCGTCTAATACTTGGACATTCCAGTTTATATATATAGGTTTGTCCCTATAGGAAAGTAAGTAAGAAAGGGTGTGGCGAGAAGCTGCGCCACACACCCTTCCTTATTACTTCCTTTCCTGAAACTGGATTGTCTCTGAAAAGAGAAAAGATTTGTCCCTGTTATGTCCGTCGTGAAAATAGAAAGGCATGTGATTGAAAATGAGAGAAATATTATTTCGAGGGAAATGTAGAAAATCAGGAAGATGGATTTATGGTGACTTGCAAAAGCATGGAGAAAATGATTATTCAATCTATGAAGAAGGGAAAGCGTATTCTATTCCTGTGAGAGAAGAAACCATTGGGCAATATATCGGCCTTAAAGATTATGATGGAAATCGGATTTTTGAGGGAGATATTATCAAGGTTTCAAGAAAATCAAAATGCGGGTTTGGTGATATTTATGGATTGGTTGTCGCTGAATGGGATTCGAAACAAAAAGCATTTGTGTTATTGCCATCTGACGATTATTTTGACGATATCAGGATGATTGCAGTCGTGAACAATAAATACAACAATCCGGATTTATACAAAGAGGTAATAGCATGATTCGATTTTTTATCCATATGAAGCTTCCGACAAAAACATTTCAGGCAAAGAAAATTACGGTACGAAATAGAAAAGCTGTTATTTATACGCCGCCGGAGCTTAAAGAAATTCAAAGCAAGTACATAGCACATCTGTCTAAACATGCACCGAAGAAACCGTTAGAAGGCGCTGTCCAATTATCTACGATATGGTGTTTTCCGGCAAATAAAAATCATCCCAATGGAAATTATAAAACGACAAAACCGGATACGGACAATCTGGTGAAAATGCTTAAAGACTGCATGACACAGTGCGCATACTGGAAAGATGATGCGCAGGTGGCTGTAGAGCTTATTACGAAGCGATATAACGATGTGGAAGGTATTTTGATTTGTGCAAAGGAGATTGATTTAAAATGAAATTATATAATTTCTTGCATTCAGTCATTAATCCGTATTACATGCCGATTGAAATTTGGCAGCAGAAGAGACTTATTTTTAAGGGGAGATGTGCCGAAGTATCAAGACATTTGATGAAATGCAAAGTAGAGAAATTCGGATTTGAAGATAATACACGACCATGGCTTACTGATGGATATCTAATAATGCATGTATATCTTAAGGGGGAAATTTCAAAAGAGTATTTAAAATCTGTGGGGGCAAGAAAATGATGTTTATTTTGGCATGTATGTTCGGGGTGTGTGTAGGATTATTGATTTGTTCTTTATGCGTAGCGGCGAAAAGAGGTAAATAGAATGGCGGAAGGTATGCGACTGGGAATCTATTATAATCCGGATCCGACTTATGAAAAAACGAAGACAAATTTGAATCAAGAGTATAAACGGAATCGCTGTGAAGTTGAGGCGTTTTTTGAAGAAATTCGGCGATGCAGAAAGCATATTGACTCTTTGAATCAATACCGCCAGCAGTATGAAATGGATTTGTTCTCTTTAAAAGGCTGTAGATACGACAAGGAGCCTGTCGATGGCGGAACGTCTTCTGATTTATCGGATATCGTCATCGCTTTTGAACAGAAGATGGCGCAGGCAGAAGAACTGCGGATAAAAGAGCTCAATCGCTATGGTGACATGAGTACAAGAGGGTTCAAATTGTTGTCACTGCTATCCGATCCTGAGCAGAAGTCTATCATGATTGATAGATATTTCATGAACAAGCTCTGGGAGAAAATAGCGCTGGAACATCATTTTGATAGAAGATCTTGCTTGCGGATGAGAGACAGAGCAATTCAAGAAATTTCTCAAAAAATGAAAGTTGTCACTAAATGTCACTTTTAGATGTGGTATTATGATAGTGTGAAAATATCGAGAGATACTTTCCTCCT
>ENA-OPKZ01000745-OPKZ01000745.1-human-gut-metagenome-genome-assembly--contig:-NODE-745-length-9267-cov-3.069583_pt1 | contig 9267 bp, 8 predicted proteins | sample MGYA00241788_ERZ501703 | MGnify/ENA primary metagenome ERZ501703 (study PRJEB25962, sample SAMEA2042293) | human gut metagenome | biome: human gut; feature: human-associated habitat; material: faeces... | reverse complement strand
GAATTGATGTCCCACGGAGCCCCAAGTATTCATTTCTACTCTATCGGAGCAGTAGACAGTATCAAAGAAGTAGCCAAAATCATTTATTGATATGTTTTTTAGAGACGTAATCGGACAAGAAGAAATCAAGCGACGGCTCATTCAGGAAGTGAGAGAGGGACGGATTCCGCACGCCCAGCTCATCTGCGGCCCGGAAGGAGTCGGAAAAATGCCGTTAGCTATTGCTTACGCACGTTATATCAGCTGCACCAACCGGGGCGAGACTGATGCTTGCGGCGTCTGTCCGTCCTGCGTAAAATTCAATAAGCTGGTACATCCGGACGTACATTTTGTTTTCCCGATCGTCAAAAGTGCGAAGGGGAAAAAGGAGGTATGCGATGATTATATCGCCGACTGGCGGCCGTTTGTTATCAACAATCCCTATTTCAATCTCAATCACTGGCTGAACGAAATGGACGCCGAAAACTCGCAAGCATTGATTTATGCCAAAGAGAGTGACGAGATATTGAAGAAGCTCAGTCTGAAATCCAGTGAAGGCGGATTTAAGATTACGATTGTATGGCTACCGGAAAAAATGCACCCGGTATGTGCCAATAAATTGCTGAAATTACTGGAAGAACCACCCGAGAAGACGGTTTTCCTGCTTGTATCGGAAGCGCCGGATATGATTCTGCCGACTATTCTGAGCCGTACACAGCGTATGAATGTTCGGAAGATTGACGAAGCCAGTATCGACCGGATATTACAGTCAAAATATAGCATTCAGCCTGCCGACAGTCTTTCCATTGCCCACCTGGCAAACGGTAATTTTATAAAAGCGCTTGAAACAATTCATCTGAACGAGGAGAACCAACAGTTCTTTGATTTATTCGTCAGCCTGATGCGGTTGTCTTATCAACGGAAAATCAGGGAGATGAAGATGTGGAGCGAGCAAGTGGCAGGTATGGGACGCGAACGGCAGAAGAACTTTCTGGAATATTGCCAGCGCATGATTCGGGAGAACTTTATCTTCAACCTGCATCAACGCGACCTTACTTATATGACTATCAACGAACAGAATTTTGCAATCCGCTTTGCTCCTTTCGTCAACGAACGTAACGTCATGGGTATCATGGACGAGCTAAGCGAAGCACAACTGCATATTGAACAGAATGTAAATGCTAAAATGGTATTTTTCGACTTCTCATTGAAGATGATCGTACTGTTGAAGCAATAATAAATATATAAACTATGGAATATAAACTTCATAATGGGAGCGGCAGCCTTTGTTGCAAAGGATGCTCCCGCCAAGATAAAAAGCTGAACACCTACGATTGGCTGGCAGACATACCGGGCAATACGGAAGAAAGTGATATGGTAGAGGTACAATTCAAAAATACCCGCAAAGGGTATTATCGCAACAGCAATAAAATCAAACTGGAAAAGGGAGACATTGTTGCCGTTGAAGCTGCCCCCGGACATGACATTGGCGTAGTAACTCTTACCGGCAGACTTGTCCCCCTGCAAATGAAGAAAGCCAACTTCAAAGCGGATGCGGAAATCAAACGAATCTACCGGAAAGCCAAACCGGTGGACATGGAGAAGTTCAACGAAGCAAAAGATAAAGAACACGCTACCATGATCCGTGCACGCCAGATTGCATTGAACTTGAATCTGAACATGAAAATCGGAGATGTGGAATATCAAGGAGACGGTAACAAGGCTATCTTCTATTACATCGCCGACGAACGGGTAGACTTCCGCCAACTGATTAAGGTATTAGCCGAAGCTTTCCGAGTACGCATCGAGATGAAGCAGATCGGTGCCCGTCAGGAAGCCGGACGTATCGGTGGAATCGGTCCTTGCGGACGTGAACTTTGTTGTGCTACCTGGATGACGAGTTTTGTTTCCGTATCTACCAGCGCCGCACGTTTCCAGGATATCTCACTCAATCCCCAGAAACTTGCCGGACAGTGTGCAAAACTGAAATGCTGCCTGAACTACGAAGTAGACTGTTACGTAGAAGCACAGAAACGTCTGCCTTCTAAAGAGATTGAGCTGGAAACCAAGGAGGGTACTTTCTATTTCTTCAAGGCCGACATCCTCAGCAACCAAGTTTCTTATTCTACAGATAAGAACTTCCCTGCCAACTTAGTCACTATTAGCGGGAAACGTGCTTTTGAAGTGATCGGCATGAATAAGAAGGGTATGAAACCGGACAGCCTGCTTGAAGAAGAAAGGAAAGCGGAGCCGAAGAAACCGATAGACTTGTTGGAACAGGAAAGTGTAACCCGTTTCGACCGTAGCCGTAATAACAGTAAGGAAGGCAATAACGCCAACCGAAACAAGAAAAAGAAAAAAGGAACTCCCAACAACCGACCGCAACAACAAGTAGAAGGGACTAATCGTCCGCAGCAACCGCAACGGGAAAACGAGGGTCGTCCACAACCTGCGGAAAACGGAAACAGAGGAGATCGGGAAAACAGACCAAGAAATAATAATAACAACCGGAACAGAGGACAAAACCAGGGACGGAATAATGAGAACAGACGTCCGGAGAGAAGACAGGAACGGCCACAAAACCAGGAACGCCCGCAAGGTCAGGAACGTGAACGCCCTGCAAGACCAGAACCCAGACCGGAAAGAAACCCAAATCAAGCGAAACCGCAAAATAATGAAAAACCTTCTCAGGAATAGTTTATTCTGTCTGCTCGGTATTTGCCTAATGGCTGCCTGCAATGAGAATACCGTGTATCACTCCTATCAGTCCCTTCCCGACGAAGGGTCGGGAAAGAGCGATACACTCTCTTTTCTGATTCCTGTCACCGACAGTATTCCGCCTACACTCAGATTATTCGCGGAGGTTCGCAACAGAACAGATTACCCTTATCATAACCTGTATCTATTTATCAGTCAAAACCTGCAAGACTCTACGGTATGGCGGACGGATACTATTACTATAAACCTGGCTGATTCCACGGGAAGGTGGATCGGAAATGGTTGGGGAAGTATCTATCAATCAGCGGTCTTTATCAAATCCGTACGTCCTTTGTATCCTGCTAATTACACCTTCAAAATTATGAACGGGATGAAAGATGAGAAGTTGTCCGGAATCAATGACATTGGTATCCGAATTGAAAGACAGGAGAATTAGAAAATAAACGAACTAGAGTCTCCTGCCGCGCCCTGCATCTATCCGCAGGAAAATAAACAGCAATATCGTAAATCCCCAAAAAAAAAAACCTCCGTAACTAAAGAAGGGTAATGGGATACCAATTACAGGAGTCAGCCCTAACACCATCCCTATATTGATAAATAGGTGAAAGAGGAAAATACTCACGACCGAATACCCATATACGCGACCGAAAGCAGACGGTTGCCTTTCGGAAAGGAATATCAATCTCAATATCAAAATAAGAAAAGCCAGCAAGACCGCGGCCGAACCTACAAACCCTTGTTCCTCTCCCACCGTACAGAAAATGAAGTCGGTATCCTGCTCAGGGACGTATTTCAATTTGGTTTGCGTTCCGTTCAAAAAGCCTTTCCCTGTCAATCCGCCGGAACCGATAGCAATCTTGGACTGGTTTACATTGTAGCCGGCACCGGTTAAATCTTCTTCCAAACCCAATACTACTTTAATACGGATTTGCTGATGCGACTCTAATATATTATCGAAGACATAGTTACTGGAATATAAGAATCCAATGGAGCCGATTGAGAATAAAGCAATCAGGAAATAAGAGCGCTGACGCTCGCTCAATGCCAAGTAAATCAAATAACCTACCACAACGACACAAAGCCCCCACTGCACCCAGACCAGACTGAAATGGATCCAATATTCGGATATCAGATAAGCGATAAGCAAGACAATCAAACTTCCTCCGATAATATTCCGGGCAGGTTCCCACCGCTTGCGGTATACCCACACCATACCACCGGCAAATAATAAGATCAGCAGCAACACAATAAACTCTCCCAACGGAGTCGGTGTATCGGCTATGAATACTTCATCGAAGCGGATGCCTACCACAAAATAGATGACCGCACATACCCCCGAAAAAAGTACCACACCCGGCATTCCCTCCCGGTAAAGCACCAAGAAGAAAGCAAGATAGACCAAGGCAGAACCTGTCTCCCGCTGACCGATAATCAACAACATCGGAAGGAGGATAATAAAACCCAGTACCAGAGCACATTTCTCTTTCTTTATGCTGAATGAATAGGAGTTTATATATTTGGCCAATGTCAATGCGGTAGCAAACTTGGCAAATTCGGCTGGCTGCAGGCTGACAGGCCCCATTACCAACCAAGAACGGGAGCCTTTGGTATCCGGCGCGATAAAAATAGTAACGATAAGCAAGATTATCATTCCTATATATATAATGTACGCGAACATATCATACATCCGGTCTTCCAACATCAACAACACGAAACCGAGACCGAAGGAACAGATAATCCAGACAAATTGCTTGCCGGCACGGGTAGAGAAGTCGAGGAAGTCACGATCACCATAGTCATAGCTGGCTCCACAGACACTGAACCACCCGCCGACAATCAGAAGCAGGTAAATGCAAATCGTTACCCAATCCAGTGATTTCCACAAACTATCGTTCCTCGTTACCATACAATATCACTCTGTTACTAAATTCTTCTGCTCTCAATTCATTCTCGGGAGATAGTTTGCCTTTCAAGTACTGCTCCATAAGCAATGCCCCGAAAGGTACTCCGTATGTAGCTCCCCAACCTCCATTCTCCACATACACAGCAATGGCTATCTTCGGCTTGTTCATCGGCGCAAAGCCCATAAATACAGAATGGTCATGTCCGCGGTTCTGTGCCGTACCCGTCTTTCCACAAGCTTCCAAGTCCGGAACCATTACCGACAACATACGGCAAGTTCCGCCTGTGGCAGCTCCGCGCATCCCTTCCACCACCGATTCATAATGCCGTTTCTCAATTGTAGTATAACGTGGCGTACGATAAATACTATCCAACTGATTATCTTGAATCTCCTTCACAATATGCGGTGTGATAAAATATCCGCGATTGGCAATCGTTGCACCTAGATTGGCTATCTGGAGAGGAGTAGCCAGAATTTCTCCCTGCCCGATCGAAATACTGATTACCGTCAGTCCATTCCAATGGCCGCGATAAGCCTTATCATAGAACTGTGCATTCGGAATCAAACCACGTTTCTCTCCGGGCAAATCAACACCTAACTTATAACCGAAGCCTTGGGAAACCATGTGATCTTTCCAGACTGTAATTGCGTTTTGCGGTGAACCGTATTTACGGTCGCCGAACATACGGAACAGTCCCCAACAAAAATAAGAGTTGCACGATGTAGCAATAGCAGGAATAAGTGGTATCGGTGCTCCGTGGGCATGACATCCCACCGTCAGCCTGCCGTAATGGAAACCGCGCGAACAAGGGAAAGAAGGAGCCTGCTCAGTCACAATGCCTTCCTGCAAAAAAGTTAATCCCTGTGCCGTCTTAAAAGTAGAACCCGGAGGATATACTCCCATCAATGCACGATTCAGAAGCGGTTTCATCTTATCACGCTGCAACATCAGATGGTTCTTTCCACGCTGACGGCCAATCATCAAATGCGGGTCGTAATTCGGCGAAGATACCAGACAAAGAATCTCTCCTGTCTCCGGCTCAATAGCAACAATACTTCCGATCTTATTTTTCAGTAACCGTTCACCCAACATCTGCAAGTCAATATCCAAACTGAGTGTCAAGTTCTTTCCGGGTACGGAAGGACGGTCATATTCTCCGTCCATATAATGCCCCTGAATACGTCCGTGAGCATCACGAAGCAGAATTTCAATGCCTTTCTCTCCACGCAGATACTTCTCATACGATTTCTCTACACCCAACTTGCCGACATAATCGCCACGAATGTAGTAGCCTTCTTCATCGGCTTCCATTTCTTTTGCCGAGACTTCTCCAATATCACCCAAGGCATGCGCGGCAGCATCATAAGAGTATTGGCGAATCGTACGCCGCTGGATATAGAAGCCACGGAATTTAAACAACTTCTCCTGAAAGACGCCACATTCTTCCGCCGAAAGTTGCGACATAAACAATTGATTAGTGTATCTGGAATATCCCGGATTCCGGCGACGGTCTTTCATGTCGCTCATGATTTTCAGGAATTGAGCACGAGTAATATTCAACGACTGGCACAGGTCGAGTGTATCCAAGTTCTCTACTTCTTTCGGGACAATCGTTATATCATAAGCAGGCTGGTTAAAAACCAGCAACTTACCTGTACGGTCATAGATAGCTCCGCGTGAAGGATATTGAATTTTATTCAGGAACGCATTGCTATCGGCGTTCTTCTTATAATCATCGGTAGTAATCTGCAATACAAAAAGACGGATCAGATAAATCAGCACAATAGACAGTGCAATTCCCCCGATAACAAATTTCCGTTTCTCCAGTCTATAATCTTTTGCCATCGCTATCTCCTTATGCCTTCCACAGCTACAATACAAGTTACAGTCAGAACGGTACACAATGCCACCCGCAGCAGCAACAGCCAAATGCCGGAAAACGAGAAGAACTCAATAGAGAGTAAAGCCAGACTATGTATAAAAACACTTGCAGTAGTATATTTCAGAAAAGGAGTGATTCCCATACTCTTGAAAGAAGGTACGAGATTGTCCTGATTATCGCGGGGAGTGAACAAACGCAATAAAGAAGGACGAAGAAAAGCAAGCAACACGGTTGCTGCTGCATTCATTCCCGGAGTATCGGAAAACACGTCAATGGTAAGCCCGAAAAAGAAGGCCCACAACATCAGTTCATTCCGGGAAGTGCCGGAATTGAACTTCAAAATAAAATAAATATAGAGAAAAGGCGTAGCATATCCGGCTATATGCACATTATTCAGAATTAGCACCTGAAGAAGCACCAACCCAATAAACCAACCGATTCTATGTATATAGGTAATAATCATTGTTTCGTTGTCTTGTTTTCGAGTTCTTTCTGCTCCTGCTGACCGTTCCGCGCTATCACCCGCACATCACTAAGCTTGCCGAAATCGGTAGCCAGCTTGATCTTCAGCAGATAGGATAATCCATCATGAGAGTCGGACATATCATCCACCGTCCCCACCATAATTCCTTCGGGAAATACAGTCGAGAAACCGCTTGTCACTACGGTATCTCCCAGATTAAACTCGGCATGACGAGGCAAATCTTTCAGATAAGCGTATCGCGAATCTCCGTGTTCCCACTTCAGATAACCAAAATAATCGCTTCCTACAATCTTGCAACTGATGTTTGATTTGCTATTCAGTACAGAAATCACCACCGAATAGGAAGGAGATGTTTCGTAAACAATTCCCACAATCCCGTTTCCATCTACCACGCCCATTTCGGAATGAATGCCGGAAGAAGAACCTTTATCAAGCGTTATATAATTATCGGCCAGGTTCAGGCTATTCTTAATCACACGTGCCTTAAACAGCTGATAATCTTTCTGAGGCATCTTCCGGATACTGTTCACCGCGATAGAATCGAGTTGACGTTCTTTCAACGCTTTTTCCAAATTATTGATCTGCTCTTCCAATAACATATTCCGGTCCAGCAGGTCTTCATTGACCGATTTCAGGTGGAAATAGGAAGATATACCTCCCGAAACTTCATAAACCGCCCCCACAACTGTATTGGCAGAAGTGAAATAAGCACTCTGCTGGTAATTGTTGAACCGAAATAACAAAACAAAACTGGCTACCTCCAATATGACAAAGAGGAACCAGTAATTGTATTTCAAAAGGAAGTTTATTAAATTCCGCATGAATCAGAGTCCGTGATTTTATCTCATTAGGAAAGAGAAACGATCTACATTCTTTAATGCTACCCCTGTCCCCTTGGCAACAGCGTGTAAAGGATCTTCCGCAATATGGAACGGGATATTTATCTTATCAGTCAGTCGCTTATCCAAACCACGGAGTAACGCACCACCACCGGCCAGATAGATACCATTATGAACGATATCCGCATAAAGTTCGGGAGGAGTATTCTCCAATGCACTCAAGATAGCCGTTTCAATCTTGGAAATCGATTTCTCCAGACAGTGAGCCACTTCCTGATAACATACCGGCACTTCCATAGGAAGGGCAGTAATACGGTTCGGACCGTGAACGATATAATCTTCCGGAGCGTCTTCACCCAGTTCGGTCAAAGCCGCACCTACATTAATTTTGATACGTTCCGCCATACGCTCGCTGACCTTCACATTATGCTGACGGCTCATATATTCTTGAATATCCGCAGTCAAGTCATCACCGGCAATACGGATAGAGTTGTTGGAAACGATACCTCCCAAAGAGATAACGGCAATCTCCGTAGAGCCACCACCTATATCAACAATCATGTTTCCTTCCGGAGCTTCCACGTCAATACCGATACCGATAGCTGCAGCCATCGGTTCGAAAATCAGATAGACATCACGTCCGCCGGCATGCTCGGCAGAGTCGCGAACAGCACGGAGTTCAACTTCCGTACTTCCCGACGGTACGCCGATCACCATACGGAGAGAGGGTGAGAAAAGATGATTGCGGGTGTTTACCTGCTTAATCAGACCACGCATCATCTGCTCGCAAGCATAGAAGTCAGCGATTACCCCGTCTCTCAACGGACGAATTGTACGTATATTTTCGTGGGTCTTTTCATGCATCAACTTCGCCTTTTCTCCTACGGCGATCATCTTATCCGTACGGCGGTCCAAGGCTACAACCGAAGGCTCATCCACCACGATTTTCCCGTTCGTGATGATAATGGTATTGGCTGTACCCAAGTCCATTGCTATTTCTTGTGTAAAAGAGAATAATCCCATTCTTGATTCTTGTTTTTAATGTTTAAAATGACGGATACCGGTAGTCACCATTGCCATGCCATGTTCATTGCAGTAAGCAAAAGACAAATCATCTTTCACTGAACCACCCGGCTGAATTACAGCTGTAATTCCTTCTTTATCGGCAATTTCCACACAGTCAGGGAACGGGAAGAAAGCATCCGAAGCCATTACTGCACCATCCAGGTCGAAACCGAATGATTTAGCTTTTTCAATCGCTTGCTTCAATGCATCCACACGTGAAGTCTGTCCCACACCGCTTGCCAACAGTTGTTTACCCTTCGCCAGTACAATAGCGTTTGATTTACTATTCTTGACAATCTTGTTAGCAAACAGCATATCCTCTACTTCTTCCGGAGTAGGAATCTTGTCGGTCACTGTTTTCAAGTCGGCTACCGTTTCAATATTAGTATCTTTATC
>ENA-OPKZ01000732-OPKZ01000732.1-human-gut-metagenome-genome-assembly--contig:-NODE-732-length-9410-cov-3.068947_pt1 | contig 9410 bp, 9 predicted proteins | sample MGYA00241788_ERZ501703 | MGnify/ENA primary metagenome ERZ501703 (study PRJEB25962, sample SAMEA2042293) | human gut metagenome | biome: human gut; feature: human-associated habitat; material: faeces... | reverse complement strand
TCTTCGCTCGTTGCAGCATCGTCCATAGACTCGTCCTGAGTGCCCTCGATAGGCTTTGCGGTATCACCACCATCTACATCGGAAGAAGCATTTACTGCATCTTCGCTCGTTGCAGCATCGTCCATAGACTCGTCCTGAGTGCCCTCGATAGGCTCTGCGGTGTCACCATTATCAACATTGGAAGTGGCATCTTCGGTGGTTCCATCTGTCGTAATATCATTCAAAGGCTCATTCTGAGCGTCCTCATCAGTAGGATCAGTGGAATCGTCACTATCAGCCTCAGAAGAAGTATCTTCTACGACTTCTTCCGTTGCAGCATCGCCCATAGAATCGTCCTGAGCATCATCGGCAGGCTCGGCAGAGTCGCCACCATCTACATCAGAAAAAGCATCTTCGATTTCTTCTTGCTCCTCCGGTATATCTTCGGGTACATCATCAGGCAAGCCATCTTCGTCTGTTATTTCAGGTTCATCTTCCGGGACATCTTCGGGAATATCATCAGACAAGTCATTTTCTTCCGTCAGTTCAGACTCATCTTCAGGGACATCTTCAGGGATGTCCTCAGACAAGTCATCTTCTTCCACCATTTCAGGTTCGTCCTCCGGTACATCTTCGGGGATGTCATCAGGAATATCATCAGGCACATCATCAACAACATCCGAAGTATCCATATCAGCAGATGCATCTACATCAGAAGTATCAACACTTGCATCAAATTCTTCAGCCATTTTTGCTCACCTACTTTCTAAGTGAATTCTCTATTTGAGTATCTCTAATCTGAATTTTGGTTCCGTACTTAATTCTTCTCCAAAGATGAACTTTAACGCAAGAAAGAAGCTCCGGTGTAAATTCCTCATCGTTAAGTTCGGCTTGAATCATTTGGCTGATCCTTCTAAATACTTTTTTGAGAATTTCAAAATCCTTGGTGTCAGATCTGAAGTTTTTAACAAAAATTCTTCGAGCAACTTCCCTCGCAAGAATACGCCTTGCATAATCACAAGTCTTAGAACAGCAGGCAACACATTGACACTCAGGATACGGTCGGAGTTTTTCTGCTTTATTGTTCCAATATGTTGACAAAGCTCTTATTCCGTCATCGGAAAGCGTAATACTAATATTGTTCTCCAAGCGGTAGTCGGGGGTAATAACTTCCTCCGGTTCTTCTAATTTGTTAAAGAACAAAAACGCTTCACCGGGCTTCAGCTTTGCCATTCTTTGAACTTGAACATCCGTCATATTAGTACTATCGCCAATGATCTGTTTGTCCACACTTTCGACAAGGCGAAATATCATTTTCATATCTGTCAGGGCAACAACATCGGTCGAAACTTTGCGAGGTGACTGATCGGCAATGATTAACCCAACGCCATACGAACGAATCTCAGCCAGCATTCTCTTGACAAGTCCCTGTGCAATGGCACTCGGATTTGCATCACCTTGTCCCGCATTTGTGTCAGCATCAAGCAGCACATGAGCCTCTTCCAAAAGAATCACATTTTTCAAGCCACCTTCACCGATATAGTTAGCATTAACATAGGCAAGGATTGAAAGTAGAAGCAAAGCAATTATCAATGCTTTCTGATCGCTGTTTTCAATCGCTGCCAACTCAATGATGGTAGGTTTTTGTAAAATGTCCTCAATCGGAATAGAGAAATAATTATCAAACAAATTAACAAGACTGTTAAGTCTTACGACACCGGCTCTACCGATGTTCTTGGCATCTCCTGTATATCCAATTTCATCAAAAGTTTGTTGGAAGCACTTGATAAAGTCAGAAATGTTAAATATCTTTCCTTTATCATCAACCGTATATGTATCAAGCCATCTGAAATCGGAATAACAGTTGTTAATGGATTCCTCAAAAATTTTGTCAAGAGGAGTTGACATTGAAACGCCTGCCGCAAAAGCCGTTTTCAAAGTTGATTTGTAAGTTTCCAACTTGACATTTTTAGGTGGTACAAACGGGTTGAAAACAAACGGAGAAATAAAATTTTTGCCGGGTGTAAATACCTGAAGTTCCGGTATGCTTTGTACCAATGCTCTATACTCATTTTTTGCAGGTTCTATTACTAAGAACGGAATATTATGGTCTTTCCACAACCTATCCAAAAGACTTACTGAAAATGTTGTCTTACCCGAACCGGGAGTGCCAACGACAAGCATATGCTTCGCCAAATCTTTCAAAGAAAAACCGATAGTATCTCCCTTTGTGGATGAACGCAATTTACCAACGGTAATATCTCCTGCATTGATAATATTTGACGAATAGGTCTTATTGCCTTTGCCTGATTCATTGATTTTTAAGCCTGCGGTAATGCGATCACTACCAATAGGTAGTCTAAAAAACTCTGATGCTTCTTCTGCCGTTATTACATAAGGCAATCGGTAAAGGGCATTCGAGAATTGTCCGGAATTCCAAATGTTTAGATTTCTTTCTTTACCAACTAATATCTCGTTTACTGCCCAAGGTAACGGATAAAAGTTGTTATCCTTTCCCACTTCACTTTTATCAAGATCAATCAAACGCAAGTTTGCAGATGTGTTAACGCCGCTTGAAAGCTGACCGAAAACACGACTTGCAACATTGGATATGGCTATGTTATCTCCATAAATCAGCACATTAAATGCGAATAACGCCGATGTTTTATTCTCAGAATAATATCTGTAAACATCAGCGTGTTTTTCCGCCAAAGCAAAGCTGACATTACCTATGCCTTGATCCATAACGCCCTTACTGAGGGTGTCCAATGCTTGCGTTATTCTATCGATTTCAGCAGCTTCACCCATCTCATAAGATGTAGGAATTAACTGCATAGAAACAGCACAATTCGGATAGTCAATCAAAACATTAACTATCCTGCTTAGATCGTTATTTGATACAGGTATTCTGTCATAAGCATAGCAAAAAGGCAGAAGCTGATTTTGCAAGTTTTCCGCTTTTTCCTCTTTGACAATGGCTTTTATATTTGTGTCATTTATATGTAAAACGCTTTCTGCAAGAGTCGAATACTTAATTTCTATCGTTTCGTACTTCTGCAATGAGAGCGTTGATTCACATAGTTTTATCGTTCTTGTCCCTTGGTTTTGTGCTTACGGCTGATAGCAGCCGCTTTTTCTTTTGCCCAATCTGGCATACGCTCCGGCTTTACTTCACCCAGCACATCCATACGCTCATAGCGGGTATCCTTACCGTCATAGAGGTTTCTGCAAAACACAGCGCTGCCACGGGCATTTGCCGAAGCACCAAAACCGCCGGTCACAAGATAAAGCTGCCGGTCAGCTCGTTGGTACTCCGGCTTGAGGATTGCCGGGTTAATGGCGATGATTTTGCCGTTGATGTCGTTCTTGTAGTGGTCGGGAATACAGTCCGCTTGGGTGATAACCGTAACGGGAATATCCAGTTTTTCAACCTCTGCCCGAAACTGCTCGGCATCTTTCTTGATGCGCTCTGCAAAGAACAGTGCCGCATCAATATAGTCGTCACCAACGGCGCACTCGCTAAACTTCTCAAATATGTCGTTTCGCGCGCCGTAGCAGCAGAGGAAGCGTTCTCCGTTGGCACTCTGCTCATTCTCAGCAAGGATGATTTCACGGGAGCCGATGTTCACGGCGCAGAAGACGGTGTAATCACCGACCATTCTTTTTCCATTTTCCATAACCGTCACCTCAAAGAATGCCGATGATGATAACCATATCATCCTGCTCGGCGTTGCGGGAGTATTCCGGAAAAAGCGACTGCACACGCTGCCTTGCCCTGCGGATGGTTTCAAAGCACGGCAGTCCGTAGACTTTGTAGTTGAACGCAAGGTCACAGAGGGGCTGTTCACCGGCTCGCAAGAAGTTTGCATAGCGGTTGTAGTAGTGCATAATGAGGATCATATCGTCGAACCTTGCTCTCGGACAGTCCTTCAAAATGGAGAGCACACGGCTTTCCACGGTATTCTGTTGATTCATTGAATCCCTCCTTCGGGTAGTAGAAAAGGGGCGGAGTTTTTGCTCCGCCCCTTGGATAATCAGCTCACTTCTTGTTTTTCGATCTAATCTGCAAGAAGATAAAGCCGCCGATGATAAAGGCTACCAGAACGATAGCCACGATGGTTTTAGGTTCCATTAGTTACGATCCTCCTTCTTCTTTTTCTTAAATCCGATAACGCCGCACACAGCGATGCCCACTGCGGACAGTCCTGCAAGGGCATAGAGCAGCGGCAGATTGGTGGTATCGCCGGTCTTAGGCGTATCACGCAGAACATTGTGCATCTCCACAATGGTAGTGGAGCCGAGCTTGACCGTTGCCTTCTTGTCAGCATGGATGACATACATCGAAGAAGCCGAGTTGCTTACCTCAGAAATGGTGTAGTCCCCGATGCGAAGCTCGTCAATGAAGATCTCACCCTTGTCGTTGGTTTCAAGGATAATGTCATAGCCATTTGCACCGGTAATGCGGAAAGCGAAGCCCTTGACCTTGCCGTCAGAGGAGGTCTTGACAATTTTCAGGTTGCCACGCATAGCATCATTGACGAAGCCGACGCCTGCCTTGTTCTCCACCTCGTAGGTCTTGCCGTCTGTGTCGATCATCACTTCATACACGCCGGTATCAAGGACAAACCCCTCCGGGGCTTTGGTTTCCTTGACGAAGTAGCGACCGTAGAACAAGTCGTTCATACTGTATTCGCCCTTTTCCTTTTCGGTCAGTGTGCCGAGCAGTTCATCGCCGCTGTCCAGCTTGCCGTTTGCGTTACTGTCCTTGTAGACCTCAAAGGTCGCTCCGGTCAGCTTATTGTCAGGATATTCGGAATCCACCTTGGTCAGATGGATGTTTCCACGGACATATTTGTTGACGATCTTGATCTCCACGACCTGACCGTCTGCGCCGATGGTCACGGGATAGATGGTATCATCCAGCACGAAGCCAGCGGGCTGTTCGATTTCACGGACATACCAAGTGCCGTAAGGAATATTCTCAAAAGAAAAACTGCCATCTTCAGCAGAAGTGGCAGTCAGCAGAGCGTTTTCCTTTGTAAACTCGCCGTCATCCGTGCGGAACAATCCGATCAGCGCACCGCCGAGGGAATCGCCGTTTTCATCGACCTTCTTACCGGAAACAGAACCGTAGATCAGATCATTTTCGATTGCCTTGCCGTCGTTAGCGGCAATCTTTACAACTGCCGTATCCTGACCGGCATACCCAAAGGTTACGGGATACTTGGTATCGGACAGCTTGTAGTGACTGTCGGTAGCAAGCTCCTGCACATAGTAGCTTCCAAAAGGAAGGTCAGTCTTGATTTTCGCCGTTCCGTCCTCATTCAGAGAGATGATCTCAACAAGACCATTTGCGGGAATGGAAGTGCCGCTGGCAGATACGATTTCCTCGGCGGCAAACAGCCCAAAGGAAATGTTCTTCATTTCACCGTTTGTGCCAATGCCGAAGTGCTCATTCTGCTCAATGGATTTTACAAGGCTGATTTCCACCTTCTGACGCTCGTTCTCGAACGAAGTCGCCGTTTCTGTTACGGCAACATTCTGACCGGCGTAGACAAGCTCGACACAGTGGGGTTCCGGGTTGAGCACCATCCCGTGGGGCGCAGTAATCTCACGAACCTCGTATTTGCCGAGATAGAGTTCACGGCTCACCGCTGTGCCGGTTGCATCGGTTGTAACGGTGTCTACGACCTCGCCCTTATGATTTCGGACAGTGCCGTCCTGCGTGATAATATCCTCTGCGGCGATGATCTCATAGACCGCACCGGGAAGTCCACGCTTTTCATACTGCGGCTGATAGATGGTGGGCAGTTCGTTTCCGCTTTCATCTACGCCGCCGATGACGGAAACGCCGAAGAACACCTCGCCGGTTTTTTCCACGGTGATGGTGCCTTTCTGTGCCATATTGGGCTTATCCACTTTTACTACCGTAACCCCGCTTTCTTCTGTGGAATTATCCTCCGTGACATCGAAGTACACGGGCGTTTCATCAAGGACATAGCCATAAGGAGCCTGTACCTCGACAATAGAGTACCCCTTTCCAAAGGGCAGCTTTTCCGGCGTGACAAGAGAACCTTCTGCATTGGTGTAGAACACATCAATGGTGGTGGGCGTCGGGTAAGTGAAGGTCATTGTTACGGGGTTGCCGTCCGGGTCATAAATCTTGAAGCCCGCACCTGCATAAGGGATGGTCTTGCCGGTTTCTGCGTCCTGCTTCACGATTTTGATGAAGCTGGTAAAGGGTGCATTGTTGATAAGGTAGCGATAAGTCGCCCCATTTTGAGAGATGAACACATCAAAGTCGGGCATCAGCTCGCTGCCTTCCCAGCCGGATACCTGATGGACGGTGTAGATGCCGTAAGGCATATCCTTGGTCTGGGCAAAGCCGTTTTCGTCACAGGTGAGATAATCACGCTCGGTGTCCTCGGCAACCTCGTAGCTGCCTGCGGCTTTCAGGTACACAGCAAACTCTGCGCCGCTTTCGGGTGTTTCAATCTGTGTTTCACCGTTATCGGTGTGCTTGATGATGGCGATATTGCCCTTTACGACCTGCTCGGTCACATCATTTGCCGTCTGATTATGCTCCACGATATAAAGCTGCGGCTCTGCACCGACCTTATGGACGGTGGTATCAAGCAGATAGCCCTCGGAGGGTGTGATCTCCCGCACCGTCCAGTCGTTATCGCAGATATACTCCTTGGTAACGAATTGCCCGTTTTTGTCGGTGGTGTAGGTATCCACAAGGGTTTCGCCCTTATAGATGCCGTAAACAGCACCGGCAAGAGAAGCATCACCCTGCGCCGTGCCGGTTTCGACATCGCTCTTGGTGACGGTCACGGAAAACTTCTTCAAAATATTGAGGAAGCTACGGTTCGTGACCTCGTTCCAGTTGATAGGCGCAGACTGCGCTTCGGGAACAACATAGCGAACGGCAGTGTCCACTTCCTCCACGGTATAAGGTGTGGAACCGGAAATGAGGACATCTTCAAAGGTCGCCACGCCGTTTGCATCGGTTGCGGCATACTCGTCCACGGCAATGCCGGAGAGTGAAGTGCCGTAAAGGTGGAAGGTCACATCCTCGTTGAGATTGTCCTCCGAGGACTTCACGCTCTGCAAATCTCCACGCTTGAGCTTGTTGTTGAAGTTTACGGTAGAAACCTGACCGGAAACCACCGTCACACGGCAAGAGTCCTGCGGCTCATACTTGTCGTAATCCATCTCGGTCACGGTGTAAACGCCGGGCATCAGGTTGTCGATCTGAATTTCGCCCCTGGAGTTGGTCTTGACTGTCTGATTGATGCCGTTACCGGTGACGGTAACGGTGAGGTTATCCGCAGCAGCGAATATGCTGCTGTTTGCAAGCGCGTACTACTGCCTGATGGTTTAAGAAAATGTATTCATAACCCTATTCTGTCGGCAACTTATTTGCACGCAAGTCCAACAGACGTATACATCCGAGCAACACAACAAGCAGACTGCCACAAATCAGCGGAATAACATAAGATTCCACCATGTCAACAGCTGTATATCCTTCGATGATACGCATGATTGCAGTAATATTTTGCAGCAATGCCATTGATAAAAAAGGGCACAGCATCAGCTGTGTGCTCGTAAGACAGTAATTCTAAAAAATTACTATTTTACGGCATCTGTCGAACAGGTTCGTGTTATAATGTGTGTACACACAATAAGCGTGAATGGAGGTAAGGCAGATGAAAAAGTTATTGTCTTGTGCGTTCAATATGGATAGCGGTTGCGTGGAGCTGAAGTTTAACGATGGCAGTATGATTGCTATTAACTGCACCGCCGTCGAAAACGAAGTTGCCGACAATATGTATCAGCGGTCAGAGCTTGACTATCTTATCTACAATGACCCGTTGGCGTATGCCGACCTCGTTTTGAATGGTAACCCAGAGGCGTATCCCAAATCTGTTACTGAGTACAAGCCTTTGGACTAAAGCTCGGTATACCAAACACCGGATTAAGAATGGACTTTGAGAGAAAGTGAGGTATAACAATATGAAACAGATTATTACTATTCAGCACACGCAATCAATTCACCACACAAATGGTATGGCGGGTTCTTGGACAGATTGGGATCTTTCTGAATTAGGCATTGAACAGGCTGAAAGAATAGGGCAGAAATTAGCGAAGCAGTTATCCGGTCACAAAATTGTTATGTATGCTTCCGATCTTCTGCGAGCAAAGCACACCGCTGAAATTGTCGCAAAGCATATGGGAATCACACCTAACATTAGAACGGAACTTCGAGAGCGCAATTTAGGTAAATGCGTTGGCAAATCTGTTCAGTGGCTTCGTGAGAACATTGAGGTTCAAGAGAAAACCATTGATGACAGGATGTTTTCTGATGCTGAGAGTAGACGAGACGAATGGAATCGCTTAAAACCTCTTTTTGACGAGATAATGGCAAGTAATGATGAATGTATCATTGTAGTATCACATGGCGATTTGCTGAGCGTTTGGAATACGATGTTCCTCGGAATGGATGTGGAAACGCTGAATCAGTTTGAACTTTTTGGTATGGCAGGCGGCGTTTCTTTCATGCTTCAAAACGATGAGGGTAAGCGATTTATCAAGAAAATGAGCGATTTGTCTTACATGGCAAATCAATTTATATGAGAAAAGCGTGAGGTATAAATAAAACGGACTTTGAACAACTTGCAAAAATAGAAAATGAGAGTGAACGTGTAAACAGAACCTACGATATATTCAACGAGGATGCAAGGCTCAATCATTCCAAAGCCGCACGAGTTGAATTTTTGACTACCGTTCACTACATAGAAAAATATTTGAAAGATGGCGACAAGATACTCGACATTGGCGCAGGTGCAGGTGAATACAGCCTCTACTTTGCTCGTAAGGGTTATGAAGTCTCGGCTCTTGAACTTGCCGATGCCAATATTGCCGCATTCAAAAAGAAACTGACACCCGAAGATAAAATCGATCTTGTTCAAGGCAATGCCCTTGACCTCTCTCGATATGCAGATAAGTCGTTTGATAATGGTCGTCGTAAGGCTGTCATTATCTCGCCATCCGAGGCAAGTCGTAAGGTCGCCCTGCGGGTCGGCATCTACAAGGAGCACCTTCTTGCCGAATCGTGCAAGCCCGACACCCAAATTGACCGTTGTGGTCGTTTTGCCTGTGCCGCCTTTCTGATTGCAGATAGCAATGGTTTTACAGTTTGACATTTCGCTTTTCCTCCTTCTTATTAGATTTGGATCGCTTGATCCACCAAAACACAGGAAGCGGAGTCCTGTGCTTTGGTGGTCGCATTTAACTCGATCTCATCCCCCAAATGCGTAAAAGGAAATCAACAGGCGTTCGGCTGCTGACCGAACTCATAGGAATCTCACCTCTGCCGGGTACTCCGCCAGCCCCATAGGGAAGTATCATTGTCCCTGAATCGTTTC
>ENA-OPKZ01000691-OPKZ01000691.1-human-gut-metagenome-genome-assembly--contig:-NODE-691-length-9714-cov-2.474790_pt1 | contig 9714 bp, 5 predicted proteins | sample MGYA00241788_ERZ501703 | MGnify/ENA primary metagenome ERZ501703 (study PRJEB25962, sample SAMEA2042293) | human gut metagenome | biome: human gut; feature: human-associated habitat; material: faeces... | reverse complement strand
GGCCCCGGCCCGCACGGTGCCGCAGGAGGTCATTGATCTGGCGCTCTGCACGGGCGGCAATGAACCCAACAGCGCGGAGCGCATCGCCGTATTTTATATGCGGGAGCGGCCAGAGCAGGAAAATGAAGAGTTCCTGCGTCGGGAGTTTGGCAGGGTGAACGGGCGCGGCATCGAATACGAAGGCCGCAAATACGCCGTGTGGTTTCTGGAGGACGGCATTCACCTCGCCCAAGGGGACAGTGTCCGCACCGGGTACAGCAAAACCGTGGTTACATGGGAGCAGGCATCGGTGCGGATTCTGGAGCTGCTGGAGGCGGGGACTTATCTCTCCGCGTCCGAGCTGGCGCAGGCCCCGGACAAGGTGCTACACGAAGCGATGGACGCCCTCCTGATGACCGCCCGTGACTTGAGCGACGCCGGACGCGAACGGGGCCTTTTTCCGCAGACGTTGGCCATCCATGACCAGCACAAGGGCTACCCGGAGCTGGACGAGGATATGGTTGCGTTCGCAAAGACAGAGGGCGGTCTGCAAATTCTGGCACAGGAATATCACAATTTCCTTGACGCTTATGCCCAAGGCCACAACATTATGCGCTGGCGACTACTGCTCCTTACGAAGCTCACGGATGAACTCTGCCAGATAGTCGGTGATGAAGCCGTAGTCATTGGTGAAATGCTCCGGACGGAACTTTGGGATCTCCCAGCCGGGAATATAGCAGTGCATACGGTCAAGGAACGCCGTGTCCGTTCCCATTTCGGGAGGGAACGGGTCAAAGAGGCTGGACGTTTTCAGCAGCACATCCACGCTCTGATTGATATTTCCGACGAAGACCATAGAAGCGGTCGCGGCTTTTTCTTCCTTTCCACGGGCAAAGGAGCCGGACGCCATATAGTCCTTCATGATCTGGATGCCATCTTTATCCTTGAAGTTGATACCTGCAACCTCGTCAAACGCCACGCAGTCCCACAAGCCGACCAAGCCCACGGTTTTTCTTCCCATGTTGTAGAACAGGTTCGCAACCGTAGTCTGACCGCCGGAAACAAGGATGCTGTTCGGGGAAATTTCTTTGTAGATATGGGATTTGCCGGTGCTTCGCGGACCCAGCTCACAGAGGTTGAAGTTGTTTTCCACAAGCGGCAGCATACGGGCAAGCAGAAGCCAGCGTTCGCGGTCATTCAGCTTATCCGGCTCATAGCCGCAGGAGCGCAACATGATCTCAAGCCACTCTTCTTCGGTGAAGTTCTTTCTGCCCTCCTTCAATTCCTCAATGTCCACATGGGGCATCTGGATCGGTGTCAGCTTGCGGATGTGGATGGGAGAAGCGCTTTTCTCTTCTTCCAGAAACTCGTATTCGAGCTGCACAATGCACCAGATACCGCCGCAGAGCAGCCGGTCAAACTTTGCGGGATAGTCCTCTGAAATGGGAATATTCTTGATACCAAGGTTGGAGAACTCCGCCTCATAGGTATCTTTTTTCATATTCAGATTGACAGTGATCTTGTCGATGACCGTGTGCATCCCACGCTGACGAAGCATGGAGAGGATCTTCTGCGCCTCGTCCGGACGGACATAGTTGTCCGCCAAGATGCGCTTGACGTTCTCCACGCCGGTCTCGATGACCTCTGGATCATCCGAGCTGCAATACTGACCAAGCAAAAACTCAAGGACATAGACCGGCACATTTGCGCCTTCCTTGATCTTCTTCGTCAGGTCTTTGCGGACGATCTTTCCGTCAAAGAACTGCCGCAGTTTTTGGTCGATCACCGCGTTTTTATCGCCGGTCTCTCCGGTCATTCTCTGCTCATCCATTCTTGCCACCTCACAGGTCAAAGCCGAAATCGTCCGCGAACGCGATGTCGATGTGGAACTCGATCTCTTCCACGTCAATCTCGTTTGCGATCACCAGACGGTAGACTTTCTTCTTATCATACGTTCCGGCTTTCAGGTTGAACCGGACACGGAACACGCGATCTGCCGCGTTATCGCTGGTTTTATCCGCGATGACCGTCTGCCGGTCGCTGATCACCACGCCCTCATCGTCCGTCATGTAGATGGAGTAAGTGCAGGGCTGGATCTTATCGCCCACGGGCTGACGCTGATGGAACTCCAACGAGAAAATCAGGTTGGAAATCTTGCGGCTTTCGCTCAAAAGTTTCAGCTCCGCGTTCTTAACCTCGACGTAATTCTTGTTGCTCGTGCGGAGGTTCTTGAAGGCAATCACAGGCACGACAATCTCCTGCAAGCTGATACCGCCGTGGACATAGTTTTCACCGCCGCCCTGAACCTTCATGCGGATAGTGTCCTGCGGGGCATAGCCCTTGACAGGAGTTCCATCCAGCTCCCGTTCCAGATTGACGGGAAGCAGGAAATCAGCAGTTGTGTCAGGAGCAGTCAGCGCATAACGCCGTCCAAGCTCATACACGTTGCCAGAGAAGGCTTTCCGGTCAATCTTGTCGCTCTCATTCAGAGGCTTATAGGTATAGAGGAAGCCGTGATCCGCCGTGATGAAAATATTTGTTCCGCTCAGTTCGTTCACGATGATACGCAGAATGCCGGAAAGCTCCTGAATTGCCGTCTCACAGGCATCAAAGACTTTAGACTCCGTAGGGGCTTTGTCTCCGATGACGTCGATAGAGTTGTGGTAGATGTAAATTACATCTTTCCCGGCAACCAGCTCCCGTCGCTCATCCTTCTTCATGTTCAGAAGGTCATTGTATTGAATGGCAACGCTGGCTTTCGGCGTCGCGTTCAGGATCGCGTTTCGCTCCACGGTGGAACGGGTGGAATTTTCGTCAACAAGAACATCCATACTGCCGTTCACAGAAATGCTCTTTCCCGGAAGAAGGGCTGCCATACCAAACTTTGTAATGGACGGGAAGATTGCCTGCATCGACTCCAATTCAGCAGTTCCCTTTGTGGTGCGGACGATGCGTTCGGAAAGCTCCGAGGCGACCTCATAGCGAAGCGCGTCTGAGATGATCACAAACGCACGGGTGTTCTTACTGCTTGCGGGAGCGACATATCTCTTATAGAAATCCCGCTGCTTCTCGATCTCTGAGATGTAGCCAAGCGTAGCAAGGTCATCTGCCGCTGCGTTTGTCCAGCAAGCGGTCAGTTCCCGAAGGAACCAGTTCTGATACAGCGCCTCGACAAACTCCGTCGAGTGCTTTAAGCCGTCTTCCAAAACATCGTTTGTGTTTTTGAGCGAGTTTCCAAAGGCGTGATGGAAGTGGCGGTAGTAGGCATCCATACGGTAAAGATCACTCGTATAGAGCTTCCAGATTTTCTTCGGCTCGACGATATGGAATCCGCCGCCGTGTTCCTGATAGAAGCTCTGCATCTTTCCGATGAAGAAGAGGCAGTCAAAGTAATCCGAAAACCGCTTGTACCATCCGGCTGTCCGTCTGTTTTCACAGACCTTCCTAATGAGATCGACTTTCACAACATGGTCGCTGATCTCGGCAAAGAGCTGTTTCAGGATGCTTTCGTTGATGCACGGGAAGACATCTCCTGTGATCAGCGTTTCCGGCTCAAATTTGTCAAAGCGCGTCGGGAGCTGCAATTCGTTCTCCACGGTGCGGCACAGCTCATATAAGTCCTCGTTATCTTCGCGGGAACGCCATTCATGGACGATGCTGTAACAGTACGCCTTGTTGGTCTCGGAAACGAAACGCTCCAAGCCTTTCAGAACGGAGGCGTTCATCGTCTGAGAAAGCGCGGTCAGCAAAACGTGCACTGCAAAGTAACCCAGAGGCTTGTCCTCTTCCTCGATGTAGCCGGTGTACTTCCGCGCAAGCTGCCAGAAGGCTTCGATGCTTCCAAACTTGCGGACATTCTGCAAGACGCTGTTCGTCTCTTTATCGAGACCCGCGGCAAGGACGGCGATGATGACATCCTGCGCGGAACCTTCGCTCAAACCGGCGAGAACTGCCATAATGTCGATGTGGAGCTGGAGGGGTGTCTGATAGTCCCGCCCGATCCTGCGCAGCTTTTGAATACGCTCTTTGCTGTCGAAGAACTTTGCATAGAGCTTGACCGTCTTCCGCATTGCGGCAGACGGCGCGATATTCAGCTCATCCATCTGCATAGAGATAAAATCCGCGCGGAAGGTCTCGCTGTAATATTCAATGTCTTGCAGCCAGTTATCCTCATCGCCGGTGTATGTAATCAGGCAGTAGATGAGGAAATCGCTCTCTAAATCATCGTGAAGCAGCAGTTTCTTGACGGCAAAGTTATTCGTGCCGGTCAGCTTGATGATCTTGACGCCTTCCAAGTTCAGCTCGTCAACGTCCTTCTCAAACTCCCGATCCTCGTCCTTCCAGAAGATGATCCTGCGGCGATAGAACTCCGGCAAGGGGGCTGCAAAACGCTCCGTCAGATTAAATTGTACGCGCTCATTCGACATAGCGTATATCTCCCTCACTTTATCTTCGCCAGCACATCGGCAAACAGTTCGTAGTTATGTTTCACGCCGTCATCAAGGTCGATCTCGATGTTCTGATCGGCAAGATGGTGAACCTTTTCCTCGTACTTTTGCAGCTCGGTCGCTTGATCTTGGAACTTCTTCTGCTGTTTGGTCAGCTTCACGCGCTCGGATGCGCTGGCACGATCAATGGCATCACCGAGTTGGGCAAGCTGGGTGCGGTAACGCTCCTGCTGCTCATGCACATAGTCGGTGCGCAGACGGGCGAGAAGATCGCGCTGATAGCGGTGCATATAGCACAGCGCCTTGAAACCGTTCTTCTTGCCGCTGTCAAAGAGCCAGTAGATCGGACGCTTCTGATAGGTTTTCAGGTGGTCGGCATAGAAGTCATTCAGGAAGTAGCTGCGGATCACCTCACGTGGCGTACCCTTGCCGCCGAGCGCGTCGGCAACAAACTTGAGGTTTTCTTCCAGCGTATCATCGCCATAGACCTTGCGGACAAACTCCACGAAGCGTCCGGTGATGTCATCATCAAAATACTCGTCATCGCAGATGGGGATGATGTTGTCGCTGTCCGGAATGATGGTCTTGTACTTGCTGGCGTCCCATTCGCCGCCCGCATAGGCAAGCCCGTCCACATCCAGAGAGTAGCGCCCGAACATACAGCCCACGGCATAGGAGATGAGGGAGACGATCTCATCGCGCATGGTGCGGACATAGTTGCTGCCCTTCATAGACTCCGGTACATCGTCCTTGCTGTCAAACACGCGATGCACGGTCACGTCTTTATCCGCCACATCCGGAGTCAACTCGTCCTGCAAGCCGTAAATGTCAATGAAAATGCGGTTGAGTTCTTCTTCGTTCTTTTTGAGCTGCTGGAAGCGCTCTTCGCACTCGGCTTGCCAAGCAGCATATTTCTCGGAAATCAGTCTTCCCATATCAATTATCCCTCCAACAGTTCGGTAAGTGCCTTGCTGATTAGGTTGCAAGTTGGTCGCAAGTTAGTTTTAAGTTAGTCGCAAGTTGAACGCAAAAAAGCATTTGAAATCGACGGTGAATCACTTGATGATAAACCATCTCGCAGCGCTGGTTTTGCCTTTGCAGACCACTTTCCCGTCTTCCTTGAGTTCCCGCATCAGCACTTGAATCTGATTGCGGTTAAGACCCGGCAAAACTTGCTGCAATTCTTTGAACGGAGTACCAACTTCGTTGTTTTGGCGGATGTGCTTTAGCAGCAGCTCCTTGTTGGTATCTCGATCCAAACCGACGTGCCTTGTATGCACACCGGTTTTGCCCGTCGCTGCATAGAGACTTCTGGCAAGAACATACTTCTTGCGACCGATATGCTCGACAATGCCCAGCTCGATCAGCCGATTCAATCGAGACTGCATCTTCTCGTTCAGCGGTCTTTCATGGTACAGAGCATCAATCACGAGGAAATCCTCGGTGGACAGCAGCTCCGCGCCTCTTTCGCTGATCCGATTGAGAACAGAAAGCATCGCCTTGTCGAGAATCAGTCCATTCAGTGTAACGCTGACGAAGAAGTCATCTGTGCCTGTGAAGTCGGGAAGCGGTTTTGCCTCCTGCACACTCAGCTCAAACATCAGGTTCATGCCCTGACCGGAGCGCTCTACCATGCCACACAGAGAAAGAATTTCTGCAATACGGCGGTTGCGCGGAAGCTGGCGATCCAGTATGTTGTCGAGCGTAATGCCGAAGGGGAGTCCACCAGGGCTTTCGACAACCAATCTGTCGCGGAACTGGCGGACAAAGATGCTTCCGCCAAACTGATAGTTTCTGTGGCTCACCGCGTTCAGAATCGCTTCTCGGACAACGCGCTCATTGAAGGTCGCAATGTCAAACACGAAAAAGCCTTCCTGATAGTGCTGCTTATCGTTCCGCAGATTGACAAGCTCCCACACGCGGTCATAGCAAGCGAAAAAGCCAACCTTAAACTCTTCTCTCTGATTTGCCGGACCCGACGCTTCGGAGGAACGGTACTCGAAAATGATCTCCGCTTGCGGCAGATACTTGATGATCGCCGCGTTCTTGCCGAACAGGATCAGGGCTGCATACGTCACGCCGTCATCCGTGATCGCACCGCAGTCATGGAGAAGCTGCTGCTTTGACAGCGTGGCAAGCTGCTTTTTTCCACTCTTTTCGATCCACTTGGCACGGAAGTTTTCAATGGCGGTCTCGTCCAAATCATCGACCATTGCCCCGGCGCAGATCGTCCCAGAAAAATCACCGCCGGTCTCTTCATAGATGTTGCGGCGCATATCCTCCGGCATGGGCTTGAGCGTATCGCCTTCGTAAATCCACGCTACGCCGTCGTATTGCACCGGCAAACCGATTGGACGGCTCTTCACATCGAAGACCAGAACCCGCTTTCCCTCGTAGTCGAAGAGCTGAAAATCAACATTGACCTTCAACTTCTCAATCAAGCCCATGCGGGTACGCTCCGGCTGGTCGAAAGCTGCGCTCCCGACCACGCTGCGGGGTCTCTTGTCCGTGATGCCAAATACCAGCTTGCCGCCGCCATTGTTCGCCAAAGCGCAGCAGCACTTCGCCGCCTCTCCGAAGTCAAACCGATTTTTGGCTTCCTTGAATTGGACGTGTTCGCCCTCTTTGGCTTCCAGAAGCTCTTGTACAGTTTCTAAATATGGCATAGCGTTTCTCCTTTGCTTTGATATGTGCTTTTGAAGAAGATGTCAGCTCTCTACTACCATTGTTTCATTTCGCTTTCAAGATCGGGGATCGTAACACCTATTCCGAGTGTTTTTTGCAATTCCTTGATGCTTTCAGAGAACTGCGAAACGTTAGAATCGCTTAGATTATACTGGTTAACATACTTGCGCTGTGTCTTTATATTCATCTTGGGCTCAATATGCACATAAACAAGGTGCGTCAAGTCGATGTTTACTGCTCCTGCGAGTTCAAAAGTCTTCACTATTTGCTTTTTGAGTTTGGATTTTTGGCAAAAGAACGATATTTCTTTCCTGAGCCGCGCCAATTCAGTATAGCTTGACTCAAGTACATAAATATCGGACATTAGTTCCTCGGATTCGATGATCTTTTTGATACATTCATCTGTTGTCGAACCATCTTTGAAATAGCGGCTTCCAAACAGGTTAAGCGATTGAATATGCCCCGCAAGCTGAGTCCAATATTGGAACATAATCTCTTGCTTTTTAGTGAAGTACGAAATCAAACTGATAGCAACAGAAAAGACTGCTCCTGCAAAAATCCCCATGCAAAAATCAATGCAGAAAGTTCGATGTCCAGATAAAAATGGCACATATAAACAGAGTACCTTATCGATTCTCCATTCTCCAATCACGCCCACTATCAGAGTAATCGCTGCAACGGCAAGCGATACTCTAAAAATAATCTTCTGCTCTTTCATTCAGCAGCCTCACACCAGCGGATTCCGCTTGAAGTCCCATGAGGTTTCATAGGAATCCCAGTCAGTTTTGGATAGCATCACAGCTTTGTTAACTTGATGATTACAGCATATAGATGCTTGTAGATATGTTAGAGGCAAATTCCTTAAATCATCAGGCATTACGTTGATCGTGGGATTGTACAGTTCAAGAATGAAGTCACACACTTTACTGTTTAAAAAGGCTAACAAGTTCTCCCAATTTTCTTTAAAGTAAATATTATTTGAAGCGCCTTCAGTGATAAAACCATTTGGCAAAAAGCGGAAACTTGTTATACCAGATCCAATGCGAGACATTGTGATTGCTTGAGCAAAGTTGAATTCAATACTTCGCAAAGTTGATCTTTGTTTTCCTCGTTCATCTCGGAAATTTTTCAATCGAAATCCGTCATTCTCCCAATCAATAACGTATTCTTGATTCCCGTACCAACGTCTAAACGAACCGCCTTTATTACACTTAAACCACTTGTCACTTTTGGGTACAACCTCATACCAATAGCGGATGAACAAATCATTTTGTCCAGTGGTAATCCCGTTTCGCGCCTCAAAAACTTCATATAGCTTTTTCGCTTTAAAAGCATCCACTGTTTGAAGTGAAAGCCAATACGCCACCGGAGAGCCGGGGATTTTGGAGAAGTTGGACTGGTCTGCCGCATAGCGATTCTCTCCCGCAAGGAACATCTCCTCTTTCCCTTGCTGAGAAGTCGGCTCAATCAGGCGGCAATATTCGCCCCTGTAATCTGCAATATGGCTCTTGCGGATAACAAACGATGTGGTCTGCACCACTTCGCCGCCGATCTCCTCAAACGCCCTTGCGCCAAGGTGCGCCATATTGACAATATCGACCGCCAACAGCTTTGTACGCAGCTTCTCGAAGCTGGACAGGAACATCCAAGCGTGCTGCGTGATCATCGCCTGATAGCCGTTCTTCTTCGCCATCTGCCCGCAGCGTTCGATGAACACGGCGAACAGATCCGCCTTGCTGTCCGGGAAGTTCTTCTTTACATAGTCGTTGACCTTTGCCCCGGCGTTGCTGACCGCCATATACGGCGGATTTGTCACCACCACATCATAACCTTGCGTCAGAATAATAGCTTGCTCTATGAGTTTCGGAATCTCATGTTCTACTGCCGCGAACCAAAGTGTTAAGTTGAGATTTTCAGTTGTTTGCGAAGCTGTCAAGTTCCATGCTCGCAGGAGGCCAACGTAATCGCGCTTCTCTAAGCAGAGAATTGAACCATACTCTTTCGCGTCAATAAACGCATCCAGAAGATAGTTCAGCGTTTCCTGATGTTCTTTTGACAGCAGAAAATCTCCCATTGCCAGCTTATACGCACCGCCAAGTGCGTTGCTTTCAATAATCGAATGGATATTCGGCTGAATCCCGCGGGTAAGCAAGCGCCGGTCATACTGCCGCGCCTTCATCATGACCGCAAAATAGGCAAGCTGCGCCGCGCGGTCATCAATGTCGAGACCGTAGAGATTATTCTTGAGGATGCTCTGCGCCGCCTCGCGCTGATCCCAACCAGCGGAGGTATAAATCTGCATCAGCACATCGAACGCATAGACAAGGATATGACCGCTGCCCATGCAGGGGTCGATGACCTTGATCTCTTCCGGTTTAATAGTCTTGTATTCCTCACGGAGCTTTGCAAGCTGCGCTTCCACCTCCGGCTCCTGCTCGGCTTCGTCCAGATAGTAGTTCCAGCCGCCCCGCAACTCGTCATTGGGGTGACCTTCCAGCCAAAGTCTGCCGAGAGAGTTTTCCACCATGTAGCGGACGATCCAGTCCGGTGTGAAAAGCTGTGTTGCAGGAGGAATTTCGTTTTTTTTGTTTTTTTTTTTTTT
>ENA-OPKZ01000643-OPKZ01000643.1-human-gut-metagenome-genome-assembly--contig:-NODE-643-length-10126-cov-3.449906_pt1 | contig 10126 bp, 8 predicted proteins | sample MGYA00241788_ERZ501703 | MGnify/ENA primary metagenome ERZ501703 (study PRJEB25962, sample SAMEA2042293) | human gut metagenome | biome: human gut; feature: human-associated habitat; material: faeces... | reverse complement strand
CGCCGAGGGGGATGGCGGCTTCTGCGGAAGCCGCCAGACAATGCCACAGCACCTGCGGGCGCTGCTGTCATCGTCTGCGCAGGTCTCAGCTGTTTCCGTTTTGGAAACAGTCTGCTCCCTGCCCGCACAAACCTGCCACCGGCAGCTTTGTTTGCGGCTATGACCCGATGCTCGACTTCGGGTCATTTTCTCTTTTACGAAAGAGAAACAGAAAAAGAAAGAACGAGGTGAACAAGATATGGCGATTTATCATCTGGAGGCGAAGGTGGTCAGTCGGGGCGCAGGGCGCTCCGCCGTGGCCGCTTCCGCTTATCTGAGTTGTTCCCGCCTCTACAACGATTACGACGGGATACAGCATGACTACACGAAAAAACAGGGGCTTGTCTGGCAGGAGGTTTTTCTGCCAGAATACGCCCCACAGGAATGGAAAGACCGGGAACAGCTCTGGAACGCCGTGGAGGAAGTCGAGACAGCCAAGGACAGCCGATTGGCGCGGGAGTTTGTGGTTGCCCTGCCCATAGAGCTGAGCCGTGAGGAACAGATCGAGCTGCTGCAAGAATTTATCCAAGAGCAGTTTTTGTCAGACGGGATGTGTGCCGACGCTGCCATCCATGACACCGATGGTCACAATCCCCACGCTCACATTCTGCTGACGGTGCGCCCACTGGACAAGCAGGGCAAGTGGCAGTACAAGACCGAGAAAGAATACCTCTGCATGAAAAACGGCGAGGAACGCGGTTTTACTGCCGCTGAGTTCCGGGCGGCGCAGAACGAGGGTTGGGAGAAACAGTACCCTTACAAGGTTGGCAAAAAGAAGGTGTACATGACGCCATCTGCTGCCGAGGCGCAGGGGCTTGTCCGGGCTGACAAGCATCCCAAAAGCACCCGTTACGGCAGGCAGAATCCCACCTCCGAGCGCTGGAACAGCGAAGAACAGCTTACGGCATGGCGGGCAGCATGGGCAGATGTGTCCAACCGCTGTCTGGAACGCGCCGGGCGGGAGGAACGCATTGACCACCGCAGCAACGCTGCCAGAGGTCTGGATGAGCAGCCCACCATCCATGAGGGCGTGACGGCACGGGCGCTGGAGCGGAAAGGAATCATCGCTGACCGCTGCGAGATCAACCGGCAGATCAAGGTGGACAATGCCCTGCTGCGGGAGCTGAAAGCTGAAATCAAAAAGTTGACCGCACTGGTCGCCCGCACCGTACCGGCCATTGCGGAGGGGCTGGAGAAGCTGCGTAGCCGGGTACTGATCTTCTGTTATCGGCTCTCGCATATTCGCAGCGGCAAATCGCATATTCAAAAATCACTCGCCGTATGGAAGCCGGAGCTGGAGCGTTACACCGATCTGGTGCAGCAAATCAAGGCAAAAAGCAAAGAGCGCAAAACACTGGTTGCCGAGAAAAAGGAATTGCCAATATACCATGTGAAACGCCACAAGGCGTTGGCTGTCCGCATTGCCGAGCTGACAGAAGATTTAGAGGAACTGCGTTCCGAAAAGTCTCTTCTTTTGCAAAAATTTGAGTATGCTGAGGATGCAGGCGCAGAGGCGTTCCGCAAGGATATTGCCACCATGGAGGCCGGTCTGAAAAAGCTGGAGACGCGGGAGCAAAAATATTCCGTTGAACTGGATAACGCTTTGACTGAATATGCCGAGCTGAAAGCGCAAGCCGTGGAGCTTGACCCGGTGGAGCTATATGAAACGCGGCAGGCTATCCGCCCCGTGCAGGAAAAGGAGGCAGAGCAGGAATTGGAAGACACCTTGCAGAAGAAGCCATCGTTCAGTCTGTTGCTCAGCGCCAAGCAGGAAGCATCCAGACTGCTCAGAGATGACGCAGATGAGCGGCAGGTGCGGCAGGTGCTTATTCGTCGGCAACGGTCAGACCCGCAAAAGTCCAAGCACTTCCAGCGCTAAGTGCTAAAAATAAAAATGCACATTCCCCTATTGACTTTTCAGCTCTAATCCGTTAGAATAATACTAACAGATTAGAATGAAAGGCCGCTATGATGAGTACACCAAAAGTTTTTGAAAGCGAATACCGTTTTTGCCTGATTCTTTGGAATCATGAACCCATCAAGAGCAGAGATTTGGCTCAGCTTTGTGCAGAGCAGCTGGGCTGGAAGGTTACTACTACTTACACGGTAATAAAGCGCTTGTCAGAGCGTGGCGTGATAAAGAATGAGAATACGATAGTTTCTTCGCTGGTATCCAAGGAGCAGATACAGACAGCTGAAATTGAGGAATTGGTCGAGAAAAAATTTGCCGGTTCGATTCCGGCCTTTTTGACTGCATTTACCAAAAGCCAACAGCTCACAGCCGATGAAATTCAGGAGATGCAGCAGATGATTGACCGCTTTCGGAAGGAGCATCCGGATGACTGAATTGTTTATGAAGCTGCTTAATATGAGCATCAATGCCGGATGGCTTGTTCTGACTGTTCTGCTTGTTCGCATCATATTCCGTAAGGCCCCCAAATGGCTGTTCCCCGTATTGTGGAGCTTTGTGGGGATTCGGCTTCTCATGCCAAACGCATTGGAAAGTCGCTTGAGTATCATTCCCAATATAAGCAGCTTTTCGGCATCTGCGCATGGAATGCTTTCTGCTGAAGGCTTCGTTGCTCCTGTTCCTTATGTTGGAATCGTCTGGTGTACTGGTATGGCAGCAATGCTTCTGTTTGAAGCATTAAGCTATGTACATCTCCGCAGCAAAGTAAAAACTGCTGTCCGGCTCTCGTCAAACGTGTATCAAAGCGAGCATGTGAATGCTCCATTTATTCTTGGCCTGTTTGCGCCGCGCATCTATATTCCGTTCCATATAAAGAGCAAGGAATTGGATAGCATAATTGCACATGAACGTGCGCATATAAAACGCCGCGATCATTGGCTAAAGCCCATTGCGTTCTTAATTCTTTCTCTTTATTGGTTCAATCCTTTGATTTGGATTGCGTATTATTTCCTTTGTAAAGATATTGAGTTGGCATGTGACGAATACGCTATCAAGGATATGAGTGATTCTCAGCGCGCTGCGTATTCGCAGACGTTGCTCTCCTGCACTGCAAACCAGCGTATTTTTGCGGCCTGCCCGCTGGCCTTCGGCAGTAAGAATGTGAAAACACGAATCCGTGCTGTACTTTCTTATCGAAAGCCTCATACTTGGATCATAACCGTGACCGCGATACTTGTTTTGGCAGTTGTCGCCTGCTTTATGACAAACCCGAGACAACCAAAAGAAAGTACTGCTCAGGGTAGCAACTATATTGATCTAAATCAGCCTCCAACATTGGACGTGATTCAAAATGGACAAACTATTTCGGATAGAAGTAGTAGCGAAGATCGGCAACGTGAAGTAGAGCTTGAGAGCGCTTTGTTGGGAGAAGCGATAAAGAAGCAAGAGTCTCTTATTCAAATTCAAACAACTGATTTTTACAGATGAAAAGTCCTACGTTATCTATAGGATTGACGTTAATTTAACTGTCGATGTGGTTACATGGAAGGAGGGAAAATTCATGAAAATCATTTGAGGAAGCACATGGCCTGTCTGTTCAACGGATTCTGGCTCATGTGCTGAACCAAGAAGACATCAGACAAAAATCAGTTAAAAAAGAGCGTTGTTTATGCAAAAGATCAAGTCACTGGCCGCAGTTTTTCTGGCCCTTTTTATCCTCGCAGCGATTCCGACACAGGCTCTCGCCGCCGAAGCTCATGTTGATGCTATCACTGCACATACTCATCAATGGTATTTTGACCATTATGACACTACGTATATCCCAATTGACGATGAAACTCACTTAAAGACGCTCTATCCTGTGTATAAATGCTCCGTTTCTGGTTGTAGTGCTTTCGACATCAGGGATGGTTATGAATCAACGCCGTCCCATACAATGACCAGTTACTCGTATACGGGGAGCAATTATCATGCGGGTAATTATCATTATATCCGCTATGAACGGCATTGCGTCCAGTGTGGACATTCCACTGGCTATTGGGATCATTACAGCTGCCCCGGTAATGGGCATTGCATCCTGCCCCAGTCTGTTTTCCCGGTTTTGACAGATAAGTAAGTGACAGCTGAGCAGCGGCATGGGTGAATATTTCTCCCATGCCGCTGCTTGCATTATTGGAGTGCAGTTAAATGATTGTTTTCTTTTACGAAAAGGTGCGCTTAAAGCGCGGCGCTTGGCAGACGGTGAGTATTGTATTGCTGATAGCTTTCCTTTGTGCATTTTTTACTCTCTTTGATGGCTTCATTTGCCAGAAAGAACAGGATATGGAGAGCGCCTACGCAGTGATTCCCGTAACTGTCGTCGTATCCAATCTTACCGGCACGAAAACCGATGACCTGAAAATTACAGACTATATTATCAACTACTTTCTCTCTGACAAATATGCTTATGGCGGGGAGCTTCAGGAAAAAGCATTTTCCTCCTATGTGAAGGATGTTTGCCTGAAAGCATCTGTCTATTACAGCCAAGGGACGGTTTTTTCGAGTCGGCAAAAGCTGATTGGCATTACTTCTGTTGATGCCGCATCGGAATTGGCACCCGTTTCAGGAAATTCGATTACTTATTTTGAAGGATACGACGAATCAATTTTTACCTCAAATAAAGCAGAGTGTCTTGTTTCGACCGCAGCGGCAGAAGAACTGTCGCAAGATACTGATAATAATGGTAATGTCATATTGACGGTTCAGATGTCGCCTGCTGCGACCGGTGAAGCGGCCACACAGATTTCGCTCGAAATTGCTGGGACGTATTCGTCGGAATCTCAAACGATCTATTGTCCATTCAGCTGCGTTGCCGCAGTACAAACAGAGCTGGATGGGAAGATTACGGGGGATAGCTTGAGCGCCACAGTGCGCGATAATCATGAGCTGGACGAATTCCGGAAAATACTGATGCGTCACTTCGCAAATGTGGACCCATCCGGGCATCAAGAAGAAATCAATAATTCTCCAGCTCTCCGATATCAGCAATTTGCCATAACAGTTCATGACGAAACACTCCGCGAAACTCTGAATGCTTTGAATCGAAATTTGCAAACACTGTATCGACTAAAACCAATTTTTGCCTGCATAGAGGTCATGATTGGTGCTGCCGCAGGTTTTTTCTATATTCATATCCGAAGGCGGGAATTTGCCATTGCACGATCTCTTGGTACAAAACGCATTGAAACAGTCATTATGGTATTCGTCGAGATATGTCTGATGTTTTTGGTTGGCGCAGCTATTGGAACAATTCTCATCCTGGTTGTCCAAGAGACTGCCATCCAATATGCCATGGCCGCAGCACTCTTTTTTGCTATGAATGTCGGGGCAATTACAGCTTGCTTGATGGCAACTGGAAAAAGCGGAATCCGATTACTACGGGAGGTTGAGTAGTATGTCCGTATTATCTGTGCAAAGTGTTTCTTATTCATACAAAACAAAATACCAAACTGTTCAGGCTGTAAAAGACGTCTCCTGTGATTTGAGTGCTGGAACTTTTTATGCGTTAGTCGGCAAAAGTGGAAGTGGGAAGACAACGCTGCTTTCATTACTGGCAGGATTGGATACGCCGCAGAGCGGAGACATAATAGTCGGCGGCCAAAGTTTGCGGGAAATCGACGTGGATATCTACCGTCGCAAGCAGGCGTCTGTGATTTACCAAAGCTATAATTTGTTTCCACTTATGACTGTTTGTGAAAACGTCATGTATCCCTTAAAACTGCTGAGGCATTCCGATGCCGATGCAAAAAAAGAGGCGCAGATTGCTCTTGAAAAAGTAGGTCTGGGCGAAAGCTATTGGAAGCGACTTCCTGCCATGCTGTCAGGCGGCGAACAGCAACGAGTCGCAATTGCCAGAACATTAGCCGTTCATGCGCAGATCATTCTCGCAGATGAGCCTACGGGAAATCTGGATACAGAAAACAGCACACAAATTATTCAGCTGCTTTCCAGACTGGCACATGAGGAAAACTGCTGTGTAGTGGTTGTCACACATGATCTGGAGGTAGCCAAAGCAGCGGATGTTGTATTCCGTATGGACAGCGGCAGACTCAAGGAGGAAACTGTATGACCCCTTTGAAACAGCTCTTTCGACAACCGGTTCGTTTGTTTGCAATCTTCCTGCTGGTGGGAATGGCCTCCGCTTTTATCTGCCTGAGCGCAGGCGTATTTGCATCCGCTAAAGCAACGCTCGCGCAAATTGAAGAACGTTATGTAACCATTGGTGTCCCAACAACGGAGACAGCAGACGTAGCAACAGAGTACAACGGGCTAACGCTCCACCATGAAGAAAGTGTAATAAGTCAAGATATGTGGGCGTATATGGATCAGCTTGCTGCGGATGGAACAGTCATAAAAGGTGCGTACCAACAAAAATATATCAGTGCTTATTGCCCCTCCATTCAGAGTGTTACCAGCGGCAAGGAAGACGGCACATATGTGCCAAGCCTTGATTCTCCGTATAACAGGGCAATTATGATCGTTCGGGTTACATCGGTGGATAAAACGAATCTGCCTGAGTCAACCGAACTTGCTTTAGTATCTGTTACTGCTTCGATTGAAAACGTTGTTAAAATGCATCCAGACTATGCTGTTCGCAGCACACTTCGCCTCATCATAGGGTGCAACTCTCAGGAAGAGTTAGATGCTCTTGATATCCGTCCTGGTGGGCGGTATTTGGCCTTTGGGGCAGATTATATTGACCGTGATTTGGAATTGCGTACAACGTTGGCAGGAACGCACCGATGCTCTGTGGAAGATATTGATTTGTCTAAAATATCCTATGATTTGACAGAGGACGAAAAGAAAACAGCTTCGCCAGATTTTCTGCCGGTAGCAAAATATTCCTCTGGTGAAAAAACGACCATTTTAGGGCAAGACATGGTTGATGCAATAGATTCCTGCACAATGACCGTTACGCATTGGCATGGCTTGTATTCTGAAACACAGCTGGACTATGCAATTGACGGCTCCGAAACAGGTGTGTTGCTAAACGACCAATACCTTGATGCATACATGACCCCGTTGGAAACTGATCTGGATGTCTTTCTAAGTTCAAATGCGGGAATTGAATGGCGGAGCGCAGTCCAAGAATTGGATACGCAATATCATACTGTCAGTGTAATTGGTACAGATCTTCTGGAAAGCATGTATTGTTTCCATCAAAAGGACTCTTTCGTAACAGAAGGACGGAGTTTTGGGGCGGACGATTATAAAAATGGCTCTAATGTCTGCCTGATTTCTGAAACAACTGCCATTGCAAGCGGACTCGGTATAGGGGACAGCATTGATTTGTCGTTCTATTGGGGTCCAAACCCTCTTGCTGATTTAACAGCTCCGGAATGGAAGGTACAGCCACAGCGTTTTTCCCAAAAGATTGGGGTTTCGGGTGATGCGAAAACGTATCAGATTATAGGGATTTACCGACAGTCAGACTTGTGGGATACCGCAGACTATCGCTTCCTTCCGAATACCGTCTTTGTCCCTAACACTTCTCTGCCAGAAAACTGCTATAGTAGTCGAAATGGCGTTTTCTTTACATACGTTCTGCAGAACGGAAAGGTATCTGCGCTCCAAGCTGCACTGGAATCGAATGGATACCCGGCAAACATTCTGTTTTGCTTTGATAACGGATACACTGAAATCGCCGAAACTTTGCATGGATTTTACAGCAGTGCGCAGCAGCTTCTTTTCGCTGCCTGCATAACAGCGAGTGCGGCCCTGTTCGTATTTCTTGCTCTGTTTGTAAACCGTCAACGGCGGACGCTTGGCCTGATGCTCTCGCTTGGTTCCGGTAAAAGGACCGCTGTGATGTTTAGCTGGGAGGTAGCTGCAATACCTATCATCCTTGCGACAATAACTGGGATCATTGTTGGAATCCTTACAATGAATGCTACGACACTAAATCTGTTTTCCTCCGTTTCAGAAGTGCTTAATACAAGTTTGAGCGGTGCAGCCACGATTGGATATAACGATATGATAACGGAAGTCGTATCAATGCCAATTGCGGTTATTGTGGCAGGTGTCCTGCAACTGATTGTTTATATTGTGGCGACTTACCTGCATTTGCAGCGGTTGGCGCAACGATCCCCGCTTGAGTTAGTGCGGAAAGGCTAAGTTTCAGTATTGACAAGAAAAAGCAAACTTGATTGGTTATCAATTCCAATACTTCATTTAGAGAGCGCCCTGTCATGATTATGTGCAGGGCGCTCTCTTATGAGGAAAATACCCTTGACAAATCTCGTCTCAGAGAGATTTGTTGGAAAAGTACGCGCGGGACAAAGGCTTTGAAAACACACTTTTCCTTGCGGACGATGGGTATTCCGGAACAAATTTTGAACGGCCGAGTTGGAAAAAGATCGTGGAAATGATCGAAGCTGGTGAGGTCTCCACCCTGATTGTAAAGGATGCCTCCCGGCTGGGGCGTGAGTACTTGCAGGTCGGCTACTACATGGAGATCTATTTCCCGCAGAAAAATGTGCGGTTCATCGCAGTGAACGACGGCGTGGATTCTGCGGTCGAGAGCAGCAACGATTTTAACCCTATCCGCAACTGGGCAAACGAGCTGCACGCAAAGGACACGAGCCGGAAGGTTCGCGCCGTGAAAAAGCTGCAGGCTGAACGCGGCGAATGGCTCGGAGGCCGTCCACCCTATGGGTACCGAAAATCCGAAACTACGGAAAACCATCTCGAGCCCGACCCAGAAGCGGCAGAGGTTGTGCAGCAGATTTTTACCCTCTGTGCTGCTGGGAAAGGTCCGAGCCAAATCGCGCGGATTCTGACGGAACGGAATATTCTGACACCTGCAAATTACTACTTTCAGAAGGCCGGAAAAACGCACAAGGGGTGCGATGCGCTGCATCCGTGTACGTGGTCTGGTACGACGGTCAGTGATATTCTCAAAAACGTCATGTATCTGGGCCATACGGTTGGACTGCGGCGGACGACCATTTCCTACAAGAATAAAACACGGATCGACCGGCCGGAAAGCGAACAGTGTCTGGTAAAAAACACGCACCAGCCGCTCATCACGCAGGAGCAGTGGGAGATCGTGCAGGAGGTGCGGCAGCACAAAAAGCGCACGGCAAAGCACATGGATGAACCGAACATCTTTTCCGGATTGGTATTCTGTGCAGATTGCGGAAAGCCAATGGTGCTGCATCGTGCCACGACCATGAAAAAGCTGGAGTACAATTTCAAGTGCTACACCTACGGCAAGAAAGGAAAAACTGCCTGCAGCGCGCACCACATCCGGGAATGTGATCTCACGCAAATCGTGTTGGATGACCTGCGGCGGGTCACACACTTCGCCAGGATGAAGGAGCGACAGTTCGCGGCGTACATCAATCAGAAAAACAGCGCTGAGCTGCGGCAGGAAATCAACCGTGTTCTTCGGGAACTGGATACGATGAAACACAGAAGCGCAGAACTGGCAAAGCTGTTCAAACGGCTTTATGAGGACAACGTGCTGGGGCGCGTGACCGATGAGCAGTATCGGATGCTCGCCGGTGATTACACAGACGAGCAGCGGCTGCTGGAAGAAGAAATTCCGAAAAAGGAAGAACGTCTGGCACAGCTCAAATCGCGGGAAGCCAATGTGGCGGCGTTCATTGAGAAAGCCAAACGATTCACAACGATCGACGAGCTGACACCGGAGCTGCTGCGGCTGTTCATCCAGCGTATTGAGATTGGAGAACGGGATGTGAAATACTCCCGCAATGCCAGCCAGTCTATCCGCATCATCTACAGGGAGATTGGTCTGATGGACAGCGCCATGCAGCCGGACGAGCAGCAACCGAAAATCCTTCCGCCACTGAGCGAGGTCATTCCGTTCCCGGCATAACGCAAAAAAAGAGCAGGAGGGAGTAGATCTCTCCACTCCCTCTCAACCGGGGTGACAGTTTGTGTCCCTATGAAGGGAAACAGAAGGGGTTCGGCAATTTTTTATTCTCAAAATTCTTAGGTAACTCCATAGATGAAATCACGGATGGCAGGGGTTTTGAACCTCTGCTTTTCCATATTCAAGGAATTTTTGCTGTCAGCGCCCTTTTTCAGAGGGCTGCGGCGGCTGGATTTCAAAAAAATCGAAGAAAAATCTTTCACAAAGTTATGGGCGCTGGATTGTTGGTTTTCACGAACCAA
>ENA-OPKZ01000613-OPKZ01000613.1-human-gut-metagenome-genome-assembly--contig:-NODE-613-length-10540-cov-2.154983_pt1 | contig 10540 bp, 7 predicted proteins | sample MGYA00241788_ERZ501703 | MGnify/ENA primary metagenome ERZ501703 (study PRJEB25962, sample SAMEA2042293) | human gut metagenome | biome: human gut; feature: human-associated habitat; material: faeces... | reverse complement strand
AACTTATAAAAACGAGAACAAGAGTAGAAAGAAATAATCTCAAAAAACGAGTGCTCATATTCTTTTCTTGCTTGAAGTTTATTTTTTAATCGTTACTAATTCTCCTTCGTCATTGATGGCTTTAATATCATCTCCTTCAATAACCACAGCACGAGTCTCTTTTTCAAAAGCCTTGGGATGATTAACACAAATATCATATACCTTTTTATCATAGGTATACTTCACACGACTATTTTCCGTATGACCAATAATAATACGTTTGACATCATATTGAGCCAGAAGTTTATCTACATCCGCTTCTTTTATCGGACTGTACTCACTGCCAGTCTTAACCATTCCGCGATACCACAACGGACCGTTATAACTATCACTATAAAGGAAATCGGCAATCTCCGGATATTGTTTTTTCCGTTCCTCTTTTGAAAGGTAAATGCTCTTGCTCACCAGTTCATTGATTTCGGGAATCGTCTCTTCGCGTTCCATAAACACCTTACTCAATCCTGCATGAACATAAAGGTTTTCACCTACAATCTGAATGGTGTTTTTAGAACGCAGCCAGTTACCCATCACATTCGTCAGTCCCCACATCTTTCCATAGGTCATGTTCATCGCTCTTTGCGAAAGAGTGTTGTACTTGGCATACGTATATTTCAAGTTATCACGCATTATCATTTCTTCGTGATCCCCCAAGATGGTTGTCACTCTGCCACCAACAGCTTTCGCCTCAAATTCCAATTTGTATATGAGCCATAAAATAGGAAGTACGTCTGCTCCACGATCGAAAATATCACCATCAATCACCAAATGGTTACTGCCATATATCCATTCATATTTATCATTAATCACTTCCCCTGTTTTCAGAATAGCAGCAAACAAGTCGAAACGCCCGTGAAGGTCGGATACGGCAAATGTTTTAGCATACTCGGTACGGTCTTCCCATGCCGGACGTTCAAAATTCTCAATCTTATTAATGGGTACCTGAAAAAGGAGTTGATTATCATCCGAATACACATCCAGTTTCAATCCGGCCGGTAATCCGGATTCTTCACGAATGTTCAATGCATTATCTTTAGTCACTTCCAGAATTTTAAGTCTACCGTTTTCATAGAAAAGGTAAGGACCATCATTACGGAAATGAGTGATTTCAGCTATATCCGGTCCCACGGGAGTCAGATCTTCCCCGCACGAATAAAAGGCCGTGATGAACAAACCCAAAAGGAAATAGATGCTATATATCTTTTTCATAATTTCTATACGTTAATGCGTTAATTAATGCAATTCATATTCCGGATTCTGAACCATATTCTCATTGTACTCCATTTCGTGGTTAGGAACAGGAAGAACGATTTTATAATAACTCCAATCAAACTCTACCGCTTCATTGGGAACTTCGCTCAAATAATCTTCACGTATCACTTTCTTGTTATTTCTAAGTAAATCAAAGAAACGTTGTCCCTCGCCCCAGAATTCAATGCGACGCTGTTCAAGCACCAGATCCAGATTTATATCTTCATCTGCCACGGCATCCAGATCCTTACCCGTACGTGCATAAATAGGTTTCAGATACTTGCGCGTATTAGGTATATCATTCCTCTTAATCGCAGCTTCAGCCGCATTCAGATAGAGTTCCGACAGACGGAAAACCGGGATATTGGCATCTTCATACGATTTAGAACCTTGGGCCGGATATTTCAAGCAATAAGGTTTACTGCTACTTGCCGTAGACACCATCTGACTACGAACATCATCGGAATTGTCTTTCATGTAGTCTTTCCAATACTTTTCGGTAGCTATCAGATTATATTTCGTGCTAAGATAACCGATGGATGATTTTCCCGGACTATCAGTTGTCAGATTCACAATTTCGAACAACAGTTCACTATTGAACGGAGTAGCCCATATCTTGGCATATTCATCATTGGTCCACAACTTATAGCCTTGTTTTTCCGCACCTTTGATAGCTTCGGCAGCCACATCGTATGCCTCTTTGTCATTCCCCATATAGAGATAAACCCGGCTTAATAATGTCATTGCCCCCCATTTATTGATCTTACCCTCTTTCTTTACCGGACGAAGCAGCTTCACCGCATCTGTCAGGTCGTCTGTGATGGCCTTATAACATTGGGCGGTCGTATTGCGGGAAGGTTTGATATTCTTATCTTCTACCACTTTATTAATAATGGGCACAGCCAGTGATGCCCCGTTATCTTTCAGATAAGGATACCCGTAAATACGTGTCATATCGAACAGCAACAAGGCACGTATTGCCAAAGCCTCTCCTTTCAAGTCATTATAATACTCCTGCTCTGTCAGCTTCTCCAGTTTCGGAGTTGTAATTTCCCGATCGGGAACAAGCTTTATCTTTTCAATATCCCGGAATAAAATGTTCAGGTTCTTACCAATACCGTAGTACATCCCCCAGAAACCACTAGGTCCATTCGTCTTATTGTACTTGAATGTATAGAAACTGACATTGGTGCTGGAAGACTTATAAGATTTCATGTCATCTCCCCTCAAATCACCATAACAGAACATATCTGCTCCATAATAACTGGATGACTGCATACTGCTGTATGCACCGTTCAGCACAAATTCAAAATCTCTTAATTCGATCAATGAACCATCAGTTTCTATAGCTGTGGAAGATTGCAAATCCAACCAATCATTTCCGCAACTACTCAATAAGGTTGCAAAGGCACCTAAAGCTATATATTTTATCTTTTTCATACTTATTCATTTATAGATTAATGCACTTAGAATTTCACTTCCAAACCGAATGTATAAGTTCTCATCGGAGGAGTATCCCAACTAGGTGATGAACCCGATTCGGGGTCAATATAATCGTATGCCGCCCAAGTTAACAGGTTATTGCCCGATGCATACAGACGTATATTGTCTATACCCACTTTCCGGGTCCATGTCTTCGGCAGTGTAAAGCCGAAAGTCAGATTCTTCAGACGAACATAATCTCCACTGTATAAACGACGTGTGGTAGCATAATCGGTCATGGAAATTGATCTACCGACTACAAAACGTTCAATACTCGTTTCATCACCCTCTTTCTGCCAGCGTTTCCGGTAATAAATAGGAATATTCAGCGTTCCATCGCCACCGTGTTCCAGTTTGCCTGCCGCGCCGTCATAGTTCCATGCCCCAAAAGAGAAATTCACGTTAAAATTCAGATCAAACCACTTATAAGAGATGCTGTTACCCAGTCCACCGGTGATAGTAGGATCGGCACATTGCAGTATCACTTTTTCCGCACTACGCGGATCTTTAGTAGTTTCTTTGTTCAGATTTCCATTTTCATCCGTCGTATTCTTATAGAACATCGGTTCACCGTCTACCGGGTCGATGCCTGCAAATTCAATCATATAATAGGTAGAATAGGGCAAACCTACCTTATGAATAGATGTTCCGCTGGTTACTTGTTTCAAATCTCCGTCCAACTTCAGGATTTTATTGGCATTATGTCCCAGATTCAAACTAGTGCTCCAACGAAAATCTTTTGTCTCGATATTAGTTGAACGAATTTCCAATTCATATCCCTTGTTTTGTAATTTACCTATGTTGGCAAGATAACTTGAGAAACCTGTTGCAAGAGATAATGGCCGGCTGTAAAGCAGATTTTTCGTTGTACGAACGTAATATTCAAATGTAACATTCAGTCTGTTGTCGAAGAATCCCAAGTCAATACCGGAGTTGAAGTTATAGTTGGTTTCCCAAGTCAGTTCCTTGTTTTCCAGTTGCGACTGCGTGATACCCGGATTATCGTTATAATTACTAGTCAGACTGCTCAATCCCATATATCCATAATAAGAAGACGGCAGAGTTCCGTTCACACCGTAAGAAACTCTAAGTTTCAAGTCACTTAACCAGTTCTGAAGAGGTTTCATAAAACTCTCGCTACTCACTCTCCATGCACCGGACAATGACCAGAAATTTCCCCAACGATTCTCTCTTGCCAATCGCGAACTTCCGTCTGTTCTCCAACTCGCTCCCAGATAGTATTTGTTGTCATAATCATAGTTGGCACGTGTAATATAAGAGACAATACGCGTCGTACTGTTAGAACCTCCCATACTCTGATACACTACACCATTGTTGACTTCCGGTTTATCCCAGCGTGCAAAATTAGAGATAGTAGTTCCCAGTCCATCCGACTCCTTACTGTTGATTTCATAACCAGCCAAAAGGTCCAGATTATGTTTTTTCTTGATCTTTGTCTGATAAGTCAGAATATTAGACCATGTCATATTGGTAATATCATTATAATCTTTGCTGAAACGTCCGTTATCATCGTCACCGTCACTGGTACGCGGGTCTTTCCATGCACGAGACTTGTTCATCACAAAATCATAACTGAATGTAGACGCAAACTTGATTCCTTTCCAAATATCGAATGATGCATATACAGTATTGAAAGAACGAGTCGCATATTCTCTCTTAAAATTATAAGAATTTGATAACATCGGATTACGGTCATCCAATTTGATTAATGCACGGTTCCAAGTGCCGTCTTCATTCCATATAGGGTCAGACGGTGTGGCTCCATTACGCGTACCGTAAATTGGAGAAGTATACGATGTCCCTTCCGAATAAGTATCCTGATTCACTTTGGAGAACTGTATCTTTGCACCGATATTCATCCATTTAGCCATCTGATAGTCTACATTCAAACGTGCAGAAATACGTTCCAGACCGGAGTTTATCGTAACACCATCCTGCTTCATATAGCCGATGGACGTATAGTATTTAATCTTTTCCTGTCCGCCGGAAGCTGAAAACTCGTAATTCTGGTGGCTACCGTTACGGAACAGATAATCATCCCAATTCACAAAACCACACCAAGGGATCGGTGCATACTGGTCAATATTCGAATCGGCATAAGCCCATGCTTCATTCTCGGTCATCCCCTGATGAAGTCCTACCTCATCATCGGTCTTACCGCTATAAGTTAAAGCATAATTCCGAAGCCCCTCGTGAATCAGGTTACGACGTTCCTGTCCGCCCATCAATTCGCGGAAAGGCATGGCAAAATTAGAGAATCCCCAATCCGATTTCAATTTAAAGACCGGTTTACCTGCTTTTCCTTGTTTCGTAGTAATAATGACAACGCCATTTGCTGCACGTGAACCATAAAGTGAAGCAGCAGCGGCATCCTTGATAACAGTGATGCTTTCAATATCCGATGTATTCAAGGTAGACATTACATCCAAACCGGAATCACTACCAGATGCACCAATATTACCCGACAATACGGGAACACCATCCACTACATACAGCGGAGAATTGGAGGCATTGAACGAACCCATACCACGGATACGGATGGACGTTGACGAACCCGGTATACCCGAACCGGTATTTACGCTGACACCGGGAGCCGCCCCCTCCAACATCTGTTGGAAAGATACATTAGGCACATCTTTCACAGCATCTGTCTTTACGATACTGGCAGAACCTGCATAAGCCGATTTCTTGAAAGTACCATATCCCGTTACAATTACTTCGTCCAACAGGTTATTATCCACTTTCAGGATTATGCTCATCGGCTTGCCGGGAGTTGCAACTACCTCCTGTGACGCATAACCGATATAAGAAACCATCAGAGTCACTTTCTTGTCTGTAACTTCCAGATGGAAATTACCATCCATATCAGTCATCATACCGTTAGTTGTACCTTTCACGATGACATTAGCTCCGATTATCGGCTCTCCACTATCTTCAATTACTTTCCCTGTAATCGTATATTTCTCACGTGCAACAGTTTCCGTCCTAACGGGTTCAGCCTTACGGATGGCAATTACTCCATCATGAACCGTATAAGTCAGTCCGCTATTTCGCAGGCATTTGTTAAGCACTTCAGAAATCAGTTCATTCTTCACATCCAGATTTTCCACTCTGACTTTCTTTGCATCATTTGTGCTGTAGATAAAGGTAAAGTCCGTTTGTTTCTGAATTTCCCAAAGAACTTCATTCAGTGTTACATTTCTGAATTTGGCTGTAACCGTGGTCTGTGCGAATACAGATGCGCGCATCAGCCCTGAAGTCGTAATACAGAGAAAAAGGAACATCATACAAAGACGTTTTCCATATTTCCCAAATCTGGCAACATTACGTAGTTTTTCCATAAAACAGGGATTAATGATTAGTGAATATTTTGATAGTTTTTCCTTCTACTGTGACAGTTACTCTACCCGTTTGCTCCAACAATTTCACCAATGGGGTAATCTCATTATAGCGGTTAACATAGCAACCGAAGCGTAACTCTTTCGTCGCCTCATTCTCATAGACTACATCCATATCATACCATCTGGCAAGAGTTTTCATGATGTCGTCCAATCGCTGGTCCTTGAAATTGATCTTTCCATGTATCCATGAAGTATAAAATGCAGTATCTACATTGCGTACATTGATCTGGTTGCTGCCCGGAGTAATACAAGCCTGTTCCGATGGTTTCAGAATCCGGTTGCTTCCATTTTCAGTCTGTACTTTTACCGAACCGCTGACAAGTGTAGTTTGATATTCTTCGTTTGCGTAAGCTGATATATTAAAAGTAGTTCCTAATACTTCTATTTTCATCCCTTTGGTTTGTACAATAAAAGGCTGTCCGGTTTTGCTTACTTCGAAATAGGCCTCTCCCTCCAATTCTACCAGACGGCAATCCTGTGCAAACTGAACAGGGAAACGGATGGAACTCATAGAATTCAACTGTACTTTACTTCCATCGCTCAACGTCAGCTGATATTCACCACCACGAGGAACGTTTACCTTATTATATGCAAGTTTCTCGGATGTCCGGGCGGGAGCCTGCTGATAATTCAATGCTGTAGAATCCACCTGAATGACTGTACCGTCTTCTTCTTTCAATTCCACACCGGAGGTGGACTTCAAATCAATTGCTTCTCCATTATCCAGAATAAGAACGGCTTTCTTACCACCCGGAACAATTTGTTTCGCTACTTGAGATAACGGCTGGGGTTCATTACCGCTCTTATATATTGCCACAGTAGCAATAACCACCGGAAAAATGAAAATAGCAGCATATTTACATATATTCAGTATCCGATGTCTGAACCGATGGCGTTGGATTTTTCTTTGCACTCCCTCCCATCCGTCCTCTGTATGGAAAGTTTGCCGCTTCTGCATATTCTGCTTTATGTTCTCTTCCTTGCAGATTTCCCGAAAAAGGCGTTCGTTTTCGGGCGATTCATTTCTCCACCGGGTCAGTTCTGCCTGTTCTTCTTCCTCGATTTCATCAGATAAGTATCTGGCAATGAGTCTTGCAATATAGAAATGTTGGTTTATCATAATTCACATGTTTTAATCGTTGTTTATACTAAAACAGGTGAATTGAAAATCAGGGTGTATTAAAAATGATTTTTTTTAAAAGAAACTATAAAAAGTAAAAAACCAGGTAGTAATAGTCTTTCAAATATACGCGTAATTTACGGTAGGCAATCTTTTTCTGGGAGTGTACCGTTTCGCCGGAAATATTCAGTGTTTCAGCAATTTCCGGATTGCTTTTTCCCTCAAGTGCCAGTTGCATAATGCTTTTCATCTGCGGTGGCAGTTTTTCAATGGCATCCACTAATATCCGGTAACTTTCTTCTGCTATGACCTTGTCTTGGAAAAAAGAGTCTTTACTCATTTCCTGAACTTTCTGTGCATACTCGTTCATGACCTTGGTATGTTCCAGTTCATTTAAAGATTTATTGCGTACCGACGTATAGAGGAATGATTTAATCTGATGCACATACATGAAATCATCGCGCAACTGCCACAACTTCACAAAACACTCCTGAACAATATCAGCCGCTAATGCATCATTTTCGACATACTGATTAGCAAACATACATAAAGATATGTAATATTTGTCGAATATAGAACGAAACTGCGTCTCATCAGTTAACTTAATACTAATATAGTCTGTTGTGCCAATCACGTATTCTTTATTTTGGTTACAAATATACCATTTGAAAATTATGTAACCAAACAAAAATGAAAAATCACAATCTTTGTTTCATTACAAAACCCTCAAAGAAGTCGTCCCGATAACTATTACCGATAGCAATTTCATACGATTTTATAAATATATCATTATTGTCAAATGACTCGATGTGATCGGTATTGACGATATAGGATTTATTCACCCGCAAAAAAATAGATTTTGGTAATAAATCGAATATGGCTTTCAGGCTCATGCGAGTAATGATACGCTGGTCGTTCAGTTGAAGAATGACGTAATCTTTCAATCCCTCAATAAAGAGAATATCGGAGAAATTCACCTTGAAATACCGGCGCTCTGCCTTTACAAAGAAATATTCAGCGGCAACAATCGTTTCGATAGCTTCTTTTTCTTCTTTCAATAATAGAGAATGATAGGATAACGCTTTATCCACCGCCTTTTGAAAACGTTCCGCTTCGACAGGCTTAATCAGATAGTCGATTGCATCTACTTCATAGCTATCCAACGCATATTCTGTATAGGCTGTGGTGAAAATAACCAGTGTCTTTTTGGAAATTGTACGGGCAAACTCTATTCCTGTAATCCCAGGCATCTGAATATCCAGAAAAACCAGATCGACTCCCTGTTGCTCCATAAAGTCGGAAGCAGTTGCAGCACTGTTAAAACTGCCTATCAACTGGAGGCTATCGAGTTCGTCTATCAATAACTTCATGGCCTCACGTGCCAAGGGTTCATCATCTACAATGATACAATTCATAATGTTATACTTAAAATTACAAAATAGAGATTTTCATCTTCTCTTTGTTCCAACTTATAATGTTCAGGATACAGTAATCCTAACCTACGCTGGATATTGGCAAGTCCGATTCCACCGACTTTACCCTGCTGGACTGCAACAGCCGGTTTAGAATTCTCACACCGGAAATCCAGTCGGTGAGCATCCACCTTAAAAAAGACATGGACATACGAAGAATGCTCACTATCAAAACTATGTTTCACCGCATTTTCCACAAAAGGAATGAATAACAAAGGCTGAATCCAAATGGAATCCACTTCTCCCTCCTGCCTCAACGTAAACTGGAAATTGTCACGGCGTATCTTTTCCAAATTCAGATAGTCATTCAGGAAACGGATATCCGAAGCCAATGAAACTCTTTCACGCGAACTGTCGTTAATCTGATACCGTAGCAAATCTTCCAGTTTAAAAAGTACTTTGGAAGCTTCTTCCGGATTTCTCTTTATCAGGACATTGGCATTATTCAGCATATTGAAAAGAAAATGCGGGTTAATCTGATTCTTCAGAAATGTCAGTTCGGATTGCAAAGTAGTGGACTCGAGTTCGTCAATACGCAGATTATAACGCAACCAATGGGTAAACAAGGATATGGCTGCCGAACCTGCGGTAACAAAACCGATGGTCAGTATCCCCGAAAAAGTATTAATGAAAGTAGCGAATCTGCCAGGATCTTTTCCGGGCAGAATTACTTCAAAGAGTAATCCCTGGGTGATTAAAAGGAAGACGATGACTACCAAATTCGTCAGGACAGCCGCCAGGACATAGTGCCCCAAACGGTTCTTCAACAGAAAACAGGGTACTAATATATACAGGTTCATATAGATTACCGTATTAATGGAAACAAAATATGCCAGGAATCCACCAAAACGCCGCCAAAAAGAAACTGACTGCAAAGGTTCGTACCAAAAGACATTAATAGTCATCAAAAGAACTATTATTTGCAGTAACAGATGTCTACATGTCCGGTAATGAGGACTTAACAGAAAAGCTGTGACACTTTTATCTTCCATTCTTCTATGTTCTGTATTCAGGTTCATACTTCACCTCCTTTCAATTCCAACCAGATGCTTTCTGTCGTCAGGAATAGTCTGTAACGATTGCCATATAATAAGTTCAGTCTTTGGCGGATTCTTTCAAGTCCTTTATCTTCCAAAAGATTCACTTGTAGGCAAAGACAAGTGAATATAATTGTGTTCTCTTCTACTTTCAAATGGATTTTGAGAGAAACAGGGATTGATGTTCGCTGTTCGTTGATTGATTTTACAATATATTGCACAAATGGAATGAAAAGCAAGGGTGGAACCAGTGTTCTATTTACTTCTCCATCCGCAAGCAGTTCATAATTGAATTGTGCCTGAGAATTCTGTTCCAAGGTCAGGTAATTATTCAGGAAATTAATTTCACTACTAAGCAATACCTTTGTTCTGCTGCAATCATATAGCTGATAGCGAAGTAGTTGACTTAATTTCATCAGCATCTTCGAAGCTTTTTCCGGTTCGCTCAATGTCAGTTCCCCCGAATGATGCAATGTTTTGAAAAGAAGTTCGGGGCTGACTTGTTCTTTTAGCTGTTCCACTTCCGAAAGAACGTGAACCTTTTCCATTTGTGAGACACGTTGATGATCTATCATCCATTCTTTCAGGAGAACGGTCATTGTTCCTCCTATCATGCAGAGTGTGGACAACATGAAAGAAGATATATAATCCATCACTATAGGTATGGAGAAATAGGAGGCACGTTCGTAAAATTCCGGCCGGCAGGAATAAGATACATAT
>ENA-OPKZ01000608-OPKZ01000608.1-human-gut-metagenome-genome-assembly--contig:-NODE-608-length-10595-cov-2.261290_pt1 | contig 10595 bp, 10 predicted proteins | sample MGYA00241788_ERZ501703 | MGnify/ENA primary metagenome ERZ501703 (study PRJEB25962, sample SAMEA2042293) | human gut metagenome | biome: human gut; feature: human-associated habitat; material: faeces... | reverse complement strand
CCCCCCCCCCCCCCCCCCCGCCCCCCCCCCCAGCCGTTATGACTACCCTACCCACTTATCAACCATAACCCTTTAATATCTTTCCTTTTGCGCAAAATCCGGCTAAACTGAAAACAGTTTGTAACTTTTGAGATAAATAAATGACCCCTCTCGGAAAATTAACCCTTGCCGTCATCGGCCTCCGCTTGTTCGGCGCCGCCGGTTTCTTATGGGGCATGTTCTTCGGCCATGTCCTGATTGACCGAACCTTGGTAAAAACCATTATCAAGCAGAAGTTCAGCCAACTTGACGACACCATCCGTCTGATGCTTCCTTTCCGTTTTTACCGCTCTTATAACTATCTGATTGAACATGTGCTGGGCAAACTCTGGGGCGTTATTCTCGGCGGACTGACTTTCGGCTGGGTCGGCGTCGCGGTTCTCGGTATTCTCGGACATCTGTTGTTTGACTGCCAAAAATGCAAAAGTTGCAAAGAATGGCGCTACGCTTTTGAAGACTTTTGGAATGTCAACCTCGGCAAAATTTTCGGCGGTTTAATCGGCTTCACCTGCAAAAGCAAACTTCTGCTGTTCATCGGCGTTATTCTCGGTTTCTTTTTTGACTCTTTTCGTTTGGAAGGCGGGCTCCGCACCAAACTCAAACTCGGCCCTGTTCTCAACTTCTGGTCTAAAATCAATCCGCTGAAACTGGCTCTGCGCTCACAGGAAGCCCGCGATGTTTCCTTCGTGCAGTCAATGGCCGGCTTAGCGGCAAAAATATCCAAAGCCGACGGCGCCGTCAGCGAAAACGAAATCCGCACCTTTAAAAAACTGTTCAACACCGACAAAAATCCCAAAATCGCCCGCATTTTTAACGAAGCCAAACAAAGCACCGCCGGTTATCAGGCTTACGCGAAACAGCTGAAAATTCTCTCCCGCGATAATCTGGACATGAAAGAAAGCATTATCGAAAATCTGTTTAAAATTGCCGTGGTAGACGGTGAGATTTTAAGCGATGAGATGGAAATGCTGGAAGATATCGCCAATATCATCGAACTTCCGCAGGGCAACTATACCATCATCAAAGACCGTTTTGTCTTCAAACCCTCAAACGAAACGCTTCAGGATTACTACGAAGTCCTCGGCGTCTTTTACAATGCCAGCGACAAAGAAATCAAACGCCGTTGGAAAGAGTTAATCAACCAATATCATCCTGACCTGGCTCAGGCCAAAGGCGCCTCCGCCCGGGAAATTGAAGCCTGCACTCTGAAAATGGCGGAAATCAACAACGCCTACGAACATATCATTAAAAGCCGCCAGGCCGGATAGGATAATGATAAATGTCACAAACAGCACCTGCAATAATCCTTTCAACGGTTGAAAGAGAAGATTGGAAATTTAACGAGGCAGATAAGGCTCGTTCTGCAGCGCGCAGAAGCGGAGCGTACATATTGGTACATGAGCATTCGAGCACGGGAGAACAACCTTAGATGTCCGTTAAAAGTACAATAATCCTTTCAACCATCAATGCCCGCTACTCGCACACCGCTTTCGGCCTGCGATATCTGAAAGCCAATCTGCATGAATTTGAAAAAGACTGTGAAATAATGGAATTCAGCCATGATCTCACGGTGCAGGAAGTTGCGGAGGCAATTATTTCCCGGCGGCCGGAGGTTGTAGGCCTCAGCTGCTATATTTGGAATATTGAAGATCTGCTGCGGGTGGCCGAAATCATCAAAGCCGTTCTGCCGCAAACGCTGTTGATTTTCGGCGGACCGGAAGTTTCCTACGAATATGATGAATTTCTTCCCCGCTGCGACTATCTGATTAAAGGTGAAGGAGAATACGCGCTTTATCACCTGTTACAAGCATGGCAAAAAAACGAACTTCCCGCAACCAAAGTTCTGGAAGAACCGGTTTGCGACGTAAACAGTCTTAAGCTGCCTTATTACCTTTATTCCGACGAAGACATCGCCCACCGCCTGATTTACGTTGAAGCGACCCGAGGCTGTCCCTTTACCTGTGAATTCTGCCTGTCTTCGCTGTCTCGCGGCGTTCGGGAATTTGACCTCGACAAATTTCTGCACGAAATGGATATTTTAATCACCCGCGGCGTTAAACAGTTCAAATTCATTGACCGAACCTTCAATCTTAAATTCGCCAACGTCAAAAAAATCCTCGAATTTTTCAAAGCCCGCTGGCGGGAAGGAATGATTCTGCATTTTGAAATTTTTCCTGACAAACTCAACTCACAAATGCTGGAAGAAATCAAAAACTTCCCCGCCGGCGGATTACACCTGGAAGCCGGCGTGCAAACCTTTTACGAACCCTCATTAAAAGCGATTTCCCGCCGACAAAACGAAGGCCAAACCCTCGCCAACTTAAAATTTATCAGCGAGCAAACCGGTGCTGCCGTCCATGCCGACCTTGTCGCCGGACTGCCGCATTCCACTTTTGCCACGTTTGCCGAAGACTTCGACAAATTATTTGCCTCCCGTCCCGCCGAACTGCAAATAGGCATTTTAAAACGCCTGCGCGGCGCCCCGATTGACCGTCATACACAGAATTTTCAAATGATTTATTCCCAATATCCGCCCTATGAAATTATGCAAACTTCAACCATGAGCTATGCCGAACTTCAGCAAATCAAACGCTTGGCTCGTTATTTTGACATTTTTTACAACGCGGGAAATTTCCGGAAAGAAACCGGCTGCCTGACGACTTTCGCTGACTGGCTGGACTTCAGCAATTACATCTGGACAAACTACCGCCAAACGCATAAAATATCCCTGAAACGTCAAGCTGAAATTTTAAAGGATTACCTTGATGCGCGAAGAGCCGCTGCCCTACTTTAACGAACGGGAAACCCCGATAGATATGATTGTTTTGCATTGCAGCGCTTACGATGTTGAAACAATCATTCATTACATGCATGAATATCAGCTGAGCGCTCATTACATTATTAATGAAAAAGGCGAAATGACCAAATTGGTCGATGAATCCAAACGCGCCTACCATGCCGGAACAGGTTTCTGGCGCGGCGAAGACCGCAGCCCGAACGCCCGCTCCATCGGCATTGAACTGGTCAATTTCAGCCTCGGACAAGAAACCTACGCTCCGCAACAAATTGACACGCTGCTCAACTTTTTGCCGCCCCTCATCGGCAAATATAATATCCGCCCGGAAATGATTGTCGGTCATTCGGACATTGCGCCGCTCCGCAAAGCAGACCCCGGCAGAGCTTTCCCCTGGGAACGGTTGGCCAATGCAGGCATCGGCCTGTGGTATCAACTGAGCAATGCTGAAAAAATCCCCTCAGACGACCTTGAAGAGTTGTTGCGCCTCATCGGTTATGATACCCGCACACCACAGACCGTGTATGCTTCAGCCTATGCCTTTTGCCGTCGCTTTGCCCCGCAGTTTGTAGCGGCGGATCCCGATATCAAACATCTGGTTGACCATATCCTGCCCGAAAACTTTGACTTTATTGATAACGCCAAATTCAGACAAACCCTCAAAGCCGTCGCTTATACCTATTCAGGGAACCAAGAAAGTAATCCGTTATATTGAGATCATCGTTTTAATGGCATCTTTACCCAATAATTCTCCCGCTCTGAACAAAAACAAGGGTGACAATTAACTGTAAGACATTGATTATCACCCTTAAATAATTAAAACTTACAAATCATCTTCCTCCTCATTGGTATTTTTTTCATCCTGCTTCGGAAGAGGAGATTGATAATCTGCCCGAAGATAAGACTTAATTTCCTCCTCTTTGTCTTCTTTCAGATGATTAAAGGCTGATGTCGTTTTTTCGCCAATCTCATTATCTTCTTTCAAAATTTCATAATCAGCCATTTCCTGACCGATTCGGTTGAGGCCTTTCTGCAAAAAAAGCCCGCTGTCTACAGGATGAACAGCCGCCATAGTCTGCTGCAGTTTATCCCGAGTAAAAGGTTTACCTCGGCTATTTTCCAAATTCGTCGCCAAACCGCCATAGCCGATGCTCTGTTTAACCCGTGTCAAACCATAACGGCTCAAAGCCTCTTTCATACGAGAAGCGGTTTTTTGTCCTAACACGCCATCTTCTTTAAGTATCTCACCGTCTTCAAATGAATTCAATCCTTTCTGCAAAGCCGTCACGCCACACGGAGATGCCTGACGTGCAACTTCGCGATAAGCCTGACTTAAAGAAACATTCCCGCTCAATTGTAACTCACCGGTTTCTTTTGCCGGCTGTCTTTTAGATTGCGGTTCAATTTGTTTTCCAAACTCATCTCTTTTCACTGCTTCAGTTCCGTAATAATTGTCATACCACTTCCTTTGAACCTCATCAGCTTGCTGCTTTCGCCGCATATCCTGATTTTCATACAGAAAATAACGCATACCGTTTTTTAGTTCATTTTCGCTGATATGCTCCACCGGTTTGTAGAGCATATCTTCATACGGATTATTATTTTTCTGCAATTCCTCAAAAATAGATTTTTCCTTCACAGACATCTCTTTCTGTTTCGTTTCCTGTTCGACAAACCGTCCTTTATCAGGCAGAGTTGTTATAAATTCACCTTTAGACACCGGTGTAAGCGCAGCATAATTCCTGTCCGCTTTCTGAGGCAGATTAATCCGGGTACCTTCTCTCAGACTCATATTTTCGTTGATGCCCGAATAAACCGTGTTTATCCTTGCATTACGCTGTAATTCTTCTGCCAAATCTTTTTGCGAGACACCATTCCGCTTGGCAACCCACGCCAGATCCTCGCCGGCTCTGGCCTTCACACTCCGCGTCTCCATATCCTCAAATTTATAGCGCCGCAAAATTTCACGGTTTTCCAGAATTTCCCGCTGCAAATCTTCTTTCGTCAGCTTATCCCCGTATTTCCGATAAAGTTTAATCCCCAAGTCAACCATCGGTTCATCTTGATCATCAAACATAAACTTCTTTTCTTCAATCATTTTTTGTAAATCACGCCCTAAATCATCAATCCGAGCTCCGCCTTTGGTTATCCAATCATTATATCCGGCTGCAGCCAAAGTATATCCATAGGAAATATTTCCCCAGAAATCATGATCATAAAGATACTCCCCATCTCCGGGAAGTTTAACGCCAAACACCACCGGCTGCCGTCCTGACGAACTCACCTCATCCCTGCGGTAATAGCTTGGCAAAATTTCTTTCATCACCGGCTTATGATCCCATACTCCTCTGCGCTCGCCGTCACTGGTGGAATTACGATAAACCTGTAACAGATTTAATATATCTTTTACCCATAGGGAATATCCCTCTCCCAAAAGGGATTTTTTATTATCCTCACGCATTCTTATAATTTCAGGATCATTATGCCGTGACATCATATCCTGATAAACACGCTCTAAGGCTTTTTCATAGTCTTCTGAATCTGTTTCGCCGGCTTTGACAACATTATTTCTCATATTCCTATTCCTCCATAAAAAAATCCGTCATTTATGACGGATAAAAAACACAAACAACAAAACCCCGAATTACTATTCAGGGTTTCAGGCACACTTATAGCAAGTGGCAATTCACATTATAAAAGAAAAATATCCTCGCGTCAAGAATAAATTCCTAAAACTCAGAATAAAAATTTTTAAAGAAATTTTCATTTTCTATTGAATTATCAATTAACTTCTTCTATAATCTTTTTATGACTGATACAAAAATTAAACTCTCCATCCCCGAAATACTGCTGCATTTGGTGCTGCTGGCAGGCGCTTTTTGGTTTTTTACCTCTATTCTGAGATTCGTCATCGGCGATAAAAACGATAAACAAATTTTGATAAACATCATATTTTTCTTAGAAGTGACGCTGGCTTTCTATTTTATACCTCTCAAACACCCGCTGAAAACAAGTAAATTTGGTTTCACATTGACTGTACTGGGCAGCATCTTAAATATATATATCATGATTTTTTCCGCATATCTCACAATAAATCTTGTAAAACCTCGCCCACATTATCCATACTTTGAATTCGTCTACAATTTAATGCCCCTGTTATTATGTCTGCCTCTGCTCACTTACATATCCGGTTTTATTAACAAAAAACTTTTTTATACCCTGACCAAAATCATATTTACCAGTTTTACCATGGCACTTCTTTTCTCTCTGGGATACCTCGTCAAGATATATCTATAATACGCCGCCTTGCAAAACCTTAACCCTCATCCCCGCATATAATTTCTTATTGCACTTTAAATTTTAATCTTTACACTAAACTGATGACTGATACAAAAATTAAACTCTCCATCCCCGAAATACTGATGCATTTAGGGTTGCTGACAGTCGTTTTTTGGCTCTTTGCTTGTTCCCTGAGTTTTTTCATCGAAACGGAAAATCCTCAAAATTTATTAATACTTTCCACCGAAGTAACCCTCACCTTTTATTTTATACCTCTAAAACACACGCTGAAGCCCAATAAATTTTTGTTCGCATTTACTGTGCTATTCAGCACCTTAAATATATTTGTCGTTTTTATCTCCTTATTTCTTGCAATCCATAATATAACACCTTATCCGCATTCTCCATATGAAGAATGCTTATTTAATTCAATACCGCTTCTTTTATGTCTTCCCCTGTTCACTTATTTATCCGGCTTTATTGATAAAAAACATTTTTATACTCTTGCCGCAATTATATTTACCAGTTCTATCTTAGCGTTTGCACTTTTTCTCTCTTTGGATTTCGACTCAGAAACATATGAATACGCCGCCTTGCAAAGCCTTAATCCTCATCCCTGCATATAATTATCGGAATATGTAAGCGCGTTATTTTATCAATAAAAAAACCTTATCACACAAACTTCATCGCATCCAGCACACCCTGCAGAATATAAGCGGCCGCTCCGGCATCCAGCGACTTTTTGCGTCTGGCTCGTGACAAATCCGCCTCTTTAATCATCATGCTTTCAACCGCGGAAGAAGACAGCCTTTCATCCCAAAAAAAATAAGGCAAGCCGGTCGCCTCGGCCACACGCTCCGCAAACTTACGCACTTCCCGTGCCGTTTCGCCCTCTTCGCCGTTCATCTGCAGCGGCAAACCATAGACTATACCGCCGATTTCCTTTTCGGCAATAAGCTTCTTAATTTCCGCCAAATCGGCCGCCATATTGCTGCGACTGATAATTTTATATGGCGTCGCCGTCATTAACAACAAATCGGAAACCGCCGCTCCCAGCCGTTTGGAACCGTAATCAAACCCCAGCAGTGCCCGATACGGCGGCAACCCGGCCTTAAACTCTCGTAATGTCACCATATTTCTCCTTATCCGTTAAAATTTAGCCTAACCTAAAATAAAGATTAGTCAAATTTATTTTTAGAACTATTTATAGTCTTTCTGATAATTGATTATTAATATTCTCTGTTTAATATAATCCCTAACTGAAACCCCCTTTCTAAATGGTGAAAAATAATGAAACTCAAATACTTATTAGCCCTGGCTTTATGTCTGGTCTGGTCGCCTGCCAAAGCCGAACTGCAAATTGACGTCAACGGCGCCATGCGCGACCCGCTGCCGGTGGCTTTCCCTGAAATGATCCACGAAGGATTCTTTCTCGGACAAACCGGCAACAAAATCCGTGACGTCGTTATCGCTGACCTTGAACGCTCCGGTCTGTTCCGGATTATTCCCGAAGGCAGCTACATTCAAACCCTCACCTCAATTAACGAACAACCCAACTTCGTTGATTGGAAGGCAATTAACGCCCACGCCTTGGTTCAAAGCGCCATAACCGAAGTTGACGGCAATCATCTGCGAATTGAATTTCGCCTCTGGGACATTTATGCCCAGAACCAGCTTAAAGGGCAGTCGTCCACCACCACAAAAGACAACTGGCGCCGCGTGGCCCACGTGATTGCCGATGCGATTTATGAACGCCTGACCGGTGAAAAAGGCTACTTTGACACCCGTATTGTCTATGTTTCCGAAACCGGCCCCAAAACCAAACGCACCAAACGTCTGGCCATTATGGATCAGGACGGCGAAAACCATAAATTTCTTACCTCCGGCGCCTCTATGGTACTGACACCGCGCTTCTCGCCGAACCTGCAAAAGGTAACCTACATGTCTTATGCCGGCAACACGCCGCGGGTTTATATTCTTGACATTGAAACCGGACGGCAGGAACTGCTCGGAAACTTCCCCGGCATGACCTTTGCACCGCGTTTCTCGCCGGACAGCAGCAAAGTCGTCCTCAGTTATGCGTCCAACGGCAAGAGCGACATCTATGAAATGGACCTCAAAAATCGCCGCAGCAAACAACTGACTTCCGGCAATTCGATTAACACTTCACCGAGTTATTCTCCCGACGGTTCGCAAATTGTCTTTAACTCCGACCGCGGCGGTAACCAGCAGCTTTATGTCATGAATGCCGACGGCAGCGACGTTCACCGCATCAGTTTCGGCTCCGGACGCTACGCAACCCCGGTCTGGTCTCCGCGCGGCGACTATATCGCCTTTACCAAAATGGCCGGCGGCCAGTTTTACATCGGCGTTATGTACCCTGACGGCTCCGGCGAACGCCTGCTGGCCAGCGGTTTTCTGGTCGAAGGGCCGACCTGGTCGCCGAACGGCCGTGTTCTGATGTACTTCCGCCAGGACAACAGCACCGCTTCTCCGGTTAAGCTCTACTCCATCGACCTGACCGGATATAACGAACGGCAGATTGTTACGCCGGGCGAAGGTTCCGACCCGGCATGGTCGCCGCTCCTGCCCTAAACCAATAAAAAACCTTCCCTTTTTCGGGAAGGTTTTTTATTGCCTTTAACTTGGCGTATGATATTCTCTTGCCAGGGAGAAAATCTATGCCTGTAATCAAATACTGCATCTGGGATGTTGGCAACGTTATCTATAATTACACGCTTGAACCGGTTCACGACTGGTGCGAACGGCGCACTGCCGACCGGGAGACCTTTCTCCGCAACAAGGGAAAATTCAGCTATAACGACTATATGAAAGGTCTGGTTCCTTACGCCGAACTGTGCCGTCAACTCTGTGATTTTTATGCCGTTCCCTACCACAAAGACTATGCAATCGAACTCAACCGGGCTTTCCGCGTCGGCATTAAAGATTATTTTCCTCAAACCCGGCAAACTCAGGAAGAATTGCAACAGCGGGGAATAGCCAACTGCATTCTCTCCAATGCCCTGCCGGTCCTGGCCGGAGACAACAAAGCCGCGGACATAATTCCTCCGGAAAGACAGTTTTGCTCCTTTGACCTGGGACTGCTGAAACCCGATCCGGAAATCTACCGCCGCGTACGCGAAAAACTGGGCTGCCGCTTTGAAGAACTCATCTTTGTCGATGACAAGCCCAAAAATACCAAAGCCGCCGCCGAATTAGGCATACACGCCGTCACCTTCAACCCGCAAACCATTATTGGGGATATACGCAAGATTATCTCTCCGCAAAAAATGCCGCATCAAACAAAATCAAGATAGAACTAACATAAGCTCGTAAAGTCCGGAAAAATAAGGCCGCCGTATCATTAGTGTCACATCATCCGACACTAACTTGTAAAAGCTCGAAGAATGAGGCATATAGTAAGAAATAAAGGCGGAAGTACCGCAGCGTACATAAACGTACATGAGGAAACTTCCGACCTGAAATTTCTGTACTAGATGACCATTATACGAGCTTTTTATTGGTCGCCGATGCGCAACGCCTCAATAAACGCCGACTGCGGCACCTCTACCTTACCGAACTGACGCATCCGCTGCTTGCCTTTTTTCTGCTTATCCAAAAGCTTGCGTTTACGGGTCACGTCACCGCCGTAACATTTTGCCGTAACATCCTTGCGCAGGGCTGAAATCGTTTCGCGGGCGACCACTCGTCCGCCGATAGCCGCCTGTATCGGAATTTTAAACAAATGCCGCGGAATCAAATCCTTGAGACGTTCGCAAATTTGCCGGCCGCGGGATTCCGCTTCGCTGCGGTGGCACAGAAAAGCCAAAGCATCCACCGGCTCTTCGTTAATCAAAATCTGCACTTTAACCAAATCAGAAGGATGATAGCCGACAAGCTCATAGTCAAAGCTGGCATAACCGCTGGTAATTGACTTCAGACGATCGTAAAAATCAAAAACGATTTCATTCAGCGGAATTTTATAAACCACCATCGCCCGATTGCCGACATAAGTCAAATCTTCCTGCTCGCCGCGGCGCTCGGTGCAAAGTTTCAGCACCGCCCCCAAATACTCGTCCGGCACCAGAATTGTCGCCTTAACCCAAGGTTCTTCAATACTGGCAATGGTTGACGGATCCGGCATATCGGCAGGATTATGCAGTGTAATTTGATTGCCGTTGCTCAAATTGATTTTATAGGCAACCGACGGTGCCGTCGTAATCAAATCCAAATCAAACTCGCGCCCCAGACGCTCCTGAATAATTTCCATATGCAGCAAGCCCAAAAAGCCGCAACGGAACCCCAGCCCCAAAGCGGCGGAATTCTCGTTCTGATAGTCAATGCTGGCATCATTCAGTTTCAGCTTTGCCAATGCGTCTTTCAAATTGTCATACTGACTGCTGTCCACCGGAAAAATCGAACAGAACACCACCGGTATGGAAGGTTTAAACCCTTTCAGGGGCTCGGCGCAAGGCTACCGGTT
>ENA-OPKZ01000597-OPKZ01000597.1-human-gut-metagenome-genome-assembly--contig:-NODE-597-length-10708-cov-4.705623_pt1 | contig 10708 bp, 5 predicted proteins | sample MGYA00241788_ERZ501703 | MGnify/ENA primary metagenome ERZ501703 (study PRJEB25962, sample SAMEA2042293) | human gut metagenome | biome: human gut; feature: human-associated habitat; material: faeces... | reverse complement strand
CAGGAATGGAGCAGAACTCTGTCTTCGCCGTTGGGAGTTTGAATTTTCAACATAGTCATGAAGTATTTTAAACTTTCAGTTTTATTTTGCTTTTCACCAGCAGTCCTGTCAACTGTACGATGATGATGGAGAAGACAAGCGATTTGAGCAGTCCCGGTACACCGCTTCCCAATGCTTCCGGATAAGCCCAGCCGGCTAATTGCTGGACGGAGTACCATATATAGGGAAGAATGTAGCAAGTGAGCGTTGCCGTTCCTGCGGGTTTGATTATATCGAACCGGTTGGTTTTGCCCTTTACATCGGTCAGCCAATAGAAAAAGCCGAATAACGGGAAGAAGGCGGCAAGACAATAAAACAGCCAGGACGGGGTAGCCTGTATCTTGGAGATAATCCAGTATGGATGCGAAACCAGTGCAAGAATCAACATGCCGGCACCAAGGATGCAGAGCATACCGATGAATTTGCCTGGGTGTTCGCGATTGGCGTAGCGTTGCATGAGCAAGGAGGTCAGCAGACCCGACATTCCGAATGCGTGCAGCGTCCAGTCACTGGGAATGAAAGGCAACAACAGGATACGGCTTCCGTACTCTTCCGGGATAAGGCCGGAATGGCTGATTACAGCGAGCGTTATCACTGCAAACCATGCAACCGCGTTTTTACGCAGGCTTTCGCGGGTGAACAGATAGATACCGGCACATACGGCATATGTCCAGCCTATAAGACCGAGGATTCCCCACCAACTTGTATGGAACGGTTTCCCGTTGAGGTCTTTATAAATAACCAGCGTTGCAAGCAATACCACGCCTGCTACTTTCATTACGGTGAAAAGGGCTTTTTTTGTACCTTCGGCCTTTGGATATACTCCCCATGTCAGGAAGAAACCGATTACCATAAGGATAGTAAACCAGGAATGGGAAAGACCGCCTTCGATGCCGCCGCTATTAAGTGAGAACAGCCCCATGGCAATGAGCGCCACCGTACGCCAGAATATATGTGCAATGACCTGTGTGGTTGTATCGCCCTTTTTATAACGGTTCTGTATGGCAAAGGATACTGACATGCCCATGCAGAACAGAAAGGCCGGGAAGATGGTATCGGAAAATCCCAGCATATCCTCATCGGCAGCGGCGTGCATCAGCCAGTGAGGAACATTCTTCAAACCGGGAATGTCGTTTACGAAGAGCATAAGGAACATGGTGAGTGCGCGGAATACATCTACCGCAGCCACTCGTTGGAGTGTTAAGTTTTTCATGATAAATCTGTTTTGGGGGTTCAAGGGGCAAATATAGGAAAGAATTTCTCAATATGGGGTATCAGGTTATAAAAAAGCCATTCAATCGCAGTATCATTGCAGTTGAATGGCTTTTAGCACGTTTTTAAAGGAATTCCTTATTCAAACAAGGATTTGGCGATTCCCATTTCCAATCCTCTCAGCTCTGCCAATCCTCTCAGACGGCCGATGCAGGAGTACCCCGGGTTGGTTTTCTTCTTCAAGTCATCCACCATCTGGTGACCGTGGTCGGGACGCATCGGAATGGAAACCTTACGGCGCTGCTGCAGCTCGAGGAAAGCCTTCATCACATGGTACATGTCGACGTTGCCTTCCAGATGGTTGGCTTCGTAGAAGTTTCCTTCCTCATCGCGTTGCGTGCTGCGCAGGTGCACGAAGTTAATGCGGTCGCCGAACTGCTCCATCAGGGCGGCACAGTCATTGGTGCTGCTTACGCCCAAAGAACCGGTGCAGAGGCACAGACCGTTGCTCTTGTTGGGAACAGCGTCAATCAGAGCCTGGAAATCGGCGCCGCAGCTCATGATACGCGGCAGGCCCAGGATTGAACAGGGCGGGTCGTCCGGATGGATCACCAGCTCGATGCCGGCCTCGTCGGCAACGGGACAGACTTCGCTGAGGAAATATATCAGGTTGGAGCGCAGCTTTTCGGGGGTGATGTCCTTATAGCGGTCAAGCTCTTTCTGGAACTGCTCCAAGGTAAAGCTCTCTTCCGAACCGGGCAGGCCGGCAATCATGTTGCGTACCAGCAACTGCCTGTCGTCTTCCGTCATCTGCTCGAAGCGGGCTTTGGCCCTGGCCTTTTCCGCGTCGGTGTAATCGGCTTCCGCACCAGGGGGCTTTCGCAGGAAGAGGTCGAAAGCGATGAAGGCCGCGCGTTCGAAGCGCAGGGCGCGGCTGCCGTCGGGAAGCTCGTAGGCAAGGTCGGTACGCGTCCAGTCCAGTACGGGCATGAAGTTGTACGTCACGATGTTCACACCGCATTTGCCGAGGTTGCGCAGGCTTTCCTTGTAGTTGTCGATATACCGTTGGAAATCTCCGGTCTGCGTCTTGATGTGCTCGTGTACGGGTACGCTTTCAACGACCGACCAGCGGAGACCTGCGGCTTCAATTATCTCCTTGCGTTTCATGATTTCTTCCACCGTCCACACCTCGCCGTTGGGGATGTGGTGCAGGGCGTTCACGATGCCGGTGGCTCCGGCCTGTCTGATGTCCCATAGGCTGACAGGGTCGTTAGGACCGTACCAGCGCCAGGTTTGTTCACAAAGTATCATATTGTAATGGTATAAATTTATAAAGTATATGTCTGTCTATTATGAATGAGGATGTGCTAAAATATACTTGATGATTTCTTTTTTAGGCACGGATTACACGGAAAAAGGGATAAAATAAATCCGTGTCTATCCGTGTAATCCGTGCCTAAAAAAGAAACAGATAGCAAGTGAGTTTTATTTTGGCATACTCTCACGGATTTCATCAGATGGAGAATGCGTCGAAACCGCCGTCCACCACCGAGAGTGCCCCGGTCACGAAGCTGGAAGCATCACTGATGAGGTAGTGGATGGTTCCGAACAGTTCTTCCGGTTCGGCAAAGCGTCCGCACGGAGTGTGGGCGATGATGGTCTTTGCACGGTCTGTGTACGAACCGTCGGGGTTGGTGAGCAGCGCACGGTTCTGGTTGGTGAGCAGGAATCCCGGAACAATGGCGTTCACGCGGAGTTCGGGGCTGAATTTGGTTGCCAGTTCGGTCGCCATATAGCGTGTATAATTGCCGATGGCCGCTTTGGCGGAACCGTAACCTACTACGCGCGTCAGCGGACGAAGGGCGGATTCGGAGCAGAAATTAACGATGGCGCCTTTCTTGTTCTTTGCCATGACGTCTACGAACACCATGGTGGGAAGCACCGTACCGAAGAGGTTCAGGTCTACCACTTTGCGGAATGCGTCCACATCGAGGTCGAGCACGGTCTTGTCCGGAGCGATGGTAGCGCCCGGCATGTTGCCGCCTGCGGCGTTCAGCAGCACATCGATAGTGCCGAAGCGTTCGAGGATGGCTTTCTTGTTTTCTTCCAGCACTTCCTTGTTCAGTACGTCGGTTACGAGAAACAGGGCTTCGGACTTTCGGTTAAGCTCGGCTTCCAGTTCCCTGCCTGCCTCTTCCACACGGTCCAGAATTACGATTTTAGCTCCTTGCTCGGCCAGATAGTTGGCGATGTTTTTTCCTAAAATGCCACAACCGCCTGTTATGACGATTACTTTGTTTTTAATGTCGAATAAGTTTTTCATATCTTCCGTTTTAAATATATCGCTTAGTTATTCTTTAATGCTTTCCAGAAACTCAATCTCTATAATGCGAAGATTGTGTTTTCCTTTATTCGCCTTTGCTTTCTTCTCCATGTCATTGGCCGCTCCGCCTGCCACTTCCACAATTTGCCCGAAAGCATCTTTATCGGTAGTACTTCCTTTCAAGCGGACGGTTATCTTATCGGAACGTACCGGCTTATCCACTTCCAAATGTACATATCCCAGGCTCTTTTCCGTGTTACCGCTCCAAATCAATTCGTTTCCGGCATACACCTCCAAAGGATAGCTACGGGAACGCCATCCGTTCAACTTGATGCAGATGTCATCAACACTTGCCTTTTCAGCTAATGTATAAGTTATCCAAGCGGTACTTAACTGACCGTCATTCGCCCATTCACTCAACTCGTTGTCATCATAGCTATTTCCCGTTTCAGTCTGGTTAGCACCCGCTTCAGCGGATACAATGGCTATGTCGCGTTTAATATCCTTATAAGAGGGAGTCAACGGTGTTTCCCCTTTATCCAACTTTCCTTTCAGAGTCAGTTGAGGCAAGTAGCCGCTCAACCCGTCCACGACCTTCACCGGAACAGTTTGCAGCGTAAGCGTTGCAGGCGGAAGTCCTTTCGCCTCGGCCATGACAACAATCTTACCGGCTTTGGTCGTGCTACGGATGAGTGCACGGTTGATACCACATTCCACCGGAAGGTTCATATCCAAGATATGATTGTCTTTTCCCTGTGCAATACCGCCACGCCATTCGGCTTCACCTTTCAAGGTAAACCGTACCGTGCGATTATCCAACGAACAACGCCTGCCGTCTTTATCCACAACTTCCACCTGAAGCAGAGCCATATCCGCTCCGTCCGCATGAAAACCTTCAGGGTTCTGCACAGCGGTAAGTTTCAAGCAAGCGGCTTCGCCCGCTGTGAACAATGTATAACGGCTTACCTCCTTACCTTTTCCGTCATAACTTACCGCTTCCAGTTTACCCGGTTGATAAGCTACCTTATCGAAAGTGAAAAGAAAATGATACGCACGTTTTCCCATACCCAGGGATTTTCCATTCAACAACAGTTCCACCTGCTCGCCATTCGATACGACATATACCGGTTTCACCGTATTTTCGGGATAATTCCAATGTCCGATAATATAGGTCTGATACTTATCCGTATCTACCCAACCGTTCCACATTACCTGATGGGCAAAGAAAGCATCTTTCTCTATGCGCATGGGATCTGTTACGCCACTACGACGATAATTTTCTTCACCGCGATAGTGTGTATTGGAATCTGAGAAGATAATCTTCGTACCACCTGCACTTACCCTTAATCCAGTACCCGGACGTTCGCGCCAATAATCATACCAACGGCGAACCATTTCCAAAGCCAGCATATCCTGATTATGGTTATAATCCGTTGCAGGCTGACCGCGGTAAAGCGGTCCCGCACCTTCTTTATGGAAAGGATAGCTGTATTCATCCCAATATTTACGCAATCCCTCATCACGGCAATATTCGGTAGCCCACATCGGATGCTTCTTGCTCTTGTTGATATAAAGCATCTCACCGCCATATTCCGCTTCATTAATGTCGAGCATCTCACGCGAACCGATGGCACGACCGCCAAAGGGGTCGAATTTATCACGGATACCTTTCATCTCAATCATGTGCTCGCGACTGATAGACTCATTGCCGCATTCGTAAAACAGAATACTCGGATTATTACGGTTATAAATAATAGCGTCGCGCATCAGTTCCGTACGTTGTTCCCACTGGCGTCCCTGACGGTCTTTCTCCGCATCACCGGCAGGCATGGCCTGAATGAGACCGACACGGTCGCAAGACTCCACATCCTGTTTCCAAGGAGTGACATGCATCCAGCGGACAAGATTCGCGTTACTCTCTACCATGAGACCATTGGAATAGTCGCTCAGCCATGCAGGAACGGAAAGCCCCACTGCCGGCCATTCATTGCTGGTACGCTGGGCATAGCCCTTCATTTGAATAACGCGGTCGTTCAGCCAGACTTTTCCTTCACCAAACTTTGTTTTACGGAAACCGGTACGAGTAACCACGTCATCAAAAACCTTTCCCTTGTCGTCCAATAAAGCCGTGTTCACAGTGTACAGATAACCGTATCCCCAGCTCCAAAAATGCAAATTGCTGACGTCGGCAACAGCTTTCACAGTTCCCGTCTCTCCGGCTTTCAGTACAGTTTTATCCCCATTGAAAGTTTTTACCAATTTACCGTCCGCATCGGTCAAAGTTACCCGATAACTGAAACTGCGTGTTTCGCGGCTGTCGTTTCTCACCTCAGACTCGGCATGTATCTTCGCCTTACGACCCTTGATATCGAAATCGGTTGCATATACATATACACCGGTTGTTTTCAGATTGCTGTATAGAGGCAATGTCTGATACACTTCATCCGTCACATATAAAAACACATTTTTGGGAATACCGCCATAGTTGGCATTGAAATTACGGTCACTCCACTGAAACTTAGAGTTAGTACGCTTCTCGCGATAAAACCAATTGTTGTCCGTACGCACGGCAAGCACATTATCTCCTTCCTTCATATACGGAGTAAGATCAAAGCCTACAGCCATGACACCATTTTCATGCAATCCCAAATATTGTCCATTCAGGAAAAACTCCCCACCTTGTCGAACTCCCTCGAATTCCACAAACACCTTTTTGCCTCTCAGTTCCTCTATCCGGAAATGCTTGCGATACCAGACAACCGTATCGGTATGCTGTTCGATGGATATTCTGAAAGCCTCATCTTCGTTGAAGGCATGGGGCAACGTAACTTGCTTCCAACTGCTATCTTTAAAGTCAGGCTTCTTTGCCTGTGGAAAGTCACCCACCTGCAGGCGCCATTCACTGTTAAAATTATACTTCTTGCGCTCTGCCGCATAACCGTTTATCGTGAAAAAGATTATCAACAGAAAGGTAAGTAGATAAAAGTTGCTCTTCATGTTCTTATTGCTATAATTCATTAGTATTCTTTTAGTTTAGCCATTCATTACTTATATGCTTCGTTTTGCTGATACAGTCCTTCCTTCGCTTTCATTTGCGTATCGGGGATAGGATAAAGATAAGTACCCGGCTGTACGTTATTGATATAGTTATCATAGACAGAAGTTCCGGCTGCTTTGTCCGAGAATTTGGCACGTACCTTTTCCATGTATGTATTGTGACGCACGAGGTCGTGCCAGCGAATACCTTCAAAGGCAAGTTCGCGCCGACGTTCATCTTCCACACACTGCAAGAAAGCATTTTCCGTTTTCTGTACAGCGCTCAATTCCGCCAGCCCGGCGCGGGTACGTATTTTGTTTACCAACCGCACACCTTCATCCGTAGGCCCTACAATCTCGGCATACATCAACATCACATCTTCTAAACGGATGAGCGGATAGTTGATGGGGAAATAAGTACGATCCACTATTTGCCCGTCGATATCACTATATCCCAGTTCTTTCCGTTTGATTTTATGTTCGAAAAACTTTGTGAAATAGTTCTTCTTGGGGTCGACCGTCGCCTCATAACGCACATCCGCCCTGTTCGCTTCATAAAGTGCTGCCAGCGCATCCGAACAGGTTATGCGATTACCCGACATCTGAATGCCGATATAGTCTGTTCCTACATTGGGTACAGACATAAATACGACCGGATTTCCGTAGTTCTTTTCCGCCACATATTGCACTTCGAAAATATGATATTTGTTGTCGTTATCGCTAATCCAGATACGTTTCCAAGTATCACCGTCAGCCGCCCAGTACTTATTGTTCTTCTCTGCATACTGGATAACATCACCCAACATTTCCTCCGCAAGTGATAATTTAGCAGTATCATACAAAGGAAAACCAGCCATAGTCAAACAGACTCTGCCAAGCAAAGCCTGTGCAGCCGGCAGTGTAGCGCGTCCTGCTTCGGCTATCCCCCCACTGCTTGTATAGGCTTGCTCTTTCATATTTTCTATGGCATACTGCAAATCGGGAATAATCACTTCCTCATACACGTCTTTCGGTTCAGACTGCGGTGTACTCATTACTTCTGCCGCACTTAAGGATTGGGTAGCAACCGGTACACGTCCGAAATACCGCACCAGTTCAAAATAAGCATAGGCACGTAAAAAGCGTGCTTCAGCCATGAAAGTGGCTTTTACGTCTATATCGGCATCCTCTCCGCTATTGAACTCAAGCTTTTCCACTCTTTCAAGAAAAAGATTTGAGCGGGAAACAATTTTATAGAAAGCATTCCAAGCGCTGTTTATTGTTCCGGCAGTATATATATTCGGATTGAAGACACTGATGTCCACGTAGTCACGTTGTTTATCATCTGCAGGTTCGGTCCATACATCATCCGAACGACCGTCGGACATAAGCAGAATATATTCGGGAACAGGCAACAAGCCGTTATAAATACCCAACAACGCTTGTTCGGCCTGAACGGGTGTCTGAAAGAAATCCACCGTAGGACGCGAGGTCGGCGATTTCACTTCCAGCCAGTCCTCACAGGAAGCAGTAGTAAACAGCGTACTTGCCAGCAGAGTGATGTAAATACATATATGATAAATCGTTTTCATAAGTGATGTTTTTTTAAAGGTTATTTCTTTAGAAACTGAAATTGGCACCAATCGTATACGTACGCGCTTGCGGATAGGCATTGTTGCCTTTGTTTTCGGGCGAATATCCACCGTCGTATTTATCCCACATCCATACATTCTCTACCGTGAAATAGACACGTGCATTACGTACAATCTTCCGGTTAAGCGGCAACTTGTACCCCAAAGTGATATTCTTAATGCGAATATAGTCCGAACTGTAAAGCCAGCGCGTATCACGCAATTCACCGGTAGTAGAGTTCAATGCCGGTGTCTTACCGTCACCCGGTTCTTCCTCCGAACGCCACATATTTTTCCACCAGGAAAAGACATTCTGGGAGATAGCCATACCCGGATTGTCCATATAACGTCCCGGTGACATACTATAAAGCATACCGCCAAACTGTGCCGTACATAGAACAGACAGGTCGAATGCTTTCCAACTCAACTTATTCGTCATACCGAAAGTGAAGTCAGGATTAGGCTTGCCTACCAGCGTACGGTCATCGTCATTAATAACACCGTCGTCGTTCACGTCACGGTAACGCACGTCACCCAATGCCGTACCCTTACGCACCGGATATTTCCGCAAATCTTCAGAATACTGGTACACACCCACGGCATCATACATATAAAAACTGCGCATAGGCTGTCCCACCATCAATACCTGCGTATTACTGTTACTGAATATTTTGTCATTATTGCCCAAGTCTGTCACCTCATTTTTATTGTAAGCAATATTAAAAGAAGTGCTCCAACGCACAGATCCTGTTAAATTCTGGCTCTGCAGTTCCAGTTCAAAACCTTTGTTCTGCACTTCGCCCACATTATCCCACATGTCGCTGAAACCTATGATACCGGGCATAGTCACTTTATAAAGCAAGTCACTTGTTTTCTTCTGATAATAATCCAATGACACCGACAGCCGACTGTTGAACAGAGAGAAATCGGCACCGACATTCCAACTGTAAACCTTCTCCCATGTCAAATCTTCCACATCGAGCGATGACATGGCATAACCATTCATCAATGAACCACCCAAAGAATAGTTTGCACTCGACATCAGTCCCAATGCCGCTCCGTCAGAGAGAGAGTTATTACCATTGGCCCCCCAACTGCCACGCACTTTCATTGAATTTATAACAAAATCCTCCGGCCAAAACCGCTCATTGGAAATACGGTAAGCAAGGGATACGGCAGGGAAAATGCCCCAACGTTTATTCTTGCCAAACTTAGACGAACCGTCACGACGGATACTGGCTGTCATCAAATACCGATTATCGTATTCATATTGCAAACGTCCGAAGAAAGAAGCCATACGTCCCGGATATCCGATAGTGGCGTAAGCCGTAGTCAGATCCACATCAGTCATATCGAAGCTCTCCACCAGATTGTCGGGAAAATGCGTCGCCGCAAGACGGGAAGAATAAGAAGTTCTGGCTTCCAGCGAGAAACCCGCCATAGCACCCACCGTATGCTTGCCAAAAGAGTTGTCATAATTCAGCAATGTCTGAAACAAGTAGGAATGGTTACGCCCGTCGGTACGATTAGCTGTAGCATAATAACCTTCACCCGTATTCCAACGGTTAGAAATAGAACTGGGCAAGAAACTACGCGCCTGCGTACTACGGAAATTATAAGAGCCTGTTACTTCCGCCCGCAAACCGTCAAACAACTCGGCACGGATAAATGCGGAAGTATTAATACGTGCATCTTCCGTCATACTGGACTTACGTTCCAAAGTAGCTACCGGACTGACACGAGTTCCGGCCCAGCTATATCTGCTATAAGGCTCCGCACCCGTATAAATTCCTGCTTCCGGCTCGGCAAACGGGACCATGGAAAGCACTGCCACTGCATCCGCCGTTCCTCCGTTATTCCACGACATGGAAGGAGCCAGATTAACACCCAGCGTAATACGGTTAAATATTGTAGTCTGCATATTGGCACGCAAATTGAGTCTTTTATAAGAAGTGTTGATGGCAATACCTTTCTGATCTACATAACCCAGACTCACACGATAACTGGACTGGTCGGTAGAATTAGATACCGACAACGTATAATTCTGTTTGGGAGCCAAGCGGAAAACCTCATCTTGCCAGTCAATAGTCATCAGGTCACCATATCCGGGTTGCGTCCAACGGGGATCATTTATATACGATGTATTCACGGAACCACCGGTATAAGCCAAACGTATCTCGTAATCATCGGTAGCCATAGCACCTTTTGAACCATACGCCCTGACATAATTCTGGTTATTGATTTCCGAACGCCAGGCAATCCACTCCGCCGGTGTCAGTACATCCAGTTTCTTCTCCATTTGCTGAATACCGAAAGAAGCGGAAAATTGCACGTTCACCTTACCGGTCTTCTGTGCCTCTTTAGTCTTGATAAGGATAACACCGTTAGCTCCACGCGAACCATAGATAGCAGAAGAAGAGGCATCTTTCAGCACATCAATGGACTCAATGTCATCTGCATTCAAATCATTCAGGTCGTCTACAGGAAT
>ENA-OPKZ01000562-OPKZ01000562.1-human-gut-metagenome-genome-assembly--contig:-NODE-562-length-11259-cov-3.616298_pt1 | contig 11259 bp, 5 predicted proteins | sample MGYA00241788_ERZ501703 | MGnify/ENA primary metagenome ERZ501703 (study PRJEB25962, sample SAMEA2042293) | human gut metagenome | biome: human gut; feature: human-associated habitat; material: faeces... | reverse complement strand
GCTGCGCGAACGGTCTTTCAGCTCGAACGGAGCTTCGATTTCCGATACGTTCACGCCTAAGGCATGTTCATCCAGTTCGGCACGTCCCGTCTTGCGGGCTACGGTTTGTATTTCGGGGATGGAAAGCAGTAGTTCTTCGGCACGATGTCCCATCTTGTCGCTCTCTTCCAGTGAAATGCCCGGCAGGGATGATATGTTGATTGTGAACGAACCTTCGTTGAACGGCGGCAGGAACGAGCGTCCCAATGTGAAGAAGCAGGCAAGCGCCACTGCAAACAGACCGATGGTTCCGCCCAATACGCTCTTCTTATGACCCAGCACAAAAGCAAGTGCTGCACCGTACCACTCTTTCATCTTGCGTGCTACGGGCGAATCGCCGGTGGAACGCTTTTCGTCTTTTATCTTTTCTTTGCCCAGCAGGTAGGAGCACAATACAGGTGTCACCGTCAGTGCCACAACCGTAGAAGCTGCCAATGCCACGATGAAGGCAATGCCCAAAGGTACAAGCATACGGCCTTCCATGCCGCTCAGGAAAAACAGAGGAACGAAGCTTACCACGATAATGAGCGTGGAGTTCAGGATAGGCATACGCACTTCTTTGGAAGCGTTGAATACGACTTCCAGTATCGGCAGGCGTTCCGCTTCCGGTTTCATCCGGTTCTCCCGCAAGCGTTTGTACACGTTCTCCACATCGACAATGGCATCGTCCACCAGCGAACCGATGGCGATAGCCATACCGCCGAGGCTCATTGTGTTGATGGTGAATCCCATATAGTGCAACGCCAGCAGCGAAGCTATCAGCGACAAGGGAAGCGTCACCAATGAGATTACGGTAGTCCGTACGTTGGCAAGGAACAGGAACAGTACGATAACAACGAATATACCGCCTTCAAACAGTGATTTCTGTACGTTGCCGATGGAACTTTCTATAAAGCGGCTTTGCCTGAAAATATCGGTGCTGACTTTTACATCGGGCGGCAGGTTCTTCTGTAAGTCCTTGAGGGATGTTTCCAGTTTGTCGGTCAGTTCAAGCGTGCTTGTGGCGGGTTGCTTGGTCACAGTCAGCAGTACGGCGGGCTTGCCGCGTTCGGAAGCCGTACCCAGCTTCGGCAGTTTGGCTCCGATACGTACATCGGCAATGTCTTCCAGCAAAATGGGGGAAGCGGAATACGGAGCATTGGACGTTGCTGGCTGGACACTGCCGTCCTGCAATTTGACAACAGCCTTTGCCAGTTGCTCCACCCGGTCGGTGGAGATGACACCGCGCACGATGTATTCGTTTCCGTATTCATAAAGCACTCCGCCATTGGCGTTCAGATTCATTTCACGCGTAACGTTCATCACTTCGGTAAGGGTTACGCCGTAGTGCCGCATCCGTTCCGGGTCGAGTTGAATCTGATACTCTTTGATGTCGCCGCCCAGTACGGCAACTTGCGCCACACCGCCGGTAGAAAGAAGGCGTGGACGGATAGTCCAGTCGGCTATGGTGCGCAGGTCAAGCATTGAAGTCGAGTCGGCGGTAAGTCCTACAATCAGCATCTCGCCTAAGATAGACGATTGCGGACCAAGCGTAGGCTTGCCTACATTGGAGGGAAGGGACTCGCTGACAACCGCCAGTTTCTCACTTACAATCTGGCGTGCCAGATAGACATCCGTTTCCCAGTCGAACTCAACCCATACAACGGAAAACCCGTTGGTGGAAGAAGAACGTACCCGGCGTACTCCCGTAGCACCGTTTACAGCCGTTTCAACAGGAAAAGTAACCAACTGTTCCACTTCCTCGGCTGCCATACCGTTGGCTTCGGTCATGATAACCACGGTTGGCGCATTCAGGTCGGGAAACACATCCACTTCCGTGTGCATTGCGGTATACGTACCGCCTATCAACAGCAGTACCGATGCCACCAGCACCAGTATGCGGTTCTGAAGAGAGAAATGTATTATCTTGTTTAACATGACTGTACTGTTTAGTGTTCGTGGCTATGTGCCGGAATTGCATTGGTAGCGCCTGCAAGTTTCACCTGATAAGCGCCTTGAGTCACCACTTTGTTGCCTGCCTTGATTCCGGAAAGGATTTGTACCCGTTCGCCGTTATCGGCTCCAAGAGTGACCAGTTGTTTCTTGTATCCTTCCTCATCCACTTGCAGGTATACGAAGAAGCTGCCTTGTTCCTCGGTCAGAGCCGTATGAGGGAGTGAAATAACGTTCTCCATAGGCGAGGAGAGCAGGAATATCTCGACAAATGAGCCGGGAATGATATCTCCTTTGTTGTCGAATTCAAAAGTGACGGGCACATAATAACCGTTATCGTCCGATGCCTTTCCGTAAGAGAGCAGGCGGCCGTTCAGGCTTTTCAGTGTATATACCTTATTATTGTAGGGAGTACAGAAGTTGGCGGAACCGATGGTGCGGAGATACGGATAATATTTTTCCGAAACATCGGCGCGCAGGAACAGTCTGCGGTTTTGAGTGATGCTTACGAGCGGCTGTCCCACGGTTACATAATCGCCTTCCTTTACCAACAGGTTTTTCACGTATCCGCTGATGGGAGAGGTTACCGCCTGCCCTTGGGCCGAATGGTTCTTGGCAACGGCTTCATAGCTGATACGGGCATTCTCATACGTCTGTCGGGCTTGAGCAAAGTCTTTCTCCGAAACGATTTTATTGGGGAGAAGTTCTTTCATCCGTTCATACTCTTTTCGGGCTGTTTCGTAAGCGATGCGCGCTCTTTGTACGGGGTCGCCGTCCGCCATATTCTTGGACGAAAGTACCACGAGGGGAGTACCTTTGCCGACACTCATGCCCTCTATGACTTTTCCGTGAAAAGAAACGACACCTGCCACGGTAGCTACGGCAACGCTTTCGTCGCCTTGTGCGGCCATAACCTGCCCGCTGGTTTTAATCACCTGATTGAAAACGCCCGGTTCGACGGTGTTTACAGCTACTCCGGCAGCCTGCGCTTTGGCCGGGGGCAATATGATTTCGTCGCTATGTGCGGCAACGGCTTCCTCACCGTGGTGGTGTCCGTCGTCATGGTGGTGGCCGGGGCCTTCGTTTTTATGGTCGTGCCCTTCGTGGTCATGTCCCGCATGGGCGTGTTCTTCCGTTTCGTGATTGTGTCCTTCACCGGACTTGCTGTTGCAGGAGCCTAACAGGAATAATCCTATGACTCCCATGAATAGAATTTTCTTCATGATAATTGTTTTTGTCCTTACTTGTTTGGAAATGCAAAATTAGGGAATGGTCGGTGCAACCGGGTTGCATACATTCCTATGCCGGCAGGATAACCGTTTCCGGCAACTATCGGTCAAGCAAGGACGGAAGGGGGCGCACGAAGCCCTGTGGCACATGTGATGAATGTGCCGTGAAGAGATTCCAGGTAGACAAACTCTTGCCTGATGCCCGTTTCCTCGGGCAGAGTCAGGAGTTTGAGAAGCGGTTCGGTAAATAATGTGTTCACCCACACGAAACACGGATGTAGGTTACTGTTGTCCGAGTTGGGTGTCTGTTGGAAGAAATGGGTGGTCATACATCCGGTGTCGCAGCAGCAATGTTCGCTGCAAGGGCCCTGATGCTGGCAGCACCCGTCGGACGGCAGGTCGTTTTTCATGCAGATTATGCCGTCTTCGTGGTGATGATGGGGAATGACAGGTACTATCAGCATAATCATGCTGATGAAGAACAGAAAGTATGCAATGTACCTTTTCGTTTTCATCCCTCTCTCTTTGATTGGTCGCAAAGATAGAAGTTAATCACTTAACTGCCAAACCCAAGATGCTAAAAAGCCTTGAATAAATCATTTAATCCTTCGCTCATACTGGGATGCGTAAAGATGAAATCCCGCAGAATGCTGTAATGCAAATCATTCTTCATGGCAAGCGATACTAAATTAATGACTTCGGGCGCATCGATACAAAACAGGGTGCAGCCTATTATGCGTCCCGTATGTGCGTTGACAATGGCTTTCATCATACCGTCTATCTGCTGCAAGGTACGGGCACGCGGTATGGCGGCAGCCGGCAACCGGGACACTTGAAGCGAATAACCGCGTTTTACGGCTTCCTCTTCGGTCATGCCGATATGCGCCAACGGCGGATCTGTAAAAATGACATATGGAACCGGAATCCTGTCATCGGTTTTTCGCTTTTTATTGCCGAACAACCGGTTGGTGATAATGCGGAAATCATCCAGGGATAAATAGTCATACAAGGCTCCGCCTCTTACGTCTCCCATAGCCCATATATGCGGGGCGGTGGTCTGAAGATGTTCATTGACGATGAGAGCTCCCCGGGTGTCGGTCCGTATGCCGGCTGCGTGCAGGTTGAGGCCGTCGGTCATCGGTCTGCGTCCGGTGGCAAGCAGCAATGCGTCTCCTTCCCAAAAATAGGGGGTATTGTCGGAATTGTCCGTATAGGTCAATGTTATGCCATCGGCAGTGTCGTATACGGACAGGGCATAGGCGTTCAAACGTATCTCGATGCCTTTCCTTTTCAGAGATTCTAGCATGGATTCCGCAATGTCCCGGTCGGCTTTGGGCATAAAGCGGCTGCCCGTTTCCAATAACGTGACTTTGCTTCCAAACCCCGCATACATGGTGGCAAACTCCATTCCGATAGCGCCGGCGCCGAGAATGAGCAGGTGCCCGGGAAGTTTGCTCTGTTGGAGTAGCGTTTCGCTGGTGAATACATGCTTGCTTGCGTCGATTCCTTTCACGGCGGGCAGGATAGGGGTAGCTCCCGTATTGATAAAAACTTCCTTTCCTTTAAGGAGAATTTCCTTTTTATTGTGCGAGACGACCTTTACCGTATCGTCAGATACAAAAGATGCCGTACCGTCATACAACGTAATATTGGGGTGCTCCTTGATACGCTCGTGATTCTTGTCCCGCAAGAATGATACGAGCTTGTTTTTCCGCCTTATGGCGAGTGCATAATATTTGGCCTGATTGCCGTAGTCGTCCCGGTAGAGCCGTTCGGCCTGTTCCGATTCGTAAATCAGCGCTTTGGTGGGTATACACCCTACATTCACACATGTTCCCCCGTACATCTGCGGAGAACGTTCGATGATTGCCACTTTCCAGTTGCGGTTGGCGAGTTCGGCAGCCAGCAGTTTTCCGCCTTTGCCGAACCCTATGATGATAGCGTCATATTGTTTCATTTCATTCGTAATTAGGAATTTGTGGCAATGAAACAATAGGAACTGTTTGTTTGTTGCGGGAAGTAAGTTAATGAAAGTTTACCGTTCCAGTTCGCGAAGCGAATCCATTTTCTTCTTTTCGAGGAATTCATAGATGCCGCTCAGGTGCTCAGTCACCCGCTTGTTGCCGAACTCGTACACTTTGCTCACCAGTCCGTCCAGGAAGTCACGGTCGTGGCTCACAAGTATCAGTGTACCGTCGAAGTCCATGAGTGCCTGTTTCAGAATATCTTTGGTCTTCATGTCCAGGTGGTTGGTAGGCTCGTCCAGAATTAGCAGGTTTACGGGTTCCAGCAGCAGCTTAATCATGGCAAGGCGTGTGCGCTCGCCACCGGACAGCACTTTCACTTTCTTCATGGACTCTTCCGGTCCGCCGAACATGAAAGCTCCCAGCAGGTCGCGAATCTTGTTGCGGATTTCTCCTTTGGCTACGTCGTCGATGGTTTGGAATACGGTCAGGTTCTCATCCAGCAAGGATGCCTGGTTTTGGGCGAAATAGCCTATTTGTACATTGTGTCCAATGGTAAGCGTTCCTTCGTGTTCTATTTCTCCCATAATACATTTTACCAATGTGGACTTACCTTCGCCGTTCTTGCCTACGAAAGCCACTTTGTCGCCTCTCTCTATAGTGAGGTTGGCATTCTTGAACACGACATGGTCGCCGTATGTCTTTCCTACGTTCTCCATAATCACCGGATAATTGCCGGAGCGCGGCGAGGGCGGGAATTTCAGCCGCAATGCCGAAGTATCTTCTTCGTCCACTTCCAGAAGTACCAGCTTTTCCAGCATCTTGACGCGGCTCTGCACTTGCAGGGTTTTGGAATAGGTTCCCTTGAAGCGCTCGATGAATTCTTTGGTTTCGGCGATGAACTTCTGTTGGTCGTCGTATGCCTTTTGTTGCTGTTCGCGCCGCTCTTTGCGGAGCTCCAGGTATTTGGAGTAGTTTACTTTATAGTCGTAGATTCGTCCCATGGTCACTTCAATGGTACGGGTCGTGATGTTGTCTACAAATTTGCGGTCGTGGCTGATGACGATGACGGCTTTCCCGTTGTTGATAAGAAACTCTTCCAGCCATTGGATGGACTCGATGTCGAGGTGGTTGGTAGGCTCGTCCAGCAGCAGTACGTCAGGTTTTTGCAGCAGCAGTTTGGCAAGCTCGATGCGCATGCGCCAGCCACCGCTGAAATCGCTTGTCTGGCGGTTGAAGTCCTCTCTGGTGAATCCGAGGCCGAGCAATGCCTTTTCAACGTCCTCTTCGTAATTGGTGGCGTCGATGGCATAAAACTTCTCGCTTAGGGCAGACACCTGTTCGATAAGCTCCATGTAACTGTCGCTTTCGTAGTCGGTACGGGTCTCCAGTTCCTTGTTCATGCGGTCTATCTCGGCTTCCATCTCGTGCAGGTGGGCAAAGGCCTGTGCCGTTTCCTGAAAGACGGTACGTCCGTCTTCCGTCATCAGATGCTGGGGCAGATAGGCGATGACACAATCTTTCGGTGCGGAGATTTTGCCGCGGGTGGGCTGCCGCACTCCGGCGAGTATTTTAAGTAATGTACTTTTTCCGGCTCCGTTCTTTCCCATGAGGGCGATACGGTCTTTTTCGTTGATTACGAAGGATATGTCACTGAATAAGGTTGTGCCGCCGAATTCTACGGCGAGTCCGTCAATAGAAATCATTATGTCGTTTTTAAAAATAAGGTGCAAAGATAATGCAAATATATTATTTTTTATACCTTTGTCTCGGACAAACAATAATACAGGTTATGGAAATCGATAATCAATCGGTAGATTACCGTCCGCTCATCCTTGTTGCGGAAGACGATGATAGTAACTTTAAGTTGATAAAGGCTATTATAGGGAGAAAGTGTGAGATAATGTGGGCGAAGAACGGTGAGGAGATTGTCTCTTTGTTTCGTGAATACCGTGACAGGGCGGATGCAATACTGATGGATATTAAGATGCCTGTAATGAATGGTTTGGAAGCTACACAAATTATACGCCGGGAAGGCGGAACATTGCCTGTTATCATGCAAACGGCCTATGCTTTCTCTACCGACCGTGAAAATGCCATAAAGAGCGGTGCTTCGGAAGTATTGGTAAAGCCCATTACATTGAGCTCCTTGCGCAACTGCTTGAGCAGTTACCTTCCCCGACTGGAATGGTAGGCTTTCCGCAATGAAAAGATAACTGTATCTTAGGGCTTGTTTATATTTTGATTAAAGAATTATATAGCTTGCTATACTCCTCATAAAGACAGAAAAACATCCTCACAAAGAATTCTCAAAAGAATGCTGAACAAAAATTAAGCAGGTTCTGAACAAAATTTCTATTCTTCTGTTAATGAAGTCTAACCAAAATTTAACGGAATGAATAGTAAACTGCGCTTTTTGTTAATATCACTGTTTATATTCTTCGTGGCAGCATTACAGGCTTCTGCAGACGGTGATATCCGTGTATCGGGCGTTGTGATGTCGGAAGGAGAACCTTTGCCGGGAGCATCGGTATTGGTGAAAGGTACTCACAACGGAACGGTAACTGACGTTGACGGGAAATATACCCTTACCGTACCGGCGGACGGTACGCTGGTCTTTAGCTTTATCGGACTGAAAACCACAGAACAGAAAGTCAATGGACGCACAGTTGTCAATGCGGAATTGCTTCCGGACAGCGAACAACTGGATGAGGTAATGGTGGTGGCTTATGCCACTGCCAAGAAGTATAGCTTTACGGGAGCGGCTTCCACGGTAAAGGGGAGCGAGATTGCCAAGATGCAGGTGTCCAATGTGTCGCGTGCGCTCGAAGGTACGGTTTCCGGACTTCAGGCAAGTGCGCCCAGCGGCCAGCCGGGTACGGATGCTGAAATACGTATTCGCGGTATCGGCTCTATCAATGCGTCGAGCGCCCCGCTTTATGTGGTGGACGGCGTCCCTTTCGACGGTAGCATCAACTCCATTAATCCGGAAGATATAGCTTCGCTGACGGTACTGAAGGATGCCGCTTCGGCTGCTCTCTACGGTTCGCGGGGAGCCAACGGTGTCATTATCATAACCACCAAGCAGGGACATACCGACTCGAAAACCACGGTCAGCATCAATGCCAGCTTCGGTGGTTCCAACCGGGCTATCCGCGATTACGACCGTGTTGGAACCAATCAGTACTTCGAACTCTATTGGGAAGCTTTGCGCAACCAATATGCTCTGAATTCGGATAAATATACTCCGCAGACCGCAGCTGCCCAAGCCTCGAAAGACCTGGTAGGCAAGCTGATGGGCGGCGGCCTTAATCCCTACGGACCCAACTATCCGCAACCTGTAGGTACGGACGGCAAACTGCTTGCCGGCGCTACTCCGCTTTGGAATGTGGACTGGCAGAAGGAAATGGAACAACAGGCATTGCGTACGGAAGTCGGATTGAATGTTTCCGGTGGCGGAAAGACCAACCAGTACTATTTCTCGGCCGGCTATCTGAACGACAAGGGTATTGCCCTTGAGTCCGGCTACCAACGCTTCAACTTGCGTTCCAACATTTCGAGCGAGATAACCCGTTGGTTGCGCGGCGGTGTGAATATGAGCTATGCCCACTCCATACAGAACTATCCGGTTTCGTCCGATGCCAAGACGAGCAATGTCATTAACGCCGGACGTTTAATGCCCGATTTTTATCCTGTGTATGAGATGAATGCCGACGGTACATACAAACTCGACTCGGAAGGAAAGCGGATTTACGACTTCGGTTCCTACCGGCCGTCGGGCGCTACAGCCAACTGGAACCTGCCTGCAACCTTACCCAATGATAAATCCGAGCGTATGCGGGACGAGTTCTCCGGACGTACTTTCCTTGAGGTCACTTTCCTTGAAGGGTTGAAATTCAAGACCAGCTTCAACTTCGACCTGATAGACTACAATACGCTGGATTATACCAATCCCAAAATTGGTCCTGCCGTCAATACGGGCGGCGGAGCAAGCCGCGAATATACCCGTACCTTCTCCTGGACATGGAATAACATCGTGACCTACGATAAGACTTTCGGCGAGCATCACTTCAATATCCTTGCCGGACAAGAGGCTTACTCTTACCGTTACGATGTGTTGCAGGCGGCACGAAGCAACATGGCTGTGCCCGATATGCCGGAACTGGCTGTCGGTTCGCTTGTAACCGCAGGCACGGGCTATCGCATCGATTATTCACTGTTAGGCTATCTTATCAATGCCCAATATGACTACCGGAGCAAGTATTTCTTCTCCGCTTCCTACCGCCGCGACGGTTCCTCGCGTTTCGCACCGGGTACACGCTGGGGCAATTTCTGGTCGTTGGGAGCTTCGTGGCGCATAGACCGCGAAGCGTTCATGCAGAATACCGCCGACTGGCTTTCCGCCCTGACCTTAAAGGCCAGTTATGGCGCGCAGGGCAATGACAACCTGGGTACGTATTATGCCAGCAGTGGACTGTATTCTATCGTTTCACAGGCAGGTGAGAATGCTTTGGTGTCCGACCGTCTTGCAACGCCCGATTTGAAATGGGAGACTAACCTCAACCTCAATGTAGGTATCGACTTTTCATTGTTCGATAACCGTTTCTCCGGTTCGTTCGATTTCTTCCAGCGCCGTTCCAAAGACCTGCTGTATTCCCGTCCGTTGGCAACTTCCCTGGGTTATACTTCTATGGACGAGAATATAGGTGCTTTAAAGAATACGGGCTTTGAAATAGACCTCAAGGGAACGCTTATACACACCCGTGACTTTATGTGGCGTATGGGTGTCAACCTTACGCACTACAAGAACGTGGTGACCGACCTTCCGCTGAAAGACATGCCCGTTACCGGAGTTACCCGCCTGAAGGAAGGGCGTTCGGTCTATGACTTCTATCTGCGCGAATGGGCAGGGGTAGACCCGGACAACGGCGACCCGCTGTGGTATAAGAACGTGAAGGATGAGCAGGGCAATATCACCGGACGCACCACCACCAATGACTATGCTCAGGCTGATTATTACTATGTGGACAAATCTTCGCTCCCTAAGGTGTATGGCGGGTTCAACACCGCTTTCTCATACAAGGGTTTTGAGTTATCCGCCATCTTTGCCTACAGCATAGGCGGTTATATCGTAGACCGTGACGTTACGATGCTGTGGAGCAACGGAAGCAATCCGGGACGTGCCTGGTCTACCGAGATACTGAAACGCTGGACGCCGGAAAACCGCTACACGGACGTGCCGGCCCTGAAAACAGTGTCCAATAACTGGAACTCCAACTCCACCCGCAATCTGTTCAACAATTCGTATCTGCGGATGAAGAACATCACGCTGTCCTACAGCTTTCCGCAGCCGTTGATAAAGAAAATCAGCCTGAACAGCCTGCAACTTTTTGTACAGGCGGACAACCTGCTGACTTTCTCCAAGAATCAGGGACTGGACCCGGAGCAGGGCATCACAGGACTGACCTATTACCGTTATCCTGCCATGCGTTCCATTTCGGGCGGGCTTAATGTTTCATTCTAAATCACTGTTAACAATGAATACTTTCCTTAAAAATACAGCAATCCTCGCAGTGGGATTATTGTCCGTCTTGTCCTCGTGCAGCGGAGACTTTCTCGACAACAAACCTACGGACGCCGTAGATTCGGGTATCGTCCCCGTACCTTCCAATGCCGGACGTATCTTCAACGGTGCATGGTATAACTTGTTTGAGTACAGCAGTACGTATGCCAATATCGGCTATCGTGCCCTGATGTTGCAGGACGACATGATGGCGGACGATGTGGTGTCGCGTCCGATGTACGGCTTCAACTCATCCTACCAGTTTAACGATGTGGGGATGCCGGCCAACAACCGTACCGCATTTGCCTGGTATCTGATGTACAAGACTATCGACAATTGCAATACCGCCATTTCCATTACCGCGACCGGTGATGATAATACGGCCGATTTCCGCCATTCCCAGGGGCAAGCCTACGCTTTGCGGGCTTTCTGTTATCTGCATCTGGCTCAGCACTACCAGTTTACTTATCTGAAAGACCCTTCCGCACCGGCTGTTTCTCTTTTTTTGGGACTTACCGCCTTTTTGACAGGG
>ENA-OPKZ01000548-OPKZ01000548.1-human-gut-metagenome-genome-assembly--contig:-NODE-548-length-11490-cov-2.896983_pt1 | contig 11490 bp, 8 predicted proteins | sample MGYA00241788_ERZ501703 | MGnify/ENA primary metagenome ERZ501703 (study PRJEB25962, sample SAMEA2042293) | human gut metagenome | biome: human gut; feature: human-associated habitat; material: faeces... | reverse complement strand
CGCTTGCGCCGGGGGTAATGCCGTTTTCTACCGCCCACAGCACCGCGTCGTAGTAGTAGCTGCCCGCCGGAACGTCGATAAATTCGTTCGCCCTTGTAAAGCTAACCTCGATGGTGTGGGCACGTTTCACGTTCTCAAAGGTGTAGGACTTTACCGCGCCGATGCTCCTGCCGTCGATCTTGACATTGGCGACAACATAGCCCTTATCCGGGGTGATGGTGAAGGTCTGATCCCGCCCCTCGCGGACGCTGACATTGCCGGTGGGAGAGATGGAGCCGTTCACGCCTGCGGTGGCCTTGATGGTGTAGTAGGTGTAACCGCCGCCGATGCTGCCGCTATAGGGGAACGCAGTGCCGGGCAGGGCTGCCCACTCATCGGCATCAAGCGTGAAGGTCTTCGTATCCTGTTCGTGTCCATCGACAAACAGGACAGCTTTGTTGGGAACAATATTATCTTTGGGAGTCCAGGGGGTCAGAGACCAGTACTCGTCAGCAGTCTCGGTAGCGATGCAGCAGGTCAGGAAACCATAGCTGCCGGGATTTACTCCCTGCAAGGTAGCCGTGGTCAGCAGAGTATCGCCGCTGTACAGCTTCACCTGTACGCTGGACTCAAAGTTAACATTCTTCAGATCAACAGACACAGCGTTTTTCAGGATTCCGTTATCATGAGTGATGCCGGCGCTCTCGATGCTGCCGCTATAGGGGAGCACCGTGCCGGGCAGGGCTGCCCACTCATCGGCATTCAGCGTGAAAGCCTTTTCATCCAGCTTGCGGCCATCGACAACCAGGACAGCCTTGTCGGGGACAACATCGTAAATCTCGGCATCCAGCATGAAACGCTGGAAATCCTTGTGGCAGATCAGCTCCGACAGCAGCCGGTGGTTGAATTTGCCCGTTCTCAACACTTCGATTGCATCATCACCCAAATGCAGAGCGTCCAGCTCTGTGTTTGGGTGATTTTTTTGTTCTGTCAGCCCCAGCAGGTAATCGGTGGACACGCCGTAGAACTTTGCCAGCTCCACCATGCTGAACGGGCTGATGTCCTTGAAATCATCGGCTTCGTATTTTCCCAGCGCGGACTTTGAAATGCCTGTTTCCGCAGAGAGCTGCTCCAGCGTCAGACTGCGCTCTACGCGCAGGTCTTTAAGCCGTTCCTGAATGGTGAGCTTTGGCTGCATAGCGGTGTCCTCCCTTCAAATTTCCGCCCTTTCCGGTCTTGCCCATAAGCGTGGAAATTTGCGTTTTTCGGCGCGTTTTCCGACCTCTTGGATATACGGGAGAGGGCTATATTTTTCGCTAAAATGGTCTTGCAATCGCACCTGAACCTTGAAAATTGCATGACCGTCCGAACGGGATATGTCCCCCAGCGAAGTAACCGCCATGACCGCGTCACAGGGCTCCCACAAAAGCGAAGGCTTTTGTGGGAAGAGGAGGAGCAGCGAAATGAACGAGCTTTCGTGTTTTACACGGAAGCGAGCGATATGCAGCTTGTGACGACGAAGCGTACCAACGGGGACGAAACGCCGGGAGTGATCCTCCGGGCAGGAACGACGTTCGGAAAGAGCGGCAAAATCGAATGAAAAAATCAAAGCAAGTGAAAACGGCGAAATAGTTTTCTGCTCTGTGCGGTTATCTGCACGGAACAGAGTGCTATTCAGCAGCGAACGGCGTTTGCCATTCAGAATGATGTTTCGCCGCTTCACGCAAAGACACACCAAACGACAAAAGCTGAAGGTGCTGCCTGTGACCAACGCATCATCGGCGGTATTTCCAGCGAAAAGTCGTGCATCAAAAATCAGCGCCCTATGGCGAACGGGTGTCACGATTTGACAAACCCATTTTACCATAGAGCGCACCGAAAAAACAGGAGGAAAGTTTGAATATGAGAAAATCTGAAACTTATCGCAATGAGATCAAGTCCTACATCGTCCGCACCGGCATGACCATGACCGAGGTGGTGGACTATCTCTCCGATGAATACGGCTGGAGCCGCAGCGTCCCCAATCTCTCCAGTAAACTCAAGCGCGGTTCGCTCCGCTACGGCGAGGCGGTGGAGCTGGCGGACGCGCTGGGGTATGACATCGTGTGGCAGAAGCGGAAGGATGTGAAGTAATATCAAATCTACGGCTTATGGATACATTCGCGTTTCTACCAAAGAACAAAACGAGAATCGTCAGGTGGTTGCCCTGCGGGAAGTCGGGGTTAGTGAAAAGAATATTTACATGGACAAGCAGTCCGGCAAGGATTTCAACCGCCCGCAATATAAGAAGCTGTTACGAAAGATGAAAAAAGACGATCTGCTCTATATCAAGAGCATCGACCGTCTGGGGCGCAACTATGCGGAAATTTTGGAGCAATGGAGGATGCTCACAAAGGATAAAGGCATCGACATTGTGGTGCTGGATATGCCGCTGCTGGATACCCGGCGCGGCAAGGATTTAATGGGAACCTTCCTCAGCGACATTGTGCTGCAGGTGCTTTCGTTTGTTGCTGAGAATGAACGTACCAATATCCGTCAGCGTCAGGCAGAGGGCATCGCGGCGGCGAAAGCAAAGGGCGTTAAATTGGGAAGAAAACCGCTCCCTTTGCCTGAAAATTTCTACGAAGTACACCGAGCGTGGCGCTCAAAAAAGCTGACGCTGAAACAGGTAGCGGCAGCCTGCAATATGCCAGTCGGCACATTCTATGGCAAGGCGCGGAAGTTTGAAAACACCACTTAACCAAATCATGGCGATAATTTGGAAATGTGTACTTTTACAAATTATCCAAAATCATAGCGGAAATAGGAAAAAACTTCTTGAAACGGCTGGATAATTACTGTATAATTTATCCGAGAGAGTATGTGCTGCAAAATTCGTAAAAGTTACACTTAAACAAACCGTAGCGCGTACGGAAAATGAGGAGGATCTGGTATGAAAAGATCAAAGCGTATCCTATCTCTGCTCCTGAGTATCGTTTTGATACTGGGGATGCTGCCAATGTTTGTATTGGCGGCAGACAGCACGTTTTCCGATGTGAAGACGTTTGACTGGTTTTACAATGACGTCAAATATGTGTGCGAAAAAGGGCTGATGAAGGGAACCAGCAGCAATACGTTCAGCCCGAAAGCCACAACGAGTCGCGGCATGATCGTGACGATCCTGTACCGGATGGCAGGAGAGCCTGCTGTCACTGGTGCGTGTTCGTTCAAGGATGTTACAGCGGGATCGTATTATGAGAAGCCTGTCATCTGGGCTGTGGAAAACGAGGTCGTCGGTGGTTACTCTGCCAGCACGTTTGATCCGGATGGTGCGATCACTCGTGAGCAGTTGGCGGCGATCCTGTACCGCTATGCCAAATTCTGCGGCTATGACGTGACAGCTTCTGCGGAAATTGATATGTTCTCCGATGCCGGCACAGTCAGCAGCTATGCGCTTACTGCTATGAAGTGGGCCAGTGCAGAGGGACTCATCAACGGCAGCGGCAGCAAGCTCGATCCGCAGGGCAGCGCGACCCGCGCACAGGTTGCGGCCATCCTGATGAGATTCTGTGAAGATGTCACCCCTGACAACACTCCGGAGGAGTCTAATCCCAGCCCCAGCCCGAGTCCTAACCCCGGTGGTTCCGGCAGCGGATATACACCCGGCACGGGGAACGAGGGGCGTTCGTACACCGTAACTTTCTATATGAACGATGGAACAGACGCTGTATATACTACTGTTTCTGTTGTAGCTGGAGGTCGCGTCACAGAGCCTGCTCCGCCAGCGAGAGATGGGTATATATTTGATGGTTGGTATGCAAATTCAGAGCTGAGCGAAGATTTTCATTTTGAATCCGTTGTTAGTCAGAATTTAAGCCTGTATGCAAGTTGGGATAATATGGATCTCGAAGGCGGCTTTGACGATACAGATGTCGATGAAGATTCTGTTCCTGCAATAATAGAAGAAATCCTGGGGACTTCAGATTATCTGGATGATACCGACGGCGACGGAATCAGCGACTATATTGAGATATATGAAATTGGATCCGACCCTACGATTGCAGATTCAGATCAGGATACCGATGGCGACGGCATATCAAACTATGATGAGGTCGTGAAATATGGAACCCATGCTGGGCGGGTCGATACCGATATAGACGGACTCAGCGATTACGATGAACTGTTCATTTACAGCACAGATCCGCTCATTGCCGATACAGATGGTGACGGAATAAGTGATGGAGATGAAATAAAACTGGGCACTGATCCCCACGGCGAGACAGACATCTTGTCGGTCAATCAGACATTAAGTGCCGAGAAAATTGATGAGGAGCTCATATTAGACAATGATGCGATTCCCTCTCTCAGTGGTAGGGCCGACACAGTTATAGATCATTCTTCCGCCCTTCAAGCTTCGAGGGATGAGGCCATATCGTCTAACAGAGCGGTTGTCGGGAAAGGTGTCGAAACAATTATCCCCGATGGTGCCGAACTCACGTTGTCTTTCTCAATCAGCGATCCTGCGGAATACTACGTCGTTATGGAACTGGATGATGAGACAGGATGGGAGCTTGTGGAATCTCAGTCCTCGGGGTCATCTATCTCAGCCGAGATTAATCATAGCGGCACATACTGCGTGGTAGACATTGAAGTGCTTCTAACCCAACTGGGTATTGATATTGATTCGTTCTATGATTCTATTACGACATCACCCGAATCAATCGCACCGGTATCAAATCCAAATGATGCTACGAGTCTATTTGTTGAACCAGATGACGAGAGAAGCGGAATCAATAATGATAACAGCTCGTCCGGCATAGTCACCTTAAATAATGACCTTATCGCTCTCATTGATAACGGTGTGGCTACTATGTCTGATGAACCCATGGGGCAAGCGGACATAGTATTTGCGATTGATACGACAGGCTCAATGTCTGATGAAATTTCAAATGTCGCAAACAATATAATTGCTTTTGCAAACACACTTTCCACAGTGTATAATGTGAACGTAAACTTCGCACTGGTAGACTACAAAGATATAGTCGAGGATTCCCCAGACAGCACGAAAGTTATCAAGAACGGCAGATCAAACTGGTTTACAACGACGAGTGGATTCAGAGACGCAGTTGCATCCATGACAGTCGATGGCGGCGGTGATACCGAAGAAACAGCAATCGATGCACTGGAAGTTGCAAGGCGGCTCGATTATCGTAGCTCCGCCAGGAAATTCATCGTCCTTGTTACTGACGCAGGTTACAAGGTTGATAACAATTACGGTATTTCTTCCATGTCTGAAGAAATCCAGTTGCTGTCCAGAGATGGGATCATTACGTCTGTAGTAACTTCTTCGAGCCTTAAATCGACATATCAGGATTTGATTGGCGGTACAGGCGGTATCTTTGCAAACATCTATGGGAACTTTGGGAACGAGTTGCTCGCTCTTGCTGATATGATCGGCGGAGAGGTAAACGAGGGGAACTGGATTCTTCTTAGCGATTATCAATACGTTGCTCTCAAAAATCCCCTTGCGGTGGACAGTGGAAGTACCGATGATGATGGCCTATCAGACTGGGAAGAACTTGAGGCTCCTGTTCAGAAGGAACTCACTTTGCTTGTCAAAGCATGGATCCAAGTCAGGGGTGTCCCCGAAGAATTAATAGAGGAATATTTCGCGTCTGAAGATGGAGTCTATGTTACAGTCTATCCGTATAAGTCGAACCCAGTTCTTGAGGATACGGATTATGATGGTATCCCGGACGATGTTGATTCTGCGCCGCGCAATAACATGAGAACTGGGAAAATGCATGGATACTATGATAACAATGCAACCTATGTGATGGATTTCCGAAATTTCACCAAAAACTTAGGCTCCTATAATCATGAACTTTCAGTAACATCCCTCGTGTTTGCAAATGCCGTATATGGCGAAGGTTTTGAAGGAACTGACCAAAATACATCAAGTATCGCATCGCTCTTAAAATATCATGGTTTCGATCAGGTTATTGATTACTCTCTGGATGAAGGATTCAACAACGGTGTTATATCAGTAAATCGCTATACAGATGATGATATTTCTGAAATCGGTATAGGATATCATGATGTTACGTATGGCGGGAAGACTACTCGGGTTGTTGCCGTAATTGTTCGTGGAACTAATGGCACTATTGAGGAGTGGAGCAGTAATTTCGACATGGGAGATCCTGATAATTGGGATTCCGACCATCATAAAGGATTTTACATTACAGAAGAGAGAATCAAGGAGTTTGTTGAGGAATACGAAGAAGCTTACGGTCTGTCGTATGGCGTAGACGAGGTGGTGTATTGGGTGACAGGACACTCCAGAGGAGCGGCTATTTCCAATTTACTGGCTGCCCGGCTGATAGATTCTGGGAAAAAGGTCGTTGCATATACGTTTGCGACACCATCTACCACAATTGATAGTAGCAGGAGTAATTCGAGATACAAATCCATTTTCAATTTCGCCAATACGAGTGACGTGATTGCCTATGTACCGCTTAGCCAATGGGGCTTTGGGTGCTACGGCGTGACCATGAAAGTGAGTGTTGAGGATTCCGGCCTTGAGGGTGTATGGTGCGCTACTACTGGCCAGGACAAATACAATGCGCTCAACCGCAGCCTGATTACGACTGCCATGAACAGAATCAACAAGTCCTGTAGCGGATCTTGGTCTGAAGTCTTTGACCTTGCTGGCAAGCAGAGAATCACCGACGCGCAATATTCCTGTATTTCTGAACGAGCGCGCAGGTATTGTAACATAGTACCTCACGATTATTGGTTTAGCGATGACAATTATGAGTTGTATCCTTCAACCGCGTTCGTATTCCAACTCGCGGCAGAAATGTTAGCTGGAAGTAAGGCAGAGCAGGAAAACGCAATGACGTTAATCAAGGAACTTTGGAACAGCAAGTATTCAGTCGTTATTCTCGCTTTCGTAGGCGACGCGTTTGGCGACTTGAAGGACTTAATCAGTAACTTGCCCTCGGATCCCATGGATCTTGTCGGAGATGGTCATGCACCTGCTACTTACTACGTGCTGATACCGTAATCATATTGCATATCAAATGACCCCGCGGAGCAGGGATTTCCTCTTCGCGGGGTCATCCTCAATTGCTTGGAAGGGAGGTATTTAATTGAGAACTTATCTTAAGATCCTTTCTATTTCAACTTCAATTATTTTGCTTTTTGTGGCGCTCAGTTTCTTCGCAGGAAGGATGATTGAGGCGTCTGGACGAAGTTCTGTTCTGCCGACATTGATCTGGGTAGCGGGATTAATACTATCTCTCCTTGTTGGGATTATCCTCCCTTTACGGTTATGCAAAACTGCAAAAAATAAAATACTCACAATTTTATGCTTGCCTACAAATTATGTTTTTGCTATAGTTTTGTATTATGCTTATAGGTTATGCTGGTTAGTTTTTGATATCCTGTCGAATTTTTCTCCGTACTTCGGATAGTTTGTGTTAAAAACACACTTTCTGCATTCCCAAAGGGCGCACTTCTATACAGGGTAAATCCTGTACGCGTGCGCTCTGCGAGGCAGACAGCCCGGACGTTTGAATGTCCGGGCTGCTTTGCGTCGCGTTGCTCCGAACAAGGGAGTGCCTCCCTTGCGCTGCCATAGCAGCTATCCCAGCGCACCTTGCAGCGGAAACCGTCTGCTGGCACAGACCATTCCCGCCGCAAAGCCTGAAAATCCATATCGTTATCAAGACCGTCTACCGAAAACGTAGGCGGTCTTTTTGTATCTATCCATCCCATCATTTATCAGTCAGGAGGTTAAAATCATGCACGAAAAAGAAATTGAGAAGCTGCAAGTCGAGAAAGAAAAGGTCGAGCGTCAGCTTGCGCAGGAGCAACACAAAATCCAGCGCCTTGAAAACCGCGCCACCTACTATGAAAAGGGAGAACGGCGCAAGCGGGCGCACCGGCTCATCACCCGTGGCGCAGCCATCGAGAGCGTTGCACCGCAGACGAAAGAGTTGGGCGAAACCGGGTTTTACGCCCTTGCCGAACAGATCTTTGCTCTGCCAGATGCGCAAAGGCTTCTCATGGAAGCTGTCAGCCGCCATGCGGGAGGTGACTGAGTATCGCGTTATTTCATTTTCATGTGACGCAGATCAAGCGCAGCGTGGGGCAATCTGCTGTGGCTGCTGCCGCGTACCGCGCCGGGGAAAAGCTGCACAGTGAGTATTACGGCGAGGACAGCGACTACACCCGCAAGGGCGGCGTGATCTGCTCTGAAATCCTGCTCCCGTCCCACGCGCCACCAGAATACACAGATCGTGAAACGCTCTGGAACGCCGTAGAGAAAGCCGAGCGCGGCAAGAAAGCCCAGCTTGCATACAGCTTTGACATTGCCTTGCAGAACGAGTTTTCCATGCAGGAGAACATCGACCTTGCAAGGCAATTTTTGTCGGACAATTTTGTGAGCCGCGGCATGGTGACAGACTTTGCCGTGCATCAGCCAGACAAGGAGGACGGCGGCATTTCCAACCCGCATTTTCATGTCATGTGTCCGATTCGCCCCATTGAGCCAGATGGCAAATGGGGCAACAAGCAGCGGCGGGAATATGTGCTGGACGAGCATGGAGAGCGTGTTCTGGACGAGGCGGGCAATTATGTATTCAACGCCGTCCACACGACGGACTGGGGCAAGCCCGAAACGCTGGAAGTGTGGCGGCAGGCGTGGGCTGACCTGTGCAACGCCAAGTTTGCCGAAAAAGGGCTGGGCTGCCGCATCGACCACCGCAGCTTTGCCCGTCAGGGCGTGGAGCAAATCCCCACCCAGCACGAAGGTCCCACCGTCCGGGCAATGGAGGCAAAGGGTATCCGCACCGACAAGGGCAATCTCAACCGCTTTATTCGGAAAACCAACGCGCTGTTACGGGAAGCCAAAGAGAAAATCGCCGCGCTGATCGGCTGGCTGAAGGACGTAAAAGCCGAGCTTGCCAAGCCCCAGCCGCCCACGCTGAACGATCTGCTGGCACTGCATTGCGCCAATCGCAACAAGGGCGCGTACAGCAATAAGGCGAAGAACGCCAATTTGCAGCGTTACGCCGAGGCGTTCAGCTTTTTACAATCCAAAAACCTTTACACCGTGGACGACCTGGAAAATACGCTTCATGCCATGCAGGACAAGATCGATACGTTGAAAAAGTCGGCATCGTCAAAGCAAGCCCGTATCAAAGAAGTGGACGAACTGCTGCGGATGGTGGACTAGCCTTATGTAGCTGCTTACATAAGGAGAGAATACAATGAAAAACAAACTTTATAGGGCTTCCATCACGCTTCCGAACGGCAAGCGCAAGTGGATACGTTCTGTCAGTCAGGAGGGATTGGAACAGAAAAAACAGGAGCTATTGACACAGATTGGAGCGGGTCTTGACGTTTCCAACAATTCTACTTTTGGAGAATATGCCGCGCTCTGGCTTCGCGTCTATAAGGTGCCGTATCTTCGGCAAAACTCTTTGCTTGCTATTGAAAATGCGCTGAACAATCACATTTATCCGTATCTGCGGGACGTGCCGCTCAAAAAGGTCAATCAGATACAAATTCAGCTTGTCATTGCGTCTGTATCCAAAATGAGCAAGAGCCTGAATAATAAGGTGGTACAGGTGCTTCGCGGGATTTTTAATGCAGCCGTGGATAACAACCTGATTGCAAAATCGCCTGTCCCGGCAACCTTGCGAATCGGCGGTAAGACAACGCAGGAAGAAATCCCACTCACCGCTGAACAGTCTCAGCGCCTTTTGGACGCGACAAGAGGGACGCGGGCATATCTTTTCTGCCTGTTGGCGCTTCAAACCGGTATGCGGCGCGGAGAGCTTTGTGGGCTGATGTGGTCGGACGTTGATTTTCCTGCGGGTGTGATTCATGTGCGGCACAATGCGCTGCTCACAAACGCGCAAACGACCGTCAGCGACGCCCTCAAGACCTCTGCCGCAGTCCGGGATATTCCGATACCGCCCACGCTGTTTGCAGAGCTTGTAAAAGAGCGCAAGGGCGCAAAGGGTCTTTATGTGCTGCACATGGAAAATGGAAAACCGCTTTCCAAAAGCAGTCTCAAGTGTCTGCTTCAAATGATCGAGAACCGCACGGTTGATGATCCTGCCGATCTCTGGACGACCGCGCCGCACTCCAAGGTTGTCCGCACGTTGGATTTCCACGTTCATCCGCACCAACTCAGACATACCTACATCACACGGTTATTTGAGAGCGGGCTGGATATCAAGGAGATTCAATATCTCGCAGGACACGCCACGGTCAATATGACGCTGCGCGTTTATACGCATTATCAGCACGAATCGCGCCAGCAAAGCACCGCGCAAAAGGTCTGTGCCGCATTTGGCTGAAAACAGGTGCCACGCGGGTGCCACATAGGTGCCACATCGGAAGCGTGCCACTGTCGTATTTTCGGCAAAAAAGATGCATCAAAGATGTTAAAAACGTGTTTTAGAGTTCAATCAAAATTATGAAAAAGGTTCAGGAAAGTAGATTGAATCTTGTTAAATGGCTGCTTTTAAGCAAAGAAAAACCGCACTTCCGAAGAAGTGCGGTATGGTGGACAGTACAGGACTCGAACCTGTGACCCCATGCACGTCAAGAGCTATCTGTTCGTGTTTTACTGTATTTTAATTATAATACGCAAATATTTTAGATGAAAAAGTTCTGCTTTTATAGGATTCTTTCCATTGCGTCCATCACGTTTTTGCCCAATCTGGGTCACGGTTTGGGTCAGACGAAAATCACCCCACGTCCAGCATAGCGAATCCCCTCCTTCAGCACGTTCTGATAGAACGGCAGGAAATCCGCATACCGCCGGAACTGTGCCAGCGGCACAACGTGGACAGAAACCGTGATATCGTGGTCAAGGCTGAGTGTGCTTGCTACTCCAGAAACCGCACGCCGCTGCGACGCGATCTGTTCCTGCGTCAAATCTGCGGTCAAGAGAATGTCAATATCCGACTCCGCGGTAAAATCGCCGCGGGCATAGGATCCGTACAAAATTGCATCGTGGATGCTGTGCCCTAGAATTGGATCACAGGCGTGATAGACGATCTTCAAAATCTCAAACGCTTGATTGCGCGTGCACATATTGACACCTCCCCGTTTGGTCTTTCTATTTGCAGTATACCCCAAAGTGTACTGGAATGCAAGTCGGCGTGAAACCACTAAATTCCGAAGTATTTTTCAAAGAACTGTGCAAGCCGCTGGATGATTGTTTTCTTCTTTTCCGTGCGGTTGCCGCCGCCGAAGCGGGAGACGGGTGGGAGGATCTGGTCAATATCCGTGCCGGTCGTTTTGAGCGCACCGTCGCGGAACGCGTTGGCGACGAAGCGCTGCGCTTCTGCGGGCTTCAGCTTTTCTTCTGCGATGATTTGCTCCAGCTCCTGCTGTTTTTGCTGCTGCACATAACTCTGCCAGTCGCGGTCAACATCCGTTGCAGCGTTGACCGTACTAATAAAGCCGTGGATCAGGTCCTTTTTGCTGCGCAGCTGGATGCTGGAGTCA
>ENA-OPKZ01000523-OPKZ01000523.1-human-gut-metagenome-genome-assembly--contig:-NODE-523-length-11868-cov-3.311437_pt1 | contig 11868 bp, 9 predicted proteins | sample MGYA00241788_ERZ501703 | MGnify/ENA primary metagenome ERZ501703 (study PRJEB25962, sample SAMEA2042293) | human gut metagenome | biome: human gut; feature: human-associated habitat; material: faeces... | reverse complement strand
CCCAGCCCCCACGACAATCGCCCGAGGCTTACCCGAAACATCGCCATACTCGATACGGGGGAACTCGTCGTCTTGCGGGAATTCGTCGATGTATACCCGCACTTTCAAATTCACCATGACCGTGCGCTGACGGGCATCTATCGAGCGTTTCAATACCCTCACAGACTTTATCGATCGTATATCCATACTCTGCTCCCGAGCCACATATGCTGCTATGCTTTGTTCCGAAGCTGCTTGTTCGGGCAGAATTCTTAACTGCAATTCTCGAATCATATTCTCTATATCCTATTTATCCGAACAGTTGCCGGAAGGCCTCCTCGACCTTACGGACAGCAACTAATTCTATCGCCAATCGGGAAGTATCAAAGCCTTTCAGATTATTTTGAGGTATAAGCATACGTTTAAAACCTAATTTTTCGGCTTCAAGAATGCGTTGTTCTATCCGATTGACCGGGCGTATCTCTCCCGAAAGCCCAACTTCGCCGGTCATACAAGTTCCTGCCTCAATCGCCATATCCATATTGGAAGAAAGTATCGCGCTGATTACGGCCAAATCCATCGCGGGGTCATTAACTTTTATGCCTCCGGCAATATTGAGAAAAACGTCTTTTTGTGCCAATTTGAACCCGACCCTCTTTTCCAAAACGGCAAGTAACATATTCATTCGCCGCAGGTCGAATCCTGTCGCCGACCGTTGCGGCGTACCGTAAGCAGCCGTACTGACCAACGCCTGTGTCTCGATAAGGAAAGGGCGTATACCCTCTATCGTAACAGCAATGGCAACACCGCTCAAACCTTCGTGATTTTGAGTCAATAACATTTCCGACGGGTTGCTCACCTCACGTAACCCGCTTTGCCTCATCTCGTAAATACCCAATTCAGAAGTGCTTCCGAACCGATTTTTTATCGAGCGAAGAATACGGTATAAATAGTGTCGATCTCCCTCGAACTGCAATACTGTATCGACAATGTGCTCCAACACTTTCGGCCCGGCAATGCTGCCTTCTTTGTTAATGTGGCCTACGAGAAGAACCGGCGTATTGGTCTGTTTCGCAAATTTGAGCAACGAGGCGGCGCACTCCCTCACCTGTCCCACACTACCCGGTGAAGACTCCATCGCACTGGTAGCAATCGTCTGTATGGAATCGATAACGACAATATCGGGAGCGACATTACGAATATGCACGAATATATCTTCGAGCGATGTCTCGCACACGATATAACAGTCGGGAGCGTTCCCGCCTATTCGCTCGGCTCTCAATTTCAATTGTCTTGCGCTTTCCTCCCCCGATACATATAATACCTTCTGTCCTTTTAGAGCAAGTACAGTTTGTAGGATCAACGTCGATTTACCGATACCGGGCTCACCGCCTATCAGCACCAATGATCCCCGCACAAGACCACCACCCAATACTCGGTTTAATTCGCCGTTTCCCAAATCGATTCGCGACTCTTCCGTGATCTGAATATCGTCTATCCGTTGAGGACGTACTTTACTCTGTTCCATCGTGCCGAACTCGCCCCGACCACCGGCCGCGGATTTCGTGCTCACTACCTCTTCCACATAGGTATTCCACTCGCCACAAACGGGACAACGTCCTATCCACTTGGGCGACTCTGCCCCACAGTTATTGCAAAAGTAAACCGATTTTGTCTTTGCCATACTATTTATACTATTTGCCTCCTACGAAACTCAGCACATGTGATCGCTGCTGCAACCGCCACATTGAGCGACTCGGAAGTAGGCTGCCCGACCGGATAATTAGGAATATACAGCCTTTTCCCAATATAAGGTTCCAACTTGACCGATATACCATTTCCTTCGTTCCCCATCACAATTACCCCCGATTTCGTCAAAGAGGTATGATAAATATCCTCCCCATCGAGAAATGTACCATACACGACCGACGAATCCACCTGAGAGAGAAAATCGGGTAACGACCTATAATAAACTTTTACCCGAGCCAATGCCCCCATAGTGGCTTGCACAACCTTAGGGTTATAAAGATCGGCGGTATCGGGGGAACAAACGATATGGCGAATACCGAACCAATCGGCCAAGCGAACGATAGTTCCCAAATTGCCGGGATCTTGCACCGTATCCAAAGCCAACACCAACTCCTTTTTCAGAGTCTCGATATTTAAATGATATTCGGGTATGCGATATACAGCCAAAACATCGGGCGGCGTAACGAGCTGAGAAACTTTCGACATCTCTTGTTCGTCGACTTCCTGTATCTTAGACAACGATTCGTGAGCGTGCGAAACAATCCAAGACGGAGTAGCCAATATCAAATCACACTCGAAAACCGACAGTGTGTCTTCCACGAGTTTATTACCTTCGGCAATAAAACAGCCCTCCTCTCTCCGTCCTTTCTTTCGAGCTAACGATTGTATGCGTTTAATTTGATTTTTACTAAGCATTCTTATCCGGTAATTCGAAACTAAAACAAGATTTTTCTCCCGAGGTAACCCAAAGGCTCTCTTAGTTTCCCGCCCTCATAATCCATGCATTCGCAAAAAGAGGCTGCTCCTGTACCAAACGAGAATGGTATCGACGAGCTTCATCAAAATCATCGAACGATGCTACATAGAGTCGTGATTTACGTGCCGTCTCATAAATCTGTAAATCGGCAGAAACGCCCTGTCGGTGAAAACACTCGATTTGCTTCTCAGCCATCTGTTTTGACGGAAGCGAAGCCACTATAATATAGTAGGTATTTCTCGCTGTTTCGATATCGTGTATAGCGGTTTCCAAAACATTTTCTTCCCCCGCGGCAATCGTATCGGGCATTTCATCGATTCCCAAAACGGATTCAAAATCATTAACGACAGCTTCGTCGGTCGTAGTATCCGCCTGACCGAATAACTCGGCAGACAATAATCCGGCATAATTGGCAGTGGTATCGGGTGTATTGATTGGCTTAGAAAGCATTAATAAAAACACAATTATTGCCGCTGCTACTGCTGCCGCACGCACCGTACGACGATGAAACGATATATATACACGGTCACGAACTTTTTCGGCTTCAACCGTCGGTATCTCCCTATCTTCCGCATCTTCCTCACGAGGAGTTATTTCCAATAGGGAGAAACCGAAGCGGGGATTCTCGATAGAATTATTTTCCTGTGGCTGAAAACACACGTTACCATCGACTAAGACCAATCGTCCCAACCGCCCGAAACCATAATCGCCACCTTGCTCCAAGTGTTTATAAACAGATTCGACCTCTTCGGCAATAGCCTCAACCGCCTCGTTCCAAGAAATAAAACCGGCACGCATAACCGAACGAACCAATAACCCGGAATCTCCCGTCGCAACGGATTCAAATGCGACTTTTCTCACAGGTGGGAGAAACGATGTACCGCCCGATTGTATCTTCGCTTCGTCACAGAGAACTGTAAAACGGCCCAAACCGGGTATAAAAACATCATCGTTATGCAACAATAAATACTCAATATGGCGTACCAATCCAATCATACAACAAAGGTATATATTTTCTTTTGCCGGTACAACAAAACGAATAAAAATCTCTCTTTATTCTTGTCCCTGAAAAATATAAAAAGGATTCTATTCCTCTTCCAATAAACGCTCGGCCTCTTTGGAATCATAACCAAGTTCCACGGCTCGTTTCAAATCGGCCTTCGCCGATTCTCTTTCATACCTCGCCAATTTGCCCAACGCCCTCAATACATATACTACCGGGTCATCGGGAGCCAACTCGATAGCCTTTTCTATGTCTTTATCGGCTTTGGCATATTGTCCGGCGAACAAATAGGCTTCCGCCCGCCCTACATAGAGTATCTCCTTTTCGGGATTTACCCGAATTACCTGCGAATAGACCTCTATGGCTTCGGGATAATAACCCATCACTTTCAACAACGAAGCAAAACCTATGCGACCGTTGGCACTCGCCGGATTCAATTTCAAGATTCGTTCAAAATCGGCACGGCTCGAAATCGTATCTCCCCGCTCCAATGCAATCAGTCCCCTGTGATACAGCGCATCTTCGTCGGTATCGTCGATTAACAGTATCTGGCTATAATCCTGATAGGCACGATCTATACTGTCTATTTCGGAAAAAAGAGCCGCCCGATTCCGCAACAAAGTGACCGAATGAGGTGTCATCAACAATCCATTCGTATAACTCCGAAGTGCAGCTTCATAATTACCTGCATAACGTTGTACCGTACCCAAATTGGACATAAGCAACGAATTTTGCCCATTCGCGGGCTCGGTTCGCAACGCACTTACCAATGCCGACTCTGCTCCCGCCCAATCTTTCGCCTTGATGCAACTATCGGCCCTCTCTACCCATTGATAATAGGACTGTGACAATACATAAAAGGGTAACCCTACCACACAAACGAGAACCAAAAAATTTTTCATATCCCATATTTTATATAACAAAGGTACGGGTTTAGACGTTACATTCACATATTAGATATGCAAAAACGAATCAAAAGCAACAGACATTCTAAATTTTTCTGTTAATTTTGCAAATGATGAGTAATCATAAATTTATATATAGTATTTTATTCAGCCATCGGATTATCCTCTTCTTAGGAATTGTCATTCTGTTTTCGGGATGCGCCAACGAAGATGAACCGGAACAAGGACCTGTAAACCGTACGGTACTGATTTATATGTTGTCGAACAACAACTTAGGATCGACATACCGTTTCGATACGCAAAATATCAACGACATGTTACAAGTCGCTGCATCGGGAGGTCTAAATGGAGGAAATCTCATTATTTACCGCGACGGATACGATACAAATCCTCAGCTTATACAGATTAGGAAAAACGAATCTGGTTCGGCTGAAAAAGCGATTATAAAGGAATACCCGGACCGTAACTCGGCTACCACGGAAGTCATGCGTTCGGTAATCGACGAAACGAAAGAACTATTTCCAGCGAAAGAATACGGATTGATACTTTGGTCTCACAGCACCGGCTGGGCTCCGGGAAACTCCTCGTTAGCTCTTTCACCGGCTCGACGGTACGAATTGCCCACACGCTCTTTCGGGCAAGACGGAAAAAATTATATGGAAATAGACGAACTAGCAGAAGCTATACCCGATAAACAATTCCACTTCATTCTCACGGACGTTTGTTTCATGGGTGGAATAGAATGTGCCTATCAATTACGAAACAAGACCGATTATTATATAGGATCGGCAGCCGAAGTTCTAGGAGCCGGAATGCCCTACTCGTTGACCATTCCAAAACTATTCGATTATCATCTCGATCTCAAAGATGTTTGCAATACAATCTATACTTATTACAATGCTCAAAGCGGAGCATATCGCACATCTACCGTGGGATTGGTGGACTGCCATAGATTGGAAGCATTAGCCGATAGTATCCATGAAATTTTCGAGGCTCATCGAAACGATGCCATGCCCGATATTTCCAATATCCAACATTTCGATCGTCAACCGCCATATATTTGTTTTGACTTACAAGATTTTCTATCGCAAATCGCTACTCCCGATGAAAATACAGGGTTGGAGCAAGCCCTCTCCCAAGCCATACTCTACCATGCGGCAACCCCTTCGGTCATGGGAGATGTCTCCATTTACAAACATTGCGGCCTGAGCTGCTACATTTTAGGAACAGGAAACACGACCCTCGACCGATATTATACGACCCTTGATTGGTACAAACGAGTCTATCCCGACAATAATTAAACTCTTAATTCTATTCATAATGTCAATTTTCAATTCTTTACAATCCTTACTGGCTCAAACGCCAGAAGTTCCGGCTCCGGAAGAGATCGCCCAAACGTGGCAACAAAAATTATCGGCACTTTCGTCTCTATCGTTCCAGCAATTCATGGAACAAGCCATCAGTGCCATATTACACGGAGCAGTAAAAATAGCTATCGCACTGGCTGTATTTTTTATCGGAAAGTGGATCATCAACCGTATCTATCATTTTATCTCCAAAGCATTCATACGCCGTAACGTCGAACTGTCCCTGCGGACCTTTCTACTCAGCTTGATACGCATCATCTTGATGCTTATTCTCATCGTTATCGTGATAGGAATACTCGGTATCAACACCAGTTCGTTTTTAGCCATATTCGCCTCTGCCGGACTTGCCATCGGTATGGCTTTGAGCGGTACGCTTCAAAACTTCGCAGGAGGGGTCATGATACTTCTGTTCAAACCCTATAAAGTCGGAGATTTTATCGAAGCGCAAGGTTATTCGGGAACCGTAAAGGAAATACAGATATTCAATACCATACTCAATACACCGGATAACAAAACGATTATCATACCCAACGGCGGATTATCGACAGGCAGCCTGAACAACTATTCCAAAGAGGGACGCCGACGTGTCGACTGGAAAATAGGCATCGCATACGGCGACGATTTCGATACGGCTCGCAAAGCCATTCTCGAACTGCTTGCAGCAGACAAACGAGTATTCGATGACCCGGCTCCGTTTGTAGTCCTAAGCAGTCTAGCCGATAGTGCGATCGAAATAACCGTACGAGTATGGACAGCTTCCGAGAATTACTGGGGAGTATTCTTCGACTTTAACGAACAAGTCTACAAACAGTTTGACAAATACGGGCTGCATTTCCCTTATCCGCAAGTAGATGTACACATGATACAAGACAATCAATAATCATCGTATCGAACGAGAAAGGGGCGAATAAATTTTTGCCCCTTTCTCGTTTTCTTATAAAACACAAACCCTCGTATATAACAGTTTACCGATTCTTTATATACCCGTATCGTAAAACAGAGAAACAATGATAAGAGACGTAAAGCCACAAGATGCCACAGCAATCACGAAAATTTATAACGAATATATCACAAACAGCATAATTTCATTCGAAACCGAACCTTTAACCGAAGAAGATATGCTGTCACGTATCGTGCAAATATCGTCGAAATACCCCTATCTTGTCTATGAAACAGACTGCATAGTGGTCGGATACTGTTATGCCCATGCATGGAAAGAAAGAGCTGCTTACCGATATACAGCAGAAACAACCGTTTATTTATCTCCCGCATACACAGGCAGAGGCATAGGAACTCTGCTCATGCAAAAATTAATCGAAGAGTGCCGTAACAAAAATTATCGAGCATTGATAGCTTGCATAACAGACGACAATATAGCCAGCAAGTCACTCCACATCGGACTCGGATTCAAACAAGTATCCCATTTCAAAAAAGTGGGACTAAAATTCGACCGATGGTTAGATGTCGTGGACTATGAATTATTACTAACGCCATAGCACTATTTACACTCATTGTTTGAAGGAGGTTAAAAATTTGAAGATTTATAATTTTAATTCCTAAAAACGGCTCAACATTGAATGTCTTTTTATAACTTTACGGCAATAATAAGGTGAAAAAGGATTGTCTGTAAAAAATACATCTCCTTCTCACTGCGATAGTCTCATGAAGGTAAGGAATTTAAGGTAATCCTACCTCGTACACTTTCCCGGTTATATCGTCGAAAATATCTTTCTCGATTATATAATGGGGCATTAAGACAGATAAAAAATAAAAAACATATAAATGATAAGTAAATGGAATTACTTACCCCTTACATCAAACGAACAACAAATAGCCCGGACATTAGGGGACCGATATCCAAAGGTCCCTGCACTCTGTAAGCTACTCGCTCAACGAGGGGTTACTTCTGCCGCCGAAGCGGAGAAGTTTTTCAAGCCCCAGCTGTCCGATCTCCATGACCCGTTCTTAATGAGAGATATGGAAAAAGCTGTAGTTAGGCTTAATCGTGCATTAGGGAGTAAAGAAAAAATTATGATTTACGGAGACTACGACGTAGACGGGACGACTGCCGTATCTCTGGTATATAAGTTTTTACAAAACTATTATTCGGGACTCGACTACTATATCCCCGACCGTTATGAAGAGGGATACGGTATTTCCGACAAAAGTATCGACTATGCCGCCGAAAACGGTATCACGCTGTTCATCGCTCTCGACTGTGGCATCAAAGCCGTAGAAAAAATAGCTTACGCCAAAAGCAAAGGGATCGATTTTATCATCTGCGACCATCACATGCCTGATGACCAATTGCCTGATGCCGTAGCTATACTCAATCCCAAATTAGAAGGAGAAACCTATCCCTATAAACATTTGTCGGGGTGTGGCGTCGGCTACAAATTCATGCAAGGATTTGCCATCAACAACGGTATCGACATAACTTCCGACCTGGAACCGCTGCTCGATCTCGTCGCCGTGAGCATAGCGTCAGACATCGTACCCATAACCGGGGAAAACCGAATCCTCGCCTATCACGGTCTTAAACGACTCAACTCCAATCCCAGCATGGGTTTAAGAGGTATATTGAAAGTATGCGGATTGAATAACAAAAATATTACAATCAGCGACATCGTATTCAAAATAGGGCCTCGCATCAATGCTTCGGGACGTATGCAATCGGGAAAAGAAGCAGTAGACCTGCTGGTTGCCAAAGACATGGCAGGGGCTTTGGAAAAAAGTCAAAATATCGACCAGTACAATGAGGATCGTAAAGAGCTCGATAAACGTATCACCGAAGAGGCGAGCAGAATATTGGAAGAGCATATCGACATAAATCGAAGAAAATCGATTGTCATTTACAATAAAGACTGGCACAAAGGAATTATAGGTATCGTGGCCTCACGCCTGACGGAACTATATTATCGCCCGGCCGTCGTTCTCACCCTATCCGACGGACTGGCCACAGGGTCGGCTCGGTCGGTACAAGAATTCGATATTTATAAAGCCGTAGAATCTTGTCGAGACTTACTCGAAAATTTCGGAGGACATACCTATGCCGTGGGATTATCGATGAAAGAAGAACACATCAAGGAATTTACGGCTCGATTCGAGGAACACGTCGCCCGGCACATCTTACCAGACCAGATGGAACCGCAAATCGACATAGATACAGAAATCAATTTCAATGAAATCACACCCGATTTCTTTACTATGTTGAAACAATTTAATCCGTTCGGCCCGGGAAACCAAAAACCTATTTTCTGCACCCGGCGTGTAACCGATTACGGAACAAGCCGCCTTGTTGGAAAAAAGAACGAACACGTGAAATTGGAACTGGTAGATAGCAAATCGAAAAATATCATGAATGGAATCGCATTTAATATGAGTCAGCATTTCGAACATATCAAAGCCGGCAAACCATTCGATATTTGTTACACCATAGAGGAGAACACCCACAACAATGGTTCGATACAGTTATTTATCAAAGATATGCGCCCCTCGGAATAATCCTATTTGACACAATATAACAGTAGGGAGAGATTTCTTGTAAATCTCTCCCTACTGTTTACCATTTACATTTTCAAAAATAAAATTACAAGACAGGATTGAATATAATCATATCTTTACCTTAACCGTTCTACCTGCATATTTAACAAGATAAATACCTCTTTCTTGTAACCGAATCTCCATACGCTCGCCAGTTGCCGGCAAAGTTTTTACCAATACTCCGTTTATATCATAAATCCAAACATACCCTTCGGTTATACCATCTATTATTATTCGGTCTTCTTTTCCCGAAATTCTCACAGAATTTTGAATTTCTACAATCCCTGAAAAATCAGATTCTACAATCATAGGAAAATCTTTCCAAACATGAGCATTCCTATAAGCAGCCAATCGTCCTTTCGGAACATATAGTACACAATCCTTCTTATTTACATTATCAAAGCTACTAGAATCACAAACAGGTGGAACCTGTCCCAAACAATAGATTTGCACCAAAAACAAACAATTTTGGAAAGCACATTTATTAACTGAAACGATACTTTCAGGTAAAGTCACAGTTTCCACCCCCAAACAGCCTCCGAAAGCATTTTCTTCAATCGATGTCACTCTATACGTCTTTGAATAATCAACCACAGGTGGCCCAATAATCTCTCCACCCGGTCCAACAACAAAAATTCCATCTCCACCTTGAACTTCTTCGGGGATAACAATTTTCCCAATATACTCAGTCGTTCCCCTATCTACACCAACGGTCGCCTCAGACTCAGATGTAATTTTATAATAAATCTTCTCATGCTCAAAGTCATAAGCCTTTATGTTAAAAATAGTAGAGAAAAAGCAGCCGAATAATAAAATTCTCCGTATTTGATTCATCTTTCTAACTAAAAACACATATCATAATAACGGTCAAACTTTATTTTTATTATATATCGCTTTTTTTTAGATATTGCAACCCTCTTTACTTTATACTAATCAAGAAATAAAAAAAATTCAAAAAACGCCCCTCTGACCTTGAACGAATCGATAACAATCAGATTTATTTCGCTATTTCTACGTCATAAAAGATAAAATTGTAATTTTGCGCCGAATCTGTAAAAGGAATGAACGAAATTATCCACGAAGTATTGCATAAATATTGGGGCTATTCCCAATTCCGTCCTATGCAGGAAGAGATTATCACCTCACTGCTCGACGGGCATGACACGTTGGGATTAATGCCGACGGGGGGAGGAAAATCCCTCACATTCCAAGTTTCCACCCTTAGCCGGGAAGGTATCTGTTTAGTAATTACCCCATTGGTCGCTTTGATGAAAGACCAAGTAGATAACCTACGCAGCCGAGGGATACGGGCTGCTTATCTGCACGCCGGTATGACGCGCCGTGAGATGATCGTTACTCTCGACAATTGCCTGTACGGACGCTATAAATTTCTGTACATTTCACCGGAACGTCTGGATACGGAATTATTCATCGCTCGTATTAAAGGATTGCCGGTTTCCTTTATCGTCGTGGACGAAGCTCACTGCATTTCTCAATGGGGATACGATTTCCGTCCGGCCTATTTGAAAATAGCGGACATACGTTATATTCTGCCCGAAGTCCCTATACTGGCACTCACAGCTACTGCTACCCCCAAAGTAGCCGAAGATATACAACGTAAACTATCCTTTCGCAACGGGCAAGTTTTCCGCACCGGCTTCTCACGTCCCAATCTTTCATACGTGGTAAGACAAGGAGAAGACAAGCTCCAACAACTGCTACGCATACTCAACCGTGTGCCGGGCAGCGCTATCGTGTATGTGAGGAATCGAAAACGTACGAAAGAAGTTGCCGAAGAATTGCGCAAAGCTGGTATCTCGGCAGATTTTTTTCACGCCGGATTGAACTCGGAAGAAAAAGCCGATAAACAACAAAAATGGAAAGCAGACGAAATCCGGGTTATGGTTTCGACAAATGCCTTCGGCATGGGTATAGACAAACCAAACGTAAGGGTTGTCGTCCATATCGAAATGCCGAACGCCCCCGAAGAGTACTTTCAGGAAGCGGGACGAGCGGGGCGTGATGGAACCCGTTCCTATGCGGTATTACTTTATGCCCGAAGAGATAAAGCCACGTTGCACAAAAGGTTGACCGAGGAATTTCCCGATAAGGAATTTATATTGAAAGTTTACGAACGCGTAGGCAATTTTCTCGAAATAGCATTAGGCTATGGCATGGATTCGATTTACGAGTTTAACTTGAAACGCTTTTGCACCACATTCAAGTATGCTGCCACACCTGTACTCAACGCGCTGAAAATACTTACCATTTCGGGATATATCGAATTTATCGAGGAAACCGACTCTCTATCCCGGATCATGATTCTGGTACACAAGGACGAACTATACGAATTACGAGAAAGTGATCCCCAAACCGACCGTGTGCTGCAATGCTTGTTGCGATCTTATACCGGACTGTTCGCCGACTACACATATATTCATGAAGATTTGTTGTGCCAACGGCTCGGCATGAACCAGCAGGAAGTGTATGAATCGCTGCTAAAACTGAACCGCATGCATGTACTGCATTATATTCCCCGGCGTCGCACCCCATACATCGTCTATA
>ENA-OPKZ01000483-OPKZ01000483.1-human-gut-metagenome-genome-assembly--contig:-NODE-483-length-12420-cov-2.409058_pt1 | contig 12420 bp, 6 predicted proteins | sample MGYA00241788_ERZ501703 | MGnify/ENA primary metagenome ERZ501703 (study PRJEB25962, sample SAMEA2042293) | human gut metagenome | biome: human gut; feature: human-associated habitat; material: faeces... | reverse complement strand
TATGCCTTTAGGAGTATTTTGATGAAGAATAGCCAAATTACGTCCTACCACAGCCAGTCGTAGACCACTAATCGGCAATTTCTTTAGGATAGACTTCGGAAGACTGTAAGCAACAGAGAGTTCACGGAATTTAATATAGGAAGCATCAAATACAGATCTTTCATCAAAACTAGCATAGCGGTTATTAGGTTTGACAAACAAGAGGCAAGGCGTTCCGTCTTCAAAATAAGCGTCCGGATATTGATAACCGGAAGTTGCCTTCGCGCTACTCTCACCATAAATCACATTACTCAAATAATATCCTTCACGTCCTTCGGCAGATTCGGCAACAACACCGGCTGTTGTCGCTCTATTCCATGTTCCCGAATAAAGAGTTCCTCCAATACGTGCATCAAACAGGAAACTAACTGTAAAATTCTGGATTCTGAAATTGCTTCCAAAACTTCCCGTCCATTTCGGCTCGGCACAGCCTAAATATTGCGTATTATCCGTTACCAATATTTTACCTGAAGAATCGACTAATTTACGTCCCTGGTCATCACGTTTCCAAGCACGTCCCCGAATGACTCCATAAGGCATACCTTCTTCCAACATGATACTGACATTACTTGATTTCAATAATTGCACATTAGGATTTCCGTCCACTACCTTAATCACTTCCGACCGATTACGCGCCCAGTTGATATTCGCATTCCATTCAAACAATTTGGTCTTGACCGGAGTAGCAGACAACACAACTTCCCATCCTTGATTACGTACATGACCTGTATTCAAGAATTTAAAACTATAACCGCTAGGCACCGGCAAAGCGACTTTCGTTATCAAGTCATAGGCATCAGAACGATAATAAGTTACATCTACACCCAAACGATTATGGAAAAAGCGGAGATCAGCTCCAAGTTCCAAAGAACGGTTACGTTCCGGCAAAAGTTGATCATTATTTAAAGTTGTACTAATGGTTTGCAAAGGTGAACCATTATAAATGCTACCCAACTTATAGGTTTGATTAATCCGATAGGGGTCTGTGTCAGAACCGGCATAAGCAAAAGAAGCACGAATCTTACCGAACGACAAGATAGGTGATTTGATCTTAAATGCATCGGTAAAAATAAACGTAGCACCAAAAGAAGGATAAAAATAAGAGCAATTATCCAGTGGTAAAGTAGACGACCAGTCATTGCGGGCCGTTACATCTAAATAAACATAACTATTGTAACCTAATGACACCGAGCCGTAGGCAGAACGGATTATCTTCTTAGATTGCAGTTGAGTGGCACTAGGATACTCATTCGAGTTAGAAATATTCTTGAAATCAGGAACCAATATGCTATTCACGCTTTCCGTTCTTTTCTCCGAGTTGCGTTCATATCGGCTAATACCGGCAATGGCATTGACTGATATTTTATGAAATGTTTTATTATACATCAATAAAGCTTCAAAGTTAGTAGAAGTACTGTTATTGATCCAGTTCTTCATACCACCGTCCACATCACTACGTGCACCCAGATTAAAGAACTCCATTCCTTTCCACCAATAAGCATCCAGTCCGGCTTTACCTACCGCCTTCAAGCCCGGAAGTAATTTTACTTCCAGATTCATCGATCCGCTCACCCTGTCACGCGTGTCAGAGTTCGTATTTTCATAAATATTCCAATACGGATTATAACCACGTTCACCAATCGGAATCATTTCATTTCCATTTTCATCCTTATAATGTTTCAATACATCAATAGAAAGCGAACGGGGAAGAGTAACAAACGCATATATAGGATTCTTATCCGAACCATTCATATATTGACGGTTGTCTACCTTTTCATGTGAGTAAGTCATTTTAGAATCTAAAGTCATCCATTTGGTAATCGTATTCATCAACCGGAGATTGAATATATCTTTAAAGCTTTCATTGATACCGTGTACTACACTATTACCCTTACTTCTCGTATACGATACGCGATAATTATTCTTTTTCGAACCACCTTCCACAGCCAATGTATGTGTGTACCGATGGGCGGTTTCGTAGAAATCCTTCACATTGTCCGGATGTGAAGAATGAGTAGTAAGTACACCGTCATGTCCATAGATAACCTGATCCCACAAAGGCGCTCCCCAGCTACGCAATTTAGCACCTGCAGAAGAATTATAACCACTGAAATTCGGTAAATCTGTTTGCAACCTGTTACCATTAGGTTGAAGTGTCAGTTTATGGTCAAGCAAATAAGAGTTCTCTCCTGTTCCCCAACCATTCTGATAATCTAAAAACTGGTTCACTTTTTCAAATTGAAAATTTCCGCTATAAGATACTTTTGTTTTTTCGAATGTGCTCGAACGTTTAGTGGTTACCAATACAACTCCCTGTGCTGCACGCGAACCATAAAGTGCAGCTGCATTCGGTCCTTTCAGGATTTCAATGCTTTCAATATCATCCGGATTGATATCCGCTACCGGATTACCAAGGTCGGTAGAACCTGTACCACCATCAACGGTCACACTTGTATCACCCGGTTCGTTTTCAATAATCATACCATCAATCACGAATACGGGCTGTGAGTTTTCAGTCAGTGAGCTTGTTCCGCGAATGACAATACGCGCACTACCATTGCTCGTTCCCGGAGGAGTAATGGTAACCCCCGCCACCTTACCGGAAAGAGAAGATATCAGATTGCCACTACTATTTTCTGCCAAGGCTTCCGCATTTACACTCTGCCGTGAATAATTAAGACTCTTAGCTTCACGCGTCACTCCGAGAGCGGTAACAACCACTTCATCAAGAGCCTTCGCCGTGCTGGCCAAAGATACATTGATATGAGTCAAACCGGTAATTTTAGCCGTTTTCGTCTCCATTCCGACATACGAAAATTTCAATTCTTGACATCCATTAGGCACATGAAGTGTAAACGTACCATTTATATCGGTAATTGTACCTACCGATTTAGCATTCGTCTTACCATCCGGATCAACAGCTACCACCGTAGCTCCTATGATAGGCATTCCATCCGCAGCATCTGTCACTTTACCCGTTATACGCTTTCCTTGCGCATAACCCGATACACTTATTACTAAAAAGAATAAGAATAGGAAGTAGTTTTTCATAATACTTAATTATTAAATTAAAGAATACAGTATTGATTAATGCATTAAAGATGAACCAAAGATATTTTATGGTGATTAATATTAGATTAATATTCTCTTAATGGCGAGACTTTACAAAAAAAATATTTGTAGAAGATAGATTTTAAGGTTACATTAAGTTTTCATTAATCAAACTACTATATATTTACAGCAAATCTAATTAAAACCATCGAAAAATAAAAAAATCTGTTTATGTACAAGAGAAAATTCATTCCGTTAGTACTGTTAATGATTTTAATCGTCAATGGATGCAGCAACAAGCAAGAGGTAGTGTCAACTCCGGTTGACTATGTAAATCCTTATATGGGGAATATCAGTCATTTGTTAGTTCCTACTTACCCAACTGTCCATCTTCCCAATAGTATGCTCCGCATCTATCCGGAAAGAGCAGATTACACTTCTGATAAAATAAAAGGCTTACCGGTCATTGTCAGCTCGCATCGGGGAAAGTCTGCATTCAGCCTGTCTTTCTATCAGGGAGCAGAGAGCGGATTACAACCGGTATATTACTATTGTTATGATAATGAAGTGATAAAACCCTATTCCTATTCTTCCTATTTTGAAGAAGAAGAGGTTTCCACTAAATTCGCTCCTTCCCACCAGGCAGGAATCTATGAACTAAGTTTCCGGAAAAACGATGCTCCATATTTAATACTTAGTACCACCAATGGTGAGCTTAAAACTACGGAGAATACCATTTCCGGCTATCAGAACATAGATCATCAAACCAAAGTATATGTTTATATGGAGACTTCCGCACTGCCGGAAAAAACGATGACTGTCAGCAAAGAAGAAATAAATCACAACCACACCGCTATAAAAGGTAAAAATGTAGGCATTGCCCTTTTATATTCAACAGATATAAAAACAATCAAAGTTCGCTACGGCATTTCCTTCATTGATGAAAAGCAAGCAAAAGCCAACCTACAGCGGGAAATAAAAGATTATGATGTAGAAAACCAGATGAACATTGCCAAAAACATCTGGAACCAAACATTAAGTAAAATCAAAGTGGAAGGAATAGACGAAAATGCAAAAGCAATATTCTATACTTCCCTCTACCGGACTTACGAACGGATGATTTGCCTTTCGGAAGACAACCGCTATTACAGTGCTTTCGACAATAGTATCCACAAAGATTCTGTCCCATTTTATACCGACGATTGGATTTGGGACACGTATAGAGCAGTCCACCCCTTACGTGTTATCATCGAACCAGAAATGGAAGCTGACATGATTCAGTCTTTTATCAGAATGGCACAACAAATGGAACATAACTGGATGCCTACATTTCCTGAAGTTACGGGAGACAGCCGTAGAATGAATTCCAATCACGGTGTAGCCACTGTTATTGATTCATATATAAAAGGAATCCGTAACTTTGATTTATCAGCTGCTTACGAAGCCTGCAAACTTGGTATTACAGAAAAAACGTTAGCCCCGTGGTCAGGCATAAAGGGAGGTGAAATCACAAAATTCTATTGGGAAAACGGATATTTACCGGCATTGGCACCGGGAGAACAAGAAACAGCTGACGAAGTACACCCATTTGAAAAACGCCAACCAGTAGCCGTCACTCTAGGTACGTCTTACGATGAATGGTGTCTGGCACAAATAGCCAAACAACTTGGGTATGAGAAAGACTATAACTACTTTCTACAAGGGAGTAAAAACTATCGGAATATTTTCAATCCTGAAACAAAATTTTTCCATCCCAAAAATGCAAAAGGCAAATTCATAGAACCCTTTGATTATGCCACTGCCGGTGGATTAGGTGCTCGTGAAGCATACGGCGAGAATAACGGTTGGATATACCGATGGGATGTTCCCCATAATATTGCTGATTTAATTGAACTGATGGGAGGGAAAGAAGCATTCAGAAATAATCTTGAAACGATGTATAACACCCCATTGGGCGAAGCCAAATATGTATTTTATGCGCAATTACCGGATCATACGGGTAATGTAGGTCAATTTTCAATGGCTAACGAACCCAGTATGCACATTCCTTATCTGTACAACTATATAGGAGAGCCCTGGAGAACTCAAAAAAGAGTAAGGACATTGCTCGATGAATGGTTTAGAAATGACCTGATGGGACTCCCGGGCGACGAAGATGGCGGAGGAATGTCAGCATTTGTAGTCTTCTCCATGCTAGGTTTCTATCCTATTACTCCTGGTTTGCCTATTTATGTCATCGGAACTCCTATGTTCGAAAGAGCAGTTATTGAAACAGGAGCCGGCAAATCATTCGAAGTCATTGCGCACAACTATTCGCCGACAAATAAATATATCCAATCAGCCAAATTAAATGGCAAAGATTGGAACCAATCCTGGTTCGAACATAAAGAACTGATGAATGGCGGCAAACTGGAATTTACAATGGGAAACACTCCCAATAAGAATTGGGCGGCAGACAGTGTACCCCCTTCTTTTGAAATGAATAAATAACAGAATATGAATAAAATATTATTTGTCCTTTTATCGCTTTTGACTTCTCTGCAATCATACTCCCAAGAGCAAAATGAAAAAGAAGTTTCATTTCTCTTGTTAGGAGATATACACTATGATTTACTGGAAGATCACGATATGGAATGGTTATCCACCAAACCGGATGATCTGCGCCAAGTTACCAAAGAATATTCAGTATTCACGAAAAATACATGGCCGGAATTCTCCCGGATAATCAGCGGGCAAGTTCAAAAACACCAGCCGTCAATAAAAGCCGTTCTGCAAATGGGGGACTTGTCAGAAGGATTGGCCGGTTCTCCACAAAAAGCAATACAGATGGCTAACAGTGCCTTTAAAGCTGTCAACAAAATGAATCTGAAAGTACCTTTCATTATGACTAAAGGTAATCATGATATCACAGGGCCAGGGGCTAAAGAAGCTTTTGAAAAAGTATACTTACCCAATATGGCAAAGTTGGCAGGACATCCATCCTTACAGTCAGCCAATTACACTACTACTCTTGATGATGTATTATTTGTGTGTTATGATCCATGGGATCGGAATCCGGAAGGGCTACAACAATTAGAAAAGTCACTAGCCGGCTCGAAGGCAACTTACAAGTTTGTCATGTTACACGAGCCTGTGATTCCGGTAAACGAAAGATGCTGGCATGTATTCCGACAAGATAATGCCAAGAGGGAACAATTGCTGCAAATCATTGCCAGTCAACAAGCAATCGTGCTCTGTGCACATCTGCATCTATACTCCGTTGTCTGTCGGGACACTCCTTGGGGACCTATCGTTCAGATTCTCGTCAACAGTGTCATCAAAGATAAAAATATACTGGTTCCGAAAAATGTAGTTGCAGACTATGGTCCTGAATTTGTAACGGCACACCCACAATGGCAACCTTCTACTCTACAACAGCGTATGGAATGGATTGATAAAGAAACTCCCCATATCCGTTTTTTCAAACAAATGGATTTACCGGGCTACGGCATCCTTTCTATTAACAAAGAAAACAACAAGATGCAATTAGAATATTATGCCGCATTTGGAGAAAAGCCATACGATACAGTCAACATATCCGAATTACTTACTTCTAATTAAAAACATATTAGCCATGAATGTAAAATTTAAAGCTCATTTATTTATTTTCTCCTTATTCTTTTGCTATAATCTATCAGCACAAGAAATCGTCAAAGGAGATTTTAAGAACGAAAATCCACAAAGTTCGTATGTTCCTTCATTTGACATGGATGCTACCGACAGACCAGTGAAGAATGTCATCTTAATGATAGGTGACGGCATGGGACTGGCACATATCTGTTCAGGAATGTATGCCAATCAAGGACAGCTTACTATCACTAATTTAAAAACATGCGGTTTCGTCAGAACGCAATCCGCCAACAAGTTTACAACAGATTCAGCTGCTTCCGGAACTGCTTACTCAACCGGAAAAAAAACTAAAAACGGAGCGCTCGGAATGGATGAAAATAACCAAGTTATTCCAAACTTACCGGAAAAGTTATCCGCCTATGGCTACATTTCAGGAATCATTACCACTGACAATCTTGACGGAGCTACTCCTGCTGCCTTTTTTGCTCACCAACCGGAACGTGGAATGTCTAAAGAAATTTGGGCGGATCTCCCTAACAGTAAGCTGACATTCTTTTCTGCCGGTAGTTATGAACTATTTGAAAAACAAGCACCAAACGTTCAAAAGGAAATCAAAAAAGAGTTTACCGTCATAGAGGAACCGAATGACAAAGCTATCAAGAAATCTAAAAAACTGGGATATTTACCCACAAAGAGCAAAACGGCTTCTGTAAACGAAAACCGGGGAGATTTCCTTCCGTCTACCACCCAAATGGCTATTGACTATCTTTCGAGCAGGAGTACTAACGGTTTCTTCTTAATGGTAGAAGGTGCCCGAATAGATAAAAGTGCGCACAGCAATGATTATTCGGCAGTTGTCCGTGAAGTATTGGACTTTGACAAGGCGGTAGAAGCTGCTATCAGATTTGCAGAAAAAGATGGAAATACATTAGTGATTATTTCAGCTGATCATGAAACCGGAGCATTAGCTTTACGTGACGGAAACATAAAAGAAGGCAAAATGAAAGCAATGTTTGTATCTAAAGGACATACACCAATCATGGTTCCACTGTTTGCATACGGTCCACAATCCAAGCTTTTTGGCGGTGTTCAGGAAAACAGCGATGTTAGTAATAAAATTCTCCAATTACTCGCTAAATAAGATATAAAACAGATCTGTCATTCAAACTGAAATAAGAAAGAATTTCTTATTTGCATATAGAAAAAATTCTTTCTTATTTCTTTTCTGCCTGATAGACTCCAAAAATAATGCAACCTGCTCCCAATAATGTAATCCACGTGATTTTTTCGTGGAGAATGATAACCGAAGCTACCATAGTCACCAACGGATTGAGATAGATATAATTGGAGGCTCTAACGGTTCCCAACTGTTTCAATACCACATTCCAAAGGACATAACAAACCAAGGATGCCAGGACGGCCAGAAATAAGAGATTGGATAATACAACCGGTTTTAAAAGTACATCTAAATCCGGTTGCAACGGATGAAGAAGAAAGGCGGGAAGTATGGTCAATACTCCATAAAAGAATATTTTGCGGGTGATAAATACAGTGGGGTAACGCCCTGTCATTTTCTTTATCACCAAACTATAAAATGCCCACGACAGGGCAGCAAGTAAAGTAAGCAAATCCCCTACCGGAGATAATTTAAGTACAAAACTACCGTTGAAGACCACCAGTCCCACTCCGATTAAAGCTAATATGGAACCATAAATCAAACCTTTGGTGGCTTTTTCACTCTTATAAAAGAGAAGGGAAAGAATGGTGGTAAGTAAAGGAGCTGTGCAAATGATGAAAGCTACATTAGATGCTTGCGTAATTCCTAAAGCTGTATTCTCGGTAAAGAAATAGAGTGAGCCACCGAAAAGACCTCCTGCCATCAACCAAAGTTCGTCTTTCCAGTTACTCGTAAACAGACGTTTGGGGGAAATCACCCAAATGCCCAGATAAGCAATAAGAAAACGATAGAAGAATATCTCCTGAGGGGTCAGTCCGTGATTAATCAGTACTTTGGTTGATATAAAGGTCAGTCCCCAGATAGCAACTACAAGTATCGCAATCAGATGGTAATATCCATGCTTCAATTCCATAATGGTGGTGATGTTTGTTTAATAGAGTGCAAAGATAGCGAGAAGTTATGGAATGTTTGTTTGGAGAAGTAACAAAAAGCCCGTACCTTTGTTTATGTTCAAAGAAAGTTCCTAAAATAAGGTATAAGTTATGGAAAAATATATAGCACCGGACAGGAAACGTATCCCATACGGCATGATGAACTTTGCAGTAATCCGCCGCGACGACTGTTATTATGTGGACAAAACCCGGTTTATACCCATGATAGAAGAGGCGGACAAGTTTTTCTTCTTTATTCGTCCGCGCCGTTTCGGCAAAAGCCTCACTGTAAATATGTTGCAGCACTATTATGATATACTTGCCAAGGATAAGTTCGATGCCCTGTTTGGCGACCTTTACATTGGGAAGCACCCTACGCGCGACCGAAACAGCTATCTGGTACTATACCTCAACTTCTCCGGAATAGTAGGCGAACTGCACAACTACCGCAAAGGACTGGACGCGCATTGCCAAACAATGTTCGACTATTTCTGTGACATTTACGCCGACTATCTCCCCAAAGGCATCAAGGAAGAACTCGACAAGAAAGAAGGAGCTGTCGAACAATTTGAATACCTGTTCACAGAATGTAATAAGACCAACCAACGTATTTACCTCTTTATTGACGAATACGACCATTTCACCAATGCCATCCTCTCGGATATAGAAAGCCTGCATCGCTATACGGACGAAACACATGGCGAAGGTTATCTGCGCGCCTTCTTCAATAAAATTAAAGCCGGAACCTATTCCAGTATCGAGCGTTGTTTCATTACCGGTGTAAGCCCCGTGACAATGGACGACCTCACAAGTGGTTTCAATATCGGAACCAACTACTCGCTCACACCGGAATTCAACGAGATGATAGGTTTCACGGAAGAAGAAGTGCGCCAAATGCTCACTTACTATTCCACCACCAGTCCATTCAACCACAGTGTGGACGAACTGATAGAAATAATGAAACCTTGGTATGACAACTACTGCTTTGCGGAAGAATGTTATGGTGAAACCACTATGTACAACTCTAATATGGTACTCTACTTCGTCAAGAATTATATTCAACGAGGCAAAGCCCCCCGGGATATGGTAGAAGACAATATCCGTATCGACTACGAAAAATTACGTATGCTCATCCGGAAGGACAAAGAGTTTGCCCATGATGCCTCCATCATACAGACATTGGTGAGCGAAGGCTACGTCACCGGAGAACTGAAAAAAGGTTTTCCTGCCGTCAATATTACCAACCCCGACAACTTTGTGAGCCTGCTCTACTATTTCGGTATGCTCACCATTAGCGGCACGTATGAAGGAAGGACCAAACTCACCATCCCCAATCAGGTAGTCCGCGAACAAATATACACCTATCTGCTGAGTACCTACAACGAAGCCGAACTCAATTTCAGCAGTTACGAAAAAAACGAACTTGCCAGCGCTCTTGCCTACCGAGGCGACTGGAAAGCCTATTTCGGTTATATTGCCGACTGCCTGAAACGTTACACTTCCCAGCGTGACAAACAGAAAGGTGAATTTTTCGTCCACGGCTTTACGCTTGCCATGACGGCACAAAATCGTTTCTACCGTCCCATTTCCGAACAGGACACACAAGCAGGTTATGTCGATATTTTCCTCTGTCCGCTACTGGATATCTATTCCGACATGAAGCACAGCTACATTGTGGAACTGAAGTATGCCAAGTATAAAGATCCCGAAAGCCGCGTGGAAGAACTGCGACAGGAAGCTATTGCACAAGCCAATCGCTATGCTGACACTGATACGGTAAAGAGAGCAGTCGGCACTACACAACTTCATAAGATTGTGGTGGTATACAAAGGAATGGATATGCCGATATGTGAAGAGGTTTAACAGATAGGCTAACAATATGAAAAGATCAATAAAACGTTTGCCCAAACGCACGCAAGAAGAGTTGGCGGTGTTACAAGAGCTGATATTGTCGAATCTTACGAATGTGCGTATGATTATCTTGTATGGAAGTTATGCGCGGGGAAAATATGTCATCTGGGATGAAACATACGATGAACGTGGAGTAACTACTTACTACCAAAGTGATTTGGATATTCTGGTGATATGTGATACGAGAGACGCAAATAAAGCAGAGAGGCATGCGCGCGAAGTGATCGTTCCTAAATATGATACAAGAATGGAAGGAAAGCGGCATCCGGCACCGCCTAATATTATTGTAGAAACTCCAGTGACCATTAATAGAGCTATAAGAAGGAAGCATTATTTCTTTTATGAGATTATAAAAGACGGTATTCTGTTGTATGACGACGGCACGTTTCAGATTGGCAAACCGGAGAAGTTGCCGTATCGGGAGATTAAGCAATATGCAGAGGAAGAATATGCAGAATGTTTTCCTTTAGCAGAAGGATTCTTAAGACATGGACATTTGGATAAAGAAGAAGAGAATTATAAACTAGGTTCATTTGAATTACATCAAGCCTGCGAACGTTACTACAAAACGTTTACGCTCGTGTATAGCGGCATTCGCCCTAAATCTCATGAATTGAAAGTGCTGGGAGCAATGGTCAGGAGCTGTTCACGAGAATTCGCAAATGTGTTTCCAACTCATACTTTCGAAGATAATAAAGCATTTGATAAATTATGCAGAGCATATATCGAAGCCCGATATAATCGACTGTTCACCGTTAGCAAAGAGCAATACGAGTATATGCTGGCACGAACAGAGGTGCTCCGCGAAGTAACTATTCGGGAATGTGCCGCACGCATGGCGTATTACGATGAGATGATAGAAAAAGAAGAGAAAGAGAAGATATAAACCGTATATTGTAAAAATGAATAATTACCCTCATCACAGATAGCTGTAATGAGGGTAATCACGTTAAAAAGAGAGTTTCTACACATCTCCTTAATATCAATTTCTACATGAGAAACTATCGCAATTACATACTTTATTTAGTCACCTTGTAAGTTCCACTTCCATACTCCTTTGACTTCACCTCTCCAGGAAGAGTTACGGTAGCGGTAACACCCTTAGGAATGGTGAATTCCCAAATCCAGGTGTCTCCTTCGTATTTCCAGGCGCTCTTGATGAGTCCGGCGGCGGAACGGTATTCAGCAGTTACGTGTCCCAATCGCTTGTCTGGAATGGGTTTCATAATGATATGCTTGAAGCCTGGGGTGGCAGGATCGGCTGCAATGCCGGCAACGGTTTCCCAAATCCATTCACATACGCATCCGTAGGCATAATGATTGAAGCTGTTCATACCGCGTGGTCCCATTCCTTTGTCTATCATATAGCTGTTCCACCGTTCCCAAATGGTGGTGGCTCCATTGTCCACAGAGTATAGCCAGCTTGGGTTCTTACGTTGGAAGAGGAGTTCATAGGCAATGTCTTCCATGCCATTCTCCGTGAGGGTGGCCATGAGGATGGATGTGCCCAAGAATCCGGTCTGCAAGCAAAGATCGTGCTGTGCGAAGTTTTCACGCAGGCGGTCTATCATCTTCGCTTTGGGTTCGCCTTCCAAAAGCTGGTTCTTTAGGGCAAACAAGGCAGGAGTTTGCATGGTGTTGAGGATGGCGGTTTTGAAGGTGCCGTCTTCGTTGAGGAAGTTCTCTTTGATGTATGCTTTT
>ENA-OPKZ01000470-OPKZ01000470.1-human-gut-metagenome-genome-assembly--contig:-NODE-470-length-12607-cov-2.385915_pt1 | contig 12607 bp, 9 predicted proteins | sample MGYA00241788_ERZ501703 | MGnify/ENA primary metagenome ERZ501703 (study PRJEB25962, sample SAMEA2042293) | human gut metagenome | biome: human gut; feature: human-associated habitat; material: faeces... | reverse complement strand
CCGAAAAGCAGTTAGCATCCGACCGATCGAAGCACTTAGAGCAGATTAAGACTATGAGAATAGACATGGATACCTGTGAGGAAATCCTCATTACCATTACAAGAAATAAAACGAGAAGCCTGCTGACTGCATTCGGTGTTTTCTGGGGAATCTTTATGCTCGTAGCCCTTATCGGCGGCGGGCAAGGATTGGAGGACATGATGAAAAAGAACTTTGAAGGATTTGCCACCAATTCTGGTTTCCTTGTCTCGCAAAGAACGGGCGAGGCTTACAAAGGCTTCCGCAAAGGGAGATGGTGGAATCTGGAATCTACCGACATTGACCGTCTTCGCTCCCAAGTGAAAGAGGTGGAGATCATTACTCCGTCCGTAGCCCGTTGGGGTTCCAAAGCCGTATACGAAGATAAGAAATATGATTGTAGCGTGAAAGGATTGTATCCGGATTATCTCCACATTGAATCACAGGAAATGGCATACGGCAGGTTCATCAATGAGGTGGATATAAAGGAAGCACGCAAAGTATGTGTCATCGGAAAACGAATTTATGAAAGTCTTTTCAAACCGGGAGAAGACCCGTGTGGCAAATATGTAAGAGTAGATGGCATTTATTATCAAGTGATTGGCATGTCTTCTTCCGAAGGGGACATGAATATACAGGGACGGGCTTCGGAGGCCGTCACTCTTCCTTTCACTACGATGCAGCAAACATATAATCTGGGAGGACGAATTGATGTGATCTGTTTCACTGCGAAGCATGGAGTCAAAGTGTCTGAAATACAACCCAAAATGGAACAGGTCATTAAAGCCGCACATTATATCTCCCCGGATGACAAACAGGCTGTTATGTGCCTGAATGCCGAAGCTATGTTCTCTATGGTCGATAACCTGTTTACCGGTATCAACATACTTGTTTGGATGGTAGGATTGGGAACTTTGCTGGCAGGTGCCATCGGAGTATCCAATATTATGATGGTGACCGTCAAAGAACGTACCACTGAAATCGGTATCCGCCGGGCGATCGGTGCACGACCGAAAGATATTCTGCAACAAATTCTATCAGAGAGTATGGTACTTACCACCATTGCAGGAATGTGTGGAATATCCTTTGCCGTCATGGTGTTGCAACTTGTAGAGATGGGAGCCAACGCTGACGGAGGGGACACCCGTTTTCAAGTTACTTTCGGACTGGCAATCGGTACTTGTGCCCTTCTAATCGCACTGGGAATGTTGGCAGGTCTGGCACCTGCTTACCGGGCCATGGCTATCAAACCGATTGAGGCGATTCGGGATGAATAAGGAAGTGGAACAGTTATCTGGATATGTGAGGAGTTTAGTTTCAATCATCAATCGTAAATAATAAAATTATAAATAAAATCATGAAAAAGTATCTGAAAATCACATTATTGGTAGTCATTGCTATCATTCTTGTCGGAACATTCGTATTCCTTTATCAGAAATCCAAGCCTAAGGTAATCACTTACGAAACAGTTAGACCGGAAATGACTGACCTCCAAAAAACTACAGTAGCTACCGGAAAGGTGGAACCGAGAGACGAAATTTTAATCAAACCGCAAATTTCGGGTATTATCGACGAAGTATATAAAGAAGCCGGACAAGCTGTAAGAAAAGGGGAAGTTATTGCCAAAGTAAAAGTAATCCCTGAACTCGGACAACTGAATTCTGCAGAAAGCCGTGTGCGCCTGGCAGAAATTAATGCAACCCAGGCAGAAACGGATTTCGCCCGTGTGAAGAAGTTGTATGACGGTCAGTTAATTAGCCGGGAGGAATACGAGAAAAGTGAAGTGGCTTTGAAGCAGGCTTGCGAAGAGAGACAGACGGCCAAAGACAATCTGGAAATCGTAAAAGAAGGAATTACCAAAAACAGTGCCTCTTTCAGTAGCACGATGATTCGCTCTACCATTGACGGGTTAATCCTGGACGTACCTGTAAAAGCTGGTAATTCGGTGATTATGAGTAATACGTTCAATGATGGAACCACGATTGCTACGGTAGCCAACATGAACGACATGATTTTCCGTGGTAATATTGATGAAACAGAAGTGGGACGTATCCACGAACAAATGCCAATCAAGCTGACCATCGGAGCTTTACAAAATCTGACTTTCAATGCCATTCTGGAATATATCTCTCCGAAAGGGGTGGAAACCAATGGAGCCAACCAGTTTGAAATCAAGGCTGCGATTACCATTCCGGATTCTGTTCAGATTCGTTCCGGATATTCGGCTAATGCGGAAATCGTATTACAAAAAGCCAATCAGGTATTGGCAGTGCCCGAAAGCACTGTTGAATTTAGTGGTGACTCTACATTTGTGTACATCATGACAGATTCAGTGCCCGAACAAAAGTTCCAGCGTACACAGGTGACTGCCGGTATGAGTGATGGAATCAAGATAGAAATCAAGAAAGGGGTAACCGTTCAGGACAAAATACGTGGTGCAGAGAAAAAAGATAAATAATTGAATCCTATGAAAATAATTCGTAAAACCATATCAGCCCTTCTGCTTGCCGGAGTCGGAATCACCTCCATCGAGGCACAGAACAACCTTTCGCAAGCGTGGACGCTGCGGCAATGTATCGACTATGCCATTGAACATAATATAGAAATCCGTCAATCGGCCAATAATGTCGAAGCAGGCAAAGTGAGTGTAAACACTACTAAATGGGCACGCCTTCCGAATCTGAGCGGTAGTGCCAGCCAAAACTGGAGTTGGGGTCGTACCGCTTCTCCGATAGACAACTCGTATAGTGACATCAACAGCGCCAATACCAGTTTCAGCTTGGGAACAAACGTACCTATATTTACCGGTTTGCAATTGTCCAACCAATATTCACTTGCCAAACTGGATTTAAAAGCTGCTATAGAAGATTTGAATAAAGCCAGAGAGGATATTGCAATCAATGTCACTTCGGCTTATTTACAGGTTTTATTCAATCAAGAATTAAGTAAGATTGCTCATAATCAGGTCGATTTAAGCAAAGACCAGTTAAAACGTATTCAAGGTCTTCAGGGAGTGGGTAAGGCATCCTCTTCTGAAGTGGCCGAAGCACAAGCCCGTGTTGCACAGGATGAAATGACTGCTGTACAATCAGACAATACGTACAAACTGTCCTTACTGGATCTCACCCAACTCTTGGAATTACCCACGCCTGAAGGATTTGTACTCGAAAGCCCTAAGGAAGAATTAGAGTTCGAATCTCTCACTCCGCCGGATGACATATATACACAGGCGCTTACTTACAAACCAAGCATTAAGGCTGCAGAATATCGTTTACAAGGTAGTCTTAATAGTATTCGTATTGCCCAAAGTGCGTTTTATCCACAACTCTCTTTCAGTGCCGGTCTGGGAAGTAATTATTATACGGTTAGCGGAAGATCAGAGAGCAGCTTCGGCAGTCAGATGAAAAACAATCTGAATAAATATATAGGATTTAATTTGAGCGTGCCAATCTTCAACCGTTTTGCCACAAGAAACCGGGTACGCACCGCTCGTTTGCAACAAATAGATTTATCCTTGAAGTTGGATAACAGTAAAAAAATACTCTATAAAGAAATTCAGCAAGCCTGGTACAATGCTCTGGCAGCAGAAAGTAAATACAACTCCAGTGAAGTGGCAGTAAAAGCCAACGAAGAATCTTTCCGCCTGATGAGTGAGAAGTTCAATAACGGCAAGGCTACCTTTGTGGAATACAATGAAGCCAAACTTAATCTGACGAAAGCTCTTTCGGATAAGTTGCAGGCAAAATATGACTACCTGTTCCGGACTAAAATTCTGGATTTCTACAAAGGACAGGTCATTGAATGAAAAAAAATAAAGTTGAGTTTAGTATAGTAGTTCCTTAAAACATATCCGTTGGTTCATTCGTTATTATAGAAAGAACTAACGGATATGAAGTATTTTATCGTCCTAGTGATTGTAATGATTAGTAATACATTTTTAGGAGTTGCTAAACCAATGAAGAATCAAGCAGAAATCTATTTTGCGGGAGGATGTTTCTGGGGGACAGAACATTTCCTGAAACAAATTCGAGGAGTAGAAAATACTCAGGTAGGGTATGCCAACAGTAATGTTGCCAATCCGAGTTATGAACAGGTCTGTTCAGGAAAAACCAATGCTGCCGAAACAGTAAAGGTGGTTTATGATCCGAAAACGGTAGATTTGAATTTACTGCTCGATCTATATTTCAAGACAATCGATCCTACCAGCCTCAACCAGCAAGGTAATGACCGGGGAACGCAGTATAGAACCGGAATTTATTATGTAGATAAAGAAGATCTCCCTGTCATCAAGCAGGCGATTCAACTATTATCCGCGCAATATAAAACTCCTATCGTCCTAGAAGTAAAGCCATTGACAAATTTCTATCCGGCAGAGACTTACCACCAGGACTATCTGGATAAAAATCCGGGTGGATACTGCCATATCAATCCCGCTTTATTCGAAATGGCACGCAAAGCGAATGCGCCGAAAGCTAAAGCGTATCAAAAAGCGGATGATGCAACCCTTCGTAAGGAATTGTCGGCGGAACAATATGCCGTAACCCAAAAGAATGCCACTGAACCTGCTTTCCACAATAAATACTGGAATGAGCATCGTCCCGGCATTTATGTGGATATTACTACCGGAGAACCTCTGTTTGTCTCTACCGACAAGTTTGATTCAGGTTGCGGGTGGCCAAGCTTTTCCCAACCGATTCAAAAAGATCTAATCGCAGAAAAGAAAGATACTTCGCACGGCATGATACGTACGGAAGTACGCAGTAAAACCGGAGATGCTCATTTGGGACACGTATTCACAGATGGGCCGAAAGAGAAAGGTGGATTACGCTATTGCATCAATAGCGCTTCACTTCGTTTTATCCCGAAAGATAAAATGAAAGAGGAAGGTTATGGAGAATATCTACCACTCGTTAAATAGATATTGAAGAGTTACAAAAGCTAATCGTAACTGTTCATTAGAAAAACAGAACGGTGGATTATCCCATAAGGAAATCCACCATTTTTAATGTAGTTAAATTAAAAGAGAGAGAAGGAGTTTCACAACTCCGATTTATTTTTATCTGCTGGCAGTCAGCAGAGTTGCTTCATTAGTTGCCGGAGTAGATACATTCATAGCCCAGCTAGCAGCGGATTCTTCAATCCATTTATCATTCCATTTATAGTTCATATAAGCAACCGGCATATTAGCGTCGTTCAGTTCATAAACGCTCTTTTCAACAGATGCGTCGTAAGCTCTGTGAGAGTCATTCCAGCGTGCATATACCAAAGTGATTTCATTAGATGAATAAGTATAATCAATTTTAAAGTACGGTATCCATTTTTCAGTAGAAGCATCCCATTTGAAAGCTTCTTTGGAGGACATTCTCTTCTGATCGTCATAGGTAAAATCATATTTCATGTGGCGATAGAGAGAACCATCGAGTCTGTAAATCACTTTCGATACTACAAGTTCATCTACTTTTTCTTCATTAGTAATGAAGTTATTACCCTGTGCCTTCACTGTTGTATTAGCGATTCCTGCAAATACCATAGCAACTAAAACGATCATTCTGAATAATACTGTAGTCTTCATAATTGTATATTTTTTATTTGTTCAACATTCTGTTTTTGTTCTTCTGTTTATTAGACGGATCAAGCGTCTCAAACGGTTGCAACCTTCTGAAGTTTTTTTCATTTTTCTTCGTTGTCCGCTTGCGACTATAGAGATGCAACGAGCGTGCCAAAACGATAACTAGCTAATAATCAAGGAAATCATAAAACAGAACGGTGTACGAAAACGAACAGTTGTACGCTTAAAAGCGAACAACTAACCATTTTTTTCGCATTTTCTTCTTTCTACTGATGAATATAACTCTAAAAATGGGAAAATACTCCGCTTGTTGCCCGAATTATTATCTACCTTTGCAGCGATTATCATATCAAGAAAAAGAAGATGGAAACGTCCAACAAAAAAAGAATTATCATTCTATCGGCTATCGGTATCTTGCTTACCGGCCTTATTTGTCTCTTTGCATTCCGCAATGTCATTTTATGCCATATCGTTGACAAACGAACTACACGTGCCGAACAAACATACGGTCTACAAATTCATTATCAGGAGTTACGAATGAAAGGCTGCAATGAAGTGGCTTTACAAGGACTTTATATTGTTCCCAACCAACGCGATACCCTCCTGACATTACAATCCGTCAATGTAAAACTAAGTTTTTGGGAATTGCTAAAAGGAGAAATCGAAGTACGGAATGTGCTTATGAATGGCCTGGCAATCAACTTCATCAAGTATGATAGCATAGCTAACTACGATTTCCTGTTCTTTAAACGGCAACAAGAAGCAGAACCCCAACCTGTCATAGAAAGTGACTATGCCAACCGTATTGACCGGATATTAAACCTCATTTACGGTTTCCTGCCTGAAAACGGGCAACTCAGGCAAATCAATATAACCGAACGTAAAGATAGTAATTTCGTTGCAGTCAACATTCCTTCTTTTATTATTGAGAACAATCATTTCCAATCAACCATTCAGATAAAAGAAGATACACTGCCTCAACAACTATGGGAAGCCACCGGCGAACTAAACAGAAGAGACTATACATTAAAAGCATCTGTCTTTGCCCCGGAAAAAAGAAAAATCTCACTACCTTATATTACCCGCCGTTTTGGAGCAGAAGTCACTTTCGACACCCTATCTTATAATATGACTAAAGATAAGCGTGCATCCAATCAACTGCTCCTCAAAGGAAAAGCGAGAGTGAACGGACTTGACGTATTTCATAAAGCCCTCTCTCCTGAAGTAATTCATCTCGATCGTGGACAACTCTGTTACGAGATGAACATTAGCGGGCACTCACTCGAACTGGATAGCACGACCATCGTTGATTTCAACAAACTCCAGTTTCATCCTTATTTGCGAGCCGAGAAAGAGAAAGGAAACTGGCATTTCACTGCTGCGGTCAACAAATCCTGGTTTCCGGCAGATGATCTGTTCAGCTCTCTCCCCAAAGGATTATTCAGCAATCTGGAAGGCATAAAAACAAGTGGCGAGTTGGCCTATCATTTTCTATTAGATATTGATTTTGCACAACTAGATAGTCTCAAACTGGAATCCGGACTGAAAGAGAAAGACTTCCGCATCACAAGCTATGGAGCCACTTCACTCTCCAAAATGTCCGGCGAGTTCATTTATACAGCTTATGAGAATGGAATACCGGTGCGGACTTTTCCTATTGGTCCCTCGTGCAAACACTTTACACCATTGGATAGCATTTCACCCATCCTAAGAATGTCCGTTATGCAAAGTGAAGATGGAGCATTCTTTTACCATCGCGGTTTCCTGCCCGATGCCCTACGGGAAGCATTGATTTACGACCTGCAAGTGAAACGCTTTGCACGTGGAGGAAGCACGATCACCATGCAACTCGTAAAGAATGTATTCCTGAACCGTAATAAGAACTTTGCACGTAAATTGGAAGAGGCATTGATTGTATGGCTAATAGAAAATGAAAGATTAACTTCTAAAGAACGCATGTACGAAGTATATCTGAACATTGTTGAATGGGGACCGCTCGTTTATGGTATTCAGGAAGCTTCTGCTTATTATTTCAATAAACGCCCTTCACAACTGAACACGGAAGAAAGTATTTTCCTGGCTTCCATTATCCCGAAGCCCAAGCATTTCCGCAGCTCTTTTGCTGAAGGCGGACAGTTAAAGGAGAATATGGAAGGCTATTATAAGTTGATTGCCAAGCGGCTTGCACAGAAAGGAGTAATAAGTGAAATCGAGGCGGATAGTATCCGCCCCGATATCCAAGTTACGGGCGCTGCCCGGAATAGTCTAGCCGGTGAAAACCCGGAGTCTAGTTCTCCTTCCGCTGAGGAGTAATGAGATTGATATAAATAATAAAGGAATAGGTTATCTTCTTGAACTGCTGCTGTTTCTTTCAGAGGAACGGGAAGAACTTTGAGTGCTATTGCTTCTCGTACTTCCGGAAGAAGAGCGTCTTTCTGTTTGTCCACTAGAAACATTGCTCCGGGTAGAGCTACCGCCGCTTCGAGTAGAGCTCGAGCTACCGCTACTCCGGTTAGAAGTGGTACTGCTGCTACGACTAGTAGTACTACCGCTACTGCGACTGGAGCTACTACGACTGGAACTACCGCGACTGGAACTACCGCGACTGGTACCGGAAGAGCTATTATTTCTCTCGGAACTGTTATTTCTATTATAGGAACCACTATCGTTTCGTTTACTTGAACTTTCTCTCGAACTGCTACTTGTTTTTCCACTTTCACGATTGGAGGAACTGGAACCAGTTGAACTTCCGCTTGTTGGTCTGCGATTAGAGCTTGAAGAACCGGAACCTGTTTCCGGACGACGACCAGAATTACGATCACTTTCTACTCTATTCGTATTCCCATTTTTATCAGGAGCAACATTGTTACCAGGTCTCCCACTTCCGGACGGTGTAGATGGTCTGACAGAAGTCGAAGGCCGATCTCCTCCAGATTCCGGACGGGGACGTGTTGACGTACCAGGTCTTGTTGTCGTTCCGGGACGAGTAGAAGTATCAGGACGAGTAGAGGTACTTGGGCGAGACGTACCAGGACGCGTTGTCGATGAACCCGGACGGGAAGAATTACCCGGACGTGTCGGTGCATTATGCGGACGAGTGGAAGTATTCGGACGGAACCGGACAGAACCGAAATCCGAACGACGATAAGAGTGGAATACTCGCTGATCTCTCACCCGATGCGGTGCAGAATAATGGTTGAAATTAGTATATCTGCCCCGATAATAACTCACATGGTGAAAGTGTGGACGATAATGTGCTCCACAATAAGTACGGTAATGGTAAGGCACACCAAAATAAAACAAACTGCGATTCGGGTAATTAACATAAACCCTGAAACTCCATTTCCCTCCGGTTACATAGATTGGCCGATAGAAATACTCGGCACCGAGGAACCGGCGATACTGTGCATCACTCAATACCCAGCGAAGATCGTCGTTACGGATATCCAACGCTTCATAATAATCATCCAATGCCCATTCGTAACCACGTGCTACGTAATCCATGATATTACGGACAGAATAAATAAAGTCGTAATTAATTTCATACGCATCATTATATTGCTGTGTACTCAAGCTCAATTCATATGCCATCTTATCGGTAAGAAAACGCGTCTCCTTACGTACCTTGCTAGTGCTCATTCCAGCCATTACGGTCATATTGGCAGTCAGACCGACAGCAAAGAGTAAAAACAGTATTCGTTTCATAATTCAATCTCCTATCATTTATTATTCTGATGATATTCCTCAATAAACTTACGCATCTCATCTTTATATGCATTAGAAAATAAAATATCGATCACCTTATTAAAATTTCTTTTATCCCTTACATAAGGATACAGCTTCTTCATCATCTCCACCTGGTCAGGAGTATACGAAATCTCCTTCACTATTTTCACACATTGATTTGAAGTGACATCATACGTTCTCAACATCCGATCGACAAGCTTCTTCTGGTCTTCATTCATAACCGTTATTTTGAGCTTATTGATAAATTCATCAAACTCCGGATCAGTCATCAAACGAGCTTCTTCCACTTGTTCATGATTAGGAAAGACTTCAACGGTAGTGTTCACAGCAGGCGGTACTACAACGGAATGCATCGGTGCAGGTCTGCCATAACCTTTGAACGTATCCATACTAACCACCTCTCTATTTACAAACTGAACGATTATCGTCACAGGTTCCGAAGTAAGTACAGGCGTACCGTTATCACGATGGAATTCCCATTCTTCCATATCACCGTCAAAACGCCGGAAATCAGGTTTTCCTAAAACGGACTCTACCTGCGATTGAGTCATTCCCTGATATATACCCATCATCTGTTTGGTAGATACATAGCTGGTAAAACAGCCACTGACCAATATTCCCAACGCCAAACACAGCATAATATGTATCTTTTTCATAACCGTATCGTTTTTAGTTAATAGTATCAACGTTTACCGTACCCTATGATAAAATCCTTCATCTTTTCCTTACTGGAGCCAAATGTCAGGGTATTAATCACCGTAAAGAAAGCTTCCTTATCTACAATCCGGGGATACATGATCTTCATAATCTCCATCCGGTCATCGTCGAATGTATACAGTTTGGTCAGTTGGAGACATTGGGCAGATGTGAAATCAGAACCAGCCAATGCAGCATTGAGCAACTTCATACGGTCATCTTTAAAAGGCTCATTCTTCATCTCTTTATAAAACGTTTGGAAGAGCTGATCGTTCATCACCCTGTTGTAACCATATCCCGGACGATGTTCTCCCTGTTCGGGACGGCTGGGTCTTTCCGGGCGCATGTTATCACGTCCGTCTACCCATATTTCTGTCACTCCTCTCCCATCAAAATAAACGAGATCTTTATATAATTTTTCTCCTTTCCATACTCGCTCTCCCGCACGGGTAAAGCGGGTGGCAAACACTTCAACAGTATAATGTCCGGGATTTAAATTGGCTATAAAGCAGGTAGTAGTAGGTAAACATATCTGGTTCCCTCCCAGGTAAACAAGAATCGGAGTATTCCCGCCATCGATACGGATTCCGTTAACAGACTGCGCTTGTAAGGAGAGGGCAGCGAACAGGATGCAGAAACTTATTATAATCTTACGCATAGCTTATCTAGTTTTTATTATTTATATCTTTAATCTGATAGCACAAAAATAGGGTGAGGAAACTCCCCACCCCAATGATTCTCTCTATTCGTATGTAGGGAAATCCCTATTCTGTTTAGGAATCCGCCAAAGCAATGCCATCCTCATGCAAGGTAATCAGACGTTTCTTATACAAGTCGCCCACTCCTTTCTTAAAGGTTTTCTTGCTAACACCAAACGTGTCATAAATATCTTCCGCAGGACTTTTATCATTCAAGTTGATCCGTCCTCCATGCGCTTTGATATAGTCGAGCAGCGTTTTCGAAAAATCGTCAATCTTTTCAAAACCGGGTTTCTGAAGAATCAGGTCTACCTTACCATCTTCACGCACCTGTTTCACAAAAGCTTTCATCTCCATTCCTGTTTCCAACGGACAGAATATTTCATTTTCATACAGCAAACCGCTATACTTATTATCTATAATCGCTTTAAAGCCCAAATCCGTCTTCTGCCAGATAAGGATATTCACTTCTGCTTCCGGAGTATATTCCGGCTTTTCTTTCAACAGATAACGTTCCACCTTTGCTGAAGCCACAATACGATAACTCTCTTCATCCAAATGCGCATGGACCACATATTTCCGCCCAACCTGCATTTTCATCTTCTGCTCACTGAACGGAACGAACAGGTCTTTCATCAATCCCCAGTTCAGGAAAGCTCCGTATTGATTCACCCAGGAGACTTCCAGACAGGCAAACTGACCTACCTGCACCAACGGAGTCAGCGTCGTAGCAATCAGTCTTTCATCCATATCCAGATAAAGAAACACGTTCAAAAAATCTCCTATCTTACAGTCCTCAGGCACATAACGGGTAGGCAACAAAATCTCACCTTCTTCCTCACCATCGAGATATACGCCGAAATCTACTTCTTTCACGACTTCAAGCTGATTGAACTTTCCTAATTCGATGCTCATATTCTTATCTATTTATTGTAATAAGACACAAAGATAATCTATTTTGAATAGATCTCTCAAACAGTCAGCCATAACTTTTCGTTATCGGGCAAAACTATTTGCAATGAACAATCTGCTTTCTAATATGTTAACTTTGTAGCGACAAAAAGAAAAAGTAAATTATTCACCTTTAAACATATAAACTTATGGAATTTCTAACCAACGAGAAACTTACGATTGTAGGAGCTGCCGGAATGATCGGCTCCAATATGGCACAAACAGCCATGATGATGAGACTCACTCCGAATATTTGCCTGTATGATCCATTTGCCCCGGCTCTGGAAGGAGTAGCTGAAGAATTGTATCACTGCGGTTTTGAAGGTGTCAACCTTACATTTACTTCCGATATCAAAGAAGCACTGACAGGAGCTTCTTACATTGTCTCTTCCGGTGGAGCTGCCCGTAAAGCAGGTATGACCCGCGAAGATTTGCTGAAGGGAAATGCAGAAATTGCCGCTCAATTCGGTAAAGATGTTCATCAATATTGCCCAAACGTAAAACATATCGTTGTGATCTTTAATCCTGCAGACATCACCGGATTGATTACTTTGTTGTATTCAGGTTTGAAACCCTCTCAAGTTTCTACACTGGCTGCCTTGGACAGCACCCGTCTGCAAAACGAACTGGTGAAATTCTTCCATATCCCGGCTTCCGACATTCAGAATTGCCGTACGTATGGTGGTCATGGCGAACAAATGGCTGTATTCGCATCTACAACCAAAATAAAAGGAGAGCCTTTGACCGATTTCATCGGCACTACCCGTCTTCCATTGGCAGATTGGGAAGCACTGAAAGTACGTGTCATCCAGGGTGGTAAGCATATTATCGACCTGCGCGGTCGTTCTTCTTTCCAAAGCCCGGCTTATCTTTCTATCGAAATGATTGCCGCTGCTATGGGTGGACAACCTTTCCGCTGGCCTGTCGG
>ENA-OPKZ01000455-OPKZ01000455.1-human-gut-metagenome-genome-assembly--contig:-NODE-455-length-13008-cov-2.210144_pt1 | contig 13008 bp, 9 predicted proteins | sample MGYA00241788_ERZ501703 | MGnify/ENA primary metagenome ERZ501703 (study PRJEB25962, sample SAMEA2042293) | human gut metagenome | biome: human gut; feature: human-associated habitat; material: faeces... | reverse complement strand
ACCAAAGTTGCGGATATTCAAAAAGAAAAGCCGATGATAATACCTTTTTTACCAAAGTTGACCCATTTTCATATTTCCGAAGAGCCAATACCCACCCATCGTCCAAATGGAGATTCTCATGAAAATTAGAATCCGCCACAATTCCTTTTTCAAACAATTCAGTTCGCGACATTTCCTGCTCATCTAATTCTATAAAACAAAGATATTTCCCTTTATAGGTCATCACTTTAGAAGGTAACTCTGCACCATCCGAACCTGGAGAATCCGCCCCTTTAATACTATAAATAATGCTGGAATCATTTGATAATACTTCATTTATTTCAATATATGGAGTTTGTAGATATCCACTATCTATCAATACTTTAACTTGTTCTGCCACTCGTTGATGTATCTCCACTGGCGAAAAAGAGGGGGAAACACATCCTCCCAATAAAATAAATAAGATAACATAAACCAAGTTTTTCATAAGTATATTATTAATATTTTACATATCGTACTAAATCTGTATTACCCAATATTCGAATAGATTTTACCCGACTTTGATTTTTAGTATATTCGTACAACATTCCTTTTCTATCTTTCTTTAGTCCATTATCTTTTAGATAAACTGCATTTCTGCGCTGGGTAGGAGATAGTGCTAAATTACAATGGAATTTGCCTGTAATATTTCGAAATTAATAAAGAGTTACTGTTTGCACAATCAAAATCTATCCAAATAGTTTTTTGTAAAAAATAAAAAAATCGCTGTTCTATCAATACATTATTTAGCTTTGCAGAAACTTTATAAAAGCCAATTTTCATATTTCTTTTTTCTAACAATCTTGGAAGTTCATAAGCCTTTATAAAACCACTATATATTATTTTATCATTCAATGAAATAATAGTATTAATATCTTGGCTATTTTCATACGAGTTCCCTACAAAGATCAATGTAGATCTAGATGCAAAACAAACAATACATACACATAATAACATCAGCCCGACTGTTACCATTAATACTTTTCTATTTTTCAAATTCATTTATATCATCTCCATTTAAGACCTAAACTATAGACATCAACAATATTATTATCATAGTGAACATATGGATAAGGTATTTTTCTATTCATATAATTCAAGGAATTACTACCTCTATTTATATTATATTGTTGTTGCAGCATAACTTTTCTTTGTGTCGAATTACTATTGTGAAAAACACCTCCTTGTTTCATTATATTAAATGGATTCTTTGAATGTAGCAATCCGGCTGCATGTCCAAATTCATGAGTTGCAGTAAAGGTGTTATTGTGAGACAGATTATTAGACAATAAATTATTATTCGCAAAATCCCTTGACGCCAAAGTCATTACTTTTCCACCAGACATACTTGTAACTCCACGAGCCCCTTCACCATCACTATCCGCCAATACAAATAAATGGTCTGCACTTTCAACATCCTTCATAGAAGTTACCACTTTGAGATCCATATCAACCTTTAAATTATAAGTTTTGCCATCACTCCATTCAAATTCTCCTTCATAAGTACTTTTTATATCAGAAACTATATCTTTGGCAGCTCTCTTCATATTTATATTATCACTTGAATTATTGAATATTTTGGCAGTTACATGCATAGTCACAATATTGTCATTTAAAGTATACCAAATACTATCTCCGTTTATATCTATATTATTCACTGGATTATTTGCTCCATATTGATAAGGAGATAGAGAAACATACTTTTCTAAAAATCTATCAGTCTTCATAAATCTTCCCAATGTTGCATCATACATTCTTGCCCCATAATCATACCAATCCAATCCACCTTTCTGATCCAACTCTTTACCATTATACTTATATGGCTGAACGTTATTACATCCATTAGACATTAAACCACCAAAAGGATAATAATCATTCACTTCATCAACATTACCGGCCTCGTCAGTAACAACCCTTACATTACCTTGATGATCTTTCAGACAGAAATGAAACTTATTATCTTGGAAACTATAATATCCCGCCTCATTCAAGAGCATCTTCAAACTGCCATTCTCATAGATCGCATTACCACAATAAACGGTGGACGTGACGTTATTGTTTATAGTATGCGTGGTACGGACTTTCCTGCCGTCTGCAGCATATTCATATTCAATACTGCTTCCATCAGCAAAGCTAATGTGACTAGGCAAATTTAAGATATTATATTGAATTTCAGATATTTTTTTGTTCAAATCTTTAGCCAGATTGCCATTTTTATCATATTCATACTCTACCGTTTCATTGACATTATCCTTAAACTCCATACCGTTACCAAATACAGAGTTGGTGGCATTGTCATAAACCGACTGTAATTGATTGCCATGGTAGATCAAATTCAGATTATCAACCAAACCATAAGAATCCGTACCCGTTTGACCGTATCTAAGCAGCCCCAAGATATTACCCATTTTGTCATAGCCGGTTATTTGCTCATTGAAGCGGTTCCGGTTTTGTTTTAAGTTAGTACCTTCTCCATAAATAGCATCTTTCAAACGGGAAAGGCCATCATAAGTGAAACTGTAACCCTTACCTTGCGAATCAGCAACTATGCCACCCTCGCCACTCTGCCAACACATGCGGCTGATATTGCCATTATAACAGGGAGTAGTTCCCTCTAGTGTTTCCTGGTAGTTAAGCGTCTGGTTAAACAATGGACCATTAATGCCTTTTATCCACGAACGAAGATTATATGTATAGTCAGTTCGTAACTCATATACACCATTACGTTTATCAGTTTTCAAACGACCTATCTCATCATACACATTGTCTACTAAAACAATAGGAGTATTATCATTCAGCTGATAGCTAGTCTTCAATAGACGGTTGGCATGGTCATACGTATGCCGGTGCAATTCTACGGTTGGTTCAGTGCCAGGAACTGTATGTATACGTTTTTCTTCCAAGGGATTTCCCGAGAAATTATAAGCTGTATGGACAATCTCCGTACCACCCAACTCATTATTACCCCTTTGCTGGATTATCCGGTAACGGTCGTCATAATACATTACCGAATACGTAAAAGTACCCGGACGGGCAGAGAGGAGCGATGTCCAAATCCCGGTCAGCTGTCCTTTACAACCACCTGCATTCCGCTTGCCATAGCCTGTTTCCTCTACGTAAACAGTGGTCATATCATTAGGGATGCCGTTCTTGCCCAAAAACTCATAGTGGTCGTAATAGTTGGCAGAAAGGAGACACGGAGACTCTAAGGTTACACCTTTCAATTGATAGCCTTTCAACCCGTTCTCTTCTTTTGCCCAATCGGCATACACGACGATAGTATCTAAAGAATTAGAAACATAATCCAACGTATTCGTACAAACTCCGGTCAATACTGTCCGACCGAAAGCATCAGGAATACTGAAACTCCACTCGTTCCGCTCACGCTGTTCGCCGTCTTGAGTAAAGACAGGATGATCGGCAGCGTCATAAACGGTATAAACAGGATCGCATCCTGGAAGTTTCTTGTAAATACAGCGGTTATACTTATCGTAATGATAAATATAGGCATATTGCTGAAGAACGGGAGCCGTTTCAGACCATTCTCCTTCATCGAAAAAATAATCGGCTGCCATCGGAGGCAACATCATACACAGGTTGCCATAGTTATCATAAACATGGTACGTATCATAAGATATTTGATTATCATCAGACTGACGAACGAGAACTATGCGACCGGCCTTGTCTTTAAATTCATAACTCACATGATTGTCTTCGTCTATCGTACGAACCACTTCCAATGTTCCGGCATCATATTCACCCGCACAGACCAAACTGTCATTCTTTATCCTATAACGGCACACGATAAAGCAACTGTCTACCCGATCAACTGCGTTTTTACGTTCTATATTGGTCAACACGTCTGTTTTGACCGGATGATTCTGCCAAGCAACTCCGGGACCATACTTCTTGACAATTCGGTTCAATGAAGAACTATCGTATTCAGGAGAGCTGAAGGGAGAGCTATCTTTCTCGTAATAGCTTGCTTTACAAACGGCCTCACTGACTTCTACGGATGGAAGAAAAGCACCGCCAGCAGTCGATTCTGCTACCGGAAGCCAAAGTTTAGATTCGCGGTTGATTCCGTCATACTCCTGCAATGTGAGCAGGTCGGTTTTATAAGGAGTGAAGCCATGAGATATATGAAGTGAAGGATTCCCGAAATGGTCAAAATACTGTATCTCGCGAAGATAATCACAGGTGTGCAATTGGGAGAGATCATCTGTGGAGACAGTGGGAGTCAGAGTAATCACACAGGGCTGCCCCTCGGTTGTACACAAAGCATCACTAAAGTTCGGTGCCTCTATCGTCGTCGTGATCCGTCCGTTATCGACACTGCCTTCCGAAACAACATAATAGGTGCCTGAAGGAAGTTTCTTGACCTCAATGCGGGCATGTTTCTCATTCTCACACTGACCTTCTCCCGCATAATCGTCATTGCTGTAAAGGAGCTCACCGGCTCCATTCAAGATGCTCATATAAGTATCTTCCAGTTCCGAACCGCAGTGACTAAACACCACATCCATCTCCTTTTGCAATACCAACTTATAAAAAACGTCATTCGCAGGTCTTGCCGGATAAGCATCCGTATAGTCTACAGAGGTATCTCGGGGATCGGAAAAGAAGAGTCCCGCCTTATATGTTCCAGCGTCGATAGCAAGTGCTTTTGTGTCTCCCGTTTGTGCAAGAAGTCGCCCGTTTATGGACAGGGAAATGTTGCCGTTCTTTTCCGCGTCGGTCACAATATAGTAGACGCCCGGGAGCAACACGGGTATATGAATACGGGCACTTTTGGCATTTGCACAAGCTCCGTCACCATCCGAATCGTCATTGAAATACAGCAACTTCTGCGTTTGGGAAAACACTTTCAAATAGGTGTCCGCAACTTCCGAACCGCAATTATCAACGGTCAGTTCCATCGGATTTTCAATCTCCAACCGATAGAAAACTTCATTGCCGGCTTTCTCCGGAAAATTGCCGGACATGAGTTCCGAGTTCTGAACATCTGTATATTGAAAGCTGTCCGCCCGGCTACCTATATCAATAGGACGAGAAAAACTGACTCCGGGAGCATACGTACGCCCACTCAAGTTCATTCTATAATACACGGCCCAAATAGGCGTGTCAGCATAAACATAAATATAATAGGTGCCCGCTCCCAAATCATACACATTCAGCTCGTAGTCTGTACCAAGCTTTTGCGTGCGGATGGGAACAACAGGATCATGCAAAGCTGAAAGAAGGTGAACACTGTAAGAATCCCCTTCCCAAGGACATTCAGTTCCATCATCATCCAGGCAAATCTCCATCGGTTCTGTCAGGGTGAAGCGATAAACTACATCATGCCGAGAATAATTATCCCAATAGTTATCACTGGCATTATAATCACATTGATAATCTATCGTATTTGCAGAATCAGCCAATGCAAAATTCTCACCAAATGTCCCCAACTCAAACGGATTGTAAAAATCTTCACCCAATTCACGAGGGGTTGTCTTTACATAAATAGTAACATCTTCCGCATCCACCGGTTTATACCCTTCATAGATGTTAGGTTTAGCAACCAGATAGTACACGCCAGGCAGCAAACCATATCCATAATCTCCCCATGCTTCCTCCACATAAATCGTACGACTCAAGAGGATGCCCGAAGAATTGAGCAAGAAAACAGTACCACTATCAGTGATACTGGGTTTTGCACTGGCTCTAATCTTCATAGGCTGCGTCACTGTTAGTTTGTAAAAAATATCCTTGGATATAAACACCCTCGTATCATCCATATCGGTCGGAGGTATAAATCCACAGTTAAAATTAGCTGTACTTTGGGTATCTTCATAAGTAAACGGTTCCGAATAGGTACCAATGTCAATAGCTGTTGCCATTCGTTCTTCCAAAGACTGTCCCCACGAATAGACAGAGCAGAATAACAAGAAAAATAAACATATATAAGTTTTCATAAAAAATCAATTTCATTATCAAGTTAAACCATTCATTGAATTACTTATCATTTACCAAAATGATAAATATACTGTTGAAGCATTACCTTACGGGCGTCCGCATCCAGATAATAACTATCTGTCAGCCGACTATAATTATCATATTCAAATTTCGTTATGACATTATTGGGATCGGTAATGGAAACAACTCCCTGCAAAGGGACATATTCATAGGTGGTAACCCGCGTATTACCGGGAAGTCTCTCACGAAGAGAGTTTATCTTATCCCATATCTCTTCAGTAGGTACGGCAAGTGAGGCCCAATCACCGAAAACGTCTTCGATGTCTCCATCATAACCAAGCGCCACACTCACCTGCTGCCGGGTAGCATTCTCTATCTTGGCTATAGGATAGCGGTTGCGATATCCCCAAATGAAGAGAACAGGCGTATCGTCTTTTGCCATAATTTCGCATACATTACTATTACTGTCATACGATTGGTAAACGACTTCATCACGAAAGTCCGCCATTCGGTCAGTTTTAAATTGCACCCTCACCGGGAGGCAGGTGCCGGACTTAAACAAGATCCTCTTTTCCGTGCATTGCTCGTCTTCGACGTGTTTATGCAAAGAGAGTATGGCAGGATAACCATCCAGATAAGTATAATGATCCGAGAATTGTACGCCGTCACTGTTTGTAAAGTCCACCCTACGTGGCTTCAACGAAGAACCTGGATTGGAGAGATGGCGGTCGTCATACGCATATTGCTTTTCCGTCGACATTACCCGTTGTCTCCCGTTCACTTTGCAATAATATTGTGTCGTTTCTTTATCAAGTGCCCAATACGTTTCACAATCCAAATAATAAGTAGTCCTCATATTCGTAGCAGAATGGGTATTGTCATTGTCAGCCACAAATACCGGCTTGCCAAGCAGGCTATTCGGTTTTTTCATGTACAAATCAACATCCACTATCAGCTTCCGGACAGGAAGATCCACAGGAATATTATACGGGCCCGCGATTACTTTTTTATATTCGTATCGGGTAGATGACACTAGCTCTTGCCCGTCGAAACGGTCTATACCCATAAGAGCCCCATTTCTCTGATTGGTCTCAAAATAGCCTGTAACAAAATCATCAGAAGGTTCATAAGGATGTCCGGGAAGCATCCGCCCAAGTCGATTCAATACGCTTTCCGGTTGATTCAACATAAACTCCCGGACAGAAGCGAATGTATTCTCCCCACTTTCCCAATGCAGAACGTCCTCAAAAGCATGTGCATCCACATCATAGTAATAGACGGTCTTTTGTGAAATGCCTCCTCCCAATATCTCTTCACTGACAATATTGTACATTACCGGACTTCCGTTACGAAAGGTAATATTAGAGACAGGCATCGAATGATAGACTGTCAAATATTCGTTCCAAAGGCTTTGCCCGTCGTCCATTACTTGCGTTACCGTAGAACAATAATCACGCTCTGTAACTATGTGTTTAATAGCACCGCCGCCCCAAACGGATTCATACTTCTCATTATTGATAACCGTCAGGCCATATCTATAATTCTTACAGAGCCTTTTCCTTGTCTTCGGATCATAGGTTTCTATACTCTTCACCCGCAATCCGCCAACCGGATAGAGGTAGTCTCGATACTCCGGCTGTTGGCTATTGTCACGAAACGCGCCGTAATTGCCTTCGTAAGAGAAAGAGGTTTCAATACCTTGCGGATCTGTTATCCGGTCAAGAATACCCACAATGTTACCAGACGCTTCACGGTCTATTCCGACTGCATTCTCAAATAATACAGTGTCTTTTCTTCCCGTGTTATTGGTATCCGGTAAAGGTATTCTTTTCGAAAAGTTCGGCACTGTCAACTTACTACCATTAGCACTCGCTTCCGAACCGTTCATAAATCCCCAATGATCTACAGCCTTCGTATAGATGGAAGGAACGCTGTTTACACCCACATACCTGAATGAATAAGTTTGCGATTCTACACCGGGAGCGGAGATACGTACAGAATCAAGTTTAGTCAAAGAGGTTTTTCCATTATAGGGAGTTACATAAAAGTTAATGGTACGCACCAGTTCTCCATTCTCATCCGTCACTTGCATTTTATCTAATACACTTGTATTGTTAGGCACTTCACCTACTGCTTTATAACTGACAGACAATCTGTTTCCCATAAAATTCACCTGTGCCAATCGGGTAGTACTCATCCTACCCTCCGCACAGTAACTACCTGACGGGTAACTCATATTCGCTACATAGCTCGAAACGCTCTCTTTATTGGCATTGGGCAAGGAGGAAGAACCTGACGATCTGCCTGCCGTAATTTGATAATAGTTATTGCCACCGCTTTTTTGTTCCATCAGATACAATTTGGGACTCCCGTCTTTATCCCTTTCATCAAAGACCAGCCTGTCATTCAAATTATAATAAGCACTAGGTTCCCATTGATTCTGAAGGGTTTGATACTGAAAACTAACCAATGTAGGATGTGGATAACGGGCTGAACAAATAGAGGTACACATCCAGCGGGTAATAATATCATTCATCGTCTCGTGTACGCCATTGAACAGATATTTGACTCCATTTCCATCTGTTATATTCATATCACTTTCAACATACCTTACCACATCGCTGTTATGAGGCACAGTAATAAGAGGGGAAGACCTGTCTGAAAAATATCCGCTTCCACCGCCACCCGGCAACTTATAAGTGAACTTATCCGGACGCGTATCCCGTTTATTATCTACCATCTCCCCATAATAAATCAATCGGTCTCTTTCATCACCGGGGACTGTATTTTGAGAAAAATATCGATCAAACCATCCATAATAGTCATTGTCTGCTACCCCGATCACCTGGCGGGCTATAGACGGTTCGAGATTCAATGTCCATCCTGCTTCCGTATATCCGCTTCCTTCTTTGGGCTTAAGCCCCGAAGCATGATAAGACAAAGTAACAGGTATGGTAACCTCCCCTGCAACTATATCATACAAGGGAATAGTTATGTTAGGTACTCCTGTACAATGATCTACAGGATAAGACTGATATTTCACCATAGCCGTAGCCGTTGGGGAAAGTGGTACAAGTCGTGGAACATCCAGCTTTATTCCATCTTCACTCTGCCCCTTAGCAGATAAAACCGCGAAAAAGGCTGATAATATAAGAAACAGCCTCTTTAGTATTATTTTTTTATTCGTATATAGATTATTCATAACTCGTTTTTTCTATTATTTATCAATAAAATAGTTTAGTCAATACAAAATGAATTAGCAGAGTCCTTCCATTTCACACAATCATGATCTATGGAAGGACTACTACTTAATTTTCTGCTTTACAAATTCATCGCATTAGCGCCTAAAACGCCTGCCAAAGCCGAAGCCACTGCGATAACCACTTTCAGGATCATATCCCATACTGATTTCTTCATTGCCATCATTTACCTCCTTTCTGTTCTTTAATGTGTTGTGTTACTCTGTGTTTCTCCGTACTTCCAGTCTCATCAGTTCTATCGGCAAATGCTCCGAACTCATTGAGTTCCTTTGCCACCTCAAAGCACGGGCACTGTTTAATCCATTCTTCCGGTTCTATCTCACCGTTTCCATTGAGATCCGGCGAAAGGTCCCGGTGTCCGCATACCCGGCAGCCGGGAAATTTCTCCTGTAGCTGCCCGACGAGTCGCCGGAGCGTAGCCCGTTGTGCCGGAGTCCGGGTATCTGCCGGGCATCCCCGGCAGTCCAGACCACCTTCATAGCAGATACCTATTGAATGAGCGTTGAAACCTTTGGCGTGTGCTCCGATGCGTTCGATGGGGCGGGTGAGGTGCACTGTTCCATCCTTGCGGATGTAGTAGTGATAGCCTGTTCCGTTAAATCCGCGCCGCCGGTGCAACCGGTCCAAATCTTCCGGAGAAAGTGTACAATCCTCCCTCGTGGCGCTGCAATGCACCACAATCAAGTTGATAATCCTCATGTTAGTGAATGATTTCTAGTTTAGTTAAAAGTCAAATGTCTAGTTAAGCCTACGAAGTTTGCCGTTTACATTTTGTGTACTCCTCACTGCCGTGACGTCATTTATGCAGCCGGATCGGGTGCTTCTCCACCTCCTTCATTACCGCCTCCACCGGGCTTGTCGCTTCCACCGGAGTTGCCGCCTCCTGCACTACCTGCATCGGAAACAAGTTTATCATAACGGGCACACTTCGTACCGGTCACCATCGAACGGGTAGCGGTAGTGCGGTCATGATTCTTAGTCGTTGTCGGTTGGAAGCGGACGGTAAGCGTAGCCTGTGCAGCCGACACTTCGTCAGAGGTTTCCACACCTTTGCCACGAGCTACCATCACCATACGGAAGGTACCAAGACCGTCCACGCTTACGCTTTCCGAAGATTGCAAGTGTTGCCCCATCACCGTCACCAGGTTGTCGAGTGTGTTTTTTACGTCACCCGGAGAGAGGGAAGAGTAGGCTGCTATTTCTTTCGAAAGTTGTGCGGAATCCACGTTTCCCGAACGTACAACTCGGGGATAGAAGAGTTTTTTACCGCTTTTTTTGTCTTCCAGAGTTGACTGGAAAGGTTTGTACAATACTGGCATAATTGTAATAGTTTTTAGTCGTTAATAATTCTAGTTTGTCTGTGTCTTTAAGCTTATCGACAATGCAAATATAAGACCTTATTTCTGTCTGTGCAAGAGATTTTAAAAGTGTGCGTTAATAAATTCGTTAATATAAGAAGTTGTTGTTATATCACTAATTTACAACATATTACACAACGCAGCAGCATCATAACCCTTATTAATTCAGTTATTCAGGACACTCAACAAATAATGACCGGGCAGTTTGATCTTTCCGGCACTTGCCCGAATGACACCGAAACCCTTCCAAACCTTACCACCGATTTCTCCGTAATTACTTTTCAGTACGATTGCATACTGTTCAGAGGGAGGAATATGATAAAGGCGAAGGTTATCCAATAGTCCGGAAAGGTTGCGCGGGTGTCCGTCAGCAGGAGCTTGCATCCGGTCAATATCCGACTGTGTCAGTTCATGTTTCTTCTTCGCCGGTTTTCTGTTAGAAAAATCTCCTCCTTCTTCTCCCTCATCCCCTCCTTTGGGCAAAGGAGGGTTAGGGAGGATGTTTTCTTTCCTTTCTTTTTCTTTTCTTTTTATGAAGGTGCTTTTTGTTGCAGTATCCGGGGATTCTGTTACAGTATCGAGGGTTTGCGTTACAATATCCGGGGTTTCTGCAACAGCATCTGGAAGGGTGGAGTGTACGGTTTCCTCATCCGGCAGCAGACAGTAGTCCGGAGAAATATGACGGCGGCTGCGGCGTTTAGTGATAAAAAGGAACTGCCGCTGAATGTCGGCGGAAGTCAGGATGCCGTAACGTTCGTAGAGAGAGGAATCGAAGAAACCGTACTCCACAAACAGACGAAGCACCCGGCGGACACTATCGTTATCCGTGCTGAAGAGCTGGTCGGAGAGTTCGTCATAGAAGTCATCATCGACATGAATATAATAACCCTCGCCCGAATATAGATAAGACAGGGTATAGAGCAGGATTGTGAAGGCGGAATCGCCTTCACGCTTCATCACACGGCGTACGACACGGTCGTGCATAAAATCGGTATTCAAAGGGAAATAGTCAAGCCCTTGTTTTATTCGTCCCATGATATAAATTGTTTTTATAAATCAGTCTGCCAATTCTAATTTTGATCCTGATTTTGATTCTAATTCCAATTCAAAGACTGATTCGGATTGGAATTCAGAACCTGATTCGGATTCAAATTCCGATTCACGGACTTTCCGCCTTTTCCGTTCAATGCTGGCAGCTACGGTTTCAAGGGCATGCAGAATAAGTTCCCGTCGCAACGTGGGATTTTCCGTAGAGGTTATTACCGGATAATTGCTTTCCCTGTCGCATGCAAGGGAGCGTTTCTCGTTCTTCCGATGGTTCCGGCTGACAGTTTTACGACATTCCTTACAGTAGTTGCCGGGAAGGCCGGTTTTCTTATTGATATAAAAGGCACTTGCCGGAAGAGAGCGTTTGCAACATCCGCAAACGCACAGTGTTTGTACTTTTGAGCTTTTCATTTTGTTATCCAATTATAAATTATAAATGCTAGTTTTTATCAGTCAGGTCTGTAATCATTCAAATACGGAGTATTCGTATACAATATGTTATCCTTTTGTTATCCTATTGCCAGGTATTAACATCTGGCGTTTCAGATATTAATGGTTAGAGAAATAGCTATTAATACTTGAGAGAATAGCTGTTAACAGGCATCAGTAAGCTTTCCGCAGGTGGCGGATGAGAAAATTTCAAGTTTTTTGTGTTTTTCTTGAAGTATTGCATGGCATATCCGTTTTTAATTTATATTTTTGAAACGTTTTCTATTAATCAATGGGACAAAGATAGAATATTTTTCATAAATAAAATATCAATTTTCAATATTAAACCTCAACTATTTCACAAATCATTGATTATAAACATATAGTAAACATATTTTTGAGGCAGCCATTTTTATAGCTGCCATTTGTAAATCCGAGATTAGTCTTTTAAATAAAAAAACAGAATGGATACAAATTTGGATGTATTAGGTATCATCAAGCGTGCCAAACAGGTATTGAACTTAAAGAGAGACAGCGAACTAGCTGAATACCTGGAAGTTTCGAGAGCAACAGTTACCAATTGGGGAGCACGAAACAGTATTGATTTCCGTCTGCTGCTTGACAAATTCGGAGACAAGGTGGACTATAACTGGCTATTATTGGGAAAAGGAAATCCGAAACATCAGCCGAGATTTTGCCAAAGCGAGCTGGTACAGGGAGAAGTCGAAATTATACACAATCCGAAAACGCCCGAACCAATAGACGACCGTAGCGTGACATTATACGATATTACGGCGGCGGCGAACCTGAAAACATTATTCACCAACAAACAGCAATATGCACTGGGGAAGATATGGATTCCCAATATTTCCGTCTGCGACGGGGCGGTCTACGTCAACGGAGACAGCATGTATCCCATACTGAAATCGGGAGATATT
>ENA-OPKZ01000433-OPKZ01000433.1-human-gut-metagenome-genome-assembly--contig:-NODE-433-length-13435-cov-4.157549_pt1 | contig 13435 bp, 10 predicted proteins | sample MGYA00241788_ERZ501703 | MGnify/ENA primary metagenome ERZ501703 (study PRJEB25962, sample SAMEA2042293) | human gut metagenome | biome: human gut; feature: human-associated habitat; material: faeces... | reverse complement strand
ATAGACGGACGTGAAAACAACCCAAAAAACGGTAAAAGTTTCATCGAGCAGTTGACGGCACATTGCGAAAAGTCAGCCGGTAAGATTGCTTCCATCGTAGGCCGTTTCTATGCCATGGACCGCGACAAACGTTGGGAACGTGTGAAAGTGGCTTATGACCTGTTGGTAAACGGAGAAGGTAAGGTTGCTTCCGACATGGTCCAGGCCATGCAGGAGTCTTATGATGAGGGCGTAACCGATGAGTTCATCAAACCGATTGTAAACGCGAACTTCGACGGTACTATCAAGGAAGGTGACGTAGTTATCTTCTTCAACTATCGTAACGACCGTGCCAAGGAACTGACTATCGTGCTTACTCAGCAGGATATGCCCGAGCAGGGAATGCACACTATTCCCGGTTTGCAGTATTATTGCATGACTCCGTACGATGCTTCCTTCAAGGGTGTGCACATTCTCTTCGATAAGGAAAACGTACAGAATACCTTGGGCGAATACCTGGCAGCCAACGGCAAGACCCAGCTCCATATTGCCGAAACGGAGAAGTACGCTCACGTGACATTCTTCTTCAACGGCGGTCGCGAAACTCCGTACGATGCGGAAGAACGTATCCTTGTTCCGTCTCCGAAGGTGGCTACGTATGACCTGAAGCCGGAAATGAGCGCTTACGAAGTAAAAGATAAACTGGTTGAGGCCATTAATACCAAGAAGTTCGATTTCATCGTAGTGAATTATGCGAACGGCGATATGGTGGGTCACACCGGTATTTACGAAGCCATTGAGAAAGCCGTAAAAGCTATCGACGAATGCGTGAAAGATACGGTGGAAGCTGCCAAAGCCAACGATTACGAGGTAATCATCATTGCCGACCACGGTAATGCCGACCATGCCCTGAACGAGGACGGTACGCCGAATACGGCCCACTCTTTGAATCCCGTTCCGTTTGTTTATGTCACGGCCGATAAGAATGCTAAGGTAGAAAACGGTGTATTGGCGGATGTAGCTCCTTCCATCCTGCATATTCTGGGTATGAAGCAACCTGCTGAAATGACTGGTAAAGACTTGATTATAAGTTGATAATTGAGAATTAAAAATTAAGAAATGATAGCAAGGGATAATGTTATCCATGCTAAGTCGTATGCGTTTGCTATTCGAATAGTAAACGCATACAAGTTTTTAGCGGATGCTCAGAAAGAATTCATATTGTCTTAGAAGAAGCGGATGAAACAATCTTTAAACAGGTGAACATTTATTTTTTAATGCTCAATTTTTAATTTTCAATTTACTAATGTTACAGATAGATGATGTTGTAGTTTCTTTTGATGTACTGCGCGAGAAGTTCCTTTGCAATCTGGATGCTTGCAAAGGAGAATGTTGCATTGAAGGGGATGCCGGTGCTCCGGTGGAATTTGAGGAGGTAGAGAAACTGGAAGAGGTACTGCCTGTGATTTGGGATGAACTTTCTCCGGAAGCGCGTGCTGTGATAGATGCACAAGGGGTGGTGTACACGGATGAAGAGGGCGATTTGGTAACGTCTATCGTTAATAACAAGGATTGTGTATTTACTTGCTATGACGGGAAAGGCTGTTGCTATTGTGCCATAGAAAAAGCGTATAGAGAAGGTAAGACGGACTTTTACAAACCCGTTTCCTGCCATCTTTATCCTATCCGCATAGGCGATTACGGGCCTTATAAGGCGGTGAACTATCACCGTTGGGATGTTTGTAAGGCGGCTGTCCTGTTGGGGCGGAAAGAGGATGTTCCGGTATATAAGTTCTTAAAGGAACCTTTGATACGTAAATTCGGCGAAGATTGGTATGCCGAGCTGGAACTGGCTGCCGAAGAGATGAAGAAGCAGGGAATGATATAAGAAAAGCTCCGGTCAACAGGTGTTTCCTGTCCGTCCGGAGCTTCTTCGTTGTAAGATGTGAGGTTGGTAAATAAAAAATTGAGGATTGAGAATTAAGAATTAAAATGATAGCATGTCTATTTTTCAATTCTTAATTCTCAATTTTTAATATCCTGATTATGCATCGATATTTGCATAGGTTGCGTTCTTTTCGATGAAATCGCGGCGCGGGCCTACGTCTTCACCCATCAGCATGGAGAAGGTATAGTCGGCTTCGGCTGCATTCTCAAGATGTACTTGCTTCAGCATACGGTTTTCCGGATTCATGGTTGTCTCCCACAATTGTTCCGGATTCATTTCACCCAAACCTTTGTAGCGCTGGGTGTGGACTGCATTTTCCGAACCGCCGCCGTAAGTATCGATAAACTTCTGGCGCTGTTGGTCTGTCCAGCAGTATTCTTTCACCTTGCCTTTGGTGCAGAGATAGAGCGGGGGAGTGGCAATGTACAGATACCCTTGCTGTATCACCTGCGGGAAATAGCGGAAGAAGAGCGTCATGATCAGCGTGTCGATGTGAGAACCATCGACGTCGGCATCGGTCATGATGATTACTTTCTTGTAACGCAACTTGTCTATATTGGCTTCCTTGCTATCCTCGCCGTCTACACCGAAGCGGATGCCCAAAGCCTGAATGATATTGTTTACTTCATCGCTTTCGAATGCTTTGTGCCACATGGCCTTCTCTACATTCAGAATCTTACCGCGAAGCGGCAGGATAGCTTGGAAAGTACGGTTACGTCCTTGTTTGGCAGAACCGCCTGCAGAGTCACCCTCGACAAGGAACAATTCGCATTCTTCCGGGTCTTTGCTGGAGCAGTCGGCCAGTTTGCCCGGCATGCCGCCACCGGACATCGGTGACTTGCGTTGTACGGACTCGCGCGCCTTGCGTGCAGCCACGCGTGCCTGTGCTGCCAATATCACCTTGTCTACAATCATTTTGGCCTCTTTGGGATGCTCTTCCAGGTAATAGGAGAGTGCTTCGCCTACAGCCTGGTCCACAGCTCCCATAACCTCGTTGTTACCGAGCTTTGTCTTGGTCTGTCCTTCAAACTGCGGTTCGGCCACCTTGATGGAGATAACTGCGGTCAGACCTTCGCGGAAGTCATCGCCAGAAATCTCTACTTTAGCCTTTTCCAGCATCTTGTTGTCTTCGGCATATTTCTTCAAGGTGCGGGTCAACGCACGGCGGAAGCCGGCTAGGTGCGTACCGCCTTCGATGGTATTGATATTGTTTACATAAGAGTGGATATTCTCGTTGTAGGAAGTATTGTACATGATGGCTACTTCTACCGGAGTACCTTGCTTTTCGGTGTTGATGTAGATGACATCGTTCACCAGATGTTCGCGGGAAGAATCTATATAGCGTACAAACTCCTTCAAGCCCTCTACGGAATAGAAAACTTCTTGCTTGCAGCTTCCGTCTTCTTCTTTTACGCGGAGGTCGGTCAGCGTAATTTTAATGCCAGCGTTCAGATAGGCCAGTTCGCGCATGCGGGTTGCCAGAATATCGTAACTGTAGACCGTTTCAGTAAAGATTGTAACATCCGGCCAGAACTGTTGGCGCGTACCGGTGATTGCGGTAGTGCCGACTTCCTTTACCGAATATAGCGGATGGCCGCATTCGTATTCTTGCTGGTAGATTTTTCCGTTGCGGAAAACCTGTGTCGTCATGTGCGTGGACAATGCGTTTACACAAGATACACCGACGCCGTGCAAACCACCGGAAACTTTGTAGGAACCCTTGTCGAATTTACCGCCGGCATGCAGCACGGTCATGACAACTTCGAGAGCGGATTTCTGTTCTTTTTCGTGAAAGTCTACCGGAATACCGCGTCCGTTGTCTTGTACGGTGATAGAGTTATCTTCATTGATGGTAACTTCGATGTGGTCGCAATAACCGGCGAGCGCTTCGTCGATGGAGTTGTCTACAACCTCGTAAACCAAGTGATGGAGTCCCTTGGAACTAATGTCGCCGATGTACATGGCAGGACGCTTACGTACAGCCTCTAAACCTTCCAGTACCTGGATGTTACTGGCCGAGTAATTGCTTTCGCCGTTTATCTTTTCTTCTTCAGTCATAATCTAATTTCTCTTATTGTAATAACAAAGCAAAAATAGTGAAAATCCTTGATATATCATGCCGGCGGCTTGATAAATTTGGGCTGTTTACAGCTTTTTAGCACCGTGAGGATTTGTTTGTTTTGAGGGTATTGCCCGGAAATGATACAAACGCAGAAAAGTCCGAACTAAAAAGTTCGGACTCCCATATCTTTTGTGTAACTTATCAGCTTAACCGAGTTTGTTGATATAAACTGCCAACTTTGACTTCAGGTTGTTAGCCTTATTCTTGTGGATTACGTTAGTCTTAGCCAACTTATCCAACATCTTTGTGATACCAGGATACATTGATGTTGCTTCAGCTTTATCTGTAGTAGCACGAAGCTTACGAACAGCATTTCTCATGGTTTTGCCATAATATCTGTTGTGAAGTCTTCTTGTCTCTTCTTGTCTGATTCTTTTCAGTGATGATTTGTGATTTGCCATCTCGACTAATCTTTTTTAATTCGTTTATCTTTTTAATTGTAGCCCGTGGGGGAATCGAACCCCCCTTTCAAGAATGAAAATCTTGCGTCCTAACCGATAGACGAACGGGCCATTCTTGTTGAGCGTTTCCGCTCTTTGCAACCGTTTTTCCTTTCGTTTGCGGTTGCAAAGGTAGAAACTATTTTTGAATTGGCAAACATTTCTGATAAAAATTTTGCAGAAATTCTTCTGCGTTTTCTCTTGTATGTGGTTTTATTTATTGATAATCAGGTATATAATGATGTTTTAAATTTTCTGTATTTGCTTCATTTTTTTTATTCCTCTTCTTTAAGTTCCGTAGTTTCGCGCTTTTTTTGTAGCTTTGTTAGCCGGATTGAAACTTGATTAAAGGACGGAAATGTTACAGAAAACGCAAGGAATCGTATTGCATTCTTTGAAGTATAAGGATACTTCTATTATTGTAGACATCTATACCGAGGTGTCCGGACGGGCTTCTTTCCTGGTTCCGGTGTCCCGTTCGCGCAAGGCTGCGGTGAAGTCGGTACTGTTCCAACCTCTGTCTTTGGTGGAGCTGGAAGCGGATTTCCGTCCGAATACTGCTATATATAAGGTGAAAGAGGCAAAGTCTTTCTATCCTTTTACTTCGATTCCTTACGATCCTTATAAATCTGCCATCGCTTTGTTTCTGTCCGAATTCTTATATCGTGCGCTGCGCGAGGAGGCGGAAAACCGTCCTTTATTCGCTTATTTGCAGCATTCCATTGTCTGGTTGGATGAATGCGGCAGTGGCTTTGCCAATTTTCATCTGGTCTTTTTGATGCGTTTGTCGCGTTTTCTCGGATTGTATCCGAACTTGGAAGATTATCACGGCGGCGATTATTTTGATTTGCAGAATGCCTGCTTTACCCCGTTGCGTCCGCAATTGCATTCCGACTATATAGCGCCGGAAGAGGCGGCACGTCTCACAAGGCTGATGCGTATGAACTACGAAACGATGCATCTCTTTGCCATGAGCCGCATGGAGCGTGCCCGTTGTCTGACGATTATGAACGAGTATTACCGTTTGCATCTGCCGGATTTTCCCGTATTAAAGTCTTTGGAAGTCTTGAAAGAATTGTTTGATTGAGTTCCGTTTCAAAGGGCATTCCGTTTCCTTACGTGTTTCCTGGAGTTTCCTGTAGAGAAACGCGCGTTTCCCTTAAGGGAAATTTCAGTTTCCTTAAAGGGAAATTCTCGTTTCTATGAAAGGGAACGGGCGTTTCTTCCGGGGGAAACGGGCGTGTCATAGGCATGGAAACAATAAAAGCCGTACTTCAAACTGCTCTCCAACCGGAGGGGAGCTTGAAGTACGGCTCTGTACGTATTGGGTTGGGCAGAACGCTTATCCCAGCAATTCCTTTACTTTGGCCGAGATGGCACGTCCTTCGGCAAGCCCGGCAAGTTTCTTGCTGGCTACGCCCATTACCTTGCCCATATCCTTACCGCTGGTAGCGCCTGTTTCGGCGATGATTTCCTTCAAGGCAGCTTCCAGTTCTTCGGGAGACATCTGCTTGGGCAGGTATGCTTCCATAACCTTTACTTGCGCCAGTTCTGCATCGGCAAGGTCCTGACGGCCTTGCTGCACGTAGATTTCGGCGGCGTCCTTGCCTTGCTTTGTCAGCTTCTGAATGATTTTCAGGGCATCGGCATCGGTCAGGGTATCATTGGCTCCCGGAGCGGTCTTGGCTTCGAGGAATACTTTCTTGATGTTTCTCAGGGTTTCCAAAGCTACTTTGTCTTTGGCTCTCATTGCGTTTTTAATGTCTTCGCTGACTCTTTCAAATAAATCCATATTGTTCTTTATTGTTTTACTGTTTACAATGTACTGTTTCCGGCTGAAGTCCGGAACGGCAGTCGGTTTAGAAAGTGATTATGCCGTTGCCGCCGCTTTCTGCTTCCTGCGCTTCTTCGGTGGCGAGTATGCCGGCTTCTTCCGCCTTGACCTTGATTGCCGCCAGGGTACTCTTGTCGCGCTGGTAGGTAGGGGAGTTTTCCACCATGCTGATGATGTCGGCGTTGTCCAGGTCTTCGGGGTTGAAGATATAGATATGCCGGCGGCGCAGACGCTGATACTTGGTGTTGGCATCCTTTCCGTAGTAGGTTTCGCGGCGTGAGCGTCTTTGCTCTTCCTCTTCCTCCAGTTCGGCAAGGCGCTTCTGCTCTTCTGCGGTACGCTGGGTGATGCGGTCGTCCATCTCTTTCATGTGGATGTCCTGAATGCCGAAGCCGGTGGCAAGCAGGGTAATCTTGACTTTTTGCTCCAGTTTGTCGTCCACGGCCATACCGAACTTGGTTTCAAAGTCGCGGCTGAAGCGGTTCATGAACTCTTTCACTTCGTCCATTTCGCTCATCATCAATTTGTATTGCGAGCTGTACGAGATGTTGAGCAGCACTTTCTTGGAGTTGAAGATATCGTTGTTGTTGAGCAACGGAGAGTGCTGGGCATTCTGGATGGCCATGCTCACGCGGTTGTCTCCCTCGCCGTAGCCGGTACTCATGATGGCCACGCCGCCGTCTTTCAGTACGGTTTTCACATCGTTGAAGTCGAGGTTGACCTTTCCGTGCAGGGTAATGATTTCGGCAATGCTCTTGGCGGCTACCGAGAGGGTGTCGTCGGCTTTGTCGAAAGCATCGTCTACGGAGAGTTCGCTATATATTTCGCTCAGTTTTTCGTTGTTGATAACCAGCAGGGCATCTACATGCTTGCTGATTTCCTCCACGCCGTCCAGTGCTTGGTCTATCTTCTTGTCGCCCTCCCAGCGGAACGGGATAGTGACGATGCCGATAGTCAGGATGTCCATTTCTTTGGCGGTCTGTGCAATGATAGGCGCTGCACCTGTACCTGTGCCACCGCCCATTCCGGCAGTGATGAATACCATTTTAGTACCGTCGTTCAGCATGGCCTTGATGTCTTCGATGCTCTCTTCGGCTGCCTTGCGGGCACGGGCAGGACGGTTTCCGGCTCCCAGACCCTCTTTGCCAAGTTGCAGCTTCACAGGAACGGGGGAGTCTTTCAACGCCTGGTTGTCTGTGTTGCACAGCACGAACGTTACATCATGTATGCCTTCCCGGTACATGTGGTTTACGGCATTGCCGCCACCGCCACCCACACCGATAACTTTGATGATTTTCGGTGAATCGGTCGGAAAATCGAATTGTGCTATATCATCCATGATTATAGAGTTTTTAATTATTTCATATCATCGTCCGAGAATATCTCATTGGAGATTTTGTTGAAGGTCTTTTCAAACCAGCTGGGACCTTTCTTTTTCTTCTCCTTTTCTTTCTTCTCCCGCTCTTTGCGTTCTTTCTCCCTGCGCTCCTTTTCCTCTTTCTCGCGTTGCGCTTTGGCGGCACGGGCTGCGGCTTCCTGTTCTTTCAGGGCTTCGTCGTTACCGAACATGTCAGCGGGGGTGAACGCAGGGTTGCCGGCTGGTTGTGCCGGTTTCACCTCCTGCAGGCAGCAGTTTTCGTTGCCTGCGGCAAGAAGGCCGAGCAAGGTATTCTGCATACCATCCTTGGCCAGTACGTCACTGAATCCGTGAACGGTGTCATGCACGAAGCGCATCGTCTTTACTTTCTCTATTTTGCTTTGTTTGCGGAAAGCTTCCTCGATATTCTTCAGGTTTGCTCCGCCTCCGGTGAATACGACTCCGGAGAACAGCTTATCCTCATAACCGGAGAGCTGCAACTGGTTCCATACGTTGGCAAGGATTTCTTCGGAGCGTGCTCCGATGATGTTGTTCAGCGTGGCCAGCTCAATGGCGCGTCCGTCTTCCAGTGCACATACGGCGGGTGTCTCGCTCTCTTCCTCTTCTTCGTAGAGGGCGTTGCCGTATTGCAGTTTCAGCTTTTCGGCATCCTGCTCTTCCATTTGCAGGGACGTGATGTCACGGGTAATGGTGTTGCCACCCAGCGGCAATACGCTCAGGTAGCGGAGAATATTGTTCTTGTAGACCGAAATGGTGGTGGTATCGGCGCCGAAGTCCACCAGTGCACAGCCCGAACGCATTTCGTTTTCCGTTAAAACGGCATTTGCCAACGCTATCGGAGCGATAAGCAGGTCGGCTATCTCTACCTTTGCCTGCTCGAAGCTGTGTTCCAGGTTCTTCTTGAGTGAGGCGCGTGCCACGATGTTGAGGAACTGTCCTGTGATGTGCTGGCCTGCCACGCCCACCGGGTCGGCTTGCAGGGTATTGTCTATCTTGTATTCTTGGGGGGCCACATCCAGTACACTCATGTCTGCCAACGGCACTTCAAGGTTCTCGTCACAGATAGAGTCTACCAGCTCTTGCGAGATGATGCCTTCTTCGTCCAGTGTACGACTCACCGCGTTTTTTACTGTGCGCAATGACTGTCCGCCGATGCCTACATATACTTTGGCAATGGAGTTGTTGAGCTGGTTTTCCAGCTTGTTGGTGATGGAAGTCAATGCCTGTGCTGTCTTGTCGATGTTGTAGATGACCCCCTTGTGGATAAACGAGGACGCATCTTCGCGTGCATAGGCCAACACCTGAATGCTTCCGTCACTGTTCTTCTTTCCTGCGATACCGGAAATCTTGGAAGAACTCAACTCAATAGCGGCGATGAAATCTGTTGTTGCCATAACTGTTTTATTTACTATTTTACTATTTACTGTCTACTATTTGCTGCGCGGTAACTATTCTCTTTTCGTGCAGATAATCTGGTTACCAAACTCAACACTGATACGGGAATATTTGTTCCAGCCTACCTTGTTCAATCCTTTTTCGTAGAATACCTTTACCCGTTTCAGTTTCCGTTCGAAGTCGTCCAGCTTACCGAGGTAGATGACATGGTCGCCTACGCGCGGTACCAGCTCTATGTTTTTGTCGGGCAATACATGAATCTGCTCGATTTGCGCGTTCCAGAACGAATTCTTTTGCAAAAATACACCAAACTTATATAAATCCCTCATGGCAAACGACTTTTCTACGTTTCCGGTCACAATGGCACGGTGCGCAACGCACTTTGCATCGGGCGGCATTACCGTGCCCTTATTGTCCAGATAGTAGTTCTCGCCGTTGGCGCTCATTATCCTCAGGATAGGGATGCGCTGGGTTACTTCGATACAGAGTTTGCCGCTCGGCGTCTTGTAACATTCCACTTCGTCGATGAGCGGATGCTTGGAGAGCGCCTGCTCCAACGTTTTGGTGCGGATACGGTCCAAGTGCTTGCCTATGGGACTGACGCCTTTCTTTTCCAGCATGGCGGCTACTTCCTTTTTCGTGATGAAGCCGGCATATACCGTGTCTTTGATAACCAGCTCCACATCACGGCACACTTGACCCGCCGGCTTCCGGTTGAAAGCGGTAACGGCCACTATCAGGTAGGCAAGGACGAGCAACAGGACGATAGAAAGTAGAATCCTTTTAATCATAGGCTTATTTGCTGTTTACTGTTTTACGGTTTACGCTTTGCTGCTCTGTTCGAGCAGCCGGGCTATGGAAGGTACATAGTTGTCCAGGTCTCCGGCTCCCAGCACTATCAGCACTTCAACCGGTTTCTTCGAGAGCAGGTCGGGAATGTCTTCCTTCCTGCATATACACTTTTCGATGCCCGGGCGCAGGTTGTCGTATATGAGTTGGCTGCTGACACCGGGAATGGGTTGTTCGCGGGCAGGGTATATCTCTGTCAGAATTACTTCGTCCAGTAGCGAGAGGCTGTCCGCAAAGTCTTTGTAGAAGTCTCTGGTACGGGTATAGAGATGGGGTTGGAAGATAGCCGTTATCTTCTTGTCCCGGTAAAGTTCGCGGATAGACTTCACGCTTTGCGCGATTTCGGCGGGATGATGGGCGTAGTCGCTGAGGAATACGAGTCTGTCCGTCTTTATCTTGAAGTCGAAACGGCGGTCTACGCCGCGGAAACTGGCCATTCCCTGTCTGATTTCCTCATCGGTGACCCCGTTCAGGTGTGCAAGCGCCATGGCTGCCACGCCGTTCTCTATGTTGATGCCGATAGGTACACCGAGCCGGATATCGTTGATGCGGGTGTCCGGAGCAATGAAGTCGATGACGATTTCACCGTTTCCGATGCGGATGTTCTCGGCGTGGAAGTCTCCTTCGTCGCGGGAGTAGGTATAAGTTTTTACGCCCGGCTGTACATCCGGCTGCAAGGCAAGCCCCTTCCGGATAATCAGTGCCCCTCCCGGTTGGATAAGGGTGGTATAGTGGCGGAAGCTTTCAAGATAAGCCTCGCGCGTACCGTATATGTCCAAATGGTCGGGGTCGGTAGAGGTGATAACGCTCATATAGGGAGAAAGCCAGTGGAACGAACGGTCGAACTCGTCGGCTTCGATTACGGTGTACGGACTGGCCGGAGATAAGAGCAGGTTTGTTCCGTAGTTCTTGGAGATGCCTCCGAGAAAAGCCGTGCAGCCCACATGCGACTGGTGGAAGAGATGCGCCGCCATTGTACTTGTGGTGGTCTTGCCATGCGTACCGGCAACGCAGAGTCCTTTGCTGCTGCGGGTAATCGTGCCCAATACCTGGGAACGTTTATGTATCTCGAAACCATTCTCCCGGAAATAGGCCAGTTCGGCATGCTCCTGAGGAATGGCAGGGGTGTACACCACCAGTGTGCTTTCCTTGTCCTTGCAATTTTCAGGGATGAGACCGGTGTTTTCCTCATAATGTATTTGTGCACCTTCTGCAATGAGATGCCCGGTCAGTTCGCTTGGCGTACGGTCATATCCCGCCACGAACTTGCCTTTGGATAGAAAATAGCGTATCAGTGCGCTCATGCCGATGCCGCCGGCACCGACGAAATAAACGGATTTTATGGTTTCTATATTCATGTACTTGTCATTTAATAAGTTTCAGCACCTCTTTGGCGATGACGGTTGCCGAGTCGGGCAATGCCAATCGGGCGATGTTGTTGCTCAATTCTTTCAGTTTATCACTGTCTTTTACCGTATCCAGTGCTGCGGGCAGGAGTTTCTCTTCGGCTTCCGCGTCCTTTACGTAGATGGCGGCGTCTTTATCGACGAGCGCCAGTGCGTTCTTGGTCTGGTGGTCTTCTGCCACATTGGGCGAGGGGACAAGGATTACAGGCTTGTGAAGCAGGCAGAATTCCGAAATGGAGCCGGCGCCGGCACGGGAGATTACCAAATCGGCAGCCGCATAGGCCTTCGCCATGTCTTTGATGAAATCCGTCACATACAGGTTGGGTATGGCATTGATATGCGGGTGGTGTACGGCTTCACCGGTTGCTGCGGTGATGGCGTCCCTTACCTGGTCGATGTATATTTTGCCGGTCTGCCAGATGAACTGTATGTCGGGGTTCTGCCGGATGACGTCAAGGCCGGCGGTCAGGGTGCGGTTAATGGTGCGTGCCCCGAGGCTGCCGCCCAGTATCAGGATAGTCTTTTTGGACGGGTTCAGGCTGAAGTAGCTTACGGCTTCTTCGTGCGCAACGGCATGTCCGAGCAAGTTCTGGCGGACGGGGTTGCCGGTCATGATAATCTTCTCTGCAGGGAAGAACTTTTCCATGCCTTCGTAGGCAACGCATATCTTGCAGGCTTTCTTGGCAAGCAGCTTGTTGGTGACACCTGCATAGGAGTTCTGCTCTTGTATCAGGGTAGGCACTCCCATCATTCCTGCCGTTTTCAGGGTAGGGCCGCTGGCATAGCCGCCCACGCCTACTGCCACCTGCGGACGGAATTGCTTGATGATGCTGCGCGCTTTCCATTGGCTGCGTGCCAGTTTCACCAATACGGCAAAGTTCTTCCACAAATGCTTGCGGTCGAAGCCCGCCACGGGCAGGCCGATAATCTTGTAGCCGGCATCGGGTACACACTGCATTTCCATGCGTCCTTCTGCACCTACGAACAGGATTTCCGCATCAGGACGCAATTCCTTAATCGCGTTGGCAATGGATACGGCCGGGAAAATGTGTCCGCCCGTGCCGCCACCGCTGATGATAATGCGCGGCTTGTTGTTCTTTGTTTCCATATCTGAGTTTATCTACTTGCTACTACTGATAATTAATCTTATTCAAATTCGGCATCGCTGTTCAGCATCTTGGCTGTCGGCTCGGCAGCGCTTTGCGCTTCGCTGTAAGTGCTTTCGTTTCCGTTGCCGGTTTCCACCTGCATGGTGATTTGGGCATCGTGCGCTCTCTGTTCTTCCAGCTTGGCGGTGTACCGGCTCACACTCAGTATCATGCCGATATAGGCACAGTTTATCAACGTCGAAGTACCTCCTTTGCTGATAAGCGGCAGCGGTTGCCCGGTTACGGGAGCCAGTCCCACGGCCACCATCATGTTGAAGATGGCCTGCGACACCAGCAGCAGGGCTATGCCGATGATGAGGAAGGCGGGGAAGGTGCGGTCGCATTTCTTTGCGATACGTCCTACACGTATCAACAGACAGATGTAGAGGAATACGACTATGACTCCTCCTACCAGTCCGAGTTCCTCGATGATAATGGCAAAGATGAAGTCGGAGAATGCCTGGCTCAGGAAGTCACGCTGTACGGAGTTGCCCGGTCCCTTGCCGATGACATTGCTGGTGGCGACGGCGATACGTGCATGGGCTATCTGGGCGTCTTTGTCTATATCGAATTTTGCGGCAGGCACTACCTCGTCACTCGTAAACTTCTCGATACGGGCACGCCACGTGTCGAACCGGTGCAGGAAAGGTATGTCGCTGTTCTTTGTCATCAGCAGGAAAGTTACGGCAACAATGCCTACCGATGCCAGGCTGCCGGTCAGCATCAACAGTCGTTTTGCAGAGACACGCCCTATGAACATCATCAGAAAGACTACCCCGAACAGCAATGCCGCCGTGGATAAGTTCTCCGGAGCAATGAGCAGGCAGATAACTCCGGTTATTATCATAATCCGCTTGAAAGCCTTCGGGTTGGCGCCGTCCTCATCCTGCCCTTTGGACAGGATGAAAGCCGTGACTATGATAACCGCCATTTTGG
>ENA-OPKZ01000377-OPKZ01000377.1-human-gut-metagenome-genome-assembly--contig:-NODE-377-length-14833-cov-4.091623_pt1 | contig 14833 bp, 12 predicted proteins | sample MGYA00241788_ERZ501703 | MGnify/ENA primary metagenome ERZ501703 (study PRJEB25962, sample SAMEA2042293) | human gut metagenome | biome: human gut; feature: human-associated habitat; material: faeces... | reverse complement strand
CGATAGCATACGATAAGTTCATATGATTTAAGCCCGCTGATTTCAGTCAGCGGGCTTTTTCTATTTCTGCCCCTATTACATCTCTGTGATGTGATAGGGGCTTTTTTTATCCCTGAAAGGTGGTCAAAAAAATTTTTTGAAAAATCTCAAAAAAACTTCGTACAAATCGAAAAAAATTTCCCAGTTGGTTAGTGAGGGCAAAAACCTCACGAGCCTTGAAAATCGAATAGACATTCAACAGGTACATTCCTGATCGGGGGCGAAAGCCCCAGCCGAATGAAGGTGCGCCACGAACTTCCTGCCCGAAAGGGTTATCACGGAAAGCAAGGTTGGTAGCGATTCCGAACCATTCTGAAATATCCGCTTGCTACGGATAAGGCGATGAAACGATTCAGGGACAATGATACTTCCCTATGGGGCTGGCGGAGTACCCGGCAGGGGTGAGATTCCCATGGACTTGTTTCGCAAACAAGCGTCTGATGTATTCCCATGTGCGTGGGGTGTCGAGGACAAATACTTCACAGATCTTTTGGATTTCAATATCAGTTACATATCTTTTTTGAGTTTCGATTCTGGTTATGACATTTTATCCATATCGCAGCCTAAGATTTGCAACTCTCTGGCTAAATCTCGCTGGGAGAGTCCGTGCCTTTTTCGCAACTCAATCAATCACTCACTGATTAGATTCTTCCGCCCAGAATCAGATAGTGGTTTCGGCACATTCTCGCATCCTCCCCGGCGCAGATTGTTGTCTCATTTTTCGCACCAACCTAATTGTATAGGATTATACCCAAAAAACCGGTTGTAAAAGTGAGACAACTTTGTGCAAAAAGGTTGATTTTGTTCTAAATGTCGAGTATAATTAAAGCCGAATATTGGCAAAGCTGGCGGAAACGAATTCTTAGGCTCATAAGGAGCAGCCAGTTGTTGTAGCTGTTGTAGTCGGCATTGCGGATATTTCTATCTGCGGTGCCTTTTTGCTTTCTTGAAGGAGAGTCAAAATGAACGAGTATATGACAATAAAGCAAGCTGCGCAAAAATGGGGAATCGGAGAACGCAGAATCAACACGCTCTGTCAGGAAGGGCGTATTGAAGGTGCGGCCAAGTTCGGAAAATCATGGGCAATCCCTGCTGACGCTAAGAAGCCTATTGACCAGAGAACAAAGACCGGTAGGTATATTAAACAGAGCAATAATGAGTAATCATCTGTAATGATATCCTTTGGAAAGGTCGTGCGACAAAGTGAACGAATTACAAATCATAAGACTTGAAAACACAGATATCAGTGGGTGGGATTTTGCGACACTTCGAGCAGAATTGCAGAGCCGATTGGATTTCTACGCCAACTTGGTTTATACGGATGACACAATCAAGGATGCAAAAAAGAATCGTACCACACTTAACAAAGTGAAGAAAGTCATTGAGGATCGATGCTAAGAAAGCCTCTTTACAGGAGCTCGCAGATAAGCTCGGTATTGAGAACCCTCAAGCTCACCGAGCTTTGGCGGACGCAATCACGACTGCCAAAGTGTTCTTGAGACTGAAGGAGCTTAACGGACAAGACCAGCCAGCCAGCATTGATGATTTGCTTGGAGATCTTGATAACTGGTAATTATTTTGGCTGAAATAGTCACATGGACAGGTTCTGTCCACCCTCGTTTGGTATAATAAAGCATATGATGCGGATTATTCTGACGAAAGGAGAGTGCTTTGTGGATAAAAAGGTTGGTCGAATAATTAGCCTCTACAATCGAGTGGTGGACGGAGAAGTGTTAGTCAAGGCGGATGAGGCTGCCCGCTATGGCGTGAATGAAAAGTCTATTCAAAGAGACATCAACGACATACGCGCATACTTCTCTAATGATCCGGAATCAAACCGAGAATTGGTCTATGACCGCAGAAAAAAAGGATATGTTCTGGTTCAAAACACCCAAAAGGCCTTGACGAACAGCGAGATTCTGACGGTATGCAAAATCCTTCTTGAGAGCCGGTCGCTGACAAAAGCAGAGATGTATCCCATCATTGATAAGCTTCTGCAGTGCTGCGTTCCGTACAAAAACTATCGCCAGGTTTCGGAGTTGATCGGCAACGAAAAGTTCCACTATCTTGAGCCACACCATGGCAAAAAGTTTGTCGATGACATGTGGGATATCAGCAGCGCAGTCTATGAACACCGGCTTATGCGTATTTGCTACCAGAAGCTGAAAGAACCGGACAAAGTGATGCGTCTGGTCCAGCCGGTCGGCATCATGTTCTCAGAATACTATTTCTATCTATGTGCGTTCATCTGCGCCAGCGAAGAAATGCCGGATGTTCCGAAGCGACCTTTCCCCACGATCTACCGGATTGATCGTATCGCAGAATATGAGATTCTGCCTGAACACTTCCATGTTCCGTATGCGGATCGCTTCCAGGAGGGAGAGTTCAGAAAGAGAATTCAGTTCATGTTCGGCGGCGAGCTTAGAACAATTATGTTCAAGTACAAAGGGTTAAGTATAGAGTCCATTCTTGACCGTTTTCCGACCGCTGAGATCATCGAGCACGATGACAGCGGCTGGACGATAAAAGCCGAAGTCTACGGCGACGGCGTAGATATTTGGCTTAGAGGACAAGGTGACGTCATTGAGGTGATAGATGGAGGGAAAAGAGAATGAGTTTTCCGAACGACGATTTCATGAACTTCATGGGATATCGGAACATGGTGGTTGAAGAAAAGATCGAAGAGTGCCTGTCTGCTGCCCGCAGAGGCGAAACCGCAGTCGATATTGATAGAGGCGACTTGACAGATGAAGAGGTTAAATATCTTCAGGAGCAGGTTTCCCGTCGACTAATTAAATATAATGATTGAGCCGTAGAGATTTGGGTTAGAGGAGATTCAAATGAAGTATAGATTAATAGATAAGAAATACAGTTTTATCTCAATGTTCGATACAGAAACCGGAGCATACTTGCGTACGGGAATTCTAGACAAAAACGGAAAAGATACTGGTGTAGATCCTTTTATGGGTTCATTCCCAAATTTAATTGATGTGGGTGTCATGGGTCATTGTATCCATGGCAAAACGGGATTGTGCGCAAAGGCTGGAATAGGGTGTTATCAAAGTGGCTTGACAGTTGAAAAGCCTAATATGACGTTGGATAATTTTCAGTGGATTGCTAAGCAATGCCGTCATAAATGTAACCAGTTTGCTTTGGGCGGAAGAGGCGACCCGGATCAACACGAAGACTTTGAACGATTATTGCAAATATGCAGAGAAAACGATATCGTGCCGAATTTTACTACTTCAGGCTATGGTATGACTCCGAAAATTGCCGAAATTTGCAAGAAGTATTGTGGAGCGGTGGCGGTAAGCTGGTATCGTAGTGATTATACGATCAATGCGATACGAATGCTAATTGAGGCTGGGGTAAAAACAAATATCCATTATGTTTTAGGCAAGAACACTATCGAGGAGGCTATTGAACGATTAACAAAAAATAGTTTCCCGGACGGTATAAATGCAGTAGTTTTTCTTCTCCACAAGCCTGCAGGGCAAGGAACACATCAAAATGTCCTTGATGTAGGCGACCCTAAGGTTGCGCAGTTCTTTTGTCAAGTAGATAATATGCACCCGTATAAAGTCGGGTTGGATAGTTGCAACGTTCCTGGCGCTATAAGATTCTGCAAGCACATTTTACCGCAATCATTGGATACGTGTGAAGGAGCACGATTCAGCTGTTACATTGATTCAGATATGACTATGCTACCGTGTAGCTTCGATCAGAAGAAACAATATGCTTTTAAGTTAAGACCGAAGACTATAGAGGAAGGCTGGAATAGCACAATATTTGATGTTTTTAGGGACAAACTTAGAAGTGCTTGCCCAAATTGCAAACACCATGATTTATGTAAAGGTGGCTGTCCGCTTTTACCAGAGATAGTCTTTTGTAACAACGCAGAAAGAACAACAATAAATCAAATATAAAGGAGAATGAACCATGAAATTCAGAACAGACTTCGTTACAAATTCCAGTGACAGTAGCTTTTTGACCTTTAATGTGAAAAACAAAGCCCTGTTTCAGTGCCTCAAAAATCTGGGAATTAGATTTGAGAACACAAAGGAGAATGAATTCTCAGATACAATGCGAATTGTGTTACCATCCGGAGAAAGCACAGAAATCGATGGAGGAGAAAACTGGTCGCTTCCATACGTTGACGAGTGCCCATCAATTTCTGCGTGGATTGTGGCATTGCTTTTGCATGAGGTCGAGGAAGACGGATATTCCGAATTTTCTAAGGAATTGATTACACTGCTTAATGAAGCAAACATTACCCATCTTGATTGGGAGGCAGTCGAGTCTTGGTCTCGTGATGAGATGATGGAGGATCTGTCTGCGAAATTTGATCAGATGGATGGAGCAATTGAAGAGGCATCAATTGAACATACATATGGTTTTGAGGGTGAAGTTGGGCCGTGTATTTATACAGAAGTCCACAACGGAAAGCGCTTGAGCGTTAATTACTCCGATGAAGAAGGGATCGAGACTGAAGAATGCGATGGATTGAAGTTTGTTGTAACAGGAAAGCTTAAATACTTTGAGAATCGTGACAAAATTGTAGAAGCTATCGAAGACATGGGAGGAAGTGTTTCTGATAGTATTTCCAAAAACACCGACTACTTAATCTGCAATGACATTCATTCCACTTCATCAAAGATGAAAAAAGCAAAAGAATTGGGCATCTCTGTATTAACAGAACTTGCGTTCATCAGAAGATTCTGTGACCCAGAAGATTTTGATGACATCAGTGATAACGATGAAGTTTGTTTAGATGCTTGGGATATGACATCTGAAGGGGGTGTTCTTGACTTTGTTGTTGAGAACGGCACCCAGCCTATTGTCATGGAGGTGTGGAAAGACGGAAGATGGCAATGAGGCGTATCCGATTAGAAAACGGCTGCAAGACAAGCTGTTGAATCGGCAAAACGGGAAGAAGCGAGATCAATGGCAGCCAATATTTTTGAAGAGGATAGCAATAACATTCTGAAGATTCTTCTCCTAAACAAGGAACATGATTGCCTTGAAGCAGAAGAATATACGAGCGCAAAGGACATTACATTTGAAGAACTCTGCACAAGAGGTTCCATCCGCTTTGAAATGGGACCTGTTGATGAAATGGAAGAAAAGGACTGCTTCCTTATTGTTCAGAAAGAGGAATCGAAGAGTATCTTCGGTGACCAGCAGATTCTGCTCACGTTTACAACTATTTGTAAAGAAGAAATCAAATTGTCCGATAGTCTTTACTGCGCTATGTTATCATTTAGATGAAAGGATGAGAGTTTGTGTCAAAGCCTAACTTTTTCGCTGGGATTGATGCTCTGAACTGCCTTCTGCAAACGGATTTTGCGAAGCCGACCAAGGACGTTGATTTGACCCTTGATCTTATCGAACTGCCTTTCTGGTTTAGCTTCAAATCCGATGAGAAAACGAAAACACTCAAGGCATACACCCAGATGGACCTCTATAGCAAAGACGAGAGCATGGCTACCGAACAGGGTAGCGTGGTTCTCGACCGTGCAAGCGGTCGTGCATCAATAAAGGCTGTTCAGGAAATTGGAGAGAACATGGGAGTCTTTTACGCTGCCTGCCAGAAACTCAGTTGCCTGATTCAAGAGAAGGGGCTGGAGCCGCTATATGCCGATCTCGATCCGGACGAAGCCGGTATCCTGCTGATGGAGAACAACGGCGAGTTGAGTTGGAAAGTCGTGTCCGGCAGAGAGCGTCCAAGCTTGACGGTTCAAACGCTCTTCGGAGGAACCACCATGGGGCGTCCTTATATGGATGACTTTTTGGAACGCTCTGAGCTGGACGATCTGAACCTTGAAGAAAAGATCGAAGCAGCGGAAGAAGGCAATATTACCGCTATGGAAGAGCTTGCCATGCTCTATCTGAACGGAGATGAGGATCAAGAGATAGACCCCGATCCGGAGAAGTGCGTTTATTGGTTCCGTAAAGTGGCTGAGGCAGGTGATGCAACCGCCATGTTCAATTTGGGACTGCACTACGCCAAGGGGCATGGGGTCGTGCGGGACTTTGCAAAAGCGGCAGAGTGGATGAAGAAAGCTGCCGATAATGGCGATGAAGACGCCCCTACCTCTTACGAGATGTATAGTAAGGCTTCCGAGAACCTGAAAAAAGCAGAAGCCGGCGATGCCGCTGCGCAGGCTGAGATGGCAAAGCTGTTCACCCAGATCGGCGGTTCTTTGGATCAATTTGGCTCTGGCAATGATTATCAGGAAGCTTTTAAGTGGGCGAAAAAATCGGCAGACCAGGGAAATCTTGAGGGAATGTATTGCTTGGCTCTGTGCTATGAACATGGCCGCGGTACAAGGATGTCACCTTCAAAGGCTGTATCGACGTATGAAAAGGCTGCAAAGCAGGGACATGCTCCGTCTCAGTGGAATCTTGCTGTATGCTATTTGAACGGCAACGGCGTACAGCGGGATGAAACAAAAGGGTATTCTTGGGCATATCAAGCTGCAGATCAGGGCAACGAGCTTGCTATCAACGTGCTTGAGGCGCAAGGAATGACGATCAAACAGATTATTAAAAGATACTCTGATCCCGAATATCATGTGACTTTGGAAGGGACTCAGTACGAAGGTCGTGCAGACCGTTGTGAAAGAATTCGCGCCGGTATGGAACTCCGGTACAAGATCATCAAGGACAAAAATGGTGAGGATGCGCTGGAATGCTTCTACAATGGGGGCTCTGTCGGCTTGATTTCCAGACGGGCGGTCGGCGACGTTATCGCTTTGCTGCGATTGGAGCGTGCTGCGCTCAAGATAAAAGTCAAGAGTTGCATTCCGAAATCAAAGCGCGGTGCCAGAGCAAGAAATGCCGATGTGCACTTGACTTTGAAATTGACAGAGCGAAAGCCTGAAACACCGGAGGAACGAGCAGCTCGCCTGAAAGCGGAGGAAGAAGCGAGACGCAAGGCAGAGGAAGAGCGCAAGAGAAAAAAGGAAGAGCGCAGGAAGGCAGAGGAAGCTCGCCGGAAGGCAGAAGCAGAAGCGAAAGCAAAACGTGAAGAAGAGCTCCGCAGATACAATGAGGTCCACAAGAAGTGGGAAAGCGAGTGTGCGGACATAAATATTAAACGTACAGCTTCTGTCGATGCCCAGATCGCTGAAGAAAAAGCGGCAATCGTGAATGCGGCAACGAAGAAGCGAGATGAAGTGATTGCGAAAGCAAATGCCGTTGTTAAAGAGCAAACAGAACGTAAAGCTTTGGCCGAGTCTACGCTGGCATCCCTTGGCATGTTCAAGTTTGGAGAAAAGAAAGCTCAGAAGTCAATCATCGAAGAAGCAACAAAACTATTGACAGAAGCTCAAGCATCTATCTCCTCTGCTGAATCAGTCTATTCGACGGAAATTGGAGAGGCAGATAAAAAAGCAGAAAGCAAGCGTCCCTCATTCCAAAAAAATGCTGAAATAGAGTTCCCGCTGCCTGTTGAGCCAAAGAAGCCGAACTGATTAGAAAGTGGCGATAGAAAGAGGGAGATGCCCTTGTGACATCTCCCTCATTTCCTATAAAAGGAGTCTGGTGATAAGATGAACGAAAAGCCAATTACGATATATATTCATGATCTGGAGATTTCCAATAAGAGCAAAAGTTTCCTCGCCCGTGTGGGTATGATGCAACTGAATGATTTGCTTAACTGTGATATTGCAGAATTGTCTGCAACACGCAATATCAGTGAAGATATTCTCCAAGAGCTGAATGGCGTAATAGCCCATTCAGACGTTATCATCAGTTTCTTTGAGGAACGAGCAAAACGAATCAAAGAGATTCTTCCTAATGTTCAAGACGCGCCGATTGAAAGTCTTGGACTAGGTAATCGTACAACAAACGCGTTGAGACGTGGCGGCATCCACACGGTCGGAGCGTTGATTCAAATGTCTCAGAAAGATATTTTTGAGCTACGTAACGTCGGCGTGTTGAGCAGAGAAAAAATCACAAAGGCCATTGAAAGCATCATTCAAAGCGGCAAGGTCGTACACCACAAACGCGAAGAGGAGCCAGAGGCAGTTATTGAAACCACACCGGAAAGTAGTAGACTATCTGAACTCCTTCCGCAAATCGAATCTATTAGTCTTGATGATGTTCCTTTTAGCGTTAGAGCCAGAGATGCATTAAAGAGTGCAAATATTCAGACTGCAGATGAACTGGTCCAAATGTCCGAGAAGGATATCATGGGCCTTCAAAATGTTGGTGCCCAAATAAGAGACGAAATACTTGCGGTCATCAATGCAATAATTAGAGAAGGTAGAGCTTATTTTGATAATCTCACATCTCAATACGATCAAAAGCATGGAGATGAACCTATCGTAGAAGATGAACCTATCGTAGAATCTGCCAGTAAAGGTTTTGACTTTACGGTCATTGACATTTTAACAGAAAGATTTGGGTTCAAGCCAGTTAAGATGACGGAATGGTTTGGGCTGTCAAGGCAAAGCGTGTATAACGCCTTGGAGAAACGATTGCCGAAGCGCAGATCTACATGGACAGGAAAGACAATTTCTGAAAGTGAACTGTCAATTCTTGCAAAACTGATCGAAAACAAAAGTTTTGACTATACTGACGACGAAGTAACCTGCTGTTGTATGAACAACAGACAGGACGATTTCGTCTGCCTTTTTATATATGAGAACGAGATCAAATGCTTCTTCCTGAAAGACTTGCCGGATGAGATTCGGGAACAAGTTGTCAGCAAAAAAATGCACAGGTATACCGAGCGGGAGTTGGCCGGTGAATCTGACGGAAGAGTTATAAATGTCCTTACGAAGCCTTTCTATCGCCCGGATAATCCAGAGAGATTCAGAGCAAATGCAAAGTTGCGCGGAATGGCAACGGATGAGTACGCTGTTTTCATTTCCGGATATCCATACCTCGATCAGCACAGCGTTACAGATGAGCAGATTGTTGCCTTCATGAAGGAAAACATGGTTGACGGGAAGGTGTACATCTCTTCTGATCCGGAAAACCAGTGGATTAGATCAATAGCCTCCCGGAATGGCTATACAATTAAGAGCTTTATTGAACTTTATGGATTTGAGAGAACTACTGAGCGCCCCGATGTAGCTGTTGATGTACTTGAAAAGGATATGGAGGTCAGGCAAAGCGACGGTACTTTTGAAGATAAAGTCTTTGCCATGTATCCCCTCATTGGAAGCCGTATTCTGAAACCAGAAACGGTGGACAAGCTAAATAAAAATGCGAGAAAATACATTGACCTAGTACTTAGAGAACCATGGACAAAGCTCTCATTGCGCGCAGAAATGCAAATTACCCTTGCGCTGATTAACAATGCAAAGAATTGGAAGAGTGAGGAGAACGGCAATTTTTGGAACTATATTACTCTCCAGTTCGGGTATCGTGACGCAAGCGGATCGGTAGTAAGACTTCTTCAGTCGTCCCTTGAGAATGCAATGAAGCGCAACCAGCGTCTTTTCTTGGAGGATGCAAATGGACGCGCTTTCAAGTCAACGGTTGTGATCCATGCGCTCAGTACGAAAAAGTCGTGGATGGCTCTGTTTGATTTCCTGTTCGACTTCTACAAAAGCAACCTTAACTGGCGCGTGATTCCAAACGACCCTTTGATTTCAGTTATGGTCCACGCGCTCCAGCAAAAATTATCAGGCGGCAATGAGGAAGATGTCGAACTGACAATCAGCTCTAAGGCGTATTCATTCCAGGAAGGAATACGGAAACTGATCCTTTACCGGCCTGTCTATACGCGGAACCTGTTTGAAAGGTTAATCGGAAAAATCGATTCGCTTGTCAACTCTGAGACCAAGAAAGTCAATACATACGAAGAATTGCTCTGTGAAGAGTGGTTCAAAAAGAAGATCCTTGCGATTGCAAATACAAAAAAATCAGAGAGACAGACGCAAGTCACTCAGCGTGATGTCGCAATAGATTATTCCCGTATCCGTGCGAAGTTCATCCTGAAAAATGAAACGGACGTACAGCTCATACTCCCGGATATTCGCTTGAAGAACGAGGAGATCAAAAAGGCAACGCTTTCCATAAGCTGCAATGGAAAAGAAGTAATGCAGCAGAACCTTAGTTGGTACGGGAACGAGCTCGGAAAGACGCTAAACGGTGTCGCCGCTTCTATTTCGGTGGGTTCTCAAGAGGATAGTTTGCTGAACATTTGTGTTCGGATCAAATGTGATGACGAGTTGATCTACGACTCAGAAGGAAGCCTGCATCGTAACGTGTTGCTGTTCTACGGCGGTGCTGAGATCTCGGCAAATCAAGTCAAACGAGACCACTATACGCTCGTAGTGCCTAAAATGTCGGAGGTAAAGACAGAGAACACGGATATTGTCGAGATTGACTCGATGAAAAATGCTGGGCTGAAAGCGTTCTTCTTGGAGCTGAAGGACGGATATGTGCTTTCGGTGGATGGCCGATTGATTGCCTTCGACAGTGAGAATGGGACCGACGTCAAGGTTATCACTCCGAGCGAATCCACATTCCTGCCAACGGTCACCCTTCAGGACACAGAGGCTTTCCTCGCCTTTCGGAAGAGTACTTGTAGCATCATTCTTGGGAATCGCGATTACACGCAGCAGTTTGTCCTCTTAAAAGACGGCGAGAGAATAGAGTTTGACTCATTAGAACAGTCCGACAATGGACTCGCGTTCACCATGCTGTTGGATGGCGAACGTGACACGGTACGTATTCAAGTAATCAATCTGGCAAACGAACGATTGATGTTTGACCGGACATTTGTTCTGATTTCCGAAGCAGATTGCTGCTTTAATCGTGAATTCTATTATAATGCAAGCGATTATGACGGTGCAGAATTTTATGCGGACATAGATGATTTCCATGAAGTAGTTCCTTTTGGGAAAGATGAGTCTGAAGTCCGGATACCTTTCCGTGATGGAGAACTCCATGCGGATATTCCGAAAATCACCGTGTCTGAAACCTCCGGTGCATGGCTACAGGAGCCTCAACCGGCATGGTATATCGGGCATATTCCGCAGAATAGTTTTCTCAAAGTAACCACTCCAGCGAGGGTCAATGTTCAGTTTCTCGTTGGTGGCAAAGACATCCTCTATGATGGTCAGGGCTTGGTGACGATTGGAAATGTCCTACAGTCGTTCGGTGGTACAGACAGCTTCACTGATGCAGAAGTGGTGATGAGAGTTGCCGGTCAGACACAGAGTGCATCTTATTCTTTGGCGAGAGTTTTCTTCAAGGAGCGTTTCCTGAAGCGTCCTTCCCTCTGGACAGAAGAACAAAAGCTGTTCTGGGATCAAGGTAGCGGATTCATTGGGAACTCAGGCCGAGAATTTGCACTTTTGCTCTCAGACTCTGATGATAAGTCGTTTGAGTTCAAGCTTAGCGAAGATACGGAGTATGTCATCTTACCGGAAGATATGCCGATTGGGAACTATCGGTTTGAAATCAGCATCCAAATCGGAGGATTATTCAAAAGAACAAAAGAAGTTTTGGCAACCGGCGACTGTATCATCGGTGATAAAAACCTTCTGCGCTTTATGAACAGACGTATTGTTGTCGAATCTATTACAGATGAGTTCAAGGAAGAGGCCGGCCATATTCTGATACGTACTTGCTACATTGACCAAATCCAGTATTGCGGGATGGAGGATACATCCGAAGGATACTGCCCGGTGTACAGTGGAATTCTCTACACGACTGGTTATCATGGGGAAAGGTATGAGTTCTCATTTGACGTACATACAAACAAAAAGGGCATTACAAAAATGTTGGTGAATCCGGTTCGGATTGTGTACATCAGCGACACTGCACTGTGCATTACTGATCCAGATGGAGATGGTTTGTACTACTATAACTACTATGATCGCAGCTTGGAATCCGTAGTCTTTGCACTTACGGATCACGAATACACGAAGGCCAACAAACAAAAGTATTCCAATGCCGATCTATACTCGTATCGGACGGAAAGGGTGTAAGTATGTTTAGTCCAATAACTGCAGCAGACAACATCAAGGATGAGTTTATAGGGTACATATCGACGTTGTTCCATATTTCCGATAAGGATTACGCTGCGCAGTTTGCTGCTGCATTGCGTGAGGAAGGTGCTATTGCAAAAGGCCCCTATCTTGACGTCAGCGACTCATATAAAACCGGAAAAAGCCTTGCTCAGATGATTGAGGAGGGCGAGGCGTCTTCACTCTTCCACAGTTTGGAGGGAGATATTCCCGACGGTGAAAAAGAGATCCAGATCAACCGTGGGCTGTATCTCCATCAGGAAAGAGCCCTTAGAAAGACAAACAAAGGTAAAAACCTGATCGTTACCACGGGAACCGGCTCTGGTAAAACCGAGTGCTTCATCATTCCGATAATCAATCACTTGCTTCGGGAGGCCGAAGAAGGTACCCTTTCATCCGGCGTGAGAGCGATTCTGATTTATCCGATGAATGCTCTTGCCAACGACCAGATGAAAAGACTGCGCAATCTGCTGAAGAGCTATCCCGAAATCACTTTCGGCGTCTATAACAGCAGCACAAAGCAAAATGAACAGGACGGAATTGCTGAATACGGCAAGGTGTACAAGGACGCAAATGGACATCCCTTGAAGCCGCTGAAAAATGAGATCGTTTCGCGCGATCAGATGCAGAAGACGCCTCCGCATATCCTCGTGACGAACTATGCCATGCTTGAGTATATGATGCTCAGACCCAAGGATGACCTGGTCTTTTCCGGAGCGAAACTGCGTTTCCTTGTCCTTGATGAAGCACATATCTATCGGGGAGCGACGGGAATGGAAACGTCCCTGCTGCTGAAGCGGCTTAAAGCACGAATCAGCAACCCGGCAAATGTTCTCCATCAAAACACGAATACTGCCACAGATAAGAAGCTGCAAATGGTTCGTGACTTGCAGTTGGCGATCTCCGAGTATGCACCGGATTCACAGGTGGTGGCGGATGGCAAGCTTTATACAAGCCGATACATCCGAAAGTCGCCTCAGACCGCCGGACAAGATTGGGAAACCGCATATATTGCTCAGTGCAACAACCCTTCGTGCATGACTTGGAATCATAGATCAATGGAGCCCGATGTGGGAGGAGAGCCTTGCGTTTCCTGCCATGAAATCATTTCGAGATCCAGATGGAAGCAGGCCATTGAACCGAGAAAGGGCTTTGTTGCAGACGCAAAACCAAAGGACGTCCCCATGCGAAAACCCGATAAGGCGTTTCGCAGTGATGACTTCTATATTGGCGATGCGCAGCGGCAGGTCATGCAGAAATATGCCTTTGTCATGAAGGACGGAAATCGTTTCCAGATGGAAACGTCCATCAATGACTCCCTTATGGTTGTTTGCAACGATGATTTCTATGTCTGCCCACACTGCGGTTATGCTGAAAGCACCTCGGAAAACATGGAAGTTGCCGGATTTAATTCCCACCAGAAAACCCTGGAGAAAAAACATATTACTCCCTGGGGAAAGACCTGTGAAGTCAAGCTGGTCAAAAACAAGCTCTGTCATGTTTTTAAGACAGATGTTGTCCGGTTGGTATTCTCAACGCCGCAAGCAGGAAATCAGGAAGTGATGCTGTCGGTTATGTACGCTCTGCTGGAGGCGTTGTCATCTGTCTTGGACATCGAGCGAAACGATATTAAAGGCTGCCTTCACAAGGTCGTATATGACAACAAGCTGATCTATGCCATTGTTCTGTACGATGCTGTAGCGGGTGGAGCTGGTCATGTTAGAAGGTTGGTCACAGAAGATGGTCTACGTTTCCGTCAGGTAGTCGAGAAGGCTATTGCTATCACAAAAGGATGTAACTGTTCTCCTTCGTGCTATAGCTGTCTTAGAAACTATTACAACCAGAAAATCCATGATCTTCTTAACCGCAAATATGCGTATGATTTTCTGGAGAACTACTCCGGCGACTTAGAACCCATTACAAATGAAGAGTTTGAAGGTGCTGAAGAGCCGGGAAAGGTATAACAGGCAATAAAAAACAACAGTTTGACAGGAGGTGCGAAAAATCAGGCGCACCTCCTGCTCTTCCGGCCATTTCATGATAGAGGTACCCAGCAGGACTGTTATGGTAGAAAATGCGCAAACGCTGTGGTATACTATTGCAAGAATGTGTCGCAGAGAGGAGGGGCGTGCATGCAGCATGCGGGTGAGGACAGCCGCCGCGAGAAAGCGCGGCCGGAAATGAAAAAACGAAAAGTTTCCAATTTTTACACTGGGCTCTATGTATTTATGAGTTTTTTCTTCTTGGGCGGGACTGCTTTTTTTCATGGATTCTTACAAAGTATGTACCGAATGATCCTTCGCGCCCATATGATTTCGGCTTTTTCTGCGGCGTGATTTTTATTATAGCAGGTGTAGTAGGCTTTTGCGCATCTATCTACATGGTCTTAAAGGGCGCGTTTTCGGCTGCATACATGGTAGACGCAGAAGGCATGACTACCTACTGGAGAAAAAACACATACCGACTTTTGTGGACCGACTGTGTCGAGTTTGAGATCGTGCTGGTTCCGGTCAACTGGAGTACCTCGGCCGCGGTCGTATATTGCTCCACACGTGTACTTTCCCAGAAAGAAAAAGAGAATTTCTTCTGGTTCCACAAGAACGACTTTGCGCACGTGCAGTATTTCCAGTACAGCGATGAGGCCGTTTTTCAGGAGTTTTTGCATTGCGTTCCGGAGCGGGCACGCAATTATCTGGAAGCGGAAGCGCTCGTGCTGGGCCTGCCGGGGGAGTAAGACGCCTCTGCATAGTGTTATCCGGCAGATTCCGCAAACAACGGTTGCGGCGGGGGGGGGTTTTGGG
>ENA-OPKZ01000376-OPKZ01000376.1-human-gut-metagenome-genome-assembly--contig:-NODE-376-length-14837-cov-2.983426_pt1 | contig 14837 bp, 17 predicted proteins | sample MGYA00241788_ERZ501703 | MGnify/ENA primary metagenome ERZ501703 (study PRJEB25962, sample SAMEA2042293) | human gut metagenome | biome: human gut; feature: human-associated habitat; material: faeces... | reverse complement strand
AAAGATTTGATTTCAGAATTCATACTAAGTTCTTATAAATTATTGAATGATTCAAAAAATAATACACATTATTATCATACGTTAACCCCAGATGATAATTCACCAGTGGTTGTACATCACACAACAAATCAATTTACCTATGTTATTTCTGGAAATGGTAGTGTTTTTTTAAATGGCGATGAAATACCTATAGAACCTGGAAAAGAAATACTTATTGAAGCGGGAACAACACATCGATTTGTAGCTATTTCAAGAGAATTGGTGTTATTTCACATTCATATTCCTGAATCAGGTAGAACTACGGATAGATTTATACTTGAAGGTGAGGACTACAGAAGAAATGAGTAATAAAGTGGTTATAATTACAGGCTGTTCTTCTGGTATAGGATTAAGTACAGCAAAAAAATATAAGGATGAAGGATATACAGTAATTGGCTTAGATATAAGTCAATGTCCAATTAGTGATATCATAACGTTTTATAAATGTGATCTATCTAATGAAAAAGAAATAGTTCATACAATTAATAATATTAAAAGATTGTATCAGTCTGTTAATTATCTGATATGCTCTGCCGGTATTTTTTTTGATAAACAAAGATCATTTCTAGATAATATGGACATAAATGAATGGACTAACACTATACAATGTAATTTAACAGGTTCCATGTTAATCTTTCGTGAAACATTCCAGTTAATTCAAAAAGCCAAAGGAGATAAAGCAGTTCTATTCGTCTCATCTGATCAAGCACAGCATCCACGTTGTAAAAATAGTGCCTATGCAGTTTCAAAGGGAGGATTAATAACTCTTGCAAAAGTTTGTGCCGCTGAATCAATTAATTATGGTATACGAGTTAACGCTATCGAACCAGCATCTGTTCGTACTAATTTTATAAACAGGCTATTTGAAACAGAAGAACAAAAAGAAAGTATTTACGAAAAAGAGAATGATAAAATGCCTTTAGGGTTAATCGAACCTGATGACGTTGCCGAATTAATCATTTTTTTGTGTTCAGAAAAAGCGAAACGCATAACAGGACAATCCATATCAATTGATGGTGGTTTATACATATAACAAGGGGGATTATATATGAAAAGGTATACAAAAGATTATTTTGTAAATCGATATCAGGATTACACAAGTTTACATATGAATGTATCTGAGCACTTAACTGGCGAAGAAGAAATTGTTATTGGCAGTATTGATGTTTGTATGACAACACGTTGCAATTTAAGATGTAAGGGATGTGGGAGTTTGATGCCAATGTACTCTCATCCAGAAGATATTGATATTGAATTAATCATTCATTCTCTAGAGCGTTTCTTTAGTGTTGTGGACAGAGTATTTCGTGTAAATGTTATAGGCGGCGAACCGTTTTTATATCCACATATGGATCAAGTGATTGAATTTCTTAATTCAAGAAATGAAGTAGTCTGGGTTGTAATTCCAACTAATGGAACAGCCGCACCTGATAATCCTCGATTATATAAGGCGTTGCGAAATCCAAAAAACCATGTTCGTATAAGTCATTTTGAAGCTTTCGAAAAAAAATCAGGGATATTACTAAGTCGACTTGTTGAAGAAGGGATAGATCACTCAATTAAATCATTTGGAAAAAACACTTATCTTTGGTATGATTTTGGAGATTATGCCCTTAGAAATCGAAGTCCAGAAGAACTTGCTAAACAATACGATAATTGTGAAGTTGAATGGATGAGCTTGTTTAAAGGAAGATTGTACCCATGCCCTAGAGCTGCGCATTCAATAGATTTAGGACTTCAACCAGATGAAGGAAACAGCATTTCTATTTCAGATGATAATATGACTTTAGATCAATTAAGAAACGAATTAATACAGTTTGTTTATGAAAGAAGTTATTATCCATCATGTAACAGATGTAATAGGGGAACTGATTTATGCCCTGTAATTCCTGTTGCAGACCAATTGTGAGGGTATAAAATGAATATAAACAATCTAATTACATTTATTTTAGGTGTTGAACCAACTATCATATCTGAGAATGTAATAATTGCGCCTTGTTGGCAGCCAGATTCAGTTGGTATTTCTGCTCAGTTAGTCTCTAATCAATCTTGTACCATCTGGCATTGCCAAGAATATGATTTAACATATATCGTGTGTGGAGTGGGTTCATGTTTTTGTGCTGATGTTACGATGATTCTTCAGTATACTAGATGTAAACGCGCTCTTTTTCTCGGTTCTGCTGGAGCACTAGATGAAAGAATTGGAATTGGTGATATTGTAATACCCGATAATGTATATTGTGCAGAAGGAGCTTCAAGATTTTTATACGAAGATCTTTCAAAAGATATTTTTGGCAAGATGTATAATACTGATAATACATTAAGTGATTTTATTCGTTCATCAATAAAAAATAAAATATGTGAAAGTAATATTCAATTACACCGTGGAAATGGCATTTCAGTAGAAAGCATTTTTTCTCAGTATGATCATATAGAGGATTTCATTAATATGAATTGTACTTTTATTGACATGGAATCATCAGCTTTTCTTGCAGCATCAGAAAAAATAGGTATTCCTAGTACAATAGTCTACTGTATTTCAGACAATGTTATTTCTGGTAAACCTTTATATAACACCTCAAAAGAGGAAACCGAATTCCGTAAGAGAATTAGAAAAAAAATTATACCTGATATTATATCTGCTTTTGTAAAGTAAAGAGTATGGATTTGAATAATACTACAATCTATCTAACAAATACTTCATATTATAGCTTTGGAGGAAATCATGAGTAATAAAAATAGTAGTGGGTTCTCAGAAAATCAATATGTTACATATTTCGATAAATGTAAATCAAAGTCACCTTCATATCAATGTAAAATATCAGTTATTATTCCAGTTTGGAATGTTGAAGAATACCTTTCTGATTGTCTAGAGAGCATACTTGTTCAAAAGGAATATGTCTATGAAATAATTTGTATTGATGATTATTCTCATGATTCTAGTGGGCAAATTCTAAGAGATTATCAAAAATACTATCCCGATCTTATAACTATTATTTCACAGCATCATATTGGCTTATCCGCAGCTAGGAATAGAGGTTTAAAAATTGCACGCGGCGAATATATTTATTTTATGGATTCAGATGATATCTTAAAGCCAAATGCATTTGAAAGAATGCTTAATGTTTTAGAAAACAAGAAACTTGATGTCCTATTCTTTTCATTTGAGAATTTTTGTTTAGAAAAAAAACTACAATCTCAATATGCTGATAGGATAAATAGCATAAAGAGAATGTATTCATTTTCAATGGTGAAGACTGGAAAAGAAGCTTTCTGCGAGTTTAACAAAACTAAAGAATACTATGTACTTGTATGGGCACAATTTTTTAAAAGAAGCTTTTTGGAAGAACATAAAATATTCTTTTACGAAGGAATAGAGTATGAAGATCAATTATTTACATTTCAGGTTCTATACCACGCAAAACGTGTTTTTTGCATTACTGATGTTTTATATTTGAAACGTATTCGCTCTGGCTCAATATGTACAAACGCTCTTTCCATAAATTATTTGAAATCGTATTATACTACTTATTCTGTAATAAAAAATATGCTTGATAATATGGAAGGTGATTTTTTACATTACACACTCCAACTACTTGAATCATATAAAAATAAATTAAGAAGGAAATATAGTGTTTGTACTGAATCTGAAAAAAATATTATCAACGATATTCAAGAACTGATAGAAATATGTTCGCATTGCGAATAAGGAGATGTTGTAAATGAAATCAATAATTAATCTAGATCAGCTTAACAATATTCTAAAGAATAATGGAAACGTATGCCTTTACGGTTTAGGTGTTAATTTAGAAATATTTCTTGATTATTTTGAATATATGGGCTATCATCCATTTTGTATTTTAGTTGATCAATATACAATAAGTCCATTTGAGTATTCATTGAATCCTTCTAAGCGAGCCAATCTTCCTCGAAGCTCGTTTTCAGAAACGGATATGATGCTAGATGGTACATATAGAAGCATTCCTATATTTAGAATTGACAATTTTATAAATAACGACCAATACATTATTATTAATCTAAATCTTGAGAATGAAGATTTATTGGAAGATATTTGCAAAAAAATATATTCTCCATATCGCCTAAAAAAGGAATACTGGGACACTGAAAACAAGATAATTGACGACTTACAGTTAATTAAGAATACTATTCGTCGTAGTTTACGTTCAACGGTATATGATTTCCATTTTGAATTTCATCTAGCTGAACATTGCAATCTAAATTGCATTGGTTGTACACACTTTTCTCCGCTTGCAGAGCCTGAATTTCTTGAAGTTGAAGATTTTCGTAATGATATTGAGCGGTTATCATATCTAACGGGTGGAAATGCAAGATTTATAAATCTACTGGGTGGTGAACCACTTCTTCATCCTGAAATCAATTCTTTTTTTAAGATAGCACGTGAATATTTTCCAGAAGCAAAAATTTCTATTGTTACAAATGGTATTCTTTTACCTCAGATGGATAACTGTTTTTGGACTTCATGCAGGGAAAACAAAATAGTTATTGCTGTAACTGAATACCCCATTGGATTTGATTATTTATCAATTCGAAATAAAATTAGAAATGAAAATATAGAATTTGAAAGTTTTAGCGGCAGACAGGAAAGATATGAAATGTGGAGTCTATTTTTAGATGAAAGAGGTTTAAATCGTCCTGTAGATAATTTTATGAAATGTCAACGGTCTAATGCTTGTGTATTTTGTTCTCATGGAAAATTATTTCCATGTCCTACTATGGCTAGTATTCGCCATTTTAATCGAATCTTTGATACTAAAATGGAAATATCTGAGTCAGATTACATTGACATTTATAAAGTTTCTTCTATTCAAGAAATATTAGATTTTTTAAAGAATCCTGTTCCTTTTTGCCGATTCTGTAATGTTGAAAAAAGGAAATATGGTCTTCTTTGGCAACAGTCTAAATGTGAAAAAAATGAATGGTGTCCAATAGATTAGCATATCTCAACTATTTTCTTTTTCAACCTTTTGTAACCGCCAACCCCACCCATCCCTCGACCAAAGAATAAAATAATGATACAATTACTCTGAAGGAAAATCGAATTTCGAAAGGAGTAAATATCATGGGAAGAATACGGGAGATCAAAAAGCAGGTTCGTCACAAGGAATGGGCAGCGATGGTGAGTGATTGTCAAGCGAGCGGCAAGAAGGTTGAAGAATGGTGCGCTGAAAACAGCATCAATGTCAGTACCTACTACAAAAGGCTGAATGTGTTAAGAAGTGAGCTGATCGATGATGCTGAAAAACAGAGTATCGTCCCTGTAAGCGTATCAACAGCAATTGCGAATGAGACGGATACAGTCATTCCAAATGCTGCAAGATCAAGCGAAGATAAGATAATAATGCGGAAGGACGGCATTGAGATCACTTTGCCGAAAAGTATATCCGAGGATACTATCTTCGTCCTGCTCAAAGGGCTGAAACAATGCTGAAAGACCTGTCTGCCGCTAATATCTTCATCGTGTGCGGTCATACGGATATGAGAAAGTCCATTGACGGGCTTGCAGCTATCGTTCAGCAGCAGCACAAACTGGACCTGTTTTCAGATAGCCTATTCCTGTTCTGCGGACGAAGAAGAGACCGTCTGAAAGCATTGCTTTGGGAGGGTGACGGTTTTCTGCTGTTCTACAAACGTCTTGAGACCGGACGGTTCAGCTGGCCCCGCAACGAGCAGGAGGTCAGAAATCTCACCCGTGAGCAGTTCGTATGGCTGATGCAGTCCTATCTCCGATGCGATAATTGACCGTATAGTCAACAATGCTTATGACATCATGATTTCAAAAATATCATTTCTGAGTAACCGCCTAATAACATACCGCCCCTAAATAAAAGATCCCCAAGCTGCGGTTCGAGGATTACTCATGTTGCTTTACAGATTTTCTGCACAGATATATTCCACGGCATCAGTTCTTCCAGAATATCCGGATTAGTCAGAAACTCCATGCTCGGAAGAACTGTCAGCAACAATTCAAAGTATTTGAACACATCAAGCCTGTTCGCTTTTGCTGTCTCAACGATGCTGTATATATCAGCGCTGGCTTTTGCTCCGTTCGGAGTATCACTGAACAGCCAGTTCTTTCTGCCTACAGTAAACGGCCTGATCGCATTTTCCGCTGCGTTGTTTGAAATAGCACAGTCGCCGTTTTTGAAATAATTCCCGAGATACTCTCTGCGCTTGAATGCATACTCAAAAGCCTTTCCGAGCTGCGTTTTCGGAAGAACTGTAGGTGCGACTTTTTCAGCCCATGACCAGAAAGCCTCAAACACGGGTTTTTCCTGTGTCAGACGCTCTTTAAAACGTTCTTCTGTTGTCAGCTTATCAAGCTCGGACTCTATCGCAAAAAGCTTGTCACAAAAGTCTCTTGCCGTCTTAGCTATGCTGTCTTCGCTGTCCACAATAATCGCTTCATGGAACTTTCGCCTGACGTGAGCCCAGCAATTGCAGTGCGTGACCTTGGTCAGCTTGTTGTAGCCTGCATAGCCGTCGGTGTGCACAAAGCCATCGTAGTCTCCAAGATACTTCTTTGGCACATCTCCCGACCTTGACTTGTTGTAGTCATAGATCACGATCTGCCTGTCCGAATGCTTGCCGGTGCGGTATACCCACATATATTGCTTGCTTTCGGAGGAAACGTTTCTTTCCTTGAGGACCTTGACGTATGTTTCATCGCAATGAAGGATTTTTTCTTTCAGCATCTCAGTTTTGAGTCTTGCCACAAATTTGCTGAAATAATCCTCACTGCATCTGATGATCCAGTTTGCCATAGTTGTTCTGCTGAGCGCGTATCCAAGACGTTCCCAGTCCTTTTCCTGACGGTACAGCGGAACAGCATTGACGTACTTTTGGTATATCACCCACGCAGCCGTTGACGCAGACGCAAGCGAATGTGGCAAAACAGGTGCCGGCACAAATCCGTGAAGAAAAACAGGCATATTCTTTTTCTCGCACTTTTTGCAGCCATAAGTATTGCTGTAATACTTCTTTACAACCAGCTTTGCAGGTATCAGTTCAACTTCCTCACGGACATATTTTTTGCCAACGACCTTCATCTTACTTCCGCAGTGAGGACATATCTGCTCATTTTCGGGGATAGTGCAGGTGATGACCTCGGTCGCGATGTTCTTTATGATCTCATCACGTTTTGTCTTTGCACTTTTTCTGACATAACCCTTGACATCCTTCTTTACAGGCTCTTCCGTTTTCTCTGCATATTCCTGTTCGGCCTCGTTGAAGAAAGATTGCTGATCTTCACATTCGGTTCGCTCGCTTGATGCTCCGAATATTTTATGCTTAGAGAGTATCAGAGCTTCAAGGAAGATATGATTATCTTTTCTGAGACATTCATTTTCGACCTCTAATTTGTCGATCTTTTTATCACGCTTTCTGATCTCTTTTTCAAGTACAGCGATATATTCTGCGTCTGTCATATTACCTTTTTCTATCACTGCACTCGCCTCCAAAAGTAAGATCTCACTGTATATATTTTACCATAAAAAGCCCGAAAAGTCTATAAAGATCAGACGTTTCGGGCATAGAATATATATCAACAAATATGTTCATTTTTTCTGTTGAAAACTCAGCACACTTTTCCTTTCTTTGCAGGTTTGATGGCTGTTTTTTGATCTATCGAAAGACCTTCCATCAGCCAGCGAAATTCTTTCTGAGTTATCAACTTAGCCTCATTTGAATCTCTCGGTCATTTGTATTTTCCGCTTTCAAGACGTTTATACAGCAGGACGAATCCGTCTTCTTCCCAGATCAGAGCTTTGATGCGGTCACATCGTTTCCCGCAGAACAGAAAGAGGCTTCCTGAAAAAACATCGAGTCCAAAATTCTGCTGCACGATAGCCGCAAGTCCGTCTATTGCCTTACGCATATCAGTGTATCCGCACACAATGTAGATATGCTCCGCATGGCTCACATCACCTATCATCGAAGAACTCCCAGCAGCCGTTTCAGAGTGTCCTCATTGAAATCATCGGGCAGATTGACGACTACGTTTCCTACGGACAAAGATATCTGTTCGTGTGATACTGCGATTTCCGGTTCAGTACTTACCGGAACGATCTCATGCTTTTCAACTTCGCCGCACAAAGCCTTACGCACCCGATTCAGACGGTAGTAATAGGTTTTCTGATTTATGCCATTCTGTCTGCACCACTGTGAAACGTTCAAGCCGCTTTCATTTCTTTGCCTGACCATTTCAGTCCATTGCTTTAGTCTGACTTCGTTCTTTATCCTTGCTATTTCGTTCATTCTGATCAACTCCAATTAGACTTTTTTTCTTACTTCTAGTTTAGTCTATTTGGTGTTCGTTGGGTAGGGTGGTGGGTTGTTGGGCGGGGACCTTCAATTAAGCACAAAAATATCAGCCCTCAAGGAAAACCTTGAAGGCTGTAGGAAAAGGTATGATGTTTACTTGGATATTTTTAAGACTTATGAGGAATTATCCAAAGGTGATTATATATCTAATTTGGTAGAGGAAGAAAAGCTGCGGAGAGAGAAGGCTGCGAAGAAGGGAAACAGAAAGATATAAAAGCAAATCTATACGGGATTATTGAATAATCTGGTTTTCTATATTATTATATCACAACTATCCATTTCTAATCTAAGCCGTTATTACTATTGATGCTCTTTTTAACATAAATGTAAATTTACTAAGTTCAAATACCGCATCAAGACATTTTTCAATGCTTTTCTTTTGAGAAATCTCCGAAAGGGAGTCAACATCAAGTACGGGGACTTCAATTCTTATAACAGCATCAACCCCAATGTTTCGCCAATACACCGCTTTAAAATTTAGATTTTGTAAGTAATCTTGCATCATCATAACCTCATCAGCCCTATCTGCCAGTCCTGAAAAAACCAAATCAACAAAGCCTTGATGAAGAGTATGCCTGATGTAACTATTCTTTATATGTGATTCATAGCAAACAATACAGCCTTCACTTATATCCACAGTTGTTATATAAATCATTCCATATTTATGAATTTGGAGCTTCCTGTATTCAGTTAAAAGGTTATCGAATATTGATTCAATACCATATTTGTTTTCTTCATAATTAACTGATTGATTCATAATGTACTTCACCTACTTTGGTTGAGTTGTTTTTCTTTAAAAAAGCTTTGCAATTCTAATACACGGCTATATTCATTTGAATCTTTATCAAAATAGTCTTCTGAATCATTGAGAATAGATAAGCAATACTCAATTTCATCATCCGATACCGATCTTAGTCTTTCAGCTATTATCTTGTGATAACACCCAGCGATATTCAAGTACATTATATAAACGCACCGCATTAACGGTTCTTGATCGATGAACTGTTTTACCAAGTTGTCACTTAGCGCAGTTTTTCGATAGTCAATAGCTCTATCATATTCTTTACAGTAGTACAGATCAGTTGCAATACAATCACAGCTTTTAACATAATCTCTAAGTATTTCGATATCATTGATGGTACCGTATGTACTCAATTCTTCGTGGATAATAGCGTTCCTTACATCTTTGGCCAATTCATGATGTATAAGAGCCTTATTTATGCAGTCAAGTTTAGAGTTTATGCCTTCTTTTGAAAGGATCACAGAATAATCATCATACTGTTTCCCAAGATTCAAGTATAATGCACCTATATCAGAATTAACTATTCCTTTGACTTTGTTAGTCATCTGATAGTCTTTCAAATATGCATTCTTAACAAAATAATATTTATAATATGCATTTTCCAGTGTATGTATGTTTTCGCTATCCGCCAATATCAGAGAATAAAGTAAGCCCATATTATATCTTATAAAATGACTTTCATCTATTTTCCATCTTGAATCATTACGTGGATTATGTACTGAAAGAACATCTAATAACTGATTAGCTAGATTTGACGAAAACACATATTGTTTATTCTGATCAAGCAGATCTCCAACATAATAATAGCATTCAAATTTTTTTAGATTGTCCGCTCCAGTCCTTTCAAACAAATAGTATAGCTTCCTATTTAATTCATGAGAAAACAATAATGATCGGCTGCGAATTATCCTGATTATCTTTTCAAGCGTTTCTGTACGAATATCATTTACAAGCAGAGCAGAATTAACTATCATTAGACTCAAATCAATAATGTCATATCCGGAATTAGTCCTGTCAAGAAGCTGCTCAAGATAGTCTTGGTACTCTATCAGTATACGATCAAGACCAGACTCATTTGTGTTATATGCTTTCATAAAGGCACTAAAAACATCTTGATAGCACACTTTAAATTCAGGTGCTATTATTAGTTTTATGATAGGATTTACAATATAGTGTGATGTATGATATGTTAGGTAGCTGCTTTTATACATCTCACTCATTGCATTATTAAAACTATCACTAGATATTTTTAGCATATTGATACATATCTTTTTAAAAAGATCCTTACTTATTGATTTTCCAGCCATACATAAAAGAAGCAATACTTGAGGAGAAGACAACTCTTCAATATTTATCTGAATAAATGTCTTTAAATAGCTCAAAAGAGAATTAGTCTCCACTTGTAATACATTTGAAGCATCATAATACTCGTATGTATTGTTATTGATCAATTCGCCCTGCTTATTCAGAACTTCTTTTACATATTCAAAAGTAATTGGCGCACCATCAACAAACTTAGTTCGCATATAATTGGCAAGCCATGATATTGCACAGACATTGTTATTCAACATCTTAAAAACAGGAAGAACATGTCCATTATTCAGCTCTTCATAGAACATTTCCTGACGATTTGGTGATTCAAGATACTTCAAGAATACAACATTTAAATCTATTGACGTATGATCAAGCAGTATTCTATTGGCAACGGTGATTGGTTCCCGGTTGGTAGTAATTATAAATTTAGTATGATGATCACGACCATTTATTATGCTAATGAACTCCTGTACGGATTTCTCCTCTTTTTTAGAATAGACAGGAAAATCATCTAGGCATATAATATCAGGATTGATTGATCTAATAAGAAAGGCGTTTATATAATAAACAAACTCCTCCTTTTTCATCTCGTGGGTAGGTGCTTCAGCATCTTTTAAATCAAAAAGGAAAGAGAATATGTCCCGAGCATCATTGTATTCAGAATACAATTTATTGTATATATCATCATCAAATCCATTAAATTTTAATGAGCTAAACGAAGAATAGAACGAATCGTTATACTGAACATATATCCATTTTTTCGAGCTTTCCATTAGATAGTGCTTTACAAAGGTACTTTTACCTGCACCGTCATCGCCATATATCGTTATGCGATTGCTTTGGACTCCATTTACAACATCAGAAATAGAATCACGTCTAATATAGTGGGTGAAGTCGAGTGAAAACTGTTCTACATCCAGAGTGAATTCACCGTGTGCAATCTTATCTTTAATTTTTTCAACAAATTCGGAATATTCCTCGTCAGGAACAATGCTGATATGATTTCGTACTTTTTTGTTTATACCAACAGTATATTTCTTTTCATTGGAATTAGCATTTACATCTTGGTCTATTTCCAAAGTAAAAAAACACTCCTTGTTATTCTTGGATTTAGAAAAAAACTCTTCTCCAAGTGCTTCGTTCATTCTATTCCTGATTTTTCTATTCGTTCTATTGAAAGAATCAAAAGAAATCAGTTCGTTATTATTATCATCATATAGATATTTTTGTACCTCATCCCCTTTTATTTTATCTTTTTCATAGATTGTAACAGGTTTGGGGTTAGAACCTTTATAGATCATTTTGAAGAGATTTTTCATAGTTCCAGTAATCATCGGAGGCTCTTGAACTATTTCATCTCTTTCATCTGTTTTCTCTGGATATTCCGTTAACAATTCAAAACGAATGTTTTTATATTCAAAATAGTATTTCAATGAACTCACTCCTTAATAGCCCTAAAAACGATATGGCCATCATATATATTCTACCATGTTTTAGATAAGCTGTCAACATTTTTGGCAAATTTGCACAATACCGTAAAACTATACTCTTCCAATCAGTCGAGTATTTCTCAAATCACTTCATTGAAAGCCACTAGATTATCATGATCGGTACGATTTGAATCGTTTTCACTCAGTTTAACGCTAAACTTTATCATATCCAACAAAATCCACTTAAATCACTCATGGTTTTATACTAATTACGAATACAAGGCATTCTATCATAATGATTTGCTATTTGCAAAAACGGATAAAAAAAATTTCAAAAAATCCGTTAAAATCCTAAAATCCCACACTTTACTAATAATATATGCTACTATATTTACAGTACAGGACAAACTTTAAAATAGAAAAGTCAATATGGATATGTAGTATATTCAAATGAAAATCAAAGAATAAAAGAAACTCAAATTAATTGGAATATATATATATCTTTATGGATGAAATAATCATTATCCCGCCTGATGAGTTTGAATGGTTCTCAAACGAAACAATTATGCATTAGCTATACTGTCGTGGGTAACCACAAATAAAAAAAAGGAGGACATGAAGTATGTCAAATTATTGGGATCCGAGTACCTACACACTAGAAAATCAGTTATCTGATATGTTGGGAGGTAGAGATGTAATAACTTGTGATGATGGGAGTGTCATCAAAGGAACTGAGAGTCATGTGGATATTTTTTGGCCAAGCAGTTCTGATTGTGGACACGGTCATGGTGGGTTCGACTATGACAGCGACGGAAACTCATCAGGTGGATTGTATCATAGGTAATTATCCTTTCTGTAGTGTGGAAATGCATTTGTTACAAGTAAAATGAATTAAAGGAGGACTTTTTTATGGCTACATCAAACAACCAAGGCGTATATATCGAAGCTCACAACGATAATCACGGAACATCTCACATAAACATATATGATAGAGATCCAGCCAGTGGGCCTCACGAATCAATTCATGTAAATATTCGTAGCGATGGATCTGGAACAATAGTTGAGTCAGACGGCAGCGGTAATAAGACTTCAACTAATATCAATCTTAACAAATAATCAATCTCAAATTACAAAGTAAATAATACCAAATGCATTTCAAAGTAATAAAGATTTTCCACTCTTACAGATTAAAAGTATGTATATCCTGCCTGATGAGTTTTCGACTGGCAATCGAACGAAACGGTGAAGTATCTACTTCACCGTCGTGGGAAGCCTTTTATACAAATAACAATTAATATATCATTACAAAACTATTTGGCTATATGGAGGAGTATACTTATGAACTACTTAATGAAAAAGGCCGTTAATTATAGCGGTCAGGATATGCTGTTAGATGTCCTAGACATTGACTTTGCGCATCGCACCATGTCAATCGTAGGTGAAATTGATGAAGAAGTGGCAGCAGTTGTAAACTCAGCACTTAGAAGCTTGGCAAGGGATTCCGAAGAGAATATAATTATTTATATCCAGAGCCCAGGGGGCTCGGTCTCCGCAGGTTTCAGTATCTACGATACGTCAAAAGCAATCAGGTGCGATATAGTGACAGTAGCCTGTGGAATGGCGGCAAGCATGGGCGCTTTTCTTTTGACTGCTGCAGGCACCAAAGGAAAACGTTGGTGTCAGCCAAATGCAGAGGTTCTGATCCACCAACCTCTTGGCGGCATAAATGGACAAGCAACAGATATACGAATTCATGCAGAGCATATGCTCAAAACACGTGTAAGACTAAATAGGATCATCTCTGAGAGTACAGGCCAGACCCCACAAAAAATCGAATTGGATACAGAGCGTGATAACATTATGTGTGCAGAAGATGCTCTCAAATATGGGCTTGTGGATCATATCGGAGATCCTATTTCCGAGTGGTAAAAGGAGGTAGTATATGAAATATTGTAAAATAACAAAGCCTATCGGTCTTGAAGATGTCTGCGGTGAAATCGAGAAAATTTGCAGTGAAGCACATGTTTACAAACAGTGTGGACTGAGACCGCCCCATCTGGCAATACAGCTTGATTCCGGTTCCGGCAGGACAACAATCTTAGAATACATGACGGACTGTTTTAGTGAGACCGGTGTGCTTGACTTTAACCGTAGCCTCGATGACTATATTGAACTGACCTTTGATGGAACACTTCAGCAGTTGAAGCAATCGTTTAATACTATTGACTCAGCTGCGGTATACACTAATGGGTTCTGTAATATTGTAGGCATGGATATAAGCGCAATATCGCAGCATTTAGGTGAAGTTCAGTGTACAGAGTTTTTGAAAAACTGTAAAACAGTTAGTGAAACTGCTTGTATTGTTTTCTCTATTCATTCATCTCCAACCAGAAATGAAGAAAAACTCCTCAGCAAGCTGTGTGAAAACGTTGAAAATATAAAACGTCTGGGTACTGTTCCATATAGTGAAGAAAACATTTGTGACCTCATCATCAAAAATATCAAAGAGCATGGGGTCACTATATCTCATAGTGAAACATTTCGTACTGCTTTGCTGAAGATTGTCAACGCTTTCAATATAACAAGTGTCAAGAGTGCAATTTCAACAGCAGAAATGGTTATTCACTATGCTGACTTCTCAGGTTTCTCACCTTTCATTGATGAGAGGGGACTGAAAGCTTTTATAGAACAGTATAACAAGCCTTTTGAAAGGAGCGATAAAAATGAGCAGAAGCGAAAGATGGAATACAGATAGCGAAATCAAACGCCGCTTAAATAATACAACAGATTCAAAAGTAGGCGCAGGACCTATATTGTATTACGAGAATGGCGATAAATACACTGACGACGGAGAATCGCATATAGCAGTTATAGGGCGTACCGGCAAGGGA
>ENA-OPKZ01000369-OPKZ01000369.1-human-gut-metagenome-genome-assembly--contig:-NODE-369-length-14974-cov-5.257390_pt1 | contig 14974 bp, 10 predicted proteins | sample MGYA00241788_ERZ501703 | MGnify/ENA primary metagenome ERZ501703 (study PRJEB25962, sample SAMEA2042293) | human gut metagenome | biome: human gut; feature: human-associated habitat; material: faeces... | reverse complement strand
CAATGCAGCGGCTACGATAGCCGATACATTGAAGGTTTTCTTGCTCTTGGCTTTGCCGATGGATGCGCTGAAATTGCCCAGCGTCCCGATGACAGAGCCGTGTACTTTCAGAATTTCGAGGGCTTTTTCGTAGCATCTTGACAGACTTAGCCGGGATTCCTGCCAGAGGATAACGGCTTGTTCGGGTGATATTTCTTTTATATAGTCCATAATCACCTCCTTTATCTGCGTCCTCCGGTTTTCTTGCCAGCCAGTTCCAGCGCCAGTTCCGCATCCACGATAATCTTGCGTCCAATCTGGGTAATGGCTTTGTCTATCTTTCCGCTTTTCTTGATGCGGTTGGCTGTGGGCAGGCTGCACCCGAAAAGCTTGGCTATGCCGAGTATGCCGTACACGTACTTTCTTTCCGTGTCGGTGGTCGGCTGCGGTTGCGCCTCTGCCTGTACCGAAGCGTGTCTGCTTAGAAAAAGGAACTCTTCGCCTGTCATCTGCCAGACGGGTTTCACTAACAGTTCTTTGAGGTTGTTCATCGTCCGTATGATTACTTGTTTGACAATAGCCCTGCGCACAGGCTGTTTCTTCTGTTCTCGAACGATGCAAAATTAGGTAGGGTTTTGAGTGGTAAGTATGTGGATGATAGATATGGATTGTTCTGTTATATCGCTGAATATCAAGAAATAAAAATACCACTCAAAAATTATTTTGAGTGGTATAAGTGGTCATGTCGTAAAATATATTGGAATATCACGGGTTATCGGAATATTCCGTCCATTTCCTTGGCGAACTTTTGGTTGGGAATACTGGGTAAATCGGAAACGGGTTCCCTGTACTTGGACTTGTAATAGTCTTCATCAATATCCAGGTGTTTCAGGATGGCTTCCTTCCATTTGTCCTTATCCTGCCCCGGCAACTGCTCCCTCATCAGGGAAATCAGATAGCATACCCGTATCTTTTCCCTTGGCTTTATTTTCAGTACGCACTGGCAGGGATGCAGATTCATGCAGGCATAGAAATCCGGTGCGGTAATGTCTTCAAACTGTTCCCCTGCACAAACTTCATGAATTAGGGAAATCAGCTTCATGCTGAAATATTCAGGCAATCCGGCAGTCGTAGCTGTAGTCGATGCGGTTGTAGTTTCAGCTTCCGGCTGGCTGTCTGTACGGCTCTGCCTGTCTGCTTCGTTCGGTTGGCTTTCTTCGTCCGGTACATATTTGGTCAGGATGCCCATGAAGTGTACGCTAAGCAGGTAGATGTCGTCGCAACGGTTTTTCATGTATTGCCGGGCTTCTTTCCAGAGAAGGGTTTGCTGCTCATAAAGATGCTCCAGTTGGGCTTTCTCCCTTTCATATTCAGCCTTGCAACGCTCATATTCTCTTTCCGCCAGCTTTTCTTCTTCGGGTGTATGCTCTCGGTAGCCAATGGAATCATAGCGGTTGTTGGCTTCGTTCATCGGTTTGCGCAGCCTGTTTACCACTTCCATCTCTTCCTTGATGGTTTCCTTGTAGCGGTCTGCGTATTGGTAGCATACACGTATGATCACTTCGTCATGGAGAAGGCGGTAAGATTCATAAAGCCGTATGTATTCTTTGACTTCCTTTTTCAGACTTTTCAGCAGCAGGGTACATGGTTCTGGCGGTGTATGCAGCACCAGTTCAAGGATAGCTTGCTCAAAAGCCTTTATATCGCTCCATTTCGAGTAGAAATCAACGATGAATTTCTGCTTTTCAAAAGAGAAAGTATGGCTTACAATCCAATCTTTGCAGATTCTGTTCAGCTCCCCGTATTGAGGAATGAGGGTTGTTATCGTTTTCTGCATGGCATACTCTTATTATTGGGGATCCTTGTCAAGGAAAGAAGCCAGTTCTTCTTCCACTTCTTCTACGCTGGGCAACGCTGATTTCAATTTCTCGGGAATCGCCTTGCTCAATTGGTAATCGCTGATGCCGATGGGCTGGTCATAGCCGGAAAGGGCATACTGGGCAACCACTTCGTCCTTTCCTCTGCACAACAAAAGACCGATGGTCTTGTTGTCGTGTTCCCCTCTCAACTTATCATCCACCACGTTGATGTAAAAGTTGAGTTGTCCGGCATATTCCGGCTTGAAAGGAGTGGCTTTCAATTCTATGACAATATATGCGTGCAACGGAATGGAATATAGAATCAGGTCGGCAAAGAAATCGCTGTTTCCGACTTGGAAGTGCTTCTGCCGGGCAACGAAGGCAAAACCGTTGCCCATTTCCAACAGGTAGCGGGTAACGTGTTTCACCAGCTGTTCTTCAATATCCCTTTCGTCTGCTTTTTCTTTGGCTCCTGCCAAATCAAAGATGTACGGGTCTTTGAGTAGGTAATTGGCAAGGTCGCTTTGTGGAGCCGGAAGTGTGGTCGTGAAATTGTTTACCTTGTTGTTGCTGATTTGTCGGCTATACAAATCACTGTCAATTTGCATTTTCAATACATTGCTGCTCCATCCTATTTCCACAGACTGCTTCATGTACCAGTAGCTTAGACCTAAAGGTAGCGAACTGTCAAGTATAGTCATTTGGCTTGTCCAGTTTATTTTGGCTATAGGAGAGGTCAAGAAAACTTCTTCTATTTCCCTGATTCCCATCCTGTAAATGGCAGACACGGTTTTTCCCACATCTTCAAATTGCGCAGGAACTTCCTGCGTAATTGCTAATGATTGACAATCAATCGATTGTATTTGCGCAGTAAGTTCCTGCGTAAATTGCTTGTCATTCAGTTTTAATACTTCATTGGTCACACTCTGTATGGTTGGGACAGACAGGCTTGCATCTGTTTCTATGAAACTTTGCAACGCTCTTAAAGGATATGCTTTTGCAAACTGGCACATATAGGTAAGGTTACGTTCCGAATAGCCTTTCTTTTCAGGGTAATGCAGTCGGATAGCCTTTGCCAACTGCTTGATGATTTTGCTTCCCCATCCGTGCAGCTGCTGGTGATAAAGGATGTAATTGCCTATCTTCCAGTAATGGAACAGCATTTGTGCATTGGCTGCAACAATCAGCCTTACTTGTGCCTGTTCTATTTCCGAACCGACCGCTTGTATGAATGCATCAAAATTCGTTTTCTCTATGTTGGATTCCTTGTTGCTCATATTGTGATGATAATTTCTACAAATATAGTCATTGGTAACTATCTATGAAACTGTTTGATACTTTTATAGTTGATTAAACTTGTTCATGGCATTTGCCTTAATATCATCCGCTATGTCAATGTAGGGTTTCATAGCTTTGTAGTCGCTGTGTCCCGTCCATTTCATGACCACCTGTGCCGGGATTCCGAGAGCCAGCGCATTGCAGATGAATGTCCTTCTTCCTGCATGGGTACTGAGCAAAGCGTATTTGGGTGTGACTTCATCAATACGTTCATTTCCCTTGTAGTAGGTTTCCCGTACAGGCTCGTTGATTTCTGCCAGTTCGCCCAGCTCTTTCAGGTAATCGTTCATCTTCTGGTTGCTGATGACGGGCAGAGCCATGTAATTCTCGAAATGGATGTCCTTGTATTTGTCCAGTATGGCTTTGCTGTATTTGTTCAGTTCAATCGTCAGGCTGTCGGCAGTCTTGACTGTGGTTATTTCGATGTGGTCGGACTTCACATCGCTTCTTTTCAGATTGCGAACATCCGAATACCGCAAACTCGTAAAGCAGCAGAACAGGAAAACATCACGCACACGTTCCAGGTATTGCTTATCCTTGGGTATCTGGTAGTCTTTCAGCTTGTTCAGTTCATCCCAAGTCAGGAAGATTACTTTTTTCGAGGTGGTTTTCAGTTTCGGTTTGAATGTATCGTATGCAATGTTCTGATGATGTCCTTTCTTGAAGCTCCAGCGCAGGAACCATTTGAGGAATCCCATTTGCTTGCCGATGGTGCTGTTTCTCATATCCTTGGTGTCACGCAGGAAGTTGACGTATTCGTTCAATCCAAACTCGTCGAAATAGTTGAACGTTGCATCCTCCTTGAACTCTTTGAGGTGGTTCCTCACTGCTGCAAATTTTTCATAGGTGGATGCCGTCCAGTTATTCTGGTTACCGCACTCTTTTACAAACTCATCGAACACCTCCCAAAAGCTGACAGGGGCTTCTTCCGGCTGTTCTTCGCTGGTGTCTTTCATTCTCATGTTGAAAGCTTCCTTCAACTGTTGGGTCGTTGGCATGACCTCCTGCACCTCAAATTCCTTGAAAATATTCTGGATTTCGGCATAGTATTTCAGCAAGTCCGTATTGATTTCGGCTGCACTCTGCTTTAGCTTGTTGGTACATCCGTTCTTTACCCGCTGCTTGTCTGCATCCCATTTGGCTACGTCAATCCGGTAGCCCGTTGTAAACTCGATGCGTTGGCTGGCAAAGATGACACGCATACGGATGGGTACGTTCTCTACGATTGGCACACCGTTCTTTTTCCGGCTCTCCAATGCAAAAATGATGTTGCGCTTGATATTCATAATTGGGTGCGTTTGAAATTCTACACCCAAATATACACCCAATTATTGAGATAGCAAAAGACATTTAGAAACATTTACTTTTACTCTATATTGTAATTTACACTTGATTATCAGTCGTTTGCAGTTTTATGATATTCTGTGAAAGTATAAGTTCGAGAGCCCGTCTCTCTGCACGCTACATGCTGAAAGGTATTGATCAAAATGAAGACAGCTGCCGCATTTATATAAACAATGAAGTGACAAGCGATACTCCCAAAGGATACACCAGACCTACCATTGTTACAGACAGTAGACTGTTATCTTCATTGATTACCGGCAAACTTGTCGGCAAGATAGATACAACAGGAGGCAGTTTTAAGATTCGGATTTTTGTATCAGAAAAATAGCCGTACATGTCCGGTATAGAACTATAAAAGGGGTTGTCCATTTGCCGGACAGCCCCTTTCCCATAAAACAATCTTTACCACTGACCTGTCGGACTTTATCCTGCTTTATCTTTGAGGCCCGTCGTAATCGGGTCTCGTGAAGTATTGCGTTAAAGTATATCCCATATCAGTAGCCTGATCTACTGCGTAGTTGGGAATAGGGAAGTACTGTGATGTCGGTGTGCAGCCAATCGCATCCATGATAGTATAGTACTTGTTGAATCGGATGAGGTCTATACGGCGATGGCCTTCGTAGTAGAACTCATGACCTCTTTCCTCCAACAGGGCATCTAAGAAATCATTGACTGATGCAGTTTTCTCTGCCGGAAGGTCTGCCAACCCTGCACGGTGGCGTACCTGATTGACACAATCGATAGCAGAAGTGGAAACCGTTTTATTCAGACGGACATCGGCCTCGGCATACATCAGCAACACGTCCGCCCAACGGGCCAACGGATAATCGGTACCCTGGAAAGCTGTTTCCGTTTCAATGGGATACTTGTTCAAAATGTAACCGTCCCATTTCACACCGATATCTTCCTTTGTCACCCAGCCATACCAAGCACTGTAATAAGAAGTAAGGATACCCTCTTTACGCATGTCGTTTTCTTCGAATGTTTCATAAAACTGAGGATCTACATTGTAATATTGTCCCCAGCCTCCACCTTGATTGACAAACGGGGTGGGATTCCCTTTATCGTCATACTTGGATACATCGTAGGGAAGCAAGTACCAAGATAAGGGGTTAAAGTTTCCTCGCTTACCGCTGCCGTCGGCATCCGAACCGCAAGACACGGCCATAATGGTTTCACAGTTAAACTCATTGGCTATCTTGAACTGGTCCAAGTAAGGATTCTTACCTGAGGTGAAAAGCGAGTAAGAGCCGGTAAACTGATGGTAAATGTTGTAGGCTTTCTGATAATATCCATCCATGTGTGCACCTTCGCACAGGTAATGGCGCATCAGACAGAAACGAGCATAATCGGCCGTGTAGCGTCCCACTTCCGATTGTGTCTCTACCATGTGCTCAGCAGCATACTCCAAATCGGCTGTGATATATTTGGTCATCTCGTCCAACGTAGGGCGTACCATATTCTTCTCTGCTTCAAGATTGCCTACCAGCGTTGGATCAAGGATAACCGGCACAGGACCGTAGAAGTGAAGCAGATAAAACATCGTCATGCCACGCAGAAGACGAGATTCAGCCATCAATTCCTGTTTTTTCTTATCAGAAAGAAGGGTACTTTCTTCCAAGGTGCCTATAATCTTTGTCATACGGGTAATATCACGTACCTTGTCAAAGTGAGAAGGCAAAATATTACTATAAGTACTGGCATACTTCATGTCCTCAAACTGTCCTTGTGCCATATAGATGCAAGGACCACCCCATGAACCGCCCAAGGTCCAAGGTGCACATATATCGGAGGGCGTGTCAAGCATACGGTTAATGCCGCCTTCGGCCACGTAGAAGTTGTGCTGGTTGCTGCTACCCCAATTATAAGCCCAAGTCAAGGTGAAAGGGATGTAGCAATCCATCATGTAGCTTTCATAGTCTGCTTCGGACTGAGGAAAATTTGTTGTAGAAAGTGAACCATATATCTTGGCATCAAAATCATTTTCACACCCGAACACTGTGAGTATGCAGGTAAGGATCGAGAGATAAATATATTTCTTCATAATAGTATGTTATTAAAGTTAGAATGATAATTTGGCACCCAAAGAGAATGTACGTGTCTGCGGATATTCAGCTTTACCGCCCTTGTAATTGCCACCCGTATTCACTTCGGGATCGAGACCAGTGTAGCCGGTGAAAGTAAACGGATTTTGAACATCTACATAAACTCTAATGCCGCTGAGAAGCTTACTCAATGCGCCCAATTGGTTCGGTTTAAAGTTATATCCCAGTGTGATGTTGCGCACACGAACAAATGAGGAATTTTCGTAACCGATATCTGTTCCGGCACCACCGGGCAAAGATACAGAAGCCATCTCATACGCAATACCCGGAATGGTACCGTTCGGATTCAGCTCAGAGTGCCATACATCCTTGATGTAGACGGACATGTTGTTCGTCTGATTGCCCAATCCTCTACCGCTTGTCCAGGAATAGACATCGTTGTACTTGTCAACACCCAGTTGCGAGTAAATGAAAACATCCAGATCCCAGTTTTTGTAAGTGAACGTGTTGCCGAATCCCCAGTAGAGAGAAGGAATCACGTTTTTCATATCCACGTCTTCCACGGTAATCAGTCCATCACCGTTCAAATCTACGATAATAGGACAACCTGGCTTCTGGTATGCTTCCGGTTGATAAGAAGGCATGTTGCTCTTGTCTAAGTTCACAAGACCGTTCGTACGATAGTAGTATCTGGCGTTTACAGGCTCGTCCTTACGTATTTGGTATTCGTTGTAGGTATGATTAGGCATACGTTCCTTCCAGATAGCGTTGGTATGGGACAAGGTTAGTACGGAAGTCCACTTGAAGTCCTTTGTTGTGACATTGACCGTATTCAAAGTGGCATCCCAACCATAGCGGCGGATGTGTGCACCGTTGATGGGATAAGAACCAAACATGGAAAGGCCGTTTGAATTGGCATACCCCAGCATATCCGTAATGTCGTTCCAGAAGTAGTCAAAGCTACCGTTTACCCTATCGTTCAGCAGAGAAAAGTCCAATCCGATGTTCTTCATTACTGTCTTTTCCCAAGTTACGTCAGGGTAATCCTGACTTTTCAGGTAATAGGGAATGTATTTTACAGAGTTTTCGTTAAACATAACATGAGTGCCAAAGGCATCGTACGAACCATGGAGCGAGGACCCCAGATTGTCATTACCTGTCACTCCATAAGAGGCTCTCAATTTTAGCAAGTTCACCCATTCTACCCTTTTCATGAACTCTTCGTTGAAAATCTTCCACGCTACAGATACAGAAGGGAACCAGCAATATTTCTTGCCTTTGAAAAATTTGTCAGTGCCGTCGCGACGCAGAGTTCCTGCTATCACATACCTGTCGAACAGGTCGAAGCTGGCGCGTGCAAATTGCGAACGTTTTTCGTCCTCTCTATGATAAGAGGTGGGCGTAAATGTTCCAGCTGCTGCACCAATGTTGTCATTAGCCAAAATGTCGTTATTGTCCGTATAGCTTACGGCCATACCTGTATATTTATTCAAGTAGCGGCCCATACCCACAACGGCATCCATACGGAAATTTTCGCCAAATGCCTTGTTAAAGCTGATGGTACCCTCTATGGTAGTGTTGTAACGTTCGTTACGGTTTACGGCACCTCTCGACTTATACATCTGGTCAAAGTATATATCCGAAGGAATGTAGACGTTGCGCTCTGAATTTTCGTTATTATAGCCGAACAGGAACTTGGCGGCCAACATATTTTTAATAATATTTATATCAACAGTGAAGTTCACGTTATATCCATTGTTCTTGGACTCGTTCTGTATATCTTCCATAGCCACGGGGTTAGGAATAACCTTGAAAAGCGTATAGTTGCCATTTTCATCACGTACCGGCATGTTGGGCAGGTAGGACATGGCAGCAGCCAAAGCACCGGAAGCCTGTTCGCCACGACTGTTGGAAGCGCCACCCACCGTACCGTTTTGATAGATGTTACGGTTAATATTGAAAGCCGTAGTCAACTTCAAGAAGCTGGTAAGTTGTGCGGAAACATTGGAGCGCAAAGTGAAACGTTCCATTTCAGAATTAGAGACAGACCCAATCTGCTGAATGTAGTTGCCGGAGAGGTAGTAGTTCAATGTTTTTGTTCCTCCTTGTACTGTGATATTGTGTCTGGATATACTGCCGTCTTTCAGTACAAGGTCACGCCAATTCGTGGTTTTCGCTGAAGCAATATTGCTGTCTGAGAAAACATCAGGAAAACCGTTGTCATAGGCAGCAGAGCCGTAAGCTCCCATGTTATGGTCGTGCATATACTGTTCACGACCGAAAGCGTTCACATATTTCATATAGGAAGGAGCATCGAGCATATCCAGGTATGGATAGTTCTTTACCAACGATATGTTACCGTCGTAAGTCACTTTCACTTTACCTTCTTTACCCTTTTTCGTTGTAATTAATACCACACCATTGGCCGCGCCGATACCATAGATAGAGGCAGAAGCATCTTTCAAAACTTCAATGGATTCAATGTCTTCGGGGTTCAGACCAGCCAAACCAGAACGGTTTACACTGGAGGGCATTACAGTGGTACTTCCGCCGCTGTCACCTTCCAACGCAGATCCTGGCATAACCATACCGTCTACCACGTAGATAGGCGCACCCGCACCACGAATGGAAATATTGATACCACCACCCGGCTGAGCACTGGCCACCGTTGCCTGCAAACCGGCTGCACGTCCCAACAACATTTGCGACATGTTGCTGGTAGCGGCCTTATTCACCTCATCGGCCTTTACTTTAGCAATAGAAGTCGTCAGATTTTTCTTAGATACGGCACCATAACCGGTTACAATCACTTCGTCGAGCAATTTCGCATCTTCTTTTAATATGATCGCATAAGCCTTGCTCTCTGTAACTTGTATCCGCTTGGGTGCATAGCCCACATAAGAGACCTCAATGGTGGCTCCCTTAGGCGTATCCAATACGAAGTTGCCATCATAATCGCTGATAGTCCCGATTGTGCTATCCACTACCTTGATAGCAGCTCCGATAATGGCTTCCTCTGCTTCATCGGTTACTCTACCGGTTACTTTTACATTCTGTGCGAATGCATTGATCACACAGAACAGGCAAAGGGCCATTAATGAATAGGTCCTTCTTAAAGAAGATTGTTTTGCATCATGCAAAAGCCGAAAATATTGAATTCTTCTTTTGCCAAGCATTCTTTGTTTGTTCATAGCTTAAATTAATTTGGTTAATAATTAATATTTGATGAATGCAAATGTAATTATCCAGAGAGTATTGCAAATGGAGATTTAGGACAGATGCTAACACAAAAAAGACAGCATTAAAGAAATCTAAAAGCCGAAAAAAGATGGAAATTATGTGCTATAAATTGTCTATTGGATATGATCCCAATGTAGAAAAAACAAGTATGTTTGTGAACGTATCAAAAACTTATCTGTTATGAAAAAAATATCTGTTTTAGTATTATTTGCATGGAGTCTACTTATTGTACTTCAAGCGCAAGAGTTGGTCTTTCAAGATAAAGACGGCATAGTTCGCTGGAAAAAAAATAATCAGGAAGTGGCATTGTTCGGTGCCAATTACTGTCTGCCCTCATCATGCGACTACCGTGCGGCAGGCTATGTAAACGCCGACCGCAAAGCGATGGTTCGCGAAGACATGGATCATTTTAAACGCATGGGATGGGATGCCTTGCGCATCTGCTTTTGGGGAGACTTTCAGAATTCTGATCCTGACGGGCATCTGATAGACAACGACCACTTGAATATGATGGATTATCTAATTGCCGAAGCCAGCAGACGAGGTATCTACATGCTTTTCTCGCCTATTGTGACGTACGATTCACAGTTTCCCGAAATGAATGACAACTCCAATACCGGCTATGCTAAACTTTTTGCCAAAAACACATTGATACACGATGAAAAGGCAATTAAGTGTCAGATAAACTATATGACGGACATCTTAAACCATGTCAACCGTTATACAGGACGCTGTATTAAGGACGAACCCAATATCATCTATGTAGAAATTATTAACGAACCCACACAGTTTCCTAATGATATTCCAGGCATGGTGAAATACATCAATTGCATGTGTAAAGCTATCAAAAGCACTGGATGTAAAAAGCTGATATACTACAATCTGAGTCAGAATTTCGATGTAGCGCCAGCCATTCAGAAATCTATGGTAGACGGAGCTACCTACGCCTGGTATCCACAAGCACTGAATAACGGACATCGTTTCATAGACAACGGATTGCACTTTGTAGACAGATATGAGCCTCTGGTAAAAGATGGGCTGAAAGGCAAGAGCCGCCTTGTGTACGAATTTGATGCAACGGACACGGAAAACGGCTACTTATTGCCTGCCATGACACGAGAGTATAGGCGCGGAGGCATACAGTTTGCAACCATGTTCTCCTACGATGAACATCAAACAGCTTCACGCAATTTAAGCTGGCAAACACATTTTCTAAATATGGTATATACCCCATCCAAAGCTATCGGCGGTATGATTTCGGCTCAAGTGATGAAACGCATACCCAGAGGGAAGCATTATGGATACTATCCACAAAATAACAATTTCGGAGACTTTAAGGTAGACTTTTACCAAGATTTGGGACAGCTGAATGCCGAGGACATGTTCTACTATTCTAACAATACCACCGACCAACCCAAAAATGTGAAAGCCCTGAAACATATTGCTGGTGTGGGGTCATCTCCCGTTGTACAATATGAAGGTACCGGAATCTATTTCATTGACAAGGTAGCCGATAACGAATGGAAATTAGAGGTTTATCCCGACATTATGAACGTTGACGATCCTTTCAAGGCAGGAAGCGTGAACCGGGTTGCCCGTCAGGCCGTTTGTCTCAATCGTAACATCCACATTCAATTGCCTGGTTTACAAACAGCACTTTGCATATATCCCGGTAAATATACATTCAAGAACAACCTGTTAGTAAACTACGAAGCACTTCCCAATCAGGAATACTATAATAAGGAAGCCATGAAAGATTGGAAAGTAAACAACTCCACGTTGACAGAAATGCCGCAAAGTCGCCCAGGCGTTTTCGCATGTGAGGTGTATGGTCCCACACTGCCCAAACAAGTCAATCTTTACATTCTGTCAGGTTGGAGAGGTGGAAAGCGCATCCCCATGGCGCACAAGAGTGGTTTCCGTTATGAGACAGAAGTAGACCTAAGCAAGTATCCATTAGGTGAAATTGGCTATCACTTCGGCATAGAATATACTGATGGCAAATTACTATTTCCCGCCAAGATCATCGGCGCAGCCGACGAGTTTGGCTACTATGAACAGGAGCAATACAATCTGCGCATCGTGAATAATAATACTACCCTCACCCTTTTGGACAAGAATGACAATATAAGAAAACTGAGGCGAAGCAGACCACACAATAGCCCCGACAACCAAGTTTCACAGGTCTATGTAGGCGATGAGATGGTCAAAGCCTTCCGGATCACCACTCCCGACCTAGAGCGTAAGGATACTTACAAATTACCTTGCGATGTCACCCTATCCAAATACATATCTCCCCTTATCGACAGTCGCGATTGGAAGACATCTACACCCAAGTACATCCGAATCGAAGCACAAGGACTGACTAATACAGACAAAGCTATCATCAATTTTATTGATACGGAAGGCCGTGGCTATGGAAATACCTTCTCTATCAAGCCCGACATGCAGCAGATTCTTATTCCCGTTTCAGCTCTAAGGCCAACCAAGGGAGTTATTCTACCTCAAGAATATCCTGGAGGTATTACTCCATATTATTATCCCGCATCTACCCGAGACAATGACAATGTGCCGCTGAAGTGGGAAAATATAGATTTTGTACAAATATCCTTGCGTGATGAAATCTATCCTGTGGAACAGCTGAAAGACAAAGGAATAATTATAAAGAAAATTCAATTGGTATTTTGATACTATTTAGAAACTCAGTTCTAATCTTATATAAGAACATGGGAAAGCATCCTATCGGGGAACTCTCCCATGCTTTTTTAATTTTTCCCGTTTTTATTCCAGATATACGTTATGTTTGACCGGAGTCAGGATGAAGGGGAACTCATAATCACCGCAAGGCAACATGTACTGTTCGAGTGGCGGTCTGTCCCAGCTGTTCACATACCTCAAGCCCATCTGTGCCTTATCTATGATTGGTGAGATCGGCCTTCTTTACTTTGGGTGAGTGGCTTTATCCTTTGACCTCTCGTCTAGTGAATAGATGATGTGTGCAGGGGGGAAGCTGAGAACGGAGCAACGGCTATCACTTCCAGCCTTTGCTTGTGGCATTCAACTGCTTCCATTAGCGGATATAGGTCTTGGTCTCTGTTTCCTGCGGACGGATGTAGGAATAGAACAGCTCGTCTACGCTCTGACAATAGATGACCAAATCGGTACTGTGGTTACGGCCGTTGTAATTCTCTATCAGACCGTAAGTATAATATTCGATAGTCTCGAATGTCTGAGTCATTTGCATACCGAAGTGGGACATGAGCGATAACAGTACAGTCTATTTCCGTCAGTGTTTTAAAGATGAATTTGGTATGGCTCCTTCTGATTATCTGAAAAAGATAAAACCGGAATAGGGCGGTTATGTAAGCCGTTTCTTCCATATAGTTAAGCCCTTTCTTACGGCTACCTACTACAGACTCCGCCAGTGGACTGTAAGGTCCGCTTGGGTGGACCATACAGTCTCCCTCAATGGACTCTATAGTCCATTGAGGGAGACTGTAGTAGGTAACCGTAAGAAAGGGCTTAATTGTAGGCAAGAAAAGCCTTAGCTAATAGGAAGATTGACTCTTTGAAGGAAAGTTGCTGTTTCTCAATTTGTATGTCTATAAATGATTGTAGAATGCTTTTACCGCTTCCCATTGATAGTAAGGGGCGATAGGGCTGTCAATAGGTAGCTTTACCTCATTCTCATTATGTAGCAATTTTACAATAACTTCTCCTTGTCCGTTCTTGAAAAAGATCAATTGAAGGTTGGCTCCCATGGGTGAGATGCGGAAATCCTGCCAGGCCAGGTAATACCGGTCGGGGTCTGTCTCTTGATTGGAGCATCCTTCTACTTGCATGAGTGCCAACAGACGAATCAGGTTGGTGTCGTGCCCGAAACGGAGGGTGGCGCACGGAGTTCCTTTGCGAATGGCGTGGTCGGCACTTTCTATAATGTTCTTCAATAAAGATTTTGCACTTTCGGGAGCTACACCTCCATTGAGCGGAGCATTGGCGTTACAGATATACATCCGGTAATTGATGGACTGCCAAATGTTGAACAGCTCTTCTTTTTCAAACAAATCGTAGAAGGAAAGCGGTAACTCTACATCTTGCATATCCGATGCAATCCAGTAGAGTCCCATCATAAGTCCGCGAGGGTCTTTCACTTCTTGGGGATTCGTAAAGAGCGTGGCGGTCAATCGTTCCGGACGAATATGGCTTTCTTCGTAGCATCGGAAGCCGGTCCTCCATGCAGCACTGTCCGAACTGAACTCTTCAAGTTCCGGTGAAGTGTAGGCTATGTAGTCCATGTATCTCCGGTTGGCTTCACGGGTAATCCGGAGGGAGGGGTTGAGCTCTTTCAGCTGTTCCGAGAATGCGGACATACTCATGATGCAACGCACGGAGGTGCTGGAACGTGCCGATATGCAGGCACTGTCCCGGAATATTTGGGGGTATTGTTGATACAGTCGTCTGGCTATGGCTTTATGTTGTCGTTCTCCTAATGAAGTTAAGTCTCCGCCACGTCCGCGGGCGTTTTCCCATACTTTCTGAAGTCTGAGCCGGACATCCTCACCTAAAGCGGTAAGTCCTGATTTCTCGTGAAACGTATCAAAGACACGAATGACTTCCAGATAGCGTTCGTCCGAAGTCATCCAGCGGGAACCGTGGCGTCCGTAATGGCTGACGTAGAAAGGGCTGTAACCTTCGGGTGCCGGAGTCCGTATGCCGTCTGGCGTGGGATAAGCATAATAGATACTGCCCATCTTTTCCGGGCTTTGCATGATCTCTTCTTTCAGATGGTGTGCAGGGAGAGTTACGGGGACTGCCTTCCAATTGATGCCGAGCGGATTGTTTTGTATCTCCCATATCAGAGGGAAATCCGGATTGTCCATAATCCACATTTCGCATCCGTCTACTGAGTCGTTTACATGCAGCAGGGGGTACCCCATGGCTTGTGACTTCGTATCAGCCAGCCGGTATTCTGTTTGATTATAGTGAAATTCCTTTTGACTTTTCAGTTCTTGATAGGCGGTTGCTGAAAGCAGGGCGAAGGTCTCTTGAGCGGGGAGACAGATATGCCGTCCGTCTTCCGGTTGTAAGAAGCTTAGTCCGGCAGCCGTTTTTAAAGCTTCTTGGGGCATGGCGTAACTGCCTGATTGCCATCGGGTGTTTCTTTCAATT
>ENA-OPKZ01000337-OPKZ01000337.1-human-gut-metagenome-genome-assembly--contig:-NODE-337-length-15815-cov-3.832043_pt1 | contig 15815 bp, 10 predicted proteins | sample MGYA00241788_ERZ501703 | MGnify/ENA primary metagenome ERZ501703 (study PRJEB25962, sample SAMEA2042293) | human gut metagenome | biome: human gut; feature: human-associated habitat; material: faeces... | reverse complement strand
CCGACGAAATCTGCAATAAAGCCACCTTATGCGACTGCCCTTTGGTGAATGACGGACGCGTTTCGCTGTCGATACCCAGTATGGAGCATTTTTTCAGATAAGCCACAGCACGCTCTGCCTCTTGAGGAGTCTGGACAACATGTATCTGTCCGGGGAAGACGGCTTTCGGCATGTCCTTTACTTCTTCTTTATTTATACTTCTTCTGATAATCATAGCTTAAAGTTTATTCATCTTCCTCCGCTTCCTCATTTTCCTCTTCCTCATCCGGTTGGTTGTACTTCACATCGTGCAGGGCACGCAGGGTGTTCACCAGCTTTTGGCCCCAGTATAGGGCGAAGTGTTCCTGGCAGGCGGCGAGTGAATCGTTCATCGTCTCGTTGAGTCCCAGCTGGAATACGAAAATAAAGTCTCTGATGTCCTGGTAGATGTCGGCCAGGTCCTCGGAAATGTTTTTGGTGATGGGCTGGTCGCTGTACTTCATATCCGATACAAATACATCCAGGTAATCGTCCTTTTCGGCAAGAATACCGGCCAGGTTCATGCGGAGTATTTCGTAAGTTTCCTCTGTTACGAATGTTTCGAGGGCTTCATCGCCTATCGTTTCGCATTTGGGAAGCATGGATGCCTTGAGATAAAGCAGGGGAAGTATCTTTAAGGATGTATCGACGAAGACGGAACGCTTCATGGTTTCCGTCTGTTCCAGAAACTTGCAGAACTCGGCAGCTACGGTTACGAATTCCACGACATTGCGGTCGAATATCACTTGACTTTCTTTTTTCATATCTTCTTGATTTGAAACGCAAAGGTACGAAAAAGGTTTGAAAGCATTACTGCATAAGCTTTTTTTTGTTACTTTTGCGTCATTGTACGGATATTAGCAGAATACATTATGGTCAAAAAAAATACAACCAAAGATACGGAACATTCTATCTCTTTTTTCGGAAAGGCAGCTGCTGTCTTAAAGAATGAAACCGTTCATTTTGTTGCCGGTCTGATACTGGTAATCTTTTCGGTTTATCTGCTGCTGGCCTTTTCGTCTTTCTTCTTTACGGGGGCGGCAGACCAGAGCATTATAGATTCGGGTAATGCGCAGGAACTGATTTCCACGCATAACGGCGTGAAGAACTATGCCGGTTCGCGTGGGGCGCAGCTTGCCAGTTATTTGATAAACGATTGCTTCGGCATCTCTTCCTTTTTCATCTTGGTGTTTCTGGCTGTAGCCGGATTAAAGCTGATGCGTGTCCGCGTGGTACGTTTGTGGAAGTGGTTCATAGGATGCTCCCTGCTGCTGATTTGGTTCTCGATATTCTTCGGGTTCGTGTTTGTGGACCAATATAAGGACTCTTTCCTCTATTTGGGCGGCATGCACGGATATAATGTCAGCAACTGGCTGGTGTCTCAAGTGGGAGTGCCGGGGTTGTGGATGATACTGCTGGTTACTGCCATATGCTTCCTTATTTATCTGAGTGCACGTACCGTTATCTGGTTGAGAAAACTTTTCAGTCTCAGTTTCCTGAAACATAAAGAAAAGGCGGAACGCAAATCCGGTGAAGCTCCGGAAGAGTTTACAGATTCCTGGACTGTAAAGGGGAAGAAATCGCCGGTAATGGCGGAAACGGCTTCTGATGCGGGAAGAGAAGAAGAAACGAAGGCTTCGGAAGAAGCCGGAAAAGAAGAGAAGGATGAGGATGCTCATGAGATAATGCTCGACCTGGGAGATGCCGCAACGCATAAAGCCTCACTTGCCAAAGAAAAAGAAGAAGACGAAGTGCTTATGACGATTGAGACTCCGCCGTCCGATACCGTTTCTGCCATTCCGGCATCGGGACGGCAAGAGGAAAAAGGTCCTGTCTTTGAGGTGGAGACAGTGGAGGATGAAGAGTATCGCGGTCCGGAAATAGAGCCGTATAATCCTTGTCTTGACTTGGAAAACTATCATTATCCGACCATTGACCTGATGAAGCATTATGACAATGCCGAACCGACCATCGATATGGCAGAGCAGAATGCCAATAAGGATAAGATTATCAATACGCTGCGCAGCTTCGGTATCGAAATCAGTACCATTAAGGCTACGGTGGGCCCTACGGTGACGCTGTATGAGATTACGCCGGAACAGGGTGTCCGTATCTCCAAGATACGCGGTCTGGAAGATGATATCGCACTCAGCCTTTCCGCGCTGGGCATCCGTATCATTGCTCCGATACCGGGAAAGGGAACAATCGGTATTGAAGTGCCTAATTCCAATCCGAAGATTGTCTCGGGCCAGAGCATCATCGGCAGTAAGAAGTTTCAGGAGTCTACGTACGACCTGCCTATTGCATTGGGTAAGACCATTACCAATGAGGTCTTTATGGTGGATTTGTGTAAAATGCCCCACGTGCTCGTGGCGGGTGCTACCGGTCAGGGTAAGTCTGTCGGGTTGAATGCCATCATTACTTCCCTGCTCTATAAGAAGCATCCCGCGGAACTGAAGTTCGTGCTGGTGGACCCGAAGAAAGTGGAGTTCAGTATCTATTCGGTGATAGAACATCATTTCCTTGCCAAGCTGCCCGACGGTGAGGATGCCATTATAACGGATGTTACCAAGGTTGTACAGACTTTGAACTCTATCTGTATCGAAATGGACACCCGTTACGACCTGCTGAAAGCTGCACATGTGCGTAATATCAAAGAATACAACGAGAAGTTTATCAACCGCCGCCTGAATCCGGAAAAGGGACATAAGTTCATGCCGTATATCGTGGTGGTGATTGATGAGTTCGGCGATTTGATTATGACAGCCGGTAAGGATGTGGAACTGCCTATTGCCCGTATCGCCCAGTTGGCGCGTGCCGTAGGTATACACATGATTATCGCTACCCAGCGTCCTACGACGAATATCATTACAGGTACGATTAAGGCCAACTTCCCGGCACGTATCGCTTTCCGGGTGTCGGCTATGGTGGACTCCCGTACCATCCTCGACCGGCCGGGGGCCAACCAGTTGATCGGTCGCGGCGATATGCTGTTCCTGCAAGGTGCGGACCCGGTTCGTGTGCAGTGCGCGTTTATCGATACGCCGGAAGTGGCGGAGATAACGAAATTCATAGCCCGTCAGCAGGGGTATCCCACTGCATTCTACCTGCCTGAGTATGTGGATGAAAATGCAAACGGCGATTTGGGCGATGTGGATATGGGACGTCTTGACCCGCTGTTTGAAGATGCCGCCCGGCTGATAGTGTATCAGCAGCAAGGTTCCACTTCGCTTATCCAGCGTAAATTTGCCATCGGTTATAACCGTGCGGGGCGTATTATGGACCAGTTGGAGAAAGCCGGGATTGTAGGCCCGGCACAAGGCAGTAAAGCGCGTGAGGTGTTCTGCGTGGATATAACGGACTTGGAAACGCGTTTGAACAATTTGTAACAAATCAACGTTTGAAGTACATGAAAATCAACAGTCTTTTATTTACAGTCTGGATGCTTTTCCTGACTATCCCTATGGTTGCACAGCAGCCGGATGCCAGAGATATACTTGACCGTGCGGCAGATGCTTTCCGCAGGGAAGGTGGGGTCAAAATCACTTTCTCCGTCCGTGCGCCTGAAGGGAATACGAACGGTTCCATCCGTTTGAAAGGCGATAAATTTCTGCTGGAGACGGAAGGAGTGACGACATGGTTCGACGGACGCACACAGTGGAGTTATCTTGCTTCGAGCGATGAGGTTAATGTTTCCGAACCCACTCCCGAAGAGTTGCAGAGCATCAATCCTTATTCGTGGTTGTCGCTTTATAAGCAGGATTATAAGCTGAAAGTGGCTAAAACCGGCAATGCTTCGGATGATACGGCGTATAAAGTGGTGATGAACGCTACCAAACGCAGTCAGGATATGCAATGTATTATCCTGTATATAGAAAAAGGTTCGTTCCGTCCGTTAAAACTGAGTATGGTTCAGCGGGGCAGCAAAGATGCGGCAGTAGTGTTCATAAATTCCTATCAGACGGGCAAGAACTATGATGACAGCCTTTTTGTGTTTGACAGGAAAGCATATCCTACAGCGGAATTGGTTGATTTAAGATGATAAACGTTACTAATAAAAAAGAATAATATGGAAGCAGAAAAAGTAAAGTGTTTAATTATAGGTTCCGGTCCTGCCGGATATACCGCAGCTATCTATGCTGCACGTGCCAATCTTTCTCCGGTGCTTTATGAGGGGCTTCAACCCGGCGGACAGTTGACCACCACCACCGATATCGAGAATTTTCCCGGTTATCCGGAAGGCATCAGCGGTACGCAGATGATGGAGGATTTGCGCAAACAGGCTGAACGCTTCGGTGCGGACTTGCGTTTCGGCGTGGCTACGGCTGCCGATTTGAGTAAGTCTCCCTATAAGATAACCATTGATGAAGAAAAGGTCATTGAAGCGCAGACCGTTATTATTGCTACCGGTGCTGCTGCCAAGTATTTAGGACTGGAAGACGAGAAGAAATATGCCGGCATGGGTGTCAGCGCCTGTGCTACCTGTGACGGTTTCTTCTATCGGAAGAAGGTCGTAGCGGTAGTTGGCGGCGGCGATACGGCTTGTGAGGAAGCCTCTTATCTGGCGGGTCTGGCAAGCAAAGTGTACCTGATTGTGCGTAAACCGTTCTTGCGTGCTTCCAAGATTATGCAGAAGCGTGTAATGGAGAATGAGAAAATTGAAGTTTTGTTTGAACACAATGCGGTAGGATTATATGGAGATAACGGTGTGGAAGGCGTACACTTGGTGAAGCGTATGGGTGAAGCGGACGAACAGCGTTATGACCTGGCTATCGACGGCTTTTTCCTGGCTATCGGCCATAAGCCTAATTCCGATATTTTCAAACCGTATGTCGACACCGACGAAACGGGCTACATACTGACAGAACCCGGTACTCCCCGTACAAAGGTTCCCGGAGTGTTTGCAGCGGGAGATGTTGCCGACCCTCATTACCGTCAGGCCATCACAGCGGCAGCTACAGGATGTATGGCAGCGATTGAGGCGGAAAGATTCTTGTTAAATTAAAAATTGGGAATTGAGAATAAAAAAATAGGACTGCGCAATACAAGTATTGTATAACAAACACCGCGCAGCCCTATTTTTTTATTCTCAATTTTTAATTTTAGAAGTTTATCCTATCTTACTTATCTTCTTCAGTTTTTCCTCATCGATAATTTTGATTTTTCTTCCGTCAATGGTAATCAGGCGTTCCGCAGCAAATTGTGAGAGGGTGCGGATAGCATTGGATGTTGTCATATTGGAAAGGTTGGCTAAATCTTCACGGGACAGGTAGATACTTAAAGTAGAACCGTCCTCTTCCAGACCATAGCTTTCTTTGAGGAAAATAAGCGATTCTGCCAGACGGCCGCGGATATGTTTTTGGGTGAGATTCACCGTACGTTCGTCGGCAATACCGAGGTCAATGGACAATCGTCTGATAAAGAACATCGCCAGTTCATTGTTTTGCGATAGTAATGTCATTATGGCAGTCATGGGTATCAGACAGACCAATGACGGTTCAAATGCACAGGCAGCGGTTACATAATCCGCTTTGGCAAAATAAGGGCGATATCCGAAATACTCAGTGGGCTTGATCATACGGATAATCTGGCTTCTTCCGCCCACACCGTCTTTATAGATTTTGACTTTTCCATTCAGCAGACACATCAGGCAAGTAGGTGTCTCGCCTTCACAATGGATAATTTCGTTCTTCTTATAATTCTGAAGCGTAAAATGGTTGGCAAGAAACTCTCGCTGTTCTTCATTCAGAGGTGACCATATATCGGGAATCAACTCCGGAACATTAATATCGGATAAATTTATTTTTACCATAAATGCTGCAAAACTGTGTTGTACAGCACAAATGTAAAAAGAAAAAATTAAAAATGACACATTTGTATCAAAAAAGTGCAAGGAAAGGGGGAAGGAATTTTAAATTATGAATGATGAATTACCGTTTGGCATGACAATGCGGCAGGTTCATCATTCATAATTTGAAGTCGGTTTATCAGCAAAGCCGTTCATTTATCATTTGGTGAACAGCAGTTCCCTGTACTTCGGCAACGGCCATATCTCATCATCTATTTCCATTTCAAGATTGTCGATATGCTCGCGGATGCTTTCCAGGTAGGGGCGTACTGTTTCTTCGTATGCAAAGGCCTTGTCTTTGTAATTGTCCATGTGGTTGGCAACCTTGCGGGCTTCCGTCATTTCACGTACCTGCATTTTGATGGCTGTTACGCGGTGGGAGATTTCACGTATCAGTTCCTTGCGGTCAGCGCTGAGTATTTCATACTCTTCCGGAGTGAAAGTTTCGCGCAGTCCACGCAGGTTTTCCAGCAAACGGTTCTGGTAGATAACGGCAGTCGGTACGATATGGTTGATGGCAAGATCACCTAAAACGCGGCTTTCAATCTGTACTTTCATTGTGTACTTCTCCAATTCCACTTCAAGACGGCAGGCCAGCTCCGTTTCGTTGAAGATGCGTTCGCCGATGAGCACGGAACGTGCCTGGTTGTCCATATAACGCATCAAGGCTTCCGGCACATGGCAGATATTGGTCAGTCCGCGTTTGGCAGCTTCCTGTTTCCATTGTTCGGAATAGCCGTCTCCTTCAAAACGGATGGGTTCCGAGGCGATGATTGTTTCTTTCAGAATGCGGAAAATGGCTTCGTCCTTGCCGACACCCTCTTCCATGAGCTTCTCAATGGATACTTTGAATTCGTTCAGTTGGTTGGCCATTGCCGCATTGATGGCAATCATTGCCGCAGCACAGTTGGCTGATGAACCGGCGGCGCGGAACTCAAAACGGTTTCCCGTGAAAGCGAAAGGAGAGGTGCGGTTGCGGTCTGTCGTGTCCAGCAGAATCTCAGGGATACGTCCGATACCTAACTTTAGCGTAGTCTTTTCCTCGGCTGTCATCTTACTGTTGCTTACCTGACGGGCTATCTCATCGAGGATGGAAGATAACTGCTTGCCCAGGAATATGGATAAAATGGCAGGGGGAGCCTCATTGGCGCCTAAGCGGTAGCTGTTTCCGGCACTTGCAATGGAAGCGCGGAGCAAGTCCTGGTTTTTGTATACCATCATCAGTACATTCACAAGGAATGTGAGGAACAGCATGTTGCCTTTCGGATTTTTTCCCGGAGCAAAAAGGTTTATTCCCGTATCGGTGCAGAGCGACCAGTTGTTGTGCTTGCCCGAACCGTTCACGCCGCTGTATGGCTTTTCATGCAACAGCACGGCAAAGTTGTGTTTGCGTGCGATGCGTTTCATCAAATCCATAACCAGCTGGTTGTGGTCGTTGGCAAGATTGGCGTTCTCGAAGATGGGGGCTAGTTCAAACTGGTTGGGGGCAACCTCGTTGTGGCGCGTCTTGACGGGAATGCCCAGTTTGTGGCACTCTATTTCCAGTTCTTTCATAAAGGCAGTGACACGTGGCGGGATAGAGCCGAAATAATGGTCTTCCAACTGCTGGTCTTTGGCAGAAGAGTGCCCCATGAGTGTACGTCCTGTCAGGCATAAGTCGGGACGTGCGTTATAGAGCGCCAGGTCGACGAGGAAATATTCCTGTTCCCAGCCCAAGTTCGTATATACGCGTGCTATGTTCTTGTCGAAAAGCTGGCAGACATCCGTTGCGGCTTTGTCCACAGCTGCAAGAGCCTTGAGCAGAGGTGTCTTATAGTCCAGCGCCTCGCCTGTGTAGGAGATGAAGATTGTTGGGATACAGAGCGTGGTGTCTACGACAAAAGCCGGTGAAGAAACATCCCATGCCGTATATCCGCGTGCCTCGAATGTGTTGCGGATACCGCCGTTGGGGAAAGAAGAAGCATCCGGTTCCTGTTGGATAAGCAGCTTTCCGGAAAAGCGTTCAATGACATCCCCGTCTTCTCCGAATTCGATGAAGCCGTCATGCTTTTCGGCTGTACCGTCTGTCAGAGGTTGGAACCAGTGGGTGTAGTGGGTAACGTTCAGGGATTTTGCCCAGCTTTTCATGCCGTTTGCTATTAAATCGGCCATTTCCCTGTTGATGGGAGTTCCTTTTTCAATGGCGTCTGTTACAGCTTTGTAGGCTTCTTTGGGCAGGTATTCCTGCATCTTTTTACGGTCGAAAACATGGCTGCCGTAATAATCGGACAACTTGTTTGAAGGAGTGATGACTTCAAGAGGGCGGCGATTGGCGAGCTCTTGCAAAGCAAAAAATCTCATTTTTGACATATTAGTCTCTTCTTTTATTGGTTGTTGGGCGCAAAATTATATGTTTTTTCTGAATTACCCCCTACTTTTCAGGGGGTAATCTTGCTTTTTTATATGTTTTTTGAAGATATACCCCTAAAAAATAAGGGGTGCTCTTGAAAATAATGTTTTTTGGAGAAATATCGTCCTCTGAAAATGAAAATGGAATAAAGGTGGAAGTTATTACTTTTTTTCTATATTTGTTCCCTCATAAGAAGATATTGCGGTTGAAACATATTATATGTATATGGATAGGAATCTGTTTCTTGTGTGCAAGTTTGCAGAAGGCGGGTGCTACGGCTGTTCCCCAATCGTATGCGGGACAACGGGCTTATGCGGATTCCATTATGGACAAGGTTATCTTCTTTGCGCCTTTTTACGAGCGCGTTGTCGATGAGTACAAGGCGGAACTTTATATAAAAGGCTGGGCAAACATCCGCAAGAAAAATCACCTGCTCCGCTTTATCCCTTCCATGTTCCGTATGAAGAAAGGGGTCCGGGAGTATATGATGGAGACATACAGCGAACTGCATTATACCGCTCCCGATATTTACGACCAGAAAGTGAAAGCCAGTGTGGGCACTTCTTCCGAACTTTGGGAACTGGACGGCCGTTTGCTTGAATACTTCCACATCAATATCTACTCTTCCACCTTGCTATATGATAAGCTGCTCTCCCCGCTGGCTTCCAATGCAAAGAAATTCTATACCTATTATATAGACTCCATAATGGGTGAAGCGCACAACCGTGAGTTCCGTATCCGTTTTATGCCAAAGAGCAAGAGTTTTCAGCTTGTGGGGGGATACATGGTGGTCAGCGACAATGTGTGGAGTGTGCGCGAGATTCGTTTTTCCGGGCGTTCCGAGATGCTGCGTTTTAATAATCTGGTAAGAATGGGACAGGTGGGGAGCGCTAATGAGTTTTTGCCTGTGCATTTCAACATCGATGCCACATTTCGTCTGCTGGGCAATGTCATCGACGGCAGCTATACGGCGGTACTCGACTATAAGGAGATTAGTCAGAAAGACCCGGCTGTTGTGCGGAACAGGACAAAAAGCAAATACGACCTGTCGGAATCTTATACTCTGCTGACGGATACCAATGCTTACCGGCGTGATACCGCCCACTTCAATAAGTTGCGTCCTATTCCGCTGACTGCGCATGAGGAAAAGCTGTATGAGGATTTCTTCTTGCGCCGTGACACGCTTCTCTATAAGAAAAAGCCCAAGAACAAGCGGCTGGAGTTCTGGGGGCAGATAGGTGATGCGCTGGTAAGCAAGTATACGGTAGACCTTGCCAAAATGGGGAGTGTGCGCTGTTCGCCTCTTATAAACCCTTTGCTGCTGAGCTACAGCAAGAGCAACGGTTTCTCTTACCGTCAGGAATTTAAATACAACCGGTTGTTTAAGGGCGACCGTCTGTTGCGTATCGTTCCCAAGTTAGGTTACAACTTCAAACGGAAGGAGTTTTACTGGTCGGTCAATTCCGATTTCGACTATTGGCCCCGCAAGCGTGCCGCCCTGCATGTCAGCGTGGGTAACGGTAACCGTATCTACAGCAGCGATGTGCTGGACGATTTGAAAGCTATTCCCGACAGTATCTTTGATTTCGACCAGATTCACCTGGACTATTTTAAGGACTTGTATTTGCACATACGCCACAGTTGGGAGATTGTCAACGGTCTGACTCTGGATGTGGGGCTTTCCTTACACAGGCGTACCGAAGTGGAGCGTTCTAAATTCGTTCTTGTCTACCCCGATGCTCCGAATGTGATGTCTGCGGGTGTGTCATCCGTCTATCCGGGATTCGACCCTTCGGTTCTGAAAAAGTTCCGCCACAGTTATAACAGCTTTGCACCCCGTGTACGCCTGACGTGGACTCCCGGTCAGTATTATTATATGAGCGGCGACCGTAAAATCAACCTTCATTCCAAATATCCCACCGTTTCCGTAGACTGGGAGCGCGGTATCAGCGGTGTCATGCACAGCACCGGAAAGTACGAACGTATTGAAGTGGACTTCCAGCACAACATCCCGTTGGGATTGATGCGTGACATTTACTACCGCTTCGGCTGGGGTGCTTTTACGAATCAGAAAGAGCTTTATTTTGTGGATTTCGCCAATCTGGCCCGTTCCAATCTTCCCGTAGGCTGGAATGATGAAATCGGCGGAGTGTTCCAGTTGCTCGACGGGCGTTGGTATAACTCGTCCCGCAAGTACATCCGCGGACATTTTACGTACGAGGCTCCTTTCCTGCTGCTCCGTCACTTGAAGAAATATACTCAATACGTATTGAATGAACGGTTGTATCTGAATGCTTTGGTGGTTCCCCACCTGAATCCTTATCTTGAGCTTGGGTATGGCATCGGTACGCACATCTTCGATTTCGGCGTTTTTACAAGCTTTGCAAACTGGAAGTACCAGGAAGTAGGGGTTAAGTTTACGTTTGAGTTGTTCAATAGGTAAGTCCGAAAGGCATATTATTAAGAATTTATACTTTATCTTTGTGCCAAAATTTTAAGACTATGGGAATTGTAATAGGCATAGACGTAGGTGGAAGCACTACTAAAATCGTAGGACTCAATAAAGGCAAGATACAGTCTCCGATGTTCATAACGGCGGCCGACCCGGTAACTTCCCTGTTCGGAGCGTTCGGCAAGTATATCTATGATAACGGAATCCATTTGTCCGATGTGGAGCAGGTGATGCTGACCGGTGTGGGCAGTGCGTTTGTGGACAGCCCGCTTTACGGACTTCCCACCCGCAAGACGGATGAGTTCATAGCCAACGGACTCGGGGCGCGCCATGCCACGGACATCGACCGGCTGATAGTTGTCAGCATGGGAACAGGCACCTCCTTTGTAAGAATCAACGGGGATGAAATACAGCATATCGGCGGTATGGGTATCGGTGGCGGAACCTTACAGGGACTTTCGCGGCTGTTGCTCAAAACACACGACATTCATCAGGTTGCCGGTTTGGCGGCAAAAGGCGATGTGACCCGTGTCAATCTGCAAATCGGCGATATCTGTAACAACGCATTGCCCGACCTGCCCGTATCCGCTACCGCTTCATTGTTCGGAAAGGCCGACAGTAACGCCTCACCGGAAGACATCGCCTGCGGCATCATTTATACCGTGCTCCAGACTATCGGCGGTGCGGCTGTGCTTTCCGCCCTGAACAGTCCGGTAAAGGACTTTGTGCTGATAGGTAATCTTACCCAGTTGCCGCAATGCCGGGAAGTGTTTCCGAAGATGGAAAGCATTTATCATGTGCGTTTCCATATCCCGCCCTATGCGGAATACCGCACGGCCATAGGGGCGGCTTTGGCATATGTCAGGGAGAATTCTACCATATAATAAGGTGTAAATCTTTAGAAATCGGGCATAAAGACCGGATATTTTCAGAAAGAACTTTTTGTCATTCAAGAAAATACTCCTATCTTTGCGCCCGATTTAATATGAGTCAACATAAAGTCTCACTTAATTAACGAGTTAAACAATTTATTTATTAATGGAAAATTTAAAAAATGTTGCTCCCATTGAGGACTTCAACTGGGATGCTTACGAAAACGGTGAAACCGTAACAAACGTAAGTCACGAAGACTTGGAAAAGGCGTATGACAACACGCTGAACAAAGTTAACGACCGCGAGGTAGTTGACGGAACCGTAATCGCAATGAACAAGCGTGAAGTAGTTGTGAACATCGGTTACAAATCAGACGGTATCATTCCTTTGAATGAATTCCGCTACAATCCCGACCTGAAAGTAGGTGATACGGTAGAAGTGTACATCGAAAACCAGGAAGACAAGAAAGGACAGCTGGTTCTGTCTCACCGCAAAGCTCGTGCTACCCGTTCTTGGGATCGCGTTAACGCTGCTTTGGAAAATGAAGAAATTATCAAGGGTTACATCAAGTGCCGCACTAAGGGTGGTATGATTGTCGACGTATTCGGTATCGAAGCATTCTTGCCGGGTTCTCAAATCGACGTTAAGCCTATCCGCGACTACGATGTATTCGTTGGCAAGACTATGGAATTCAAGGTTGTTAAAATCAATCAGGAATTCAAGAATGTCGTTGTATCTCACAAGGCTCTTATCGAGGCTGAACTGGAACAACAGAAGAAAGAAATCATCGGTAAACTCGAAAAAGGACAAGTTCTTGAAGGAACTGTTAAAAATATCACATCTTACGGTGTATTCATCGACCTTGGCGGCGTAGACGGTTTGATCCACATTACAGACCTTTCTTGGGGACGCGTTAGCGATCCGAAAGAAGTTGTTGAACTGGATCAGAAACTTAACGTTGTTATCCTTGACTTTGATGACGAAAAGAAACGTATCGCTTTGGGTCTGAAACAACTTACTCCGCATCCATGGGATGCTCTTGATCCTGACTTGAAAGTTGGTGACAAGGTGAAAGGTAAAGTTGTTGTTATGGCTGACTACGGTGCATTCATCGAAATCGCTGCCGGCGTAGAAGGTTTGATCCACGTTTCAGAAATGTCTTGGAGCCAACACCTGCGTTCTGCACAGGACTTCATGAAGGTAGGCGACGAAGTAGAAGCTGTTGTGCTTACACTTGACCGCGAAGAACGTAAGATGTCTTTGGGTATCAAACAACTGAAACAAGATCCATGGGAAACTATCGAAGAAAAGTATCCTGTTGGTTCTAAGCATACTGCTAAAGTACGCAACTTCACTAACTTCGGTGTATTCGTAGAAATCGAAGAAGGTGTAGACGGCTTGATCCACATCTCTGACCTTTCTTGGACTAAGAAAGTGAAACACCCGTCAGAATTTACTCAGATTGGTGCTGACATTGAAGTTCAGGTATTGGAAATCGACAAAGAAAACCGTCGCTTGAGCCTTGGTCACAAACAACTCGAAGAAAATCCTTGGGATGTATTCGAAACTGTGTTCACTGTAGGTTCTGTACACGAAGGTACAATCATCGAAATGTTGGATAAGGGTGCTGTTGTAGCTCTTCCTTACGGTGTAGAAGGTTTCGCAACTCCGAAACACCTTGTAAAAGAAGACGGTTCACAAGCTCAGCTGGATGAGAAACTTGAATTCAAAGTGATCGAATTCAACAAGGACGCTAAGAGAATCATCCTGTCTCACAGCCGTATCTTCGAAGATGTAGCTAAGGCTGAAGAAAGAGCAGAAAAGAAAGCTGCTTCTGGTGCTAAGAAGTCATCTTCTAGCAACAAGAGAGAAGATTCTCCGATGATCCAGAACCAGGCTGCTTCAACTACGCTGGGCGATATTGACGCTCTTGCTGCATTGAAAGAACAGTTGGAAGGAAAGAAATAATCTGAATAGAATATTTTCCAATGAAAGGCGCTCCCGTTTGGGGGCGCTTTTTTTATTCACCACAGATTTAAGAAATGAAGATAAGAGGGAATTTAATTCAGACATAAGAACAAAAGAATAAAATAGCAGTTCAATAAGCAACAGAAATAATTTTCAAAGCGCTGCCTTTATGTTCTTTTGTTCTTATGTCTAAAAATAAATTATCAAAATCTGTATTAATCTGTGTAACCCTGGGGTGAAATATTTCCTTTTCCTTTGCAAGATTAAATGTGAAATGTCCTATCTTTGCATACCATGGAAAAATTTGAGTTACATATATTGGGATGCGGTTCTGCTTTGCCTACTACGCGACATTTTGCGACCTCTCAAGTCGTAAACTTGCGTGAAAAACTATTTATGATTGATTGTGGCGAGGGAGCACAGATGCAATTACGCCGCTCGCGACTGAAATTTTCCCGATTAAATCATATCTTCATCTCTCATCTACATGGTGACCATTGTTTCGGATTGTTGGGACTGATCTCTACATTCGGATTATTAGGGAGAACTGCTGATTTACATATTCATTCTCCAAGAGGACTGGAAGAGTTGTTTGCGCCGATGCTTGCTTTCTTTTGCAAGACTTTGACTTATAAGGTGTTCTTCCATGAATTCGAAACGAAAGAACCGATGCTCATTTACGATGACCGTTCGGTGACTGTAACCACAATCCCTTTAAAACATCGAATTCCCTGTTGTGGTTTCCTTTTTGAAGAAAAACAGCGTCCTAATCATATCATCAGAGACATGGTAGACTTTTATAAAGTCCCGGTCTATGAACTGAACCGCATCAAGAACGGAGCGGATTTTGTAACTCCCGAGGGAGAAGTAATACCCAATTTACGTTTAACCCGCCCTTCGGCTCCGGCGCGTAAATATGCTTATTGTTCCGATACAATCTATCGTCCGTCCCTTGCTGAACAAATTAAAAATGTAGATTTGCTTTTCCATGAGGCCACCTTTGCACAGACCGAGCAGGCACGCGCCAAGGAAACTTATCATACCACTGCTGCACAAGCTGCGCAGCTTGCTTTGGATGCCAATGTGAGACAACTGGTGATCGGACATTTTTCCGCCCGTTATGAAGATGAATCTGTCTTACTCAATGAAGCATCCGCCATTTTCCCACAAACCATTTTAGCGAAAGAAAATTTGTGTATTGACGTTGATGGAGGGACTGTCTATGAAAAGTAGTCGACTGCTTTGGGGAGTAATCATCCTGCTCTTCGGTTGCTTGGCAGCCTGTAAAAAAGAGAAACCTCAATCTCCGATACCGGATTCTTTGTCTTCCCTCCAGGAACTGTTCCATCCTGCTTATCAAATAAATGCAGACAGCATTCATCAGATGATTCGTATTTGCCTGAACGAAAATCCGGTAACTCCCTGGGATTCGGTTTTGCTGGCACATTATCAGGAAAAGGATGAATTCTTTTGGCTGAACGATTCTCTCATATCCGATAAACCTGCCGTACAGGTGGCAGACTCGATGTTATTCTGGTTAGGAAACATTTCACAACATGGAGTTAATCCGAATCTGTATCCTGTCGATAGCATCCGTGAGGAATTGCAACAGATACGAACCTTGAAACTGCGTGAAGGGAAAACGATGAACCGTCTGCTGGCAGACGTGGAGTATCAGTTAACAGCCGCCTATCTTTCGTATGTGTGTCAATTGAAATTCGGATTCTTGCCTCCGGAGCGCAGATGGAATGATTCGATCGACCACATTCCTTTAAAACAATGTGACGTGAAGTTTGCAATGGCCGCTCTCGACTCTTTGCGTGCAAATCCTAACGCCGCTTTTCACCGGGCGCAACCCGCTTCCCCGCTTTATCATAAGATGCAGGAAGAGCTGGTTCGTGTGAATGGCTGGGGAGTGACAGATACTACGGATTATTATCGCGACCGCCTATTGGTAAACATGGAGCGGGCACGTTGGCAATATGCATTGGATAAAGGACGAAAATATGTGATAGCTAATGTGGCGGCATTTATGTTGCAAGCCGTCAACGAAGAAACAGACTCTATCCTGGAGATGCGTATTTGTGTAGGGACTGTGAAGAATAAAACTCCTCTATTGTCAAGCAGGATTTATTATATGGAACTGAATCCTTACTGGAATGTGCCTCAAAGCATAATTCGGAAAGAGATCATTCCTACTTACCGCAGAGATACGACGTATTTTACCCGTAACCGCATGAAGGTATACGATAAGAATGGATTTCAGG
>ENA-OPKZ01000333-OPKZ01000333.1-human-gut-metagenome-genome-assembly--contig:-NODE-333-length-15927-cov-3.586820_pt1 | contig 15927 bp, 10 predicted proteins | sample MGYA00241788_ERZ501703 | MGnify/ENA primary metagenome ERZ501703 (study PRJEB25962, sample SAMEA2042293) | human gut metagenome | biome: human gut; feature: human-associated habitat; material: faeces... | reverse complement strand
ATAAAAAAACCTTTCGCTACCTATATTCACGAAACCTGCCTGCAATTCTCCTATATCTACATCAGTGCCGGGCAGCGCGGGTTGCAGCTCAAACTCAATCCGAAGGATTTGATAAAGGAGGTACACGCTGAGGTTTGCAGGCTTTTCGAGGCATGAGTTGTGTAGGCATGAGGGATTATGTGACTTTAATGCTTTTTCCGGCACAGATTATCATAGTGTAATTATTCACACGCTTTTTCCGGCTTTTTTCGTGAAAGGGATATTAAAAACCTGATTTCCGGCAAGAGATATTTCGTTTTCTTACCGGAAATCTCGATGAAAAGTATATATTTGCAAAAAATATAAATAAACTAATACTAATTACTAATTTACAAAAACTTATTTTTATGTTTAGCAAGCACCCTAATGGTTTGATTGCTGCCGCTTTGGCTAATATGGGAGAGCGTTTCGGCTTCTATATTATGATGGCAATCCTTACACTGTTTATCTCGGCGAAGTTCGGGCTGTCTGAAACGACTACCGGATATATCTATTCCGCGTTCTATGCATCTATCTATATTCTGGCATTGGCAGGCGGTATCATTGCCGATAAGACTAAAAACTTCAAAGGCACTATCCTTGCCGGTCTGGTGATGATGGCGGTGGGTTATCTGATTATTGCCATTCCTACTCCTACGCCTGTTCCCAGCATGGGACTTTACCTGGGACTGACTTGTTTCGGACTTCTGGTCATTGCTTTCGGTAACGGTCTGTTCAAGGGTAATCTTCAGGCATTGGTGGGTCAGATGTACGATGATCCCAAGTACTCAAGCCTGCGCGACTCCGGTTTCCAGATATTCTACATGTTCATCAACATCGGCGGTTTCTTCGCTCCGTGGATTGCTATCGGTGTGCGCAACTGGTGGCTGAAGGTCAACAACTTCGACTATGATGCCACTTTGCCCGAACTTTGTCACCAATTCCTTAAAGAGGGCGACAAGATGGCTCCCCAGGCTATGGAGAATCTTACGGCTCTGGCAGACAAGGTTACGCTCGACGGCAGCCATGTGGCTGATATGGGTGCGTTTGTCAACAACTACCTGGATGTGTTTAACCGCGGTTTCCAATATGCTTTCATGGCTGCCATCGTTGCCATGTTGATTTCATTGGTAATCTACCTGGTCAACAAGAACCGCTTCCCCGACCCGGCAAAGAAGGTTGTAGCTGCCAAGGAACAGAATACTACCGTAAGCAAAGAAGAAATCAAGATGAGCGCAGCCGAAATCAAACAGCGTATTTATGCCCTGTTCGCAGTGTTCGGTGTGGTAATCTTCTTCTGGCTGTCGTTCCACCAGAACGGTTATTCGCTGACTTACTTTGCACGCGACTATGTAGACTTGAGCGTAATTGATATTGACCTTGGCTTTACCCGTATCAAGGGTGCTGAAATCTTCCAGTGCGTAAACCCGTTCTTTGTGGTATTCCTCACTCCGTTTATCATGTGGCTGTTCGGCGCATTGAAGAAAAAGGATAAAGAACCGTCCACTCCGATGAAGATTGCCATCGGTATGGGTATTGCGGCACTGGCATACGTGTTCCTGATGATATTCTCGTTCACTTTGCCTGCCAAAGATGCGTTGAGCACAATGAGTGCCGCCGAAATCAATGCCATCCGTGTGACTCCGTGGATTATGATAGGTTTGTACTTCATCCTTACGGTTGCCGAGTTGTTCATCTCACCGCTGGGACTGTCTTTCGTGTCCAAGGTTGCTCCCCCTCATTTGCAGGGTCTGATGCAGGGTTGCTGGCTGGCTGCAACGGCAGTAGGTAATTCGCTGCTTTTCGTTGGCGGTATCCTTTATACCACTGTTCCAATCTGGGCATGCTGGTTGGTTTTCGTGGGTGCAACGGGCGCTTCCATGATTGTGATGCTCTCAATGGTTAAATGGCTGGAGAGAGTAGCGAAATAATAGAGAAAACGTAAAGGTCAACTTTGGAATTGCAGAGTTGACCTTTACAGTTATAATGTAGCCCTTTAGAAACGTAATGTAGCTCTTTGGAAACGTAGTGTAGCCCTTTGGATTCCATAATGCGGTCCGCTGCTTATTCCTCGATTTTCAACTGCATGATGTAGTCGTTCATATAGTATCCGTTTCCTATCGGAAAATCTCCCTCTCTGGATTTCTTCATCCCCATGTGCTCGTAAAAACCTACCGCTTTGTTGTTGCGGTTTACGTTCAGTTCCATGATGCACGGGGCGGGATGCACATCCCTGATGTATTTCACAGCTTCGCGAAACAGGAAACTCCCGCAGTGTGCGCCCTGATAATAAGGAAGCACATAAATCTTTTGCAGGTGAAACAGGTCTTTTCCCTGTTGCTGTACGGATACATAACCCGCCGCTTCGCACTCCTCACAGGCAATGAGGTACACATGCCCCTCTTCTTCCATCTGTTGGCGGATGCTCTCTAAGGAGTACATCCATTCCATCATATATTCGATTTGTTCTTTTGAAAGTATTTCTTTGTAGGTTTCGGGAAATATCTGCCAGGCGAGTTTATGGATTAACCCGCAATCGGCGCTTGTTGCTTTTCTGATGGTAAACATGTTTTGCTGCGTTTATATTAATATGATGCAAATATAGCATACTTTGTTTCAAACAGAAACTAAACTGTAATTATTTGTGGCATATCAACGGGAATATTGCGGGTGCGACAGGCGCAGCCCGGATTGCTCTCCGGTCATATATACTCTTAAATAATATTAATGCAAGGTACTTTGTAATACAAGGTACTAAGATAATACATATATTTGTGCCATACAAAGGATGCAGGTATGGTATTTTTGTTGTAAATAGTCAAACCATTTAATAACATATACGAATTATGGACGTTAATAATGTAAAGTCGCAGATGCGCAAGGGCATGCTTGAATATTGTATCATGCTGTTGCTCCATAAAGAGCCGGCTTATGCTTCGGATATTATACAGAAACTGAAGGAAGCGCGGCTCATTGTGGTGGAAGGTACGCTCTATCCGCTGCTCACCCGTTTGAAGAACGATGATTTGCTGAGTTACGAATGGATAGAGTCCACGCAGGGACCGCCGCGCAAATACTATAGGCTGACCGCAAAAGGAGAGGCTTTTCTGGGCGAGCTGGAGGTGTCCTGGCGCGAACTGAGCGATACGGTCAATCATATTGCCAACAATTAGCGTGAAGCATGTTGGGCTATTGAAGAGTAATGAAAGAATAAATAAAAAAACATATAACGATGAAAAAGACATTAACGGTAAATTTAGGAGGAACGGTTTTTCATATCGATGAAGATGCCTACCGCCTTTTGGATAATTATTTAAGCAACCTGAAGATACATTTCCGTAAGGAAGCCGGTGCAGACGAGATAATCGATGACATTGAACGCCGTATCTCCGAGCTTTTTACGGAGAAGCTTGCTGCGGGTTCGCAGGTGATTACCATTGCCTATGTGGAAGAAGTGATTGCCCGCATGGGAAAGCCGGAGGAACTGGAGCCTGACGCAGGAGATGCCGGTTCAGGAAGCGGCAGTTGGGACGGTAGCAACCATGCCGGCAGTACAGGTGCAGGCGCTTCCGCAACTGCGGAGAAAGTGTCTCACCATTTCTATCGCAATCCCGACGATAAGATGTTGGGCGGTGTGGTGAGCGGATTGGCTGCCTATTGGGGTTGGGACGTGACGATGTTGCGTCTGGTGCTTGTAATAATCATGATTTTCGGATTCAAGCTCCTGATACCCGCCTATATCATTTGCTGGATAATCGTTCCGGAAGCCCGCACGGCAGCCGAGAAACTGAGTATGCGGGGCGAGGCGGTTACGGTGGATAATATAGGCAAGACGGTGACCGGCGGTTTTGAGAAGGTGGCAAACGGCGTGAACGATTATATGAGGTCCGACAAGCCTCGCACTTTCCTGCAGAAACTGGGCGATGCCCTGGTTATGGTGGTGGGGCTGTTCCTTAAAATCTGTCTGGTGATATTCGCTATCATCTGCAGTCCGCTGCTGTTTGTGTTCGGAGTGGTGTTCGTAGCCCTGCTTTTTGCTGCCGTAATGGTGGCCATCGGCGGTGGGGCAGCACTTATCTCGATGTTCCCTACTTTTAATGTAGTATTGCCTGCCTCTCCGTTATCGGCCATTGTGATGTATATTGCAGGTATCCTGGTAGTGGGCATTCCGTTGGTAAGCCTCGTTTGGATGATATTCAGCCAGATATTCAAGTGGCAGCCTATGGTTTCCGGCCTGAAATGGACGTTGGTTATTCTTTGGATTGTAAGTGCGTGTGTCTTTGGCATCTGCTTCGCAATGCAGGGAGCGACATTCCCGATATTGGGCGTGCTGGTCTGACAATCGGGAGCATGGCATAAAAAAAGGAAGCCGGCAACATCACTGTAACGATGTGCCGGCTTTCTTTTTTCATATTCTTTTTTATCTGCTTTCTTTATTGTTTTGCAGGCTTCAGCCACTTATCCAGCCATTCAAAGAATGTGCGCTGCCACAGAACGCCGTTTTGCGGTTTCAGCACCCAGTGGTTCTCATCGGGATAGATAAGCAGTTCGGCAGGAACACCGCGCATTACGGCGGCGTCAAAGGCAGCCATTGCCTGGTTGGCAAGGATGCGGAAATCCTTTTCGCCATGAATGCAGAGGATAGGGGTGTCCCACTTATCTACGAAGAGGTGGGGGGAGTTGGCAAATGTACGTTGGGCTGTAGCGTTGTCCTTTTCCCAGTATGCGCCGCCCATATCCCAGTTGGCAAACCATTTTTCTTCTGTCTCCAGGTACTGCATTTCCATATTGAATATACCGTCGTGGGCAATGAATGCCTTGAAGCGTTTGTCGTGATGTCCGGCAAGCCAGTAAACGGAGAAGCCTCCGAAGCTGGCGCCTACACAACCCAGGCGGTCTTTGTCGACAAATGGTTCTTTTGCCATTTCGTCGATGGCTGTGAAGTAGTCTTTCATGCACTGGCCGCCGTAATCGCCGCTGATGGCTTCATTCCACTCTACACCGAAGCCCGGAAGACCGCGGCGGTTGGGGGCTACGATGATATAGTCGTTGGCAGCCATAATCTGGAAATTCCAGCGATAGCTCCAGAACTGGCTGACGGGGCTTTGAGGCCCTCCCTCGCAGAAGAGCAGGGTGGGGTACTTCTTGTTCGGGTCGAATTGGGGCGGGTAGATAACCCAGGTCAGCATTTGCTTGCCGTCGGTGGTCGTCATCCAGCGGGCCTCTACTTTACCCATCTCCAGTTGGTCGTAGATTTGCTTGTTCTCGAATGTTAGTTGCTCGGCCTTGGCAAAAGCATTGCCGCTGCGTGTGTTGTTTACGGCATATATCTCATCTCCCATACTCATGGAGTGGCGCTTGGCAATGAGCTTGTCACCGCAAAGGGCGAGAGAGGCGTAGTCGTGCATGCCGTCGGTAAGCCGGTTCAGACTGTCATTGTCGGCAAGACCGATGTTGTAAATCTGCGTTTCACCGTGCCATACGCCGATGAAGTATATGCTTTGCGAGTCTTTGTTCCACAAGAAAGCATCTACGTTGGATTCGAAGGCGCGGCTTACGAAACGCTTCTCTCCGGTTGCAAGGTTCATGACGAACAGGCGGTTGAGGTCTGCCTCGTAGCCGTCGCGTTCCATGCTCTGCCAGGCTATGTACTTGCCGTCGGGCGAATATTGGGGATTGGTATCGTACCCTTTGTTCTCTTCGGTGATGTTTTCCGTTTTCCCGGTGGCAAGGTCATAGATGTAAATATCGGAATTGGTGGAGACGGCATAGGCCAGTCCCGTCTTTTTGCGGCAGGTATAGGCCACTTTGTCCGAAGCAGGGCTCCAGGCCAGTTGCTCGATACCGCCCCAAGGTTTCATCGGGCTTTCGTAGGGTTCGCCGTCCAGAATATCCTGTACGTTGCTGATGCCGTTGCCGTCGAAGTCTGCAACGAAGGGATGCGGAGCGGTTGTCACCCATTCGTCCCAATGCTTGTACATCAAGTCGGTAACGATGATACCGGTTGCCTTGGGCAGGTCGGGATGCTTGTCGGCGGTGCTCTGCACGGTTTTTACCTGCGCAATGAAAAGCAGTTTCTTTCCGTCGGGCGAGAAAGCGAATCCTTCGATGTCTCCCTCGTACCGGGTGAGCTGTTTGCGTTCCGTACCGTCCGGATTCATCTCCCACACCTGGCTGCTGCCGCTTTCGTTGCAGAGGAAAGCGATTTTCTTGCCGTCTTTAATCCAGACGGGTTGGCTTTCCTGCCAGCTGTCGCGGGTGATTTGTCTGTTGCTGCTGCCATCGGCATTCATGACAAACAACTCGTTGTTGCTCTTGTTTTCCGGTACGCTGTAATAGGCTACCGAGTAAGCAATCTGTTTCTCGTCGGGCGATACGGCTACGCTGCCGATACGGCCCATTGCCCAAAGCGCTTCGGGCGTCATGCGCTTACCTTCAATCTTTATATCCGATCTTTCGATAAGCGTTCCGTTCTGTCCTGCGTCTTTGGTTCCGCCGCAGGATGCCAACATCATTGCTGCCGACATAAATAATAGGTTTGATTGTTTCATATATGTTTGAAGATTTATTTCGGTAACGAAGATAGGAAATTAATTTAAATTTTCTTCAGACTCCATTTCCCTTTCTTCATGTAGAAATAGCAAAGTACCAGGATTCCTACGGAATAAACAATTTCCGATGTCCATGCAAATGCCACGTCCAGTTTCAGATAAGCTACGATGTATGTGATGTAGCAGGTATAAACCACCAGTGTTATCATCTCCAGGGCCAGGGCAGTACGCGTGTTTCCGGTTCCCGATACGGACTGGAAATAGACGTTGGCGGGTACGAGGAACAGATAGGCGGAGCAAAGTACCCAAAGCGAGGGAACGGCTGCCTCTTGCAGTTCCGGCATATCCGTGTACACGCTCAGTATCAGCTTGGGGCACAGCGCAAAGAACACGGCAAGCGGCAACACGAACGCATAGGCTATGCGGATATGCTGCCGTATCGTACCGGGCACGCAGTCGGTGTGTCCTGCTCCGATAAGGTTGCTGACAAGCGATCCGCAGGTTGAAGCGAATGCCATCATAACCATGAACATTATGCCCGATACGTTGCGGATGATGTTGGTAACAGCCAGCGAACGTTCTCCCAGATGCTCTACGTAAAGGAAGAGCAGGAACCACGTGGAGAGTGACAGGAAATTCTGTACCATCGTCCAGAAAGAGACGTTGAGCATGCGTTTGAGTATGTTCCAGCGGATACCCGGTATTTTGTCCAGTCCGTACTTGCGGATGTCGATACGATGACGGGTGTAGAGGATGAAGAATATCAATGACACCAATTCCGCCAATGACGAGCCTATGGCGGCTCCGGCAATGCCGAGCTGCGGCACTCCGAATTTTCCGAATATCAGGATGTAGTTGAATACGACATTGCTCAATACCATGACGATTGAGTTCAGCGTCAGCGTTTTGGTCTGTGTCGTTCCCAGAAAGAACGCACGGAACATCACTGCCGTAAAGGAGAAAAAGAATCCGAATACACGCCAGTTGAGGTAGCTCATTGCCGCATCGTAGATGTGCTGGGAAGAGACAAGCCGTTTCAATATCACCGGAGCGAAGCTGTAACAGAGGGCAAACATAACTGCTGCCATTCCCAACTGGAAATAGACTCCCTGGTAGAAGAGGTTGCCTATCTCTTTATATTGCTGTTCGCCGTTGCGCCGTGCTATCAGAATTTGCGCTCCGATACTGAAACCGAATGCCACCATGAACATTACTATGTAGAAAATACCTGCAATGGCGGATGCTCCTAATTCTATCTCGCCCACGCGTCCCAGGAAGGCAGTGTCTGTCATGCCGATCATCTGCTCCATGAGCAGGCTGATGAGAATAGGGTAGGCTATAAGCCAGATTTCTTTGTAGGTGTATTTAGTCTGCATATTCGATAAATAGTTTTTTGGGATACATTCGATAACTCTTTTTGGGGGAGACTGATATACTCGAAAAAAGGAAAAGGAAGCCGGGCAAAGTGCATTGTCCGGCTTCCTTCTGAGAAAATATCTTGAACGGAAGTTTATTTCCTGTTCTGCTTTTCTTTCATCATCTGCTCCTGTTGCTTCTGCATAGCTTCAAGGCGGGCAGCGAAGCCGGTCTTTTTCATTTTCTTCGGGTCTTTCCTGTTCGCTTCCAGTTGTGCCAGAAGCGCTTCCTCATTCGTCATTTTGCGCATGATGATGGTAGTTACCACACTGACAAGCGTCGAAATGAAGTAGTAGTAGTTCAGTCCCGAAGGATAGTCGTTCAATATAAACAGGAACATAACGGGCATCAGGTACGACATCCATTTCATGGCTGCCATTTGCGGGTTGGCGCCAGTGTCCTGCTGCTGCATCATAAATTTGGTGTTCAGGATATTCGTTACTGTCATCAGCAGGCAGAAAAGGCTGAGGTGACTGCCCAGGAACGGAATATGGAACGGGAAATTGATGAACGCATCGTACGTGGACAAGTCATCGGCCCACAAGAAACTTTGCTGGCGCAGCTCGATGGCACTCGGCACGAACATAAACAATGCCATTAGAATGGGGAACTGAATCAGCATCGGCAGACAGCCGCCCATCGGACTCACGCCGTATTGGCTGTAAAGCGCCATCACTTCCTGCTGCTTCTTCATGGCATCTTCCTGCTTGGGATACTTCTTGCCTATTTCATCTATTTTCGGTTTCAGTACACGCATTTTGGCAGAGGAGATGTACGTTTTCCAAGTTGCGGGAAATACCACTGCTTTTACAATCAATGTCATCAGCAGCAGAACGATACCCATGCTCAATCCCCAGCTGGACAGCCAGTCGAAGATGTTGATGGTGAACCATTTGTTTATCCAGCGGATTAACGGCCAGCCCAGATATACCAGGCGGTTGAGCTCCCACTTGTCCTCGCGTCCTTTATCGAGCGCGGTCAGCGTTTTGTAGTGGTTGGGACCGAAGTAGAAGAACAGTTGCGTCGGAGTCTTGCCGGTCGGGTCGAAAGCAGTGCTCATTTCGGCAGAGTAATCCTTGATGTAGCCGCTTCCCTGTGTCTCCAGCTTTGAGTTCAGCTTAGTTTTCTCAAAGTTGGCATCGGCGAGGAATACGGAAGAGAAGAACTGGTTCTTGAAAGCAATCCAGTCCAGGCGTTCTGCCACTTCTTTCTCATCGTTCTTGCCGGCAGACAGGTAATCGGTTCCGTCTCCGGTAATTTTATAGGTCAACTCCGCCAGGCGGTTCTCATACGTATATCCCTTTTCTATCTGACGTGCACGCTGCGACCATTCGATGTCTACATAGTCGGTGTTTGCCAGCTTGTTTGCCATACCTACGGCGTCAATTGTAAAGTCTACCAGATAGGTGTCATTGTGCATGGCATACTTAAAGTCGATATAGCTGGCGCTGTCTGCCGCCAAACGCATGGTTACGGTGCTGTCCGTACGGTTCACCACCGAAAAATAGTAGTTTTCCGTCTGTATGGTTTCCTTCTTGTTGTAGAAAAGGAAGTTCATGGAAGCATCGTTGCCGCTGAATAGGGTAACAGGTGTCTTTTTGTCCTGTCCCATATACTCTTTCAACGTAGCTGACGAAATACGTCCGCCCTTGGTGGCAACTGTCAGCTCTGCCAGATTGTTTTGTATTGTAACCTGTGAGTCGGTTCCCTGAAGAGCGTTGAAGAAGAGAGCGGTAGAGTCTGCCGTCTGTTCCTCTTTGTCATTGGCCAAGGCAGCTTCCGCCTTTGCTTTCAGGTCAGCTTCGCGTTGTTGTACTTGGGCTATGGAGTCGTAATAGCGTTGCTGTGCAGCCAGTTGCTCCTTGCTCGGACGGCTCAGAAAGCTAAATCCGACTAACAGGATTGCTATCAAGACAAGGCCTGTGATGGTGTTTTTATCCATTTAATCAAATATGAATTTTCAATTATTAATTAGTGATGATTACTTTGTTTCGTTTTCAATCGCAGCCTTTACGAAAGCTACAAATAGCGGATGCGGGTGCAGTACGGTACTGCTGTATTCGGGGTGGAACTGGGTTCCGACAAACCATTTCAGGGCGGGTATCTCTACTATCTCCACCAGGTCCGATTCCGGATTGATGCCCGTACACTGCATGCCGGCCGCTTCATACTCTGCCTTATATGCGTTGTTGAACTCATAGCGGTGGCGGTGGCGCTCCTGTATGTGTTCCGTACCATAAGCCTCGTAGGCTTTGCTGCCTTCTTGCAATACGCATTCGTAAGCGCCCAGACGCATCGTGCCGCCCATATTGGTAATGGACTTCTGCTCTTCCATGATGTCGATAACGTTGTGCGGTGTCTTTTCATCCATTTCGCGCGAATTGGCATCAGCGTATCCCAGTACGTTGCGGGCAAATTCAATGGCAATGCATTGCATACCCAGGCAGATACCGAATGTCGGAATATCGTGTGTACGCGCATATTTGATGGCTACGAACTTTCCGGCAATGCCACGTTCGCCGAAGCCCGGTCCGATGAGAACGCCCGACATGCCTTTCAATGCTTCCGCTACGTTTTCGTCCGTCAGCTTCTCGCTGTTTACGAAATCTACGGATACCTTGCGGTCATTGTATGTTCCGGCTTGTGAAAGGGCTTCGCGGATGGATTTGTAGGCATCCTGCAAATCGTACTTGCCCACCAGTGCGATGTGTACCGGTTCGGTCGTTTCTGCCTTGTGACGGCGTTCGAGGAAAGCGCGCCACGGACCCAGCCCCGGAGTATCGCCCACGGGAAGTCCCATTTTCTTCAGGATAGTTTCGTCCAGTCCCTGAGCCTGCATCAGAATAGGCACTTCGTAGATAGTAGGTGCATCGATGCTCTGTACAACGGCTTTTTCGTCTACATTGCAGAAAAGGGCCACTTTCTTGCGCAAGGTGTTGCTCAGCTCATGTTCCGTGCGGAGTACCAGCACATCGGGCTGGATACCGGCGCTTTGCAACTCTTTTACGGAGTGCTGGGTCGGTTTGGTTTTCAATTCGCCGGCTGCTGCAAGATAGGGTACATAAGTAAGGTGTACGCACAAGGCGTCTTTACCCAGTTCCCATTTCAACTGGCGGATGCTTTCCAAGTACGGAAGAGACTCGATGTCGCCTACCGTACCACCGATTTCGGTAATTACGAAATCGAATTTATATTTGTTGCCCAACAGCTTTACATTACGCTTGATTTCATCCGTAATGTGAGGGATTACCTGAATGGTCTTTCCCAGATAATCGCCGCGGCGCTCTTTGTCGATAACGCTTTTATAGATACGTCCGGTTGTAATATTGTTGGCCTTTGTGGTCTGGATACCCAGGAAGCGTTCGTAGTGTCCCAGGTCGAGATCGGCTTCATGGCCGTCTACCGTTACGTAGCATTCTCCGTGCTCATAAGGGTTCAGCGTACCCGGGTCGATATTGATATACGGGTCGAACTTCTGAATTGTTACTTTATAACCTCTTGCTTGCAATAATTTACCGATGGATGACGAAATAATACCTTTGCCCAATGAAGAGGCAACGCCACCGGTGACGAAAATATACTTTGTTTCTCCCACAGCTATACTGTTTTTAAATGTTTTCTCTAAAAATTAAAGCGCAAAATTATGAAAAAAAAGAGGAAGTACATAACAGTTTGGTGAAAACAATTATAAAAAGTGGAATATCTGTGCGTAATAAGGTTCTGATAAACTTTCACTTTCCACCTTTTGTAATCTGAACATTTTGATTTAATTTTGCGTTCAAATATAGATTTTAAGAAAAGTATGAGGAATAGACGTATTTTAATAGGATTGGTTGCCGCACTGTTTTCTTTTCCGGTGATAGCCCAGAATGCTGCAAAGAGTACAAGAAAGCGGGCTGCAACGGAGAATGCGGATACATTGTCGGGTATTTGGAGCCAGAACTGGATATTGAAACTGAAACCCTGCGATAACGGGTACCGGTTGGATACAGTCTCTGTGCTGTATGAAAAATATTTCGGGGTGTTGGATTATTTGAACGATCCGGCTACTCCCGAACGGTATATTGCATACAATCCGGACTATTACCGTATGTTTGTTCCCACCACTTATTATTATGCTCCTATGGAACGCCTGTCGCAGGTTGGCTGGACTTTCCAGAAGCCGGATACGGTACCTGCGATGACGAAAGAGCTCTTGCCGTTCGATACATTGAGCTTCTTGTCGAAAGAGAATGCGAATAGGGTTGTGGACCGCGTGATGATGAATACGTACGTCAATCGTCCGGACTTGGTGGTAATGACCGAGAAAGAGATTAAAAAGAAAAAACTTTTCAAGGACAATATCGAAAAGGAAATCTCTTCCAAGCCTTCCGTGGTGAAACTCTTTGCCCAGGAGAACATGGCAAGAGTGAAAGAAGAGGCGGAAGTCGTGATACAAAAGCCCAACTGGTGGGTGACCGGTGGAAACGGTTCGTTGCAGATTACGCAAAACTATATTTCCGACAACTGGTATAAGGGCGGTGAAAGTACGAACTCCTTGCTTGCCAACCTGCAGTTGTTTGCCAACTATAACGATAGGGAGAAACTCCAGTGGGAGAATATGCTGGATGCCAAGTTCGGTTTCAACTCAGCTCCTTCCGATGAGTTCCACGATTACCTGGTAAGTACCGACCAGTTCCGCCTTTATAGCAAATTGGGTATTCAGGCTGCATCCAAGTGGTATTATACCATTACTACGGAATTTAAAACACAGTTTTGCCATAGTTACAAGGCGAATAGCGAAGAGCTGGTCTCAGCATTCTTTGCACCCGCAGATTGGTCGTCCAGTATCGGTATGGACTATAAGCTGAAAAAGGAAAAGTTTAACTTGTCTGTTTTTATCGCTCCGCTGACCTATATGTTGCGCTATGTGGGCAATAAAGAGGTGGACGAAGTGAAGTTCGGTCTGGACGAGGGTAAGTGCGTCAAGCATAATTTCGGTTCTCAAATACAGCCTACGCTTTCGTGGACTATCATACCTTCTATCGTTCTGGATTCACGGTTGGACTTCCAGACCAGTTACGAGTGGACACGTATTGAATGGGAAAACACCATTAATTTTGCGCTGAACCGTTATCTCTCCACCAAACTTTATGTGCATGCCCGTTTTGATGACAGTGCCAAACCGACCGAAGGCGACAGCTATTTTCAGGTGAAGGAATTGTTGAGCTTCGGTATCAATTACAAATGGTAACCATATCTGTTGCGAATGATTAAAGGGGGCGCTCCGCTGACAGCGGGGCGCTCTTTTTGGTTTTTCAGAAGAAAAAATAGCGAAAAACTGCGAAAAATAGGAAAAAGAGCGTTTACGTACACAGAAAAAGCAGTCTAATCCCTTGCAGTTCGCAAATAATGCGTAAATTTGCCGCGATTTGTAATGCACACTTTGCAAAATGGCGGATACTATAAGACATCAGGGTATTGTGGAAAACATAAACGGCACTCATCTTCAGGTGAGGATTGTTCAAACTTCAGCATGTGCTTCATGCAGTATCAAGGGACATTGCAGTTCTGCCGATACAAAAGAAAAGCTTATCGATGTTATAGATGAAAGTTCTTCTTATCAGCCCGGCGACCGTGTATGGGTTGTCGGAGAATTGTCTATGGGGGTAATGGCGGTTTTGCTTGCGTTTGTGTTTCCTTTTCTTGTTTTAATCTTTTCCCTTTTTGCTTTTATGGCTATGTGGCACGACGAACTGGTCTCTGCACTGTGTTCGTTAGGGCTCCTTATACCTTATTATTATATATTGTGGCTGAACAAGTCGCGATTGGGAAAGAAGTTCTCTTTCTCGATTAAACCGATGAACTAACTAATACATAAAACAAATAATTAATAAACAACTAATTTATGAATGTAATTCTGATTGCAGTAATTTCATTGGGGGCCATAGCGCTGGTTGCGGCGGTTATTCTTTACGTGGCTTCCAAGAAATTTGCCGTGTATGAAGATCCGCGAATTGCACAAGTGGCAGCAGTGCTGCCTCAGGCAAACTGCGGTGGATGTGGTTACCCGGGTTGTAGCGGATTTGCCGATGCTTGCGTCAAGGCAGGTTCGTTGGAAGGTAAACTTTGTCCGGTGGGCGGACAGCCTGTCATGACGAAAGTTGCCGAAATCCTGGGATTGGATGCTGCTGCTGCCGAACCGATGGTTGCAGTGGTAAGATGTAACGGAACGTGTGCCAACCGCCCTCGTGTCAATCAATACGACGGTGCGAAGAGCTGTGCTATCGCAGCTTCTCTTTACGGTGGCGAAACGGGATGCAGCTTTGGCTGTTTGGGGTGTGGCGACTGTGTGTCTGCCTGCCAGTTCGGTGCTATCCGCATGAATCCCGAAACCGGACTTCCTGAGGTAGACGAAAGCAAGTGTACTGCTTGCGGCGCATGTGCCAAAGCTTGTCCGAGAAATATTATCGAAATCCGTCCGCAAGGCAAGAAATCCCGCCGCGTTTATGTGCAGTGCGTAAACAAGGATAAGGGTGCTGTAGCCCGTAAGGCCTGTACCGTAGCCTGCATCGGCTGTGGCAAGTGTGTGAAGGTATGTCCGTTCGAGGCAATTACGCTGGAGAACAATCTGGCATACATCGACCCGAACAAATGTAAGTCTTGCCGTAAATGCGAAGAAGTTTGTCCGCAAGGTACGATAATCGCCCTCAATTTCCCGCCGCGTAAACCGAAAGCGGAAGGAGAGGCTGTTGCTTCCAAGGCTGCAGAGCCGGTGAAGAAAGTTGCGGAAGCTGCGAAGAAGCCGGTGGAAACTCCTGCAAAGCCCGCAGAAGCTCCTAAAAAAACAGCGGAAACTTCCAAAGCTTCTGAAACTGCTGCTCCGGAAACTCCGAAAACTGAAGCATAATATTAAAAGAAATTAAACGACTAAAAATACAGAATTGTATGTTGAAGACATTTTCAATCGGTGGAGTTCATCCACACGAAAATAAACTTTCAGCACATCAGCCTATCGTACAGGCAGAGATTCCGGCAAAAGCCGTTATCTTGTTGAGCCAGCATATCGGCGCTCCTGCAAAGCCTATCGTTGCTAAAGGTGATGTTGTGAAAGTAGGTACAAAGATTGCCGAACCCGGCGGCTTCGTATCAGCGGCTATCCATTCGTCTGTCAGCGGAAAGGTCGCAAAAATCGACACTATCGTCGATGCCAGCGGATACGCCAAACCGGCTGTATTCATTGATGTAGAGGGGGATGAGTGGGAAGAGACCATAGACCGTACCGATACATTGGTAAAAGAGTGCAATCTCACAGCCGAGGAAATCGTGAAGAAGATTGCGGATGCCGGTATCGTAGGTTTGGGAGGCGCTTGTTTTCCTACACAGGTGAAGTTGTGCCCGCCGCCTGCATTCAAGGCGGAATGTGTCATAATCAATGCCGTGGAGTGCGAGCCGTATCTTACTGCCGACCACCAGTTGATGCTGGAGCATGCCGAAGAAATCATGGTAGGTGTTTCTATCCTGATGAAAGCCGTTAAGGTGAACAAGGCATTCATCGGTATTGAGAATAATAAGCCCGATGCTATCCAGCTGATGACGAAAGTAGCTGCCGGCTATGCCGGTATCGAGGTTGTGCCCTTGAAAGTACAGTACCCGCAAGGCGGTGAAAAGCAGTTGATAGACGCTGTTATCAGTCGCCAGGTCGCTGCCGGTGCATTGCCTATCTCCACGGGTGCCGTTGTACAGAATGTAGGTACTGCATTTGCCGTATATCAGGCTGTTCAGAAGAATAAACCGCTGTTTGAGCGTGTCATTACCGTTACCGGCAAGTCTTTGTCCAAGCCTTCCAACTTCCTGGCACGTATCGGTACGCCGATGAAGCAGTTGATTGACGCTTGCGGCGGTCTGCCCGAAGATACGGGCAAGATTATCGGCGGCGGTCCGCTGATGGGGCAGGCGGTGG
>ENA-OPKZ01000314-OPKZ01000314.1-human-gut-metagenome-genome-assembly--contig:-NODE-314-length-16466-cov-3.192676_pt1 | contig 16466 bp, 7 predicted proteins | sample MGYA00241788_ERZ501703 | MGnify/ENA primary metagenome ERZ501703 (study PRJEB25962, sample SAMEA2042293) | human gut metagenome | biome: human gut; feature: human-associated habitat; material: faeces... | reverse complement strand
CTACTAGTTCGCGTGCCCGTTCGTTAAGTATTTCAGTTCTGAAGGCTGTATAATCATCGCCGTATCTGTTATACTCCCAGGCAGTTCTCACTCCGTCGTAGATATAACCGTATGCTCCGGGTTTCCAGTCGGGTACACATTCGTCTACTTCGGTAGCATAGTCGGTAATTAATTTACGGGGCAGTACATCCTGGTGCATAATGCCTTCGTTGGCGATTCGCGAACGTTTGCGCACAAGGTTGACAGCGTCGTAAGCAGACTGTATGGAGATTCCGCTCATGTCCATTCCTGAAGAAGGTCGGTAGTCGCCGGGAGCATGGTTGACTTCGTTGTATGCTTCCGCGTACATCAGTAACACGTCCGCATAGCGGAGCAGAGGTTCATCCATACCGAAGTTGGTGTAATTGTATGATGAAGGGTCTGCCAACGGATATCGTCTGAATTTGCCGATACTCCATTGAAGCCAGTTATTGTTTTCCGTGGCCTCGCTCAGCTTCTGGTCGCCCCTTGTGTCCCAATACATCTTGTAGTCCCAGCCCCATAACGTTCCGTCATCTTGTATGGTCATTCGCGGGCAGTTCCATAAACGGCGGATAGAGTCGCTCGGTTCATACATCATGCGGTGGTAGTCCGAACTTGAGATGTTATCCCACGAACCTCCGAGGTTCTGGTTGCCTCTGATACCGAACATCATGCCTGTCCATGTTCCCGTGTCGTCACCTGTCAACCCCTGAACACACCACAAAACTTCATCCGGTGCCTTGTCCCGGGTCTTGGCATTGAATACATCCGGATAATAGTCCACCAGTTTGTAACGTCCGCCTTGAATAACAGCACTTGAATGTTCGAGTGACTTCTCGAAATTGTCGGCTGCATTGCCTAGTATTTCTTTTCCGTCCCGTTGCGCTACGCTACCCAGCCATAAATATACTTTAGCCAGGAAACCATGGCAGGCGTCTTTGGTCAATCTGCCGTATTGATAGCCTTTTGAAGTGTCGCCCTTGTCCATTGTGTGACTGATACAGTATTCGAAATCCTCTATGATTTGCCGGAATACTTCTTTCTGCGGAGTGCGTGTCACCTCCAGTCCGTCAAGAGATTTGGTATCGGTCAATACCAGCGGCACATCACCAAACCACCTGACAAGGTCGAAATACAGGAAAGCACGGATGCCATGTGCCTGTCCGACATATCTTTCCCAGTTGTTGATTTTCTCTTTGTTGGCAGTCACGTTGTCTATCACAGAATTGCAGTCTTTTATCACTGCATAGTGATTTTGCCACATACCGGCGATATATGTGTTCTCAGAACCGTATGTGAAGTTACTTAGTCCGCTTGCTTCGTCCCAGCTTGCGCGTTTCAGCAAGTCGTTGGGGATTTGCTTTATATTGTATCCCGTCACCCACGAATCGGATAATCTGCGGTAAACACCATTAATGGCTTGCCGCGCATCGGATTCACTGTTGTAGAAATTGTCAGTTGTCAGTTTGCCTTTGGGGTCTTCTTCCAGAAAATCGGAGCAGCCACAAATGTTCAGGCATACAAGCATTGCAATTAATATGTTAAACTTATTCATGTACTTGTTCTTTTATGATTAAAACCCTAGTTCGATTGAAAGCGAGAAGGAGCGTGGTCTCGGGTACGGGCTCATGTCGAGTCCGGGAGCCAGACGGGCTACTGTTCCGTAACCGGTATTTGCCTCGGGGTAGAAGCCGGAGTAACGGGCCCAGAGCCATAAGTTCGTTCCGGTCAGTGCTATGCGCATTTTGGAGAGGCCCATTTTGCCGGTTAACTTGGCGGGGAAGGTATAGCCCAGAGTCAGGGTTTGCAGACGTAAGAATGAACCGTCTTCTACCAGGTCACTTCTAAGTACGCTTTCTCCCCAGGTTCCTCGGCCGTACAAAGGATAATTATTAGTGGGGGTGTTGGCAGACCATACATCTTTGTAGACACTCTTCAGGACGTTGTTGATACTAGTCGTTCCTACGAGATAGTAGGCGTTGCCGTTTACTACGTCGTTGCCGTATGACCAGCGGAAGAAGGCGTACAAGTCGAAACCTTTATAAGAGAATGTATTTCCGATTCCTCCTGTATGTTTGGGGTTGACATCCGCAATCGGTGTACGGTCGTTCGAGTCGATTACACCGTCTTTATTGACATCGACAACTTTGAGTTGTCCCAATCCGAGGTTAGGGCCGGGGTATCCGTTGATGACTTCGGTATCATTGTTGTAAGTTCCGTCGCTGATATAGCCGTAGTAGATACCTACCGGCATTCCTACTCTGAGCAGGACGTCACTGGTAATTTTGGCATTAATTCCTCTGTCGTAGAATTGCTGGTATTGTCCCTTGTCCAGTGACAGGATTTTGTTCTTGTAGAAGGAGATATTGAAGTCCGTCGACCAATTGAAAGCGCCTTTAAACCAGTTCGCGTTAATGGCGAACTCCATACCCTTGTTCTCCATTGAACCTGCATTTTTCCAGGCTTTGGTATAGCCGGAAGTAGAAGGAATGTTTACTTGCAGTAACATATCGTCAATCCTTTTGTAGTAAAAGTCTGCCGTAATAGAGAAACGGTTATCCAATACGCCGAAATCAAATCCGATGTTGTACTGTTTCTGGCTTTCCCATTTCAGGTCGTCATTCGTTACGTTGGAAGGATAACGCCCGATTTCCACCGTGCTTCCGTTCATTACCACCTTATTGTTTTCCAACTGGGATAAAGATTGATAAGAGGGAATCTGATTATTACCCGTCATACCGAAGCTGGTGCGTACCCTCAGGTTGGATATGAAATCAAACTTCTTGATGAATTCTTCTTCGGAAGCGCGCCATGCGACACTGACAGCAGGGAAATAGCCGTATTTGTTATTGGCTCCGAACTTGGAAGAGCCGTCGACACGCAAAGAGGCATTTAATACATATTTATTGTCGAAAGTATAGGTTCCCCTACTGATATACGATACCATTTGATTGCTGTCATACGTGTATTTGGGAGCGTAAGTGACCAGCCCCTTGTCTATTCCCCATATACCGACAGCCATGTCTTCGAAGTTTGTTGATTTGTTGTAGATATCTTTCATCGACCATTTGCTGGCCTCAAAAGCTCCCATTAGTGAGAAGGAATGCTTCTTTATGCTTTTCGCATATTGCAGCCGTGCTTCATATACCCAACTGTTTTCTTCCCGGTTACTGATTTCCATGCGTCCCCTTTCCGATTGCCCGTACCAGGTATCCGAACCCCAGAGCTTGTCCTGATCCATGGAATACTGGCGATAAGAGGCGCTGGTACTGAACGTGAGGTCTTTCAATATCTTATAGTTGAAGTAGATATTACCATTGAGTTCACTATACTGATTGTTGATATTGACCTGATCGACTGCTACCAGGGGGCTCATAATGTTCACGTTACTGTAATTCATGATATCCGCCAGTCCCGGATAAAAGAGGAAAGGAGAAATCTGCAAGGCATTGAGAATGACTCCCGACTGTGACCAGTCGCTGACCGGATTCTTGTCTTTAGAGGTAGAATAAGACAGATTAATACCGATATTGATTTTGGAATTGACCTCCTGATTCAAGTTCAGGCGTGAGGTGAAACGGTCGAATGCAGACCGTTTGATAATTCCCGTATTATTCAGATATCCGAGTGAAAGCATATAGGTTGTTCCTTTGGTTCCTCCGGATATACTTGCGTTTGCTTCGTATTTTCTCGCTGTCCGGGTAATTTCATCCATCCAATTGTGTACGGACGGGTCGTTCCAACCTTTGTTGTCAATCACGTTTTGCCAGAAATTGATGAGGTTCGGACTATCGTATGTTCCGTAATCAAGCATTTTCTTTGCGTACTCTTCCGGAGATAATACTTCCAGCGGAATATTGGGATTCATATCCAAACCTCCTGTCAGGCTGAACGAGAATTTAGGTTTGGTAGAGGCTGCTCCCCGTTTGGTGGTGATGATGACAACGCCGTTGGCTCCTTTGGCGCCATAAATGGCTGCCGCCGCTGCGTCTTTCAGAATCTCCATGGATTCGATGTCGTTCGGGTTCAGTCCTAACAATGGATTATTCACCGTTTCGGTATCTTCATTAGTAATTTGTTGAGTAGGCATGGGGACACCGTCGATGACAAACAGCGGCTGGGTTCCGCCTGTGATAGAGTTGACACCTCTGATTCTGAAGGTCATTCCGCTCGATAACGAACCGTCTGTCGGGATAATCTGCACACCGCTGATTTTGCCTTGCAGTGCTTGCAGGGTTTGCGCCGAACTGCTTTTGGCAATATCTTTTATATTAACTGACGCAACAGCGGTTGCAATGTCGCTTTTTCTCTGGCTACCGTAACCTACGACTACTATCTCGTCCATTTCTGTTACTGACGGATCCAGCGTTATATTAAACTTGCGGTTTTTCCCGATAGCCACTGTCTTGGGTTTATATCCCAGATAACTGATGACAATCTTCTCGGAAGGAAGTGCTTTTAGAGTGAACTTTCCTTCTAAATCTGTAATTACGGCGTTGGTAGTGCCTTCGATATTTACCGTAGCACCGATCAGAGGTTCGCTCTTCTCATCCAACACTTGCCCTGAAATAGTTACTTGCTGTGCTAATACTACCGTCATGTGGAGCATTAGGAACAATGTGCTTAATAGTACCTTTCTCTTCATAGTGCAGATATTAAAGTTTATAATAAGAATGAATACAAATAGACTTAAATGGTGATGCAAATAAAGCGATTTATAATATTCGGGCTTTGACTTATAGTACTTTTCTCTTGACCAATTTACAAACTTCTTTTTAAAATTATCTCCGTACGCCTTAAAATTAGGGGAGAGGACTGCTAATTTATAAATAGTTAGGAAAAAGACCAGATATGAAGGATTGTATATTCAATCATTCTATTTTCTGAAATTTGCGGCCCGGCGTAGGTCTGAAGGAAAAAACTCGAAGGATTTAGTATTAGTGAATTCGCGAATGTTGTCATATTGGGCTATTCCCTGTTAATGTGTCGCTCTTTTGCTGGTTTGTGGGGGGGAGGGAAGGAAATATTAATGATCCTGTTTGAAAATGATAATATCAGTTGCTTCTTGTTCTTATGCCAACTAGGGTAAATAGTGCTTCAAATAGGTGTTTAAAATCCTTCTTTATCGTGTCCGGTTTGTTTCACACCGGGAAACACTTCGTGTCGCACCGGGAAACAACTCGGGAAACGGTTGTTTCTTGCATATTTGGCTCGTTTATATGCATAAAAAGACCGGATATTGTATGTATATGCGTTATTTTATACGCGATTTCTGCTCTTAGTGAGAATCTGACAGTCCCGGTTGTGATGAGAATCTTAAAAATAGGACATTTCGCAGACTTATCGGTTTCATCTATCACCGCATAGAATTATTCGATTGGACTTTTTTTGCAAAGGCGGGTCTTCCGCCTTTATCTTTGCATCAGAAACAAGAAACAAAACGAAGTTTCTGATGTTATAAGTCAAATCAATTAATAACAATAAAAGCAATAAAGATTATGGAACCAATTTTAAATTCTCAACTTCCTGAATTCAGCGTTCAGGCTTTTCACAACGGAGCTTTCAAGACTGTAACCAACAATGACCTGAAAGGTAAATGGGCGATTCTGTTCTTCTATCCTGCCGACTTTACTTTCGTATGTCCTACTGAATTGGTGGATATGGCTGAAAAGTACGACCAGTTCAAAGCAATGGGCGTAGAAATCTACTCGGTAAGTACTGACTCGCACTTCGTACATAAAGCTTGGCATGATGCTTCTGAAAGTATCCGCAAGATTCAATATCCGATGTTGGCAGACCCGACAGGTGCTCTGTGCCGTGCACTCGGAGTATATATCGAAGAAGAAGGTATGGCATACCGTGGTACATTCGTTGTCAATCCGGAAGGAAAGATTAAAGTGGTGGAATTGAATGATAACAATATTGGCCGTGATGCGAGCGAATTGCTTCGTAAGGTGGAAGCTGCTCAGTTTGTAGCGACTCACGACGGAGAAGTTTGTCCGGCCAAGTGGAAGAAGGGTGAATCTACCCTGAAACCGAGCATCGACCTGGTAGGTAAGATTTGATAGATCTTGATAATGATGATTATGAAGGGCCGGTAACGGGAGACGCTGCCGGCCTTTCTTTTCAAAAAATAGAAGGAGAAAAAGGTATATGTTAGAATCTGCATTAAAAGAACAACTGAAGGGTATTTTTGCCGGACTGGAGGCGAATTTTACTTTTGATATATCGGTATCATCCAGTCATGAAAACAGAACTGAACTGGTTGAACTGCTGGGAGACGTAGCAGACTGCTCCGACCACATCACTTGTGTAGTGAATGAAGGAAGCGGACTGAAATTTGCTTTATTGAAGAACGGTGACCGTACTGGAATCACTTTCCGGGGAATCCCCAACGGGCACGAGTTTACTTCGCTATTGTTGGCTATACTGAATTTGGACGGCAAAGGGAAGAACTTCCCCGATGAGGCTGTCTGCAATCGGGTGAAAGCACTGAAAGGCCCGATACATCTGGTTACCTACGTTTCGCTGACTTGTACGAACTGCCCTGATGTTGTACAGGCTTTGAATGCGATGACAACACTCAATTCTTCCATTACGCATGAAATGGTGGATGGTGCGCTCTACCAGGACGAAGTAGATGCATTGAAGATACAGGGAGTGCCTTCCGTGTTTGCTGACGGCAAATTGCTCCATGTAGGCCGTGGCGAATTCGGCGAACTGCTTGCAAAATTGGAAGAACAATATGGAATTGATGAAACCAAAGCGGTGGCTGAGGTGAAAGAATATGATGTGATTGTTGCCGGTGGAGGCCCTGCGGGAGTGTCGGCTGCTATCTATTCTGCCCGTAAAGGATTGCGTGTAGCTATTGTAGCCGAACGTGTCGGCGGACAAGTGAAAGAGACTGTCGGCATCGAAAACCTAATCTCTGTTCCTGAAACAACGGGCAGCGAACTGGCAGATAACCTGAAAACTCACTTGTTGCGTTATCCGGTGGATCTGTTGGAACATCGTAAGATAGAGAAAGTGGAAATACTGGGAAAGCAGAAACTGGTAACGACTTCTGTCGGTGAAAAGTTTCTGGCTCCTGCATTGATTATTGCGACCGGTGCAAGCTGGCGTAGGCTGAACGTTCCGGGAGAAGCGGAGTATATCGGTCGCGGTGTTGCTTTCTGTCCTCACTGTGACGGCCCGTTCTACAAAGGAAAGCACGTAGCGGTAGTTGGCGGAGGAAATTCCGGAATCGAGGCGGCTATCGACTTGGCAGGTATTTGTTCTAAAGTAACAGTCTTTGAATTTATGGATGAACTGAAAGCGGATAATGTACTTCAGGAACGCCTTAAATCATTGCCGAACGTAGAAGTATTTGTCTGCTCACAAACTACCGAGGTGGTAGGAAACGGTGACAAACTGACTGCTTTGCGTATCAAAGACCGCAAAACGGAAGAAGAACGTCTGGTGGAACTTGACGGAGTGTTTGTACAAATCGGCCTTTCTGCCAATAGTAGCGCATTCCGCGAAGTGGTGGAAACAAATCGTCCGGGTGAAATTGTGATTGACGCACATTGTCGCACCAACGTGACCGGAATCTATGCAGCCGGAGATGTTTCCACCGTACCTTATAAGCAAATCATTATCTCTATGGGAGAAGGGGCGAAAGCTGCACTTTCCGCCTTTGATGACAGAGTACGCGGCGTTATTTGATAGAACCGGAACTAAAAATAAAAGCTACAAAGGTATCGTTCATGCCTTTGTAGCTTTTATTTTTTTATTACCTTTGAGGCTCATTTAATTAACCCCCAATGAGAAACATGAAAAAGAATCTTTTATTCATCTTTGCCGCTCTATTTACTTTTTCGGCACAAGCTCAGAATACGTTGAAACTGATGAGCTACAATATCAAGAATGCAAACGGTATGGATAATGTATGTAATTTCCAGCGTATAGCGAATGTTATAAACAATGCATCCCCGGATGTGGTGGCTATACAGGAAGTTGACAGCATGACAAACCGAAGCGGGCAGAAGTATGTGTTGGGCGAAATTGCCGACCGTACTCAAATGCATGGTTATTTTGCACCTGCAATAGACTATGACGGAGGAAAATATGGGATCGGACTGTTGACGAAACAAGTCCCGCTTCGTTTGCAGACCTTACCTTTGCCGGGAAGGGAAGAAGCGCGTACATTGATTCTGGCGGAATTTACCGATTATATCTATTGCTGCACTCACATGTCGCTGACCGAAGAAGACCGTATGAAATCATTAGAGCTGGTGAAAGCTTTCACTTCCTCCTCTACCAAGCCTCTCTTTCTGGCCGGTGACATGAATGCCGAACCGGAATCCGGCTTTATCAAAGAACTGCAAAAGGATTTTCAGATACTCTCTAATCCGAAACAGCATACATTCCCTGCGCCTGATCCTAAAGAGACGATAGATTACATTGCTACGCTAAAGCAGAATGCGAAAGGATTTGCTGTGATATCTGCAAAAGTCATAAATGAACCGATGGCTTCCGATCATCGTCCTATATTGGTGGAACTCCGTACTGCCGAAAAGGCGGATAAGATATTCCGCATGAAACCTTACTTGCAGAATCCGGTAGGCAACGGTATTACAGTGATGTGGGAAACCACCGTTCCTGCTTATTGCTGGGTGGAATATGGAACGGACACTACCCAACTGAAACGTGCACGTACGATTGTCGATGGACAGGTGGTTTGCAATAACTACTTGCACAAAATACGTATAGACGGCCTGCAACCCGGTCAGAAATATTATTACCGTGTATGCTCACAAGAAATTCTGCTTTATCAGGCGTATAAAAAGGTGTTCGGCAATACGGCGCAGTCGGCCTTCAGTGAGTTTACACTTCCGGCAACGGATACAGACTCTTTTACTGCCGTTGTCTTTAATGACCTGCATCAGCATACGCAAACCTTCCGAGCTTTGTGTCAGCAAATCAAGAATGTCAATTATGACTTCGTTGTCTTCAATGGTGACTGTGTAGACGACCCGGTGGACCATAATCAAGCAACCAGTTTTATCAGTGAACTGACAGAAGGAGTGTGTGGCGACCGTATACCGACTTTCTTTATGCGTGGCAACCATGAAATCCGCAATGCCTATTCTATCGGTTTGCGCGACCACTACGACTACGTAGGGGACAGGACTTACGGCTCTTTCAATTGGGGGGATACCCGTATCGTTATGCTGGACTGTGGGGAAGACAAACCGGATGACCATTGGGTGTATTACGGTTTGAATGATTTTACCCAGTTACGTAATGAACAAGTTGATTTCCTGAAAAAGGAGTTGTCTTCCAAAGAATTCAAGAAAGCCGGGAAACGTGTCCTTATTCATCATATTCCTCTTTATGGAAATGACGGAAAGAACCTTTGTGCAAATCTGTGGACCAAACTATTGGAGAAAGCACCTTTCAACATCAGTCTGAATGCACATACTCATAAATATGCTTATCATCCGAAAGGTGAGCTGGGCAACAATTATCCGGTTATTATCGGTGGCGGGTATAAAATGGATGGCACTACGGTGATGATTCTGGAAAAGAAAAAAGACGAACTGAGAGTGAAAGTTCTGAACGCAAAAGGAAAGATTTTACTGGATATTACCGTCTGAAACGATTGGGAATAAAATAAAGGCAGGCTGTCTCGATATAAAGAGGCAGCCTGCTTTGTTGAGTAACCGTAAAATGTTACTTCTTTATATGAATAATACCTGTATATCCTCCTCCTCTGCTCATATCTATGGGCAGTTTTTCGTTCTCCTTGATAACTTGTTCTATTATTTGGGAGTCTTTCGCCTGTTGGCCGGCATTTACTCCATCTATATGTGCTTTTATTTTCTTCGGTCCATTTCCTATGAATGATAAATCAATCTCAATATGCCGTGGGGTAGCTCCGTTGATTACTCCGATATACCATGTATCGTCATGCCGGCGTGCAAGAGCGATATATTCGCCCACTTCTCCCTCCAAAGGGACTGTCTCATCCCAGGTTGTAGGAATACTTTTGATAAATTCAAAACTCCGGAGATTCTCGTCATATTTAGTAGGACTGTCCGAAATCATTTGCAACGGGCTTTCGTAGACTACATACATGGCTAACTGGTGGCTACGTGTGCCCTGACTCATCGGTTCATGTTGATTTTCATAGAATGTTTCCGGATGTGCGTTAAGCATAGCTCCGGGAGTATAGTCCATTGGGCCTACCCACATACGCAGATAAGGGATGATTACATCATGTGTAACCGTGGCTCTTTTGCTCCATTTGTTATACTCCAGTCCTATTACTCCTTCGCGTGTCATCAGATTCGGGTATTTGCGTCTCATGCCCTCGTTGGGGTAAGAACCGTGAAAGTCTACTAATAATTTGTATTGAGTGGCTTTAATAGCTACTTGTTCGTAGAAGTTAACCATTTTGGCATCATTACGGTCCATAAAGTCTATTTTGACTCCCTTCACTCCCCATTTGCTGAATTGTGCAAAAGCCTCATCCATTTGTCGCATGATGTTTACCCATTTCGACCATAACTGGATACCTACTCCTTTTTTTGTTGCATATTCACAGATACGCGGAATGTCAACATCGGGATTGAGGGTTAACAGATCGTTACGTGCCGACCAGCCTTCGTCGATCAGGACATATTCGATGTGATGTTTGGCTGCATAGTCTACCAGATAGAGATATGTATCGGTATTAATGCCACTTTTGAAATTTATATGATAGATATTACGGTCATTCCACCAGTCCCATAATACTTTACCGGGTTTAACCCATGTATAGTCGGCGGCTTGTTCTTTCTCCTCGGAGAGTAAATATATAAGCTCGCTTTGTAATATGGAAGAAGCATTGTCGAAGGTACCGATTACCCGCCATGGAAAGACCCGTTTCCCGCAGGTGGGAATAAGATAATCTTTGCGTGTGGAGGCATAGATTTTATTATCCCCTTCGTATGGCACTTCCTTATCCGGATAATTGGCAAAAATGCCATGGAAGGATTCTTGGGCGGGTTGTAAGTACATTCCCGGATAATTATAGAGATTGGCTTCAGCTAATAATACTTTGTATTTGTCTACTTCAACCATTACAGGAGCTACGGAGAAACTGTCTTTGGGTAATGCATTGATCGGCTTTACCGTATAATCCTGCTCAAACCAGTTTTGTAGCTGGTCGGTTAAAAGAGTGTACGAGGTGTGATCCTGTCCGAAGCGGAAAGATACCGACTCTTTCTTTACAGGCTGTTTATTGTTTGCAGTACTTACGAAACGATAGGCCACTCCGTCATTATAGATTCTGAATTCGATTTTATAGTCTTTGTAAATAAGCTCAACCTGGTTATAATTATCCACTGTCTCTTTATATTTACGCGGTACAATAAATTCCACTTTTTCCGAAACGCTTTTACGAGTTATCTTTCTACATTTGTCTGTTCCCCAAGTGTCGTTTCCGACTGTAAGTGAGAGCGGGCAAGTATCAAGAATCTTTGTTCCATTCCGGGATAAGCTGTAACTGACCTGATTGTCAGTCTCGATAGTTATCACATTTTTCTTGTCCGGCGAACCGGCCTCAATTATTTTAGCAACTGTTATCGAAGGGAAACAGAAGGCTGCTGTTAGTAGGAAAAGAATATGGTTCATTTTCATAATTAGTTTCCTCCGGATAAAACGATGAATGATAATCCTGTGATGAACAGAATAAACATGATTCCTAAAAGTCTGTCGGTTGATTTGGAACTACCGGTGAACTCTTTCCAGATAAATACACCCCATAAGGCGGCAATCATAGGTGCTCCCTGACCGAGAGCGTAGGAGATGGCAGCTCCCGCTTTTCCTGCGGCTATATAGCTTAAAGCAGTTCCCAATCCCCATATACATCCTCCGAGGATACCTACCAGATGTGTGCTTGCTTTTCCTGCAAAATATTCTTTATAGCTTACAGGAGTTCCTACAAACGGGCGTTTCATAACAACTGTATTGAATAGGAAGTTGCTCAGGAAGATACCGATTGAGAATATAAAGAAAGCGGTGTATGGAGTAGCCATGCCCGGAGTCGGAGAGTCAAAATTGTTAAGGTCCATGGCAGCAGCCACAAAACGGTAGAAGAAAGACATAAGTATGCCGGCAATAGCCGCAAGAATAATCCCTTTCTTGCTATTATTATTTCCCTTTTTTTGTTGTCTGCCTGCCGCTATTCCATTGCAGATGATAGCGATAACAATCAAGATTACTCCAGTAAACAACCAGAACGGATCTCCTTTAGGAGTGCTGAAATAGTTGATGAACACACCTAGGACCAAGGCAAGTCCTACGCCCAACGGAAAAGCAACCGCCATTCCGGCTATGGAGACCGAAGCTGAAAGTAAGATGTTGGAAGCATTGAAAATAATTCCTCCGATCAAGGCACTGACTATGTATCTGGTATCTACTTGCCGGATATCTTCCAGAAAACCTCTCCCCGAATCTCCGAAACTTCCGAGTGTGAAAACGAGAAGTAAGGCAAATAATAAGATACCGATTGTATAATCCCAGTAATAAAGCTCATAACGCCAGTTCTTGCTGGCCAGTTTCTGGGTGTTACCCCAGGACCCCCAACATATCATGGTTATGAAGCAAAAGATAATGGCTAGTGTATAACTATTGACTATAAACATGACTCTTTCTTTATTGGTTTATATTCTTTTCTTCTTTCCCTGTCACCTGGCGGACAATGGCACCTAATGTTCTCTGAATATTCTCATTTCCTTGAATCATAAGATATTGATGTTGTCCTTTGTCTGACGCATTAAATAGACTGTGTCCTGCACTGTCTATTGTAATCGTTCCTTTTGTTGACAGTTCAAAATAATCCTTCTCCGGCTCTATGGCCTGTATGACAGAAGTCAAATCCCAAGTTTGCCTGTCGTATGGCATTTTGTCATATATCTGGTAAGATACACAAAGAGGATGTTTGTAAGCGTTCGGGAAATCATTCAAGATACTCTGATGCGGATACAACAATTTGTTGCCTAGTTCCCAGCCGCTTGCAATGACCGGAGTGGGCCATTCGCTGAATACGGTTTGTGCGGCATTTATATCCTGTACTAGATTCCATTCGGGGAAATCGAACTCGTTCCCATAGAGTCCTCCCATTACGGACAACAGCTTCACTTTTTGGGCAACGAGTGATTTGCCGTCCAAAGGACTGTATTCGTCGGCTTCTGAGCATAGCAGGCGTGAAAGGTTCGTTTCCGGTCCTACGGCAATAAATACCACGGAATTATCTGGTTGTGAAGCCAGTAATTTCCGTAATAACTTATATCCTTCCGGCAGATTGTCTTTTATGCTTCTTTGAGGATACAGTATCTTATTGCCTTCAATAATGGTATCCAAAGTCTGGCGGAGATAACCTCCGTCTTCGGGAGTAGCTCCGTTGTATGCATATCCCAATGGAATGTCTCCCCTCTCGTTGAGGCGGCAATATCCGTCAATATATTCAATTGAATAAGGGTTGGACTTGCTGATTGTGATACCTAGCAGATCTATTGTTCCGGCTTTCTCATAGTTGAATAGCATTTGCATAGCCAGCACGTCGTCAATGTCATTGCCGACATCCGTGTCGAATATCACGGGAACAGGAATCTTCGTTTCTGTAGGCTTGTTACAGGCGCTCAAGAAGCAGAACGAAAGGAGTGCAACAGATGTGATATATTTATATATTTTCATGTTACTGATTATTTATCGGGTTGTTTGAATTGATATTTTAAAGACTTGTCACTTTGAATGTCGAAGAATAAATCTGGATTCAGACGGGTATCGGCAACTGATTCACCAATACCGATATAGCCCATTGGATGATAACCGCCTTCGAAATAATTCTCATTGGCAAATCGGAGCGAAGGTTGCATACCGGCCGGATCGAGCACCGTTAAAGCCAGGATATATTTTCCCTTGGCAATGGGGGCGTCAATAGAAATATTCTTTCGGATGTGATAAGTTGGCGGAGCTATTTGGTATTTATGTTCATCTACAGACCAATTATCTCCCGGCATCCATTCGGAGATGTTTACTTCCTCCAATATTTTTCCCCACACTTTTTGATGACTTTCAGGGTCTAGTAAAGCTACTTCTACCGGCCAGTTATAATAGAATGGAGACGATCCGCTGTTGACAACTTTGAAAGAAATAGGGAATTGTGCTCCCACCTTAATTTCTTTCGGGTAAGAGAATTCATTGATAATGAACCGGTACCCCATGGCTTTTTGCAGTATCTCTGCATTTTTCCGGAACTCCGGTTCGTTGAAGTCTGCCCAGGTGATTCCGCCTAGATGATTGCAGTGCAGGTTCCGGATCTGTTCCATGACATATTCCCGGGTATCCTTATCTGCCACCACTTCTTCAAAAGATTTGAACCGGGCTAAATCTCCCCAGTTCCAAGTAATTTCTCCACCTATCGGCTGGGTTTTCCAACGATCACCCAGCTTCTTCATTTCCTCATAACCTCTTACAATCTCTTGGGGTTGAGACCATGAATCCCAATAAATTCCGAATTCATAATCTTTAAATTCATAGGCGTAGCGAACCATTACTTTCTTGTTTTTGAATGCTTTGGCAAAGGCATCTCCCAGGATCTTTTCCATGCCCGGAATCCATGTCCGGTTAGCTACGTGTTCCGGTTCGTCGTGCGGAGCCCAGTAAGTTGAGAGATCCGGATCATGGTGTTCTCCCCATTCGCCGATGATCCCCATTTCTACATACGCTACCCGTGGATCGTTATCCCATGCCTGTCCGAGTTTCTCTACCAGTTTTTTTACGCGCTCAGGAAAAGAAGGATCAAAGTACCCCCCGCTAATGGGGGTATTTTTGTCTTTTTCTTCTACATAGGCGCCCACGGAGTTCGGTTTCTGTTTATAAGGACCTTTTTCCGGATCTATTCCTTTAGGCCAGTGCCAACCGGTCAAGTCGTCCGGATTAGTGGGGTCTTTAGGTTTTCCGCCATGCCAGGGCTCCAGCCATACAAGAAAAACCCGGGGAATTACCTTGACATTTATGTCTTCCACGCCTTTCCATCGATGATTGCTGTAAGCGATAATCTTGTCTACCCCGTCATTGGCGTCATCCTCGATCATATTCCACTGCATATATTCTTTTGTCAGTGAACCGTAAGGGTAGGGATATTCTTCCCTGACCCGGTCGATACCGGGAGCGAAGAATTCCCTGAAGCCTTTCATCGGATTCCTGAATGCATTCGGATACTCCTGGTAAGAAACCGTGACGGTTTGTTCACTACAAGCAGATAACGTTCCGAATGCCATTAGGAGTAATATGTTTCTGATGCTTGATTTCATTAAGCTTATTGGTTATTGGATTTTATATTTCAGGGTTTTATCCTGCCTCATGTCATTAAAACTGCTGACCGGTATCTCAAAATAGATAGGCTCGGTATTGACGCCGATATGTCCCATTGGGTGACGTCCTCCTTCAAAGTAGTTCTGAACGGCGAATCTCAGTGAAGGAAGCATACCGGCCGGATCTAGCACAGCAATAGAGATGATGTAATCTCCCGTATCCAGTTTCTTGTCTAAAGTCAGTTCTTCTTCAACATGGTTCGGAGTAGCCGGTTGGGTATAAACTTTGGTTGAGTTGTTCCAGTTATCTCCCGGCATCCATTGGGATATCTTGGGAGTCTTCAGTGTTTTGCTCCATACAACTTCCTTGGTTTGGGAATTTAGCAGGGATATTTCTACCGGCCAGTCATAATAGAAGGGTGACGAGCCTGTGTTGGTTACGTCAAATGATATTTTGAACGGCTCATCCGGCTTGATACTTGTTGGGTAACTGAAATTGGATAAAACAAAACGGTACCCCATTGTCTTTTGCAATAATTCAGCGTTTGGCTCAAAAGACGGGTCGTTAAAGTTAGCCCAGGTGATACCTCCCAAGTGGTTGCAATGCAAATCACGTATTTGCTGGATGACCAGGTCTCTTGTCTTTTCATCTGCCACCACTTCTTCAAAAGATTTGAATTTATAGAGGCTTCCCCAGTTCCAGGTTATTTCTCCACCTATCGGTTGAGTTTTCCAGCGGTCGCCGAGCTTTTTCATTTCCTCGTAGCCACGCACCTTTTCTTCATCAATAGCCCATGAATCCCAATAGATTCCGAATTCATAATCTTTAAACTCGTACGCATAGCGAACCATTACTTTCTTGTTTTTGAAGGCAGCGGTAAATGCATCTCCCAACACCTTTTCAATGCCCGGTAACCAGGTACGGTTCTCTACATGATTGGGTTGGTCGTGAGGAGCCCATACTGTGGTGATGTCCGGGTCATGATGTTCCCCGAATTCGCCGATAATCCCCATTTCCACATACGCTACCCGCGGATCGTTGTCCCATGCTTGTCCAGCCTTCTCTAACTTTAATACCAATCTTTCCTGAAAAGTAGGGTG
>ENA-OPKZ01000251-OPKZ01000251.1-human-gut-metagenome-genome-assembly--contig:-NODE-251-length-19029-cov-3.831875_pt1 | contig 19029 bp, 9 predicted proteins | sample MGYA00241788_ERZ501703 | MGnify/ENA primary metagenome ERZ501703 (study PRJEB25962, sample SAMEA2042293) | human gut metagenome | biome: human gut; feature: human-associated habitat; material: faeces... | reverse complement strand
CGTCGTACTTAAAATCCATTCCTATCTTATTTATTATCAAACGCTGCAAAGTTACGGAAAAGTTGCGAGACTTGTATCTTTCAGTTGTTTTTGCTTCCGAAAATTCGGGGGAGTGTCCGGAATGGTTCGAAAAATCGCCGTAATTTTGGAGTTTAAATATACAGAATGTCTACAATCTTATCTCTTATTTATTGCTTTGTACTTGCTTTTTGGAACGGAATGCTGGAATTTTGCATATTTAATCTTTTATTTGCTGTCTTTTTGTAAGTAGAAAAATGGGCGGTTCCTCTGATGAAATAGAAGTGAAAAGAGAAGATCTGTCCGTGATTCCATGCATTTGAATAATGAATGTCCTTATTACACCTAATCGTTCCTTGTTTTCTTGATATAAATCAAAAAAATAGGGGAAAATATGTTTTTTAGCATACTAACTATTGTTGTTTTCTAAAACAGCTATACCTTTGCAGCGTAGTTGTGAAACTACTAAGATTTTAGGTATTAGAACAAGGTAATATTAAAGGATATTAGTTTATAAAATTAAGGTATTGGATTTTAAGATTAGTTTTTAGGAAAAAGGTTGTTTTGACTAGGTATTAGTAAAAAGTAGTTTTCAGGAAACGAGTAAATGAATGATGAAAAAGAAGAATCCCATTTATGGGGATTCTTTAATGGTGGAGCGGAATAATTCGCTCTTTTTTTGTACCCCTATATCGCTGTATGCTATAAGCATGGAGTTGTTCCTATTGGAGCATTTAAGTTTCTGCAAGGGAAACAGTAGTTTCTCCGGCTTGAAACTTTAGTTCCAACGGTGCGAAACTAGAGTTTCTAAGCCTTGAAACTTTGGTTTCCATTACTTGAAACTATTTGTTTCTCGGCGTGAAACACCTGCTGCCAAGGTATAATCTGTTGGCCCTGTCTAAGGGATATATTTTTTAGTAGGTGGATACCGGCTGGTTTTATATACTAATTTGTTTGAAAATGGTTGGTGATAGGTGATAGGTTGGGTGATAGGTTAGGAAACAACCTATCACCGTCGGAAAGTACGATGAATAAACGGTTTGCTTGATGTCGGTGATAGGTGATAGATGATATTGTGTTTTTTATATAGAGAAAGAACGTTTTTATTTTCTATTTTGTAGGCTACTTAAAGTCTGTGTTTTTGAAAAAAACAATATATTTGCATTCGTAAATATCGATATAGTAAGTGGTTATAGCGATTTCTACGAATTCTGTATTCTTTTTTGATGAGTAGAGTGACAATATGAGTGATAGAATTGACACCATAGTAGCAGGAGTTAACCGGAAGGATGAAAAGACGTGGGGCGATTTCTACGATCGTTTTTATGCTGCTCTATGTGTTTATGTTTCCAAGATATTGCCAATTCCCGATGCAGTTGAAGATTTGGTACAGGAAGTCTTTATTTCCGTATGGGAGGGTAAGCGTACCTTCTCTGATATTAAAGAGCTTACCAATTATCTTTATCGTGCCTGTTATAATAATACCTTATTATATATACGCAATAATCAGATTCATGATAGTATTCTAAGTTCCCTTGCTGAAGAATGTCGGCAAGACGAGGATATGATTTATGCATTGACAGTGAAAGAAGAGATCATCCGTCAGTTGTATTTCCATATTGAAGAACTTCCGCCTGAGCAACGCCGGATCATTCTGTTGAGAATCGAAGGGTATACTTGGGAAGAAATAGCGGAACGTCTGGAAATAAGTATCAATACCGTTAAAACTCAAAAGAGCCGTAGCTATAAATTTCTTCGTGAAAAGCTGGGAGACTCTATTCATTCTATAATTCTCTGTTTATTTTTCTAAAAAGAAATAAAGTCAATTTGATACTTCTTTGTCTTTTTATTGATTGATTAAGATTTGTTTTCTTTGTTAAATGTAACCGTATTTCTTCATTTTGATAGCATAATGCTATATCTTTCTCTTTAAAATCCCTCGTTGGATATTCCTTCTCCAAAAAAAGATCATCTTTTTGTCACCCTTTTCTATGAGTTATGTATAGTTATAATAAAACAAGGATGAAATTGCAATTTAATTAAAAAATAGATAATAAGATGAATAAGTTCGAAAATATATATCAAGATGCTGCTTTAATGAGAAAGTTTCTTTTGGGAGAAGCGAATGAAGCAGAACGGAAAGAGCTTGAAAAACGATTGGCGGAATGCCCGGACTTAAAGAAAGTGTATGAGCAGTTGCAGAATGGTGAAACATTGAAGGCTGCGTTTGGAGAATATAAAGATTATTCATCAAAGAAAGCTTATCAATCTTTCCTTCAGAAAATCGGACGAATGGAGAAGAAGGAACGTAAGCCTTCTATTTCCCGGGTTTGGTGGTATGCTGCTGCGGCTGTCATAGTTCTGGCTGTCGGCCTTTCATTCTATATGTCGAATTTCTATTCGGCAGTAGAGGAGAAGAGAGTTCTTATTCAGCCGGGTACACAACAGGCACAGTTAACGTTACCTGACGGTAGCATTATTGATGTGGATAAAAAAGAAGTGAATGTGGTAGTAGATGGCGTTCAAGTAAAATATAAGAAAGGAGTACTGTCTTATCAACCAACCGTTACAACACAACATGAGGAAGAAAGTACCGAAGAAAAACCGGTTAAATCCAATGAGTTGGTTATACCGCGTGGGGGTGAAAATACCGTAATCCTGGCGGATGGAACTACTGTTCATTTGAATGCCGGCTCCAAACTAACTTATCCGGTACGTTTTGCAGGTAAGCGGAGAGTTGTGGCATTGGAAGGCGAGGCCTATTTTGATGTCGTGAAAGACGAAACACGGCCATTCATCGTGCAGACTCATCTTGGAGAGGTAACTGTGCTTGGTACTGCCTTCAATATCAATGCTTATACCGATGCGTCTGTTTACACAACGTTGGTACACGGAAAAGTACAGTTCTCTTCATCAAGCATCGGAACTATTATTCTTTCGCCGGGGGAGCAGGCTGTGGTTTCTGCCAACGGTTCGGAAAAACGTATGGTAGATCTGGATGAATATGTCGGTTGGGTAGACGGGAGGTATGTCTTTAATAACCGCCCTTTAGGAGAGATAATGCAGACATTCGAACGTTGGTACGACATACAGGTTTATTATGAGACTCCCCATTTGCGTGACATTACTTATAGTGGTAGTTTGAAACGCTATGGAACAATAAATTCATTCCTGGATGCACTGGAACTGACAGGAGATCTGACTTATAAAATCAGTGGAAGGAACATATTGATATATGATAAGGTAGAAGAATTGGAATAATATAGAATAGTTAGAATATTAGGTACACAAAAGTTTAATCATTAATTTATGAGAGAAAAACGATGGCTGCTATGTTTTCTAGTGGCAATGTGCTGCACGTTTAGTGCATGGGCTTTACCGTCACAAGACAAGACGGTAACTTTGAAACTGCACAATGTCTCTATCGAGACTGTTTTGGATGCAGTGAAGAAACAAACAGGTGTGAATATGTTGTATAATTCACAAATGTTCAAAGGAGTGCCTCCGGTGTCGATTGATGCGAAAAATGAGAAATGGGAGATCGCACTTAAGTTGATTCTTAATCCTCAGGGATTTGATTATGTGGTGAAGGACGGCATTGTGGTGATTCGCAAAATGCAGGCGGAAAAACGGGAAAACCGTATTCGCGGTATGGTTGTTGATTCGAATAGAGATCCGATTCCCGGAGCCAGTATTATTGTGAAAGGTACTCGTACAGGTACTTCAACAAACATTGAAGGTGAGTTTACGCTGGATGTGAAAAATGACAAAGTGACTTTGGAGGTCTCTTTTATCGGAATGAAAAAACAAACACTTCAGGTGGATGCTACCCGTAAGAAGATGCTTGAAATAACTATGGTGGACGATGTGAAAACATTGGAGGATGTAGTCGTTACGGGATACAGTAATGTTCGTAAATCCAGCTTTACGGGTAGTTCTACGCAAATAACAGGTGATGAATTGCGCAAGGTGTCACAGACGAATGTACTTGACGCCATGCAGTCGTTTGATCCTTCTTTCCGCTTGATGACTAATACGCAGTTTGGCTCCGATCCTAATGCGTTGCCTGAAATGTATATTCGCGGACGTTCGGGGGTAGGTGTCAGAGATTTGGACAAGAATCAACTGTCTAAATCGAATCTGGAGAATAATCCGAATCTTCCTACATTTATTATGGATGGATTTGAGGTTAGCATTGAAAAGGTATATGACTTGGATCCTAGCCGTATAGAGAGTATGACTATCCTTAAAGATGCTGCCGCTACGGCTATTTACGGTTCGCGTGCCGCTAACGGTGTAGTGGTAATTACTACTGTTGCTCCAAAACCGGGCGAAGTTCGTGTTTCTTACAATTTCACCGGTACATTGGAAATGCCCGATTTGCGCGATTATAGTTTGGCAAACGCTTCGCAGAAACTGGAAATGGAACGTCTTGCCGGACTTTTTGAGAATACTGATTTTGGAACTGAAATCTATGATTACAACCGGAAATTTGCTGAGATTCAACGTGGTGTAGATACCGATTGGATGGTATTGCCTCTGCGAAATGCATTCGATCATAAACACAGTCTTTTCATAGAAGGAGGTACGCAAAATCTGCGTTGGGGTGTAGATGCATCTTATAATGGAGCGAACGGTGTGATGAAAGGTTCTGGCCGTGATCGTTACAGTGTTGGTTTTTCTTTGGATTATCGAATGAAGTCTTTGCAAGTGAAGAACACTGTATCGTTTACTCATTCCAAATCAAAAGAGTCGCCTTATGGTTCTTTTAGTGATTATACTATTTTGCAGCCGTATGATACACCTTATAATGATAATGGTACATTGAAAGAAAATTTAAAATTTTCGCAAGTTAGTGGCGGACGCGTGGCTAAAAACCCGTTATATGAAGCGACTCTTGGCAATTATACTTGGAGTGCTTATGATGAAGTATCCAATAATTTGAGCTTAAATTGGTATCTGACTGATTATTGGACCGTCAGGGGGCAATTCAGCGTGAACCGCAAGTATTCTAACGGAGAACGGTTCATTGATCCGTTATCTTCAAAAACAACAGCTTCCCCTCGTGACGGTGGTCATAATTTGGGTGACCTCTATGTAGATAATGGAAACAATTTGAGTTGGAATGCAAATGCGGCTTTATATTATACACGCTCTTTCAATAAACATAATTTGAATTTGTCTGTGGCTTGGGAAGCATCTTCCGGCTCATCAGATGCGACAAGTGCTCATTATCGTGGATTCCCGAACGGACAATTTCATTCGCCGAATTATGCAGCCGAGATATATGAAAAGCCGTCGCGTACCGAAGGAACCTCACGTATGGTTAGTACGTGGGCTACCGGAAACTATACATGGAACGATATCTATTTAGCTGATTTTTCCGTTCGTTTTGACGGTTCATCTGATTTTGGTTCCAAACAGCGCTGGGCACCTTTCTTCTCAGGAGGTTTGGGAGTGAACATTCATAATTATGAATTCCTAAAAGGTAATGAGATAGTCAATAAATTGAAGGTACGCGCATCGTATGGCCGGACTGGTAAGGCTAGTTTCCCGTCTTATGCTGCTACAACCATGTATGAGGCGCTTTTTGATGAATGGTATGCAACAGGCTTTGGCGCAGTGCTAAAAGCTTTAGGAAATAACAACTTGAGTTGGGAAAAGACTGATAAGTTTAATGTAGGTATTGAAATGCAATTTCTGAATCGGCGCTTAACAGTAGATGCGGATTATTACCATGATAAGACCATTGATTTAGTGAACGATGTCAGTTTGTCTCAAACTTCAGGTTTCTCTAGTTATAAAGACAATATGGGCGAAGTGTTGAATCAGGGATTTGAGTTGCAGGTGCGTGGTGAAGTATTTCGTAATCGTGACTGGTTGGTAGCTCTGTGGGGAAATATGGCACACAATAAAAATAAGATTGTGAAAATATCAGATTCACAACGTGCCTATAATCTACGTGTAGAACAATTTTATCAGAATTCTGCGAATGAAGAGTATGGTCGCTATAATGCTCAATATGCAGTACCTATATCTCAATATGAGGAAGGACAGTCACTTACTTCCATTTGGGCTGTGAAGTCTTTGGGTATTGATCCCACTACGGGTAAGGAAATATTCCTGAATCGTGATGGTAGCGTGTCCGATACTTGGAATGCCACTCAGGAAGTGGTTGTTGGTAATACAGAACCTAAATTCAACGGTTCTGTTGGGTTTAATCTTGCCTATAAAGCATGGAGCTTGTTTGCGGCTTTCCAATACGAATGGGGCGGACAGGAGTATAATCAGACTTTGGTGGATCGGGTAGAAAACGCCAGAATACAATATCAAAATGTAGACTTGCGTGTGTTGACCGACAGATGGAAACAACCGGGAGATATTGCTCAGTTTAAAGATATTAAAAACGCTGATAATGTCACCATGCCGACTTCACGCTTCGTTCAGGACAAGGCTTATCTGCGCTTGAGTGCATTGACTTTGAGCTATGATTTTAATCGGGAGTGGATAAAGAAACATTTGGGGATGAATATGCTTCGATTGGAGGCAAGTACACGCGATTTTATTAACTGGAATTCTATCCGTCAAGAGCGAGGCTTAAGCTATCCGAAGTCATGGACGGTCGATTTCTCTATTAAAGCACAATTCTAAGTATACCATTATGATACAAAAAATATATACTACGTTTATTTCTTTTGCGTTTGCAGCCTTGACACTTTCTTCGTGTTCAGATTGGCTGGACCTTTATCCTTCCGACGAGATAAAGGAGGAATACTTGTTTTCTTCCGGTGATGGTTTTCGTACAGCGACGAATGGTATTTATCGGAAAATGGCCACTTTCGATTTGTATGGAAGTAACCTTACTTGGGGAATTCTGGATGCTTGGGCCCAGGCTTATTACATAGAGCAAGCTCCAAGTATAGCTGGTGGAACCCCCATGAGAAAGATAGCAGAGCTTGCTTTTAAAAATACCGAATTGGTTCCTGTTACTGATGCAATGTGGAAAGCCGCTTGGAATGTGGTTGCCAATTGTAATGAATTGGCTCAGCAAGCGGTTCAAGCTGACCCTAATCTTTTTTATGGACTTGACAGTGAACGCCAGATGATTTTGGGAGAAGCTATTGGATTGCGTGCATTTGTGCAATTTGATTTGCTTCGTATTTATGCTCCGTCTCCTTCATCTGTTGGTTTTAGAGAAGATAACCGTACTTTTATTCCTTATGTCAATGTTTATCCCAGTTATATTAACGATCATCAGACGGTTAATTATTGCTTGGAACAGATTATTGCTGATTTGAAGGAAGCACAGCGTATATTGGAGGAAGTTGATAAAGAATCCAAGATGAATGCAAACTCTAGATTTAACATCAATGAAGTCTCTCAAAGCCAGTTTGCAGGATCTAGAGGATATCGTTTGAATTATTATGCGGTAACAGCAGAATTAGCTCGTGTTTATTTGTATGCAGGAAAGAATGCGGAAGCTTATGCAGAAGCCAAAAAAATCATTGATGAAGAAAGTGAAACAGGTTATTTTAAAGCATCAACCAGTTCATCAGGTTTCAGGAATGGAAATATGAAGATGTATAATGATATTATTTTTGGGCTTTATTCCCCCAAGGAATTAGTGGAATGGGATCAGGAAATAAATCATGGTTCCGACGGCTCTAGTGAGGAACATTATCTGTGTCTTGATAGCGAGGTGGCAAAAGAATTATATGGAGATGAAAAGGACAGTGATTGGCGGTTTAAGTATCAACTGGAAGAAATGTATTATGGATATTATTATCGTACTTTGAAATATTACAAACAGACGGAGAGTACTACTGTCGGAATAACAAATAATCAGACAATTCCTATGATACGTATGTCTGAAGTGTATTACATTGCCGCTGAAGCAATTTTTGATACTAATCCCCAAGAAGCGCAGGGGTATTTGGAATTGGTGAAGAAAGGAAGAGGAGTATCAAAGAAGTTTGATAATGTCACAAATAAGTCAGAGTTTATAAACTTGCTGGTAAATGATGCCCGTCGTGAGTTCTTAGGTGAAGGACAGATTTTCTATATGTATAAACGGTTGAATCGGACGATGCCTGCCAGTTCTTATTATAGTAATCCCGTGTTACCAACTGACGAAAATATGATATTACCTAAGCCCGATTCGGAGTCAAACATTTAAGTGTGATACTATTTTAGAATAACTACTTAAAAGAAACGAAAATGAAGAAAAGATATGCTATATGGGGAGTGTTGTTTTGCAGCGTATGTCTGATGCTCGCTTCATGTGAAGAGAAGGGATTGTTGGTCAGCAGCAACGACACAGCCTATTTAAAATTCGTTAACGATATGACTAAGGATACTACTACAGTATCTTTTAAAATGTATAATGAAGGTGAGGATGCTGAGATACCGATAGAGGTTTCTGTTTATGGGCAGATGCAGGATGAAGATTTACATTTCAATGTAATTGCAGATGTCGAACGTACTACTTTGCCGGCTAATTTGTATGTATTGCCTGCAGATTGTAAGATTAGAAAAGGATTGCTTACGGATACTATTTATGTAACATTGAAGAATGATCCGATATTGAGGGCAGAAACGAAGATATTAGCGTTACAGGTTGTAGAAGCAAATACTGTGAAACAAGGTGATTATTTGTATTCGCGTGCTCTCATTTCTGTCACCGATCGTTTGTTTAAACCCGATTGGTGGTCGGTAAACGATGCTGGGACGGAGGAAAACCCAGGAAATTCGGTTGATTGGTATTATTTAGGTGAGTACTCAGAAAAAAAGTATCAGATGTTTTTGGACGAGTTGAAAAAGGATGATATAGTGTTTGATGGAAAGAATAAGCAAGTGTTGCGTAAGTATTCATTGAGATTGAAGAATACCTTGAAGCAGATGAACGCAGGAAAGGATATGGAAGATTGGGTGAAAGATGAGAATGATAATGTGATTACTGTGGAAGTGGCAGGGTAAATTATAAAATTGCAAAGTATGAGAAAATTAGGAATATATGCAGTGATAGTAGTTTTAGTTGGAGTTGTTTCCAGTTGTTTGGATGATGATAACAACTATAACTACAAGCAGATAAATGAAATGCAAGGTGGTGCGCTCAATTTTGAGAACTTTAATTTGGATTATAGTGTGATAGAAGGAGAAGAATTGGTATTGGCACCTACATTTAAGTTTACAATAGATAGTATTACACCGGATGTTAGCTATGAATGGTATGTAGATAAGAAGTTGCAGACAGGCGAAACAGGTCCCACTTATACATTTAAAGCCGAAAAGAGTGGCACATATCAAGTGACATTTGCGGTAACAGATAATAAGACGGGGGTTCAGTTCGGAAAATCCACAACCATTAATGTGAGATCTATCTATCAGCGTGGCTGGGTGATTTTGTCGGATGATGGCGGGCGATCTGTGCTCCATTTCATTGTGCCCACAACACAACGTTATCAGGTAACGTATGGTGGAGAGACGTTCACTCGCGATTCGTTGGTCTATCATATAGTGAAACGTGATATTATCTCCAATCTTGGCTCAAATCCGAAAGGGTTAATGAACAATATTGGTGAAATGGATTATAATAGCGAATATGGGATTAGCGTGTATGACGAGTTAGTGGTGAAGCAAGATCGTTGGGTCGAACTTAATGGTAATACGTTGGAACGTGAGGTATATACGGATGAAGAATTTCATGGAGATATTCCTGCTGATTTTTCTCCGGTAGAAGCTGCTATGACTTTTTCATCCAAAGCGCTACTAGACGAGAATGGATTGATTTATTGGGAAAAAAAGGCGGATGTGACGGATTTCCATGCAGGTACTTATATGCCCATAGGATTAAATAATAATACCCGGTTCAGTCGTTTATTCCAAGCCTACAAGTTTAATGATTATATTACAGATGTGATGCTTGCACTGACGGAAGAAGATAATTCATTGGTTGGAATCTTGGATATGGGATATGCTACTAGTGGTACAGTAATTACTGAAAATTCCAGCTATACAAGTGGAAATATGTATAATATCACTGATCCGAGTGGCGAAGATCATTTTTCGAATATAGAGAAGACTGTGGTGGATGCATTACCTGCTCCGTATAACTCTGGAAATGATATAACAGAGTCTGAACCATATTGGACTGTTCTGCTGAAAGATGAAGCGACATCGGTGTATGAATTACGTTATTTCGGATTGGAGGCTGAAAGAAGGTATGTTGGCTGTCTGGAAGGTTGGTATTACGAGGCCTCTTTGGGTGTTATCAATGATTATCGTGGTATGGCTAATTTTGGAAACAAGCGTTATGTAGTCATTGCCAGCGGAAATCAACTTTATTATTATCAATATGGATGGGATGCTTATGGAGATGTGGAATATAGAGGTGAATTGATGCCATTGGGGGAACCCTTACCTGCGGCTGTTAAGACATTGTCGGGTATGGATGTAACCACCAACTTATATAAACAGAAGTATCCTTACGCTGGGCAATTAGGCGTTGCTCTGGAAGACGGAAGTTTCTATATATTCGGTGTTGTAGAAACAAGATTGGAAGATGGGACGTGTACAGAGGTTTCTCTTAAACAACAATTCCCGAATGAAACTACCTCGGAAGAAAACAAGAAGTTTGGTAAAATAGTAGATGTCCTTTATAAACTGGGACGCGGTATGGATTATATGTCATTTGCGTTCTAGAAGAGCTTTAAAAGCGTTTTTTTGATAATAAATAACCATTATGGTATTAAAACAACTTTTTATTGCCGGCAGCTTGTCTTTTACTCTTGCATTGCAAGGATGGGGACAAGTTCCTGCCGAGCATGATACGGTACAAGCCAATTATGAGTTGGCGGAGAAGTTCCATAAATTTACATTAGGGGGAAAACTGTCTAATAATAGTATGTCCCTTTATCCGCATGAAATCAATGATACGGATAATTTTTGGTTTGATTTTACGACTTCGGCAGGTAAACACTACTATTATGTCAACCCCAAGGAGGGAAAGAAGGAGTTACTCTTCGATAACGAGGAAATGGCTATGCTGCTTTCCGGTTTAACTCATGAGGTTGTGAATCCGGTAAGGTTGGATTTGTCAGAATTAAAGTTCGCAAAAGATCAAAAGTCATTTGTATTCAGTTACAGGTCGAAAAAGTATGATTACAATCGAATTACCCGCAAATTGAAAGAGGTGGAGGAGAAAAAGGCAGATGACAGAGATGCCGAGCCGATATATTCATGGATGAATTTTTCTCCGGATAAGAAGTACATACTGTATGCGAAAGACCATAACTTGTATGTGAAGGGCAACAAGGCATTGGGAGTAGATACTACGGAAGTGCAATTGACTACGGACGGAGTCCCTGATTTTTCGTATGCTCGTGAGGAGGATGCGGGGGAGAATGGTGAAGTTCCTTCTAATGCTCGTTGGTGTCCTGATAGCCGGCATGCATATATTGTGCTTGATGATAATCGGAAATTGCGTGACTTTTGGGTGATTAATTCGATTTCGGACAAGCCGGAGTTGAAGAAATATAAGTATGAATTTCCGGGAGATAAATATGTAACCCAGAATGAACTTGTAATCATTGATATTGTAGAACGGACTGCGAGAAAAGCGAAGATACAAAAGTGGAATGACCAGTATGTGATGCCTTTTAGTGTAACGTCGGATAGCAAGTATGTCTTTTTTGAACGTACCAAACGTACATGGGATGAGGTAGACGTGTGTTCGGTCAATACCTCTACCTTGGAGGTCAAAGAACTGATTCATGAGGTGGATAAGCCTTATCGTGATCCGCATGCGCGTAGTGTGGAAGTGCTGAATGATGGAAAAGATATTCTATTTCGTTCCGAACGTACAGGGTGGGGACACTATTATCATTACGACGGTCAAGGGAACCTGAAAAATGCGATATCTTCAGGACCGTGGGTAAGCGGACATATTGCCGCTATTGATACGCTGCAACGTACGGTTTATTTTTATGGATATGGAGATGACCCGAAGATCAATCCGTTTTACTATCGTTTGTATAAGTCCAATATGGATCGTGAGGGAGCAACTCTACTCACTAAAGAAGACGGGCAGCACCGGGTAATCTTTTTGAAGTCTAAGCGCTACTTTATTGATACATTCTCAAGAGTCGATATGGAGCCGAAGATATTATTGAAGGACAATACCGGCAAGGTGATTATGGAGTTGGCAAAGCCTGATTTAAGTCAGGTATATGCCGCCGGTTGGAAGAAGCCGGAAAATTTTGTGGTGAAAGCTGCCGATAATGTTACGGATTTGTATGGAGTGATGTGGAAGCCGTCTAATTTTGATCCGGAAAAGAAATATCCGATTATTTCGGTTGTTTATCCGGGACCATACTTCGGGTTCGTTCCTACTAACTTTACGTTGGATGATAGCTATTGTACCCGTATGGCGCAGCTTGGCTTTATTGTAATCACTGTAGGCCATAGGGGAGATACTCCGATGCGTGGAAAGGCATATCACCGTTACGGTTACGGCAATATGCGTGATTATCCGTTGGAAGATGATAAGTATGTTATTGAGCAGTTGGCTCAGCGCCACTCGTTTATTGACGGTAAGAAAGTTGGTATCTACGGACATTCCGGTGGCGGATTTATGGCTGCGGCTGCTATCTGCACTTATCCGGACTTTTATAAGGCTGCCGTTTCTTGTTCCGGAAACCATGATAATAGTATCTATAACCGTGGTTGGGGAGAATGTTACAATGGTGTAAGAGAAGTAGAGAAGGTGGTGAAAGACAGTCTGGGTAACGAGACCAAAGAATATGAATACAAGTTTAGAGTAAAGTCGAATGCAGAGATAGCCAAGAATCTGAAAGGACACTTGATGCTTGTAACCGGAGATATGGATAAGAACGTGAATCCTGCACATACATACCGTATGGCTCAGGCTTTGATTGAGGCCGGTAAGGATTTCGATATGCTTGTCATTCCCGGAGCCGGTCATGGATATGGCTCTGCCGATGAGTATTTTGAGAAGAAAATGTACCGTTTCTTTGCCAAACATTTGCTAGGTGATACCCGTGCAGACTATTGGGGAGATATTAACCGTAGTAAATAAGACAATAGATAAGATTTTATGAAAAACTCTCTCTTTAGATATTTGTGCCTGGCGGTTGCATTAGTATCATGCAACCTTGCCGGTGCGCAACAAAAAGCGAATTATCAGTTAGCGGAAAAGTTCCGTTTGTTGGAGCAAAATCCTATAGATAAGTATTCTACAGAAGTCAGACCGACGTTTATCAACGATACGGATTGCTTTTATTACTCTTTTACAACACGTGAAGGAAAGAAATATTATTATGTTAATCCGAAGAAGAAGGAGAAACGATTGTTGTTTGATACGGATGAGTTATTGAGCAAAATTGCAGTATATACCAAGAAAGCCTATTCTTCGGCAGATCCGCATTTGTCTTTCACATTTATGAAGGACAACGAAACCATTCGTATTGATTTTGACCGCGGACTTTATACATACAATATCCATACAAAAGAATTGAAGCAACTCGATGAGAAGCCGACGTATAAAACCGGCGACCCGTATTGGATGAAATATTCTCCGGATAGCTTGTATTTTCTTTATGCCAGTAAGGATAACTTGTATTTCGTTGGAAACCCGAAAAAGGGACAGGATACAATCCCGGTTCAATTGACGACGGACGGTATGCCGGATTATACATTCAACCGTGAAGACGAAGGCAAGATGGAAGGCCGTTTCGGAGCCGAATCGGCTCACTGGATTCCGGGAAGCCACCGTTTCTACGCTGTCCGTGAAGACAACCGGAAAGTCCGTGACTTGTGGGTTATTAATTCTTTATCCAAGCCTTCTCCTGAACTGATCACTTATAAAGCTGAATTGGCCGGTGATAAAAATGTGACTCAATATGAATTACTGTTGGGAGATATAGACAAGCGGGAAGTTAAGAAGGTGGATATCAATCGTTGGCCGGATCAGTATATTGATGTATTGTATGCGTCAAAAGACGGAAAACGCTTGTACTTCCAACGCTATAACCGTACATGGAACCAGTCGGATATTTGCGAAGTGGATGTAGAGACCGGAAAAGTGCGTGTGGTGATTCATGAAGAAAACAAGCCGTATCTCGATTATCAGATGCGTAATGTTTCTTTCCTGAATGACGGAAAAGAAATCCTGTTCCGTTCCGAACGTAACGGTTGGGGACATTATTATCTGTATGATACAGCAACAGGAAACCTGAAGAATCAACTGACAGACGGTACTTGGGTAGCCGGCCCGGTTGCGCAGATTGATACTGTCGGACGCAAGATGTATTTCTATGGTTATGGACGGGAGAAAGGAATTGACCCTTATTACTATATTCTTTATGAAGCTCATTTGGATCGTCCGAATGCACTCCGTCTGTTGACGCCGGAGAATGCGTCACACGAAGTCAGTATCTCTCCCTCCTGTCGCTATCTGGTAGATTCATATTCTACCGTGTCGCAGGAGCCGGTAAACGTGGTTCGCAACCGGAATGGGAAGGTAATCATGACATTGGAGAAACCGGACTTGCAACCTGTCTATGAAATGGGCTGGAAAGCTCCGGAACGTTTTAAAGTAAAAGCTGCCGACGGAGTAACCGACCTTTATGGTGTGATGTGGAAGCCCGCCGATTTTGATTCGACGAAAGTTTACCCTATTATTTCAAATGTTTATCCGGGGCCGTTCTTCGAGTACGTGCCGACTCGTTTCACAATAAATGATGTTTATAACACCCGTTTGGCTCAACTGGGATTCATTGTAATTACCGTAGGCCACAGAGGGGGTACTCCAATGCGTGGAAAGGCTTATCATACCTATGGATACAATAATATGCGCGATTATCCGCTGGCGGATGATAAATATGCTATCGAACAACTGGCTGCCCGTTATCCCTTTATAGATGCTACCAAGGTAGGTATTTACGGTCATTCAGGCGGCGGATTTATGTCGGCTGCCGCTATTTGCACTTATCCGGACTTTTATTCGGCTGCTGTCTCATCGGCCGGTAACCATGACAATCGTATTTACAATAAAGGTTTCGTGGAGATTCATTATGGTGTAGATGAGAAGGTGACAACGACTAAAGACAGTTTGGGAGTAGAGAGCAAAACGTATGATTATAGTGTACGTGTGCGTCCGAATCAGGAGTTGGCGAAGAATTACAAACATGGATTGCTGCTGTTTACCGGTGCCATAGACCAGACTGTGAATCCGGCCAATACTTTACGTCTGGTAGATGCCTTGATTAAAGCGGACAAGGACTTTGATATGTTTGTGTTACCTAAATGTACTCATGGATTCTTCGGTGAGTCCGAGAGCTTTTTTGAGCATAAAATGTGGCGTCATTTTGCACGTCTGTTGTTACATGATAACTCGGCAGACTGTGATATTGATTTGAATAAAGATATGATAAAAGATGAAAGGAGAAGATAAAATGAAGCAGACAATAATGGGAATCGGATTAATAGTGGGAGTGTTAGTCGGTTTTGTCCCGAGTGTCGATGCTCAAACACAGAAGAAGCCGGTTGACATTGAAGCCTGCATGTCGTGGAAGCGTGTTGAATCGCCGGATATCTCCCCGACAGGACGTTGGGTTACCTACCGGATTGCACCTATGGAGTACAATCCTGAAAACACCGACGCAAAAACTGTACATCTGTTTGATACACGTACCCGCAAGGAGATTCTGCTGGATGATGTGGAAAACATTGAGTTTTATAATTCGGATCAAGCTCTTTCTTATCAGAAGGCTGACTCTACAGGAAATATGAAGACGATCCTGATGGAACTTCCTTCAGGTATCAAGAAAGAATGGAAATATAAGGAATCTTTCCGGCCGGTAAATGGAACTCCTTATTCAGTCTCAGTGACAAACGTTCCGAAAGATACGGTCAATCATGTCCCGTCTTTTAATCGTTTGGTGGTTCGCCATCTGAAAACCGGTACTGCTTTTCAGATTGACAGTATTGGCTATTATACCTTGTACAATGAAGGACGTTCTATCATTTTTGTACGCAGGCAGGCAAAAGGAAACGCATTGTGTTATGGCCCATTGACGGGACCCTATCAGACTATCTATCAGAGTGCTGTAAAGAAAGAACCTGTTTCTTTCAGTTTGGATACAAAACTGATGACAGGAGAATTCAGTATTAAGGATTCGCTATGGTATAATTTCTCTTTAAAGAAGAATACCTGCGATTTGGTCTTCGACCGTAAAGAGGTGATTCTACCGGCAGGAATGGAACTTGCGCGGGCCACTCTGTCGCACAGTCAGAAGTTCCTGACAATGGAACTCAGACCTTATCAGGAGAAAGTAAATAAAGATAAAAAAGAAGAGGAAGTAAAGCCGGATAAGAGTTTCGAACTGGAGCTGTGGACTTGGGATGAATATGAAGTTCCTACGTTGCAGACTCGTGGTCGTTATTTCCGTCCTCAATATTCAAAATATATCTATGATATTGCTTCCGGAAAATTGATGGAAGTAGCTCCCGGTCATGCTGATTTGTTGGAACCGGACCGTGCAGAAGAAATACATTATGTGCTTTATACGGACGAAACTCCCTATCGTATGCAGAAAGAATGGCTTAATGAAGTGCCGTTTGATATCTATTCTGTGAATGTGCATACAGGAAAAAAGCAATTGGTAGGACGTAGCTATCGGACAAGACCGAAGTGGTCAATGAACGGTAAATGGGCTGTGATGTATGATCCTGTTGCACAGGTATGGAATAAGTTTGACGGAACAACGGGTAAGGTTACCGATATTTCAACAGCTATTGGTTATCCGGTATTCGAGGAAACTTATGATAAACCGAATCCTGCGCCTGCCTATGGCATTGCAGGTTGGACTGCTGATGGTAATAATGTACTGATTTACGATGCTTATGACTGGTGGAAGATAGATTTAACCGGAGAACGTCAGCCGGAATGTTTCACCAAGGGATATGGCCGCAAAAATAAGAGATCTATCCGTAAAATGACCAGCAATATTGATAAGGAAGTTTTCAAACCGGACGAGACGGTTGTAGTCAGCGTGTGGGATGAGAATACGATGGATGAAGGCATTTATTCGCTTGACATGAAAGGTCGTTTGAAGAAGCTTGCGGAAGGTCCTTATATCTATGCGATTCATCGTTTCTCGGATAATCAGAAGTATTGCATCTGGAATCGTCAGAATATGTCAGAATTCCGTGATCTGTGGTGGAGCAAAGCTGATTTCTCCGATCCGATCCGTATAACGAATGCTAATCCTCAGCAAAGTGAATACAAATGGGGAACTGCAAAGTTGGTGGAATGGACAAACTATGAGAATAAACCCAATAAGGGAATACTTTATCTGCCGGAAGATTATGATCCTCAAAAAGAATATCCCGTACTGGTACAATTCTATGAAACGCATTCAGGTGGATTGAATACTTATCATGCTCCGATGTTGAGCAGCGCAATGGGTGATGTGATGTATTTCGTCAGCAACGGATATATCGTATTCATGCCGGATGTGCATTTCACTATAGGAACACCGGGACAGAGTTGTTATGATGCCGTAGTAAGCGGAACCAAATATTTGATAGAGCAGGGGATAGCACATCCGGGAAAGATAGGTCTGCAAGGACATAGCTGGTCAGGATTCCAAACCAGTTATCTGGTGACTAAAACCGATCTATTTACTTGTGCCAATATTGGTGCTCCTATCACTGATATGGTGACCGGTTATTTGGGCATTCGTGGTGGAAGCGGTTTACCGCGTTATTTCATGTACGAAGAATGGCAAAGCCGTATGGGAAAGAATTTGTGGGAAGCCAAGGACAAATATCTGGCAAACTCCGCTATCATAGAGGCCGATAAGATACATACGCCGTTACTGATCTGGCATAATGACAAAGATGAGGCTGTGGCTTATGAACAGGGGCGTGCCTTGTATTTGGCTATGCGCCGTTTACAGCGTCCGGCATGGCATCTCAACTACAAAGGTGAAGGACATTTCCTTAGTAATCAGGCTGCCCAGAAGGACTGGACTATCCGGATGATGCAATTCTTCGACTATTACCTGAAAGGAACAAAAGAACCGCGTTGGATGAAAGAGGGTATTCATCTGAGGGAACGTGGCATTGACCAAAAATATGATTTACTAGAAAAATAAATGAAATGAAGAAACTATTAATGACAGTTATGGCTCTGTCTTGCTTTGCATTCAGCAGCTATGGACAGAAGAAGGTGGAGAAACAAATTATAGGTAAATGGTGCAATCCTTATACCTATCAGTCTACCGGTGAACTGAAAGGATTTGAGTTTAAAAAAGGTGGGAAATGCTCTGCCGTCAATATTCCCTCTTTGGATTTGAAGACTTGGAAGATTGATAAAGATGGCTATTTAATCGTTGAAGGGTTTAGCAAAGGAGAAGATGGAAAGGTGGAAGTGTATAAGACACGTGAACGTATAGGTTACATAACACCTGATTCATTGGAATTGGTTGCGCAGGACGGACCTCCACGGTTGGCTTTCCTGTATCTGAATACCAAGTCTATCAAGAAGTTAGTCACTTCGGAAGTGGCTCCCGACAAGAAGTAATAAATCTCTCTCTTAAATAATTTAATGTTAATTAGCGAAGGCTAATGAAAATGCCCTGTCGTAGTGATTACGATAGGGCGTTTTTTCATTTATAGAGGATGATTGAGAAAGTCTGGTATTTAGTGTAGCATTGCCAATGCCTTATTTTCCGCCGCTTCCATAATTTCCCGTTCTCCGGGTCCTTTATCGTTTATACCGCAAAGATGAAGTATCCCGTGAATAATGACACGGTGGAGTTCATTGTCATAAGAAGCGCCGAATTGTTCTGCATTGGTGCGTACCGTATCCAAGCTGATGAACAAGTCTCCGGACAGGCGGTCGCCCTCACAATAGTCGAAAGTAATGATGTCCGTGTAGTAGTCGTGTTGCAGATATTGGCGGGGTGTTTTTTGTTTTTTTTTTTT
>ENA-OPKZ01000238-OPKZ01000238.1-human-gut-metagenome-genome-assembly--contig:-NODE-238-length-19764-cov-2.614186_pt1 | contig 19764 bp, 10 predicted proteins | sample MGYA00241788_ERZ501703 | MGnify/ENA primary metagenome ERZ501703 (study PRJEB25962, sample SAMEA2042293) | human gut metagenome | biome: human gut; feature: human-associated habitat; material: faeces... | reverse complement strand
ACAATCTTAAAATTATCCCAACCATTAGTCATTTGGTAAACACCTTGATAACTTCCGTGATGTTCGCCGCTATTGTCGTAAACAGGGTTTAATGTAGCTAACCAACCCTTTCCATCCATGTTTCCTACACCCTGCATTTCCAGATAAGAAGGATAAGTAGGTTCACTACTTCCACCTTCCGTAACGCTAACAGTCCATTGTTCGGGATTATTAAGGTCAATAACCAGCGTACATTCTCCCGTAGCCGGAACACTTACCGTTATATTTCCGGCTGTTGCAGTCTCACCTGTACTGAATGTCAGTTGTCCGGCAGTTCCACCGAAAGCAAATGGGGTATCTTTGGCTTTTGTATCGTCAATGGCATTATCGGAACCGCTGACACTGGTATTGTTGTAAAACTTACCTGTTCCTTGAAGTTGAATGTTGATATTCGTACCTTCCGTACCCGTAAATACACCTTTCCATTGGTTATCTGTACGGCTGTATTGCATATTGATACCTTCTATGCCGCTTACATTCAGTTCGGGTATCAGTAAGGCGTTCCATTGTTTCTGAGCGGTATTTACATTCACGAAATAACATCCCGACTGACCGGGGAACCACATATCCCATGTTCCTTCCGCTGCGTCTGTTGTCAACAAGAATGGAGTTCCTACTCCACCGGATTGGGCTGTATGCCAGGTTGTTCCGTCTGCTTCCTGTACGTAAATGCCTTCCCAAGCCGCTGCCCCGAAGAATCCGCTATATTGTCCGTCAGCATTTGCCGAATAGAAATCCTGACCGGAATCTTGACCGCTACCCTTGTTGATAATGCTGGCGTAATGCATATCAATAGGATAAGGAGTCACTGTGACTGCCACTGTATTGCTATATACAGGAGCGATGTTGCTGCCATTGCTTCCTGCCAGTCGGAAATAAAGAGGAGCGGCTTCTTCAGCCGGTGCATTTAGTTTGTAAGCAATGATGTTCAGAGCGGCGACTGTATAACTTTTGGATACTCCGTTTTCCGTAGATTCGATAATGCTGCCCGAAAAATCTTCAGACCGGGATACTTGTACGGTAGTTTGAATGCCGCTGGTCGCTTGATATCTCGGGTCGCTGATTTGCAATGTCTGGTCGCTCCAGGCAAGGGATAATGCGTAAAGCTTGGCAGTAGCTTCCGTCAGTACAACGGCATTGGTAGAAGCGATTAAGTCACTCTCCACCGGGCTGGAGAGATAGAATTTCTCTCCGTCTTTCTCACACGCTCCTAATAAAAGGAGTGCGGAGAGTAAAGCCAACAGGGTATTTATTTTTTTCATATTGTTGTATCGAATAAGCATGATTAATAGTTTTCATTGTATAGGTTCGGGTTGGCGGTTAACTCGGTAGTCGGTATCGGGTAAATATTGTACCGGCTGTTTACCGCTGTTCCTTCTTTTACTCCGCCTTTCCATTGCCATAAGTAACCATTGGTAGTGAATACTCCGTAGCGGATTAAATCGGTACGGCGATGTCCTTCCCAATAAATTTCGCGGGCTCGTTCGTCCAAAATAAACGATAGATTGATTTGGCTTGCGTTTTTATTATTGCTGTCGTCACCGTATGCTCTTTCTTGGATTTGGTTGATATAACCGACAACTTCCGTTGCTGTTGTTCCGCTTCCACCTCGTACAAAGGCTTCTGCTATCATCAGATATACATCTGCCAGGCGGAACAAAGGATAATCCGTGTTTACGCCACCGTCTGCGGTATTGGAAGCTGTTTCTCCTGCATCCGTCAGGTTCGTCCATTTCTCTACAAAGTAACCGTTACTTTGGTCGTCAATCTTATCCAGGTTCAGTGTTTGCCCATCAGTGAAAAACATGGCCCGTTTATCTTCTTCTCCGGTAAACAGGGAGGGGATTTCTCCGCGTACACGGAACATACCCCAACCGCTTTTCACTCCGTAATCTTCCGGCTTCTGCAAATCCGAAGTATTACTAACCGCACCACAGACAATATAAGTGGAAGAGCCCCACGAAACGGTATGCGTAGCGTCTACCGGCAAAGTGAAGATGATTTCGTTAGCAGTACGTTTATCGTTATCAGCGTTGAATAACTTGCTGTAATCATCTTCCAATGAATACCCTTGCTTGATAACCTCTTTACAAGCACTGATACATTCGGTATATTTCGGTGTATTGATGTAAACTTCCGCGTTCAGATACAGCTTGGCCAATAAGGTATAAGCAGCTCCCCGGGAAGCCCGTCCGTAAGGACAGTTGGCTCTGTCGAGCATATCGCTTGTGATACTTGTCAGTTCCGATTCAATATAGCTGAAAACTTGTGCAGCCGTGTAGCGTGGTGGCAGATAGCCGACAGTCGGGTCGTTCTCTGTTACAAACGGGATGTTGCGGAACAAATCCATTGCATGATAATAGAACAAGGCACGCATGAAACGGGCTTCGGCACGGTAATGGCGAATTTCAGTCTGTTCCTGTTCCGTAAACCGGGCAATGCTCTCATCCGTAGCATTACGAAGAAATTCGTTACATAATGCAATGTTGTAATAAATACGATAGTACATATCCGATACCCAAGGGTCATTGGCGTCCCAGCTCAAGTAAGTCAGACCGGTAACGTTATCACCCGACAGCCAGGTAGAAGCTACTTCATCTGTTCCACATTCTTGTAGATTGAAGAAGCAACGCATATAATCCTGACCGCTGTTACTGCTCAAATCCGGATCACCGCCCTTTTCCTGACCGGTGGTTACCATAGCAGCGTATATTTTCCCTAAAACGGCTTTATAGTTATCGGCACTTGTGTAGATCGTGGAAGATGTTTCGTCTTCATGCGGATATTGGTCCAAATCGCCTATACAGGAACTCAACAACAATGCGCTGCAAAAATAGAAAGCTGTATATAATATCTTTTTCATGATTCGCTTGTTTTTAAAAGTAATTAGAAGTTGAAACCTACGTTAAGTGAGAATGTACGTGGGCGGGGGTAGAAGGAATTATCCACTCCGTTGGGGACTTCCGGGTCTACACCACTGTATTTCGTGATACAGAATACATTCTGAACCATTGCACTGACATTCAAGCTGCATCCTTTACAAATCTGCCCGAAGTTATAGTTCAATGACAGATTATCCATTTTCAGGAAAGAAGCATTCTCCACATAGTAATCGGACAAGTATTGGCGGGACTTGAAGCCGGTTTTCAGATAACTACTCGACAGGTTGTTCAACTGATAAGAGTTGTAGCTCACTGTTTCCCAGGCTCCGGCATTCATAGCCATAGCATTGTAAACATAGTTACCGATATTGGCACGCAGGCTGGTGCTCAACGTCCATTTCTTCCAGCGTAGGGAAGTGCTGAAACCGAGGATATAGTCAGGAGCGGGAGAGTGGTAACGGTATAAATCTTCCGTATTGATTTCTCCGTCTCCGTTAAGGTCTACATAAGCGCCTTCTACGGGCTTCCCGGTTTTTTCGTCATAGAGCTGGTGATAGACGTAGAACATATAGGGGGCATATCCTTCGGTCAACGTCTGTACCTGATAGCTGTCAATATAAGGGCCGACCGAAGTATTAGTTGCGGCAGCACCGGCTACGAGAGACAGGTTCTTTACTTTCATCTTTTGCCATGTCATATTGAAACTGATATCCCAGTTCCAGTCTTTAGTTTGAACAGGGGTTGCGTTTATGCTGAATTCGATACCCTGACTGTCTACATTTCCTACGTTTGTAGTGATATTACGATCGAAGGTCGTCCCGGCTGCGGCGGGAATCGTGGCAATCAAGTCCTTTGTTTGGCGGGTGTAGTAGTCGAAGCTACCTGTAATGCGGTCTTTCAGGAAGCCGAAGTCGAATCCGACGTTCCAGGAAGTAGTTGTTTCCCATTTCAAATCGGGCACATAGGAACTGGGACGGTAGGTATGAATGTATCCGTTACCCATGCTGGCTTCCGCACCGTTTTGGCTTTGAGTGTAAATAGGCAGGTAATTATAATTGCCGATACCGTCTTGCTGTCCGGTCACACCATAGCTGGCACGGAGCTTCAAGTTACTCAATACTTTATTGTCTTTCAGGAAAGATTCTTCTGTCACTCTCCAGCCTAAAGCTACCGAAGGGAAAGTACCCCAACGTACATTCTTGGCGAAACGGGAAGTGGCGTCCCGGCGGATAGTCGTAGTCAGCATATAGCGTGAATCGAAAGAATAATTCAGACGGCCGTAGTAGGAGAGCAACACGTGGCGCTCATCCTTCGCTTTGGATGTCTTTTGTATCTCTCCCAACGTGTTCATTTCACTATAAAGCGGTGTAGTCGATTTCCAGTACTGATAGTCGTAACCGGCTGTCACGTCAAAGCTACTCTTGATAGATTCGACGAGCTTGTTGTAATTGGCATATAAGGTAAGCAGACGGTTCTCTTTCTTTTCGGGGCCGTAGCTGTAATCCAGACCGGAAGTATTGTAGTTCTGTGCCGCTTCTGCCGGAACATATACGCTACCTTTACCTTGTGCGTAGTCATAGCCTAGTGTAGCGTGCAGTTTCAGATCGGGGAAGAAGTGAACACGGTAATCCGCATCGACATTTCCGATAAAACGCCTTACGTTACTTTGAGAATCATTCATCTTGATAAGTCCTACGGGATTCATTACGGCGCCGTTGACAGGGGCGCCTGTGTTGTCTGTCGCTTCCGTGTATCCGCCGAAGGTATCCAGTCCTGAATAAACGGGAATGGTCGGGTTCATGGTAGCGGCTGCCCAGATAGCGTCTGTATTGCCGAATGTATTGTTGTTGATAGAACCCTTGGCGTTAATATTCAGCTTCAGGTGGTCTTTGAAGAAAGAGGGAGTCAGCATAATGCTTCCCGTATAGCGTTCCGCATTATCAGTGCGTAGCAGACCGCTTTGGTTATAATAACCTACCGACACACGGAACGGCCAGTTCTTGGCAATCTTTCCGGAGACGCTCAGATTATTATCCGTACCGAAAGCATTCTGATAGATCTCATCGTTCCAGTTCGTGCGGGCTGTTCCCAACAGAGCTTGCTGGGCAGAAGTTCCTTGTGTCCGAATCGTGTTGACAAATTGGTCGTAGCTTAACATATCCGCCAGTTTGGTGCGTGTCTGAATGGAGTTGGTAGTGCTGAATGTGATTTGCAGTTTGTCCGAAGTCCCTTTCTTGGTAGTGATAAGGATTACCCCGTTGGATGCACGCGAACCGTAGATAGCGGTGGAAGAAGCATCTTTCAGAATGGTCATACTTTCAATGTCGTTCGGGTTGATGAGGCTCAGAAAGTTTCCGTCGTTCCCGCTGATACCACCCTGTTCCAAAGGAACACCGTCCAAAACAATCAACGGGTCGTTGCTGGCATTCAGTGAGGCACCGCCACGCACACGGATGGTACTTCCCGCCGTAGGCGAACCACTATTGGACATAATCTGCACGCCGGAGATTTTTCCGTTAATCAGTTGCTCGGGAGAGCTGACCAGTCCCATATTGAAGTCTTTGCTGCTGACGTTTGTTACCGAACCGGTCAGGTCGCTTTTTCGTTGCGTTCCATATCCGATAACAACTACATCACTCAATACCTGTGAATCACTTTTCATCTGTACGTTCAGTACAGAGCCGCTTGTAGGAAGGGCAACTATTTTAGTCTCATATCCCACATAAGAGAATTGCAACTCTTTGTTGCCCTGCGGTACGTTCAATGTGTAGTTACCGTCAAAGTCGGTAACCGTACCGGTAGAAGTGCCCACGATGAGGATACTTACTCCGATCATCGGTTCTTTGTTCTCATCAATCACTTGTCCGGTGATTTTCTTGCCGCCCTGTTGGGCAAAGGCAGGAATGATACCTCCTAAAAAGGCTGTACACAATATAAGGAGTACAGTCAGTTGGCGTAGATTTAAGATATTCCTGTTCATAATTAATGTGTTATTGATAATAGATTTATTGTATTATTATTGTTTGGGACGCTGGGTGAACATATCCGGCTATTCCAGCCACACGTCTCCAAGTTCAATCTCTACGGTTGGTTTGCCGGTTCCAGGCATTGACAGTTCCAGTTTCTCTATCTTCTCCGGTCGGAAAGGAATTACCGTCTCCGGGTGGAAATACTGTTTCAGGAATGTCGGATAAGCTATGGGTAACAATGCGGTATCCGTTAGACGCAGTTCTTTCAGAGGAATCCGTACAATGCCTTCTGCTGACGGAGCAGGGCAGAGACTTTTGTAGGTATATCCGTCCGAAGTGACAAAACCTGCGCTGAGTCCTTGCGGAAGAGGTTTGTCTCTATTTACACGAATACAGAGCGTAGTGCAGCTTTTCATTTTATCTTTTCTTCCTTCGATTTCATCTTTTACGAATGCGCGGAGGAAGTGTTGCGGATTTTTTCCTTTCGGTGTGAAACAGAACCGGAGCAACGGCTTCTCAGTCGGAGAAGAATCAAGTAAGGTACGTTGCAGGTCGTTCCATTCAGGAAGTGTATATGCTTCTATCCGGCTATCTGTATCCGTTACTTTCAGTAGTTGTATCGCACTACCAGAAGCGACAACACGTGTAGTCCAGTAGAAATCGGAAGTATAGTTCCAGTCCAATGGACTTCCTTGGATTCCCGAGGAACTTCCGGTGACGGAATTTCCGGCGGGATAAGTATGGGTGCTGTCGCCCCGGCAGACGATGATGTTATACTTGAAACAATCTTCCTTTATATCTGCAGCGGGCAGGATAGCCTGATATGTATAGCCGCTTGTACGTTTCATCTTTATATACGGGTTATGCTCGTTCCAAAAAGACACCTTATCCGTGTATATAATGACAGAATCCGGAAAAACGCTTCCTGCTACTTGCGCATTAATAGTCAATGCTTTGCCTGCTTCGGCAATGCTTGCCGGAGTATGAGTGACCTTATAATCCATAGTACGGGGAGTGGGAGCTACAAACTCTCCGATACGAATCGAATTCCAACGTGAATCAGCTTTCCAGTTCTGTTGCGGGGTACAACCGTTTCGTTTCAACAGGTAAACCCCCGGACGAAGGTCGCAAATCACTCCATTCGTCACTGTTTCTTCTTTCCGGTCGTTCTTCTTGTCGAGAGCTGTGAGAGTAAACGCTTTGCCCAAATCCGGAATTCGTAATGCCATATCCCAAGTACCGTAGATAATGCTGACTACTTCTTTTTTGAGTGACGGCTTGGCAAAAGGGTCATTGACTACTACCGCATCCGGCATTACTTCGAGTCGCCATACTCCTGATTCAAGGCAATCAATGAAATAAGCTCCCGTACCTTCATAGTCCACTATCGGCGAGCTTCCGCATCCGGCGATTGAAACCAGCTTTGATGCATCTTTGGGTGGTGTATTTGTCTGATTGGAGTAATAAAACTTCTCTCCATTATTCAACTCGCTTAAATCTTCCGCATAGCTGACGCGAAAGCCATTACCGAATATGGTATCCTGAGGATAACTCCCATACGATTCTCCTCTTTTCAAACTCCGTGCAGCTTCGGCGGCAATTTTCATGCTGATAGCCTTATTCGGGGTATAGGCAAGATTCAGAAAATGAGTCTGATACTCCGTATTGGCGAACGCAAGGTCTATCGGGTCATAAGCAAACTGCGTAATCCATTGGAAACCGGCCGTGCGGAAAGTCCTTACCATGGCCGGATACATATAAGAGTACATAATATCCGCCGGATCGAATTCATAAATCATCCGTGCTTTCTTATTGAATTCTTTCACTTTTCCGGCGAAAGGAATGTCATAACGGTCTACGTAAGGAAGGAAATTCCCTTGTTGTGTTTGTCTGGATACGAGCCCGATAGGATACCATTGATAGGTAGTTCCCTGAACAGTCGTTTCATAATAGGCTTCTGCCACATATCCGTTGTGACTTACATTATAAAATACTGGTTTACGGTTTCCCGCCTTGCTCATTGATTTCAGCATACGGTTGATGTAGGCTTTTACTTCTTCTTTCGTACCGGAATGGCAGGGTTCGTTATTGATCTCAAAACCTACGATAGAAGGGTCGTCTTTATAAGCTAGTCCTGTATAAGGATTAGTATGTTTCACCAAGTCGCGGAGATAAGTTTCCTGTGCGGCAATCGCTTCCGGATTAGAATGCATATCGCATTTATCATATTTATAAGAGAAACCGCCGGTTTGTATATTCCGTTCGGGGTATCCGTTTCCGAAGTTAGTCTGTGCGGTGATGACAATATGGATATTGCGCTCCTTAAGTTTGGCAATTAGATAATCCATGAGGTCAATATGCTCGTTTTCAAGGAGATTACCTTGCCCGTCGGTCAGCTCCACGTCCCATAGATGAATACGGTAAGCATTCAGTCCCAAGCGGGAGAGATGATATACATCTTTATCTATGGCAGCTTTGCGGTCGAGTCCCAAATAGCCGAGTGCGCGGTAGGCATGGGCAAAAGGCAGGGTGTAGTTTACCCCGAAGAAAGAGGCCTCTTCGTGGGTGTCGCTCCAGCGCATCACTCCGTTTCCATCTATATATATTATAGGTGTAGTTACTTTCCCCTGCATACCGGTGAAGGTAAACAACAGACAAATAAAGGTAAGAATAAACTGTCTTTTCATGCTATCAAATTTGGCGGGTTATTTATACCGGCAAAGATAAGATAGGTGCTGATTTGATGAAAGCACAGATTGGACATATAAGGATAAAAATAGGACGAAAGGTGCTTTTCAGCCGCGATTAGGTCATAATTAGTTCCAATATATGCTTTTATGAGGTTCGTCTATTTCACCTCTTGCACAGAATAACCGTAGAATATGAACTGGTTGTTACCGTTCTTCCATGCAATCTACTTATAGATAAATTTCTTTCCCTCCTTTACAAATTTTCTCCGGTCTAACGGCAAATTTTCTTTCCGTCTGCTGTAAACTATAAACGCAAGCTTCATTTTTATAAATGCAAGTTGTATTTATAAAAATGAAGCTTGCGTTTATATAATTAGAACTTGCGTTTATAGTTTATATACTATCAAAAACAACTTAACCGTTAGACCGGAAAAAGTTAACTTCTAATGCAACAGGATTTATCTAACGATAGACCGGAAGAAAGATAATAGGTTGCAATGGACAAAGCGCTACATGATGAAAGGTAAAAACACAGCAATTAATGCCTCATCCTCACCCGCAAGTGCTTTATTTATTGTGATTTTCTTCGTCAACAGCAGGCTGCATATATTGCTTCGGCGTTTTTCCGAACTCAGCCTGAAAACATTTGGAAAAATAAGAATGGTTGGAGAAGCCCACCATATACATTACTTCGGCAACGGTGAACTTCTTTTGCTGCAATAACATGGCAGCCTTTTTCATCCGGATTGACTTGATGTATTCTACGGGAGACATTCCGGTCAATTGCTTAATTTTCCGGTAAATCTGTTTGTTACTGATACCGGATAATTCACAAAGAGCATTCACATTCAGTTCCGACTCCGAAAGATGGTCTTCAATCAGGCGAATTATATTCGACAGGAACTTCTCGTCCTGCGATTCCGCTTCAATCGGTTTGAGTACAGGCAACGATTCCAGTCGCTTCTTCTCCTGTGTCGCGGGGATTTCCTCTTCCTCCACTGCTATGACGGGAATATTCAATCCGACGGAAGTCCCTTTTCCTTCTTCGGAGGTGACGCCGGTGATGTGTCCGCCGTGCAGTTCTGTGTAAGTTTTTACCAGATAAAGCCCGATACCCGTACCTTCCTTATTGCCGGAGTGGGGGGATTGGAAAAAACGTTGGAAGATGTAAGGAATGTCCCGCGGCGGGATTCCCGATCCTGTGTCCGATACACAGATATCCACTAAGCCGGTTTCTTCGCGATAGAAAAGAGACAACCGGATACTGCCGCCGTCCGGAGTGAATTTCACTGCATTTGAAAGCAGACTGTCTAGTATCACTCCCAGTTTGATAGCGTCCATATCGGCATAAATTTTCGCTTTGTTTGTCTCGAAAAGGAAAGTCAGCCGCTTGTCTTCTTCGTAGACGGAGAACAGACTGTGGCTGAATGACACAAGTTCGATACGTGACAGTATTAGTAGTGAATCTTCGTTATCTTCTATACGGTTGAAGTTGAGCACCTGATGAATCAGCGAATTAATCTTCATCGCATTGCGTTGCACTTCTTCCAATGTCTGTTTCTCGTGCGCTTCCTCCGTCGCAGGGAGCAGCTGACTCACGGGTGCAATAATCCGGCTAAGCGGTGTCTTTAGCTCATTGGACAGGTTGCTGAAGAAAGCCATTTTCTGGCGTGACTGTTCCAGAATCTTCTCTTTCTCCATACGTTCCATTTTCAACCGGTTCTTGACGCGGAAGAAATTGATTGTCCAGATGATGAGGCTGAGGAACAAAAGAACATAAATCACCTTTGCCCAAACCGTATAATACCACGGAGGCAGGATCTTGATATTCAAAATATAAGGATGTTCGGACGGGTGGCCACTCTTTTCCACCTTACTGATAATTAATTGATAATCTCCGTAGTTGAGATTGCTGTATGTAATGCGGTTTGTATTCGATTTCAGGAAATTCCATTCTTTGTCCATTCCCTCCAGCTGATAGACAAATTCATGCTTTTCCTCTAGCGAATAGGGGAGGTCGGAAAGCTCGAAAGCCAGATTATTCTGGTTATATGCCAGTTCGATAGAGTTCGTATAACGGATATTAGGTATGCTTTCTCCGGTGTGCGGAGACATCAACTGGTTGTTGATATATAAAGCAGTCAGCAGGATCGGGCGTTCCGGTTGATTCATAGCCTGTATGTCCGGCCGGGAAATACCGAATCCGTCCGCACCTCCCAAATAGATGTTTTCGTCTTTCGGGTCAAAGAAAAGACTTGTGAAACGCTTGTCTGTCATGTTCTGTTGGCGTGCATCCATTGTTTTCCGGTCGACAATCCAAAGCCCGTTGGTTGTAGAAATCCAGATATGCTCTTTTACGGAAGTCATAGACAGAATTTCATTGTTACTGAAGCTGCCGAAGGTAATACTTTGCTGACCGGAATCTTGGGGATTGATGCGCATGACCCCACCGTGAAATCCTACCCAGAGCATACCGTCCTCATCTCGTAGGAGATAATTCGGGCTCTTTTCACCGCTCAACTCTTCGGCAAACAATTTGGTTACTTGCTGCGTGCGCGGATTGATTTTGTCTATTCCTTTGCTGTTGTAGAGCAATACCCATACATTACCTTCCGCATCGGGAACAATTTGGTTGATGAACATTCCTGACAGGCCGTTGCGAGTGGAATAGTTCTGCTCGGCTATGTAGGTTCCGCCGGAAGATTGTACCAGTTTTTGTTTGTCTACTACAAAAATACCTCCGAGGCAGGTTGCTATCCAGAGTTTTCCGTCGGTGTCTTCAAACAGGTAATAAGCCCAGTTGGTGTTGTTTGTTCCTGTGCTGTCTACGATGTTGTAGTGTACAAATTGGTGAGTCTTGTAGTCGTAACGGTTAATACTGCCGTCCGTGGCTATCCAGAGTTGTTGTTCTCTGTCTTCGTAGATGTGTCGGATACGGTTGTGGGACAACGGATGGTGCTTATCTCCCATTCTGTACCAGACAGCGTCGTGCTTGTTACCGGTGGGGTTGGTAAAACGGATGACTCCGTTAGTTCCTCCGAACCAGTAGAACCCTTTGGAATCCCGGAACAGGGAATAAAACTGGTTTCCGTCTCCTGTACCCGTGATTTGCGAGATAGGAATGAATTGCAATGCACTGTTGTAGCGTGAAAGGGAGATGCCGTAATCCGTTCCCAGCCAGATGTTCTGTTCCTGATCGGCAAATATATTCCAGATAATATTGTTGGTTAGCGACTGGATATTGCGGGAGTCGTGTACGATGTGTTGCAGTGTCCCATTATCGTTCTGGTAAACATAAAGTCCGTTATCGGTACCCGCTAATAAATTTCCATCCCCGTCCAAAGCCAGTGATTTAATGGAATTGTTGTGGAAGGCATCTATCGGTTTCATTAGTCCCGTGGCCGGAGTATATTGGAAAAGAGATCCTTCCATTCCGATCCAGATACATTGGCGGGACGTATCTTCCAACAAAGAGTTGACAAAGAGATTGCTCACGCTCCGGTTGACGGGCAACGGGATATTTTCAAACTTTCCGCTTTCCTCTATATATCGGCATAAACCATTGTAGGTGCCTACATATATCTGATTGTCCGTTGTGCGGATGATAGAATAAATAGTGTGATGGGGAAGTCCGTTGCTCTTACTGTCGAGTGAAGCCAGTTTCTTTGTGTTGAGTTGATACGTATACAGACCGTTCAACGAACCTATCCATAAGGTGTCTCCTTGAAGCGCCATTGTCCGTACATCTGTCGGGAAATCCGTTTCCGGTTGCTCGTATTTGTCCGTCCGGTAGTTGTAGACGAGGATTCCGTTATCTGTCCCTAAATATAAATAAGTATTGTCTGCTATTATTCCGCAGTAAATGCGCGTGTTATTGCGTTCTCCATAAGTGAAGTGCTGCTGTGTGGAATATCCGTCGTAACTGAATAACCCTTTGTTGGAACCTATCCATATCAACCCTTCGCTGTCTTGCAGGAAGCAACTGATGACCGATGCTTCGGCACCGAGGTAGATATTCTCGAATTGTTGATAATTCACTTTCTGCCCGTATGCACTGCCGCCTATACAGAATGCACAGACAAGAAAAAGAATCGTTATCATTCGTTGGCACATATTGTCAGGTTTGCAGGTTTTTAAATCAGTAATTATTGCAAATAACTTTGTTCTTTATTGCAAATGTAGGAAAAATGCCGGTTACTCTTGTAAATCTCACCGTCTTTTTGTTCCTTTGTCGTCTATTTATAAACAGAAAACTTCAGGATGAAAAAGCTTATTTATCTGCTTTTGTTGCCGCTGGTTGTGGCTGTGACTGCTTGTGGCGGTAAAGTAAACTCGAAAAAGGAGTCGGTATTGGCAACGCAGGATAGCGTAGACGCCCGTGGAATACAACGGATGCAGACTTCTAAAAGTGAAATAGACATCAAATTCAAAGGGAAGGATTATCGTTCTTTCGTTTCCCGTACACCGGACGAGAGCCTGCCTCATGTTACCAATGAAATGGGGGATACGTATATGGATAATAAAATCGTGCTGCGTCTGACGCGCGGTGGTGAATCAGTGTTCAACAAGACCTTCACCAAGAATGATTTTTCTTCGGTAGTGGATGCCGACTTCCTGGCAAAGTCCGTGCTCGAAGGAATCGTATATGATAAAACAACTCCGCAAGGCATTGTATATGCAGCGAGTGTTTGCTATCCGCAGACGGATTTGTATGTCCCGCTTTCCATAACGATAACCGCCGACGGAAAGATGAGTATTCAGAAAGTTGATATGCTGGAAGACGCGTATGAAGAAGAAACACCCGATTAAGCCTGTGAACAGGCTTTTTAGTAGAATAGCACAAATGTGAAAGCATTTGAGACAAACGAAAGGCAACCGAAAAAGGTTGCCTTTCATATTTTTGTACCGTTGATAAATTTGTTGTCCTGTTTTTATTTGTATACCGAGGACTGAAAGTTAAAGAACACAAAAAAAAGACTGTTCTCCGGTTATTCCCAAATCTTTCCTAAATCTGTATCGTTATTTGCAGTATAAAATAAAGTATAGTATTAACGTTAAAAAAATAATGATTATGAAGAAAATTCTATCTTTACTCGTGTTGGCTATTGTTGCCGTACAGTTTTCATGGGCTGCTGATGTGATAACTAAAGACATGAATCAGTTACCGCTTCCGGCACGCAATTTTATTAACCGTCATTTTACTAAACCCGAAGTGTCTCATATCAAGATTGATAAGGAAATGCTGGAGGCTACCAAATATGAGGTGTTACTGACAGACGGTACGGAAATAGAATTCGACAGCAAGGGAAACTGGGAAGAAGTAAGTGCCCGAAAAGGACAGGTGATTCCTGCAAGTATTGTTCCGAACTTTGCCGTTGATTATCTGAAAGCACATAATTTTGCTGCTGAAGGAGTGACGAAAGTGGAGCGTGACCGTAAGGGATATGAAGTTGAATTGTCCACAGGCGTCTCTTTCAAGTTTGACAAGAAAGGGAAGTTTGTTAAAGCGGACGATTAAGTATAAGTGATAGTATAATAATAAACCTGAACCAAAAAAGTAACTATGTTGAGATTTAAGTTTGGCGCCTGGGCGGTGGTTCTGATGTTGGCTGCCCTTTCATTCGGCGCCTGTTCCGATGAAGATGATGATCCGGCTTTCAATCCGCCTTCCAATATTACGGAAGCCTTGAAACAATTATATCCGGCAGCTCAGAATATAGAATGGGAAATGAAAGATGTGTATTATGTGGCCGATTGCTGGGTGGCCGATGACGAACTGGAAGTCTGGTTTGACGGGAATGCGAATTGGCTGATGACAGAAAATGAACTGGAAAGTATAGATAGTTTAGTTCCGGCTGTATATACTGCTTTCAATAATACCAAATATAGTTCTTGGGTGGTGACCGATGTCTATGTACTCGTTTATCCGCAGAATCCTACGGAATCTGTCATTCAGGTGAAGCAGGGAAGCCGGCGCTATTCACTGGTTTTCTCGCAGGATGGTGGATTGCTGCACGAAAAGGATATCAGTAACGGGGATGATACGATTTGGCCTCCGGCAGAATAATTTCTTATCCATTTAACTGAAATGGAAAGAGTGACGGTATCTTGTCAGGATAGCGTCACTCTTTTGTTAGTATAGTGACGGTCTTCCGATAAGATAGCGTCACTATAATTGTAGGTTTACATTTGCTGGTAATCTTTGGCCAATCCTCCTTCACTCGTCTCTTTGTAGAGTGAGGGAAGGTCATGTCCGGTTTGTTTCATCACTTGCACTACCTTGTCGAAAGAGACACGATGCATACCGTCCGTAAAGGCGGAATAAAGATTTGCGTCAAGTGCGCGGGCGGCAGCGTAGGCATTCCGTTCGATGCAGGGAATCTGTACCAATCCGCATACAGGGTCGCAAGTCATACCCAAGTGATGTTCCAATCCCATTTCTGCTGCATATTCAATTTGTGCCGGACTACCTCCGAATAATTGGTTGGCTGCTGCCGATGCCATGGCACAGGCAACGCCTACTTCACCTTGGCAACCTACTTCCGCACCGGAGATAGACGCATTGAATTTGACGATGTTTCCGATCAGTCCGGCAGTAGCCAATGCACGCAAAATACGCATATCACTAAAATCACGGCTCTTTTGCAGGTGATAAAGTACGGCAGGCATGACACCGCAGGAACCACAGGTGGGGGCAGTTACTATCTTTCCCCCCGAAGCGTTCTCCTCGCTTACCGCCAGTGCATAAGAGAATACGAGTCCTCTCGATTGAAGGGACTGTTTGTATCCGGTAGCACGTATATAATAGGTAGAAGCTTTCCGTCGCAGGTTCAATGGGCCGGGGAGCACTCCTTCCGCTTCCAGTCCGCGGTGAATGGCTTCTTTCATTGTATCCCATACTTCAGCGAGGTAATCCCAGATATCTTCATTCTCGCACTCTTTCACATATTCCCAGTAACTCTTTCCGGTACGTTCGCACCATTCCAGAATTTCCGTCATACTGTTCATCCCATATACTTCAGGACTTTCAATTGTCGGATTGCTGTTGTTTTCAGCTAGTGCGCCTCCGCCGATACTATAAACTGTCCAATTCTCCTGAATCTTGTTGTTAGCGTCGAAAGCGGCAAATGTCATTCCGTTCGGGTGGAAAGGAAGAAAGACTTTCGGTTGCCAGATGATTTCTACCGGGGCGGTAGTTTTGAGTGTGTCTATAATGGCTACATCCGTCATGTGCCCTTTTCCGGTAGCGGCGAGACTTCCATAGAGTGTTACTTTGAAAGAGGCTGCATCCGGATGACGTTCTACGAACATTTCTGCAGCTTTGCGTGGACCCATTGTGTGACTACTGGAAGGACCAGTACCGATTCGATATAGCTCTTTAATTGATTTCATGAGTTATGTGTGCTTAATTAATACCATTTCTTTTTTCTAAAATACAAATATACAACAATACCGATAACTCCCATTAAAATCCATGCAAATAAATATCCGTATCGCCAATCAAGCTCCGGCATCCATTTGTAATTCATTCCCCATACTCCGACTAAAAAGGTGAGAGGGATGAAGATAGTGGATACAATGGTCAGACGTTTCATGATGTCGTTCATGCGTAAGTCATTGTTCGATATATATAGATCGACTAATGAAGAAAGCGTTTCACGGCAGATTTCAATAGTCTGGAGAACGAATTGTAAATGGTCATTCACGTCATTGAAGAACGCACGGTTTACTTTATGGATAAGCAGGTTTTCCGCCCGTAACAGTTTTACGTATTGTTCCTTTAGGGGGAGAATGGATTTCTTCATCAGCATATATTGACGCCGGAGTGACTGGATCTGGATACCTATATCATTTTCGTCGGTGATAGTCAGCAACTCCTCTTCAAGATCTTCGAGGGCATCGTCGATAGAAGAAATTGTTGAGATGTAATTGGTCATTATACTGTTCAGCAGTACACTGAGCAAATAATCCGTCTGACGGCTACGTATTTTCAGTACATCATTGCGTAAGGCAGCGTTAATATCATCGAAGAAGTCGGTTTCCTGTTCGAGAAAGGTCAGCACATAGTTGCTTCCCAGAATGACACAGACTTGCTGTTGGAGCAGTTCGTCCAGTTCGTTTTCCTCCTTATGGGTGTTGGGATAGAATAATTTCAGGATGAGAACGATATATTTATCATGTTCTTCGATTTTAGTCGGGTGGTCTGCGTTCAGGATATCCTGCAAAACAAGGAAGTCTATTTCAAAATGAGCGCAAATCTCGCGGATTGTTTCCGTATCTTTTAAACCGTGCACTTGCAACCAGTTGATTCGCGCACTGTCTAATGTTGCTTTGACGGATTGGAAGGTGTCGCCGGAGCTTTCCTGCATCTCAGTGGCATTGTAGGTGCAGAGATGAATGTGGGTAGGAGTAAGGCTGTCCCCTGTGTAAATGAGCTTTTCGCTTAATAGGTTATTTTTCATGCTTTATTCTCGTTTTAGAAAACCACCGCAACAAAGGTAGTGGTTTTCTAAATGAGAACAAGTTCTTGCGACGTTTTGTTTACAATATGTCTTATATCCGGGTCAATCAAAATCTACTACTGTGATTCCGGCACCTCCGAACTGCACATGCTCGTCGGCATAATGGCGGATACTCGGTACGGTGGACAGATATTGGCGGATGAGTGTACGAAGGATTCCTGTTCCTGTTCCGTGAAGAATACGTACACGGTCCATGCCGACCAATATAGCATCGTCAATAAAATAAGTGACTGCTTGCAATGCTTCGTCTCCGCGCATCCCACGCACATCGATATCTTGTTTGAAACTAAGTTTCTTTTCGTACATCTGGTCATGTGTCTGGCTGCTGACAAAGGTACTTTTGGCCATGCTTTCCGTCTTGGGGGCCGCGTTGGAGCGTTCGAGACGGTCCAACTTGACGGTTGTCTTGGTACTTCCGAAGGCGACGATTGCATTCTTGCCACTGATTTCCATTACCTGCCCGACGCTGGTCTGACCTTTAATTTTTACATTTTCGCCAACGGAGATAGGAGCCACTTTAGGAGTAGCGGTTGTTGAGGAACTTGCCGCTTTCTGCTCGTTCTTTTTATTCTTCTTCCGTTCCTGTTTCTCTTTCAGTTTCTCCATTTTCCGAGCCATTTTTTCTTCTTGTTCCTTGGAAGCCAATGCATCCAAAGAAGTACGAAAGTCAGTCAGCTCCTGACGGGCCATGCGGGTCTTTTCTTTTTCTGCCTGTGCCTCTTTAATGGTACGGATCGTATTTTCAATACGGGCATTCGATTCCTGTAACATTCGTTCCGCTTCCTCTTTAGCCTGCCGGATAATCTCTTTCCGTGATTTTTGCAGTTCTTCCATTTCAGTCTGATAGCGGGCGATCGTTTCTTCCATGTGCTTCTCCCGTTGGCGGATCGTTTGGCGTTTCCCTTCCCAGTAACGTTTGTCGCGTACGATATCCTGAAGATATTTGTCGGCATTGATGTACTCGCTCCCTACAATTTCCGAGGCGTCAGCGATTACATCTTCCGGCAATCCGATTTTCCGTGCGATCTCTACAGCAAAGGAGCTTCCCGGGTTACCGATCTGCAATTGGAAGAGTGCCTGCATTAAATGGCGGTCGTAAAGCATGGCGCCGTTGACTACGCCTTCATGGTCTTCTGCAAAATGCTTCAGATTCTGGTAGTGGGTGGTAATCACTCCGAAAGTCCTTTTCTGGTTGAAACGTTTCAGTACAGCTTCGGCAATGGCACCTCCAATCTGCGGCTCCGTACCTCCTCCGAACTCATCAATCAGGATGAGGCTACGTTCATTGCAACTTTTCATCATTATCTTCATATTGGTGAGGTGAGAGGAGTAGGTACTCAAATCGTCTTCGATAGACTGTTCATCACCGATATCTATGAAAATGCTGCTGAATATACCTGCATGACTGCGTTCGTGCATCGGAATCAACATGCCGCATTGTAACATATATTGCAATAAGCCTACCGTTTTCAGACAGACTGATTTACCTCCGGCATTCGGACCGGAGATAATGAGAATACGCTGTTTCTTGTTTAATTCTATGTCCAAAGGTACGACCTTTTTCCCATGCTTGGCTAGCGACAGTTGTAACAAGGGATGTACGGCCATAGTCCAGTCCAGTAACTGTTCATTTTCTATGGCGGGTTTCAGACTGTTGGTCTGTATGGCGAAATAACTTTTCGCACGGATAAAATCAATTTCTGCCAAAAATTCATACGACTGGAGTATCTCCGGAATAGACGGGCGCAACACATTGGAGAATTCCGTCAGGATACGGATAATTTCCCGTCTTTCGTCTCCTTCGAGTTCGCGGACGCGGTTGTTTGCTTCTACAACCTCCGCCGGTTCGATAAATACGGTTTTTCCGCTTGCCGATTCATCGTGGACGATTCCTTTAATCTTACGTTTGAGTCCCGGAGCGACAGGGATAACCAGGCGACCGTCGCGCATGGTAGGGGCTACGTCCTTATCTACATATCCTTCGGATTGCGCGCTGCGCAGAATGCTGTTCAACGAGCGGGAAATACTTCCCATTGTATTGGCTAATTCCCTGCGGATACGAGCCAGTTCTGTAGAAGCATTATCTTTTATCTTTCCATATTTATTGAGGATACCGTCTATTTTTCCAATCAATTGGGGGAATACGGCAATGTCTCCCGCCAGTCGTTTCAGACTGGGGTAGGGGCTATCACTTTCTTCTTCGTCTTCATTGTTCCGATGCAGGAAACGGACGATATCACGAATGGTCTCTAGTGAACGGCGCAAGTCGAATAATTCCTGTTCGTCCAGATACATCCCTTCTATCCGTACCCGTTTCAGTGAAGGGCGGACATCGAAAAAAAATTGGTCGGGAAATCCGTCCTCTTCTTGAATGATGCGAACAAACTCGGTTACCTGGTTTAAATTCTCTTCTACTACTTCATATTGTTCGGAAAAGCCCATGTCTGAAACTTTTTCTTCGCCTAAAGTGCTAAGACACTTGTCTTTCAGTAACTGCCTTATCTGGTCGAATCCTATCTTTTGCTCAAAATTTTGAGGGTATATCATATCTTTATTCCTTATAACTGGGCACAAAAATACGATTAATTCACGAAAAAAGTGTCAGATTGTTTGCAGATTTAAAAATGATTCGTACCTTTGCACCGCTTTCAACGGAAAGCAC